>Ga0226658_10000198_pt1 | contig 27817 bp, 45 predicted proteins | sample OliLak19BULKMAT1_FD_169091 | JGI IMG/M metagenome (GOLD analysis project Ga0226658, IMG submission 169091) | Freshwater microbial mat bacterial communities from Lake Vanda, McMurdo Dry Valleys, Antarctica - Oligotrophic Lake LV.19.BULKMAT1 (v2)... | ecosystem: Environmental > Aquatic >... | reverse complement strand
AAGCAAGACCGGCCCCGATCACGCCGACTTTTCCCTTGATCGGGACGATATTGATTGGGGTGAGTAGGTTTGTCGTATTCGGCCAAACAACAGCCGGATTAACCGCAACACCCGACCCGCTGCCGAAGCTCCAAGTCTGATAGGCAAGACCATTTATAATCGTGTTTTTCGCCGTGGCGGTAATGTCTCCCAAGGAATCATTCAAGAAAACTTCACCAAGCACGATGCAATGGTTTATATACACGTACGCGGAGGCTCCAATACCTCCAAAAGTTCCCGCTTCAACGTAAATGTTGTCAGCGAAAACGCAGTTATTGAGCACCACGTTTATTGATACACTTCCAAAACAAGCAAAAAATACATTACTCGCAAAGTAACAATTAGTAAGCGTCAAAGTGATATTCTGACCACCGGAGTCTTCAAGGAAAACGGATAACGAGCTCGGTGCGCCAAGAAAACCAACTCCAGTGATCGATCTGGTTCCTACCGATAGGACGTTAACGAGCGAAGAACAGATTGGGGCTGACAGAGCGTTAAGAAGTGTGTTCCCTCGAAACCCCGTAAACCCTGCCGCGACGTAATCATTCGGCGTCTCGAAATCAGCGGTGCCGTAATTCCCCGGAGGTAAATAAACGGTAGCCATGGCTAAAATCCTGTCAGCAACGGAAACACATCAAACGTGTCGGTCTGCGCGTTGTAAATGACCGTCAGGTAATCGTAGGCACCGGCACCGGTGGACAGGACAACCGCCGTAACATCATCCCCAAGATTGAATTTTGCTCCCAGCGTGATGATGCGCCCGCCAGTGCCATCCTGCGAGATTCTCCATGTGATGCGCTGGCCGTTGTATGCGCCAGTCGGATTGGCGAGCGTGAAGTTGCTGGTCGCCGTGAAGTAGAAAATGCTGCCGGTCGAGGCGTTCGTGCTGAGCGGAGTGGCAAATGTGATCGCTAGCGCGGTCGCGTAAAACGGACCACCAACAATCTTCGCCTTCACCGCAATCTCACCTGTGGCGGTTGCTCCAACTGTGCCAATTGGAACGCCGTTAAGTGTTGATGCCCCCGAAGGAGCCGCAGCAAGGTTCGTAACGGTCAGCGTGGCGTTGTTGCCATCCAGAATGAGATTGGGTTGATGGCTCATGATACGATGATGATTTTAAGGACGATCTCGCCCGTCGCCGTATCGTCCGATGTGCCAAGCGGAAGCGCCGTAAGGGAGCTTGTTCCTGACGGTGCAGCCGCGAGATTGGTCACGTTCAGGGTCGCATTGGACCCGTTAAGAATGAGATTTTCGTCGCTCATAGGATTTCACTCCTTGAGAGCGGCAATTACTCGCTCTCGGTGTTTATCGTCGTCACGGTAAGGAAAATAGTTGTCACCCCCGCGCCATCGGGAGTTCCACCTTGTTTATAATAAATCGCCGTGTCTGCATCGATCCTCTTTTGGCCGATCACGTTGTTCGCCGGAAGGAACGTGCCCCCGGTTGCAGCGGTCGCCGTCGATACGGTCGAAAGCAAATCGGTGTATGTGCTGGCGGTGTAACCAAGGCTGAGAGTCGGGCTTCCACCGCCATCAACTGTTGACACACACGCTTTCGCCTCAAGCAAAACCGGGTTCGACGGGCTGGCCTGCACGGTCAACCAGTGTTTCGCCGTGGTGCTCGTATTAGCCGAGATTACCAGTGTGTGCCGAACCGGAATACTCCCTTGTCGGTCGTTGTAAATCGCCCCCGTTGCGTTTGTAGCGCTCATGGTGATAGGTTCTCCGGTTAACGGTTCAAATGCCAACCCCGAACACGCCACGGGCGGACCCGAACACGCCGACCCCGAGGATGGAACGCATGCGAGTGAAGTATGCATCCGGGTTGTTGCCGCTTTCTTTGAGGGGCGACAACTGCGGTTCCGAAAACACCTTCATCCTGATCGGGAAATATCGCTTCGAGATATCGGCACGAACGAACCACTTGGTTGAGCTGGTGAAGTTATTGATCGGCTCGCAACTGATCGGGAACTTGGAACGAAGGGTATTCACCGCACGATCCGCCGTCTCGGGGTTGTCGGGCGACATGCAGATTTGATCCGCCGCCTTCATCCAGTCGGGTTTCAAGGTAGGAATCAGCATTGTAAATGCCGTGTCCATTCCGATGAAGTTGCCCACGTTGTCTTGATACCGCTTAAAGGTCGCGATGATCTCATACATCGTGGCCAAATTCGGAGGCAGGGCGACGTTCAAAAAGTTCGAGAATGTCGCGCCATTGTCTTCCCGCTTGTGCGTTGTCGAGAACAGCGCCCGCTGGGTACCATCCGCTTCGGTTAAGTCGTAGGGCTGAACTGAAAACCCGTTGTTGTAAACGTCAGCCGCCACCTGGTTCCGCAAGGTCTTTTCGCTCTCGATGAAGTCCTGCATGTTGTCAAGCGGGGCGGTGTTGTTTGCGTCGGGCGCCTCGATCATCAGTCGCTCAATCGTCATACCGGATCGGTATGAGGTCTGAATGATCTTGCTGGTATTCGACTTTACCGGGGAACGCTGGGGGATTGGCTCAAGGTCGCGGTTCGCAACCGGCTTGGCGATGCCCTGCGCACCGGCATACTGGTCGAACCATCGGCTCGTCGGCTCCACCTTTAGCAGCCTGGAATATTCTTCCGGTGCTTTGTCGTAGATGTAGCGGAAATAATCCGAGATGTTCCGGTTCAGTGTATCCGCCCACTGTTCCAGCGTCATTGGTGAGGTTGTGGTTGCCATGGTGGTTTGTCTCCTATGTTGGGTTGAGTGGGTTGTGGATTACTGCCGAACGCCATCGGCGAGCGAAACATAAACGCGCCCGTTGAAATCGGTGGAGGCGTCGCCTTCGTATCGTCCTTGCACAATGAAGAAATCATTGGTCGTATCGCTCTTGTCCACGAAGGCGATGCCGTCGTAGTCACCGCTACCGAGGTAGAGAGCATACGCAGTGCCAATGGCTACGTCGATCTGACGGGTTGATCCGCTGCCGACTGTGCCGCTGCTGTCCGTGATGTTCACCACGAATTGCGCATTAGCGGGGTCAATGACTTCATGCAACTCTCCGAACGGCGCCACAAAAGGTGCGTCGGTCGAGGTATGCGATGGGTCCATTACAAGGCCGTAGCAAACCACGTCATCGGTGGCGCATTCGGCGAGAGCGTTGGACGAGACCTTGACGAACTGATAGGCGGCGAACGTGTTGCTCGAATCAGTAATCTGGGGTCGTGTGACTGCGATCTGGCCGTTGTCAGAGGCGAGCCAGGGAAATGTAACGGGTGCGGATGCCATGGTGCTTGTGTCTCCTTAGTGTGGTGGTTGATTGAGGATTCTGGTGGTGGTCAATCGGCGTCTGGATTATCAACGACGCGGGTGTTGTAGTCGGATTCTTCAGGTTTCATGCCGGTCTTTTCCAATCCGACACGGGCCACTGAACGGGTTCCATCGATTCGATCCCGGCTGAGCCTTGCCTCGTCGGCCTGCTTTTCGTCCATTTCCTCTTTGGGAATGATCATCTCGACCAATTTCATACCGGCGTATTCGACGATGTTCTCCCCGCCTTCCTTGCCGGGTTTGCGGTATCGTTCCCAAGCAGAACCTGCTTTGCCGATGTGGGAATAGACCTGTCGCTGGTTCAATACGTTCTCAGGTTGAAACCCGTCACGCGGGGTTCCTTCGATCACGCCGAACGTGCTACGGAAACGGGTCTGATCAGCCCGCGTCCGAAAGATTCCGGCAGCGGGTTCAATTGATTCATCGATGATTTCGAGGGATGGCATTGGGTTTGGGGGGGTTGTTTCAGGTTTGGTTTTGGCAAAGAAAAACCCGACCGTGTTTAGGTCGGGTTTCTCGCTGTTGCCCGATCCTTTACGGACCGGGACTTGTTGGGAAAATGTTGGGATCTACTTGAGTCCCATCCTAGCTTTCAGTTCGGCGTCGAGCTGGCGCTGACCATCATTCATATTGGCCTGCGGATTTACTTGCGGCCGTATATGGAACCCCGATGCTCCCTGGAAGGTTTGTCCCGCGAACTGGAGGGGCGCTGGGGCCGGTTGCTGCGGTTGTTGCTGGGTGCGCTGCAAGGCATTGAGCCTGCCGAACACCATGTACGCCGCGTTTTGGACCATCTGTGCGTTGGGGGCGACCCCTTGACTGGCGTTGTATCGAACGATGTCCTCCATTTCCCTGTATGCGGCTGGGTTCTGGAGTAGTTCGGCCACAATTGGGTCGGAGTTCGCCGTCTGCTGAATCACGTTTGGCAATTGAGAATGCGCCTGTGAAGCGTTCAATTGGCCGAGGATGGGTTGCAGGGCGGCGTTCACGCTCGATCCGAGAGCGAAGGCCATGTCTTGAGCGTCTTGTTCCTTGAATCCCTTCGATTTCAACGCCGTGTAGGCGTTTTGAGCGGCGATGTCAGCCGGGGATGATGGAGCTTGCTGCTCAGGTGCGAATGCGTTTCGCATCCGGTCCACCTCGCTCTGGTACTTCCGGGCGACTTGCTCGGTTCGTTCCAGCTTTTGCCGAAGTTCCTCGATCTCTTTCGACTGAGGAGGCGGTGTCGGCGGTGGTGGTTGCTGCTGATTTGTCGGGGTTTCGTCCGAAGCGATCACTGGAGTCTGCTCCGAAATACCTTCCGTATGCGTGATGTCTGCCATATTATTTCCTAGGTGTCAATCCCTTTTTTTTGAGAATCTTCATCCGGGGATGTGGCGGTTGAAGCTCTGAGGTGGTCCAAGATGTTTTTCCAGAAGCGGCATTCGTCGGCCGCTCCCTGGTCCTGCCGGATTTGGTCGATTGCCCTGTCCTTGGTGGCGCATCGTTTCATCGCGGCTATCTCACGCTCCCCTGCCACGGCCTGAATCAAGATCAGAAACCGGGTGTTGGATGCGAGTTCTCTGGCTGTTTTCAGGTCCATGTGGGTTTATCCTTGCGTGTTCTGCTTCAAGAATGCCACCCAATGTGTCTTGCTTGCCTTTCCGCTCCTGTGGCCGTAGAGTGGTTTCTCTGGCGTGAGCGCAAGGATTTCCCGCAGCGGGATTTGCGTCTCGCACCACTTGAAGATGAGCGTTCCATTCGGCTTGAGGACGCGGAAGCATTCACGGAAGCCGCCCGCGAGCATCGCTTTCCAGTCGCCATTCAGGCACCCGTATTTCTTCGTCACCGTCCCGAGTTCCGCGTTGCGGATGATGTGCGGAGGATCGAACACCACATGCCAGAAGGACGCATCCGGGAACGGCATTGCCGTGAAGTCGGCGATCACATCGGGACGCACATGGATGGTCGTGCCACTTGGGTATGTGCGATCCGGCTTGATCGGATAGCTTTCGTTCCTGCGGTCTTGGAAGGTCACGCGAGAGTCTTCCTTGTCCATCCACATCATCCGCGATCCACAGCAGGCATCGAGCACCACACCCAAAGCAGAACAAGGCGATGCAGGCAATGACTGCATCGCCACATCTTCCGCGAGTTCGAGAGTTTCAGGAGGGGCAGTCATGGCTCAGTTCGTTTTCATCCCTGATCCGTTTTAGGTCTGCCAAAAGTTCTTCCGCTTCCGAGTCTGCGTTTATCGCAAACGCGATCCATGTCTTTTCTTCGGCGCGATCAAGCCCGCGTTCTAAGCTGGTAATGAGTTCGTTAATTTTCATAAAAATCAGGCTACGGGTTGGTCGTGCCTCGTTGTTTCGCCGTTGCTGGACTCTGCGTTCGCCAGATTGATTCCAATCTCCGACATGTGCGCCCAGAAGTCTTCCGCGCCGGGATCTATCTCGATTGCGCGGACTGGCATTCCAGAGATTGCTACAATCCGTTCGAGTACGGCGCGGGCGTGGCCGTGGCATCGCCATGTGGGGAGGGTTTCGATTCCGTCGATCACCCATCCGTCAGCGCATTTTCTGGCTACAGCCTCGCAGGTAATTTCTGGCCCGACCCGATATTCGGCTTCGACCAGATGACCGTAATCCCGAACAAAAACAGGCGAACCAGACAGTCCACCAAACTGCGGGGAGCGCGGGACTTCTGGTGTGGATTCAGTGCTCATTTTCGCTCCCCTTGTTGGTGACTTCGACGTTAGGCCGATACACCCATACCCATTTGTCTCGCCCTGCTCTGCCGGATCTTGTGTCAGGGCCGCTTCTGGCGCGAGCCACGCGGGTCCAGCCGTCGAAGCGGTATGTGTTGCCGCTGTGCAGATCAGCATCTTGGTAGCTCATGGCCCATTCGTAGGGCAGAGCCGGAAATACAAATTCGCGCCAAAGTCGCAATGCCACTCGGCAGAGGCCGCTTCTTTCGGCGCATAACCGGGCAAGCTCGATTGTGTTGTCCCGCGTCAGGTGTGCGGCTCCGCCTACTCGTTCCCGAATCAGTGTTGCGGTGACTGTAACCGCCACGGGGCGGCCTTCGTGCATCAGGGCGTGCGACCATCCGCGAGCATTGCCGCGCTTGCACGGCCCCATTTTATGCCCCCAGGCCACAAGCAACGCATTCGCTTCTGCCAGCGGTATGGGGTCAAAAGAAACCATACTGGCCCAACAAAGCGAGCCACCTAATGCCGCCCCGTCCAGACTCGGAGCGGGGGCGACGTTATGGGCCTCCTCTTGCAGCGGAGTGGCGGTGTCAGGCGTCATAGGTGCTCTTTGCGTTCGCTGAGGATAAACGCTGTTTGTACCATATCGGCCACCACATATCAGTCGTAGCCAGCGCAACTCCTAACCACGCTCCCAGCATCATACCAACCATAAACGCAATGGCGGCGTCAGGCGTCATAGGTGCTTTTTGCGATTCACGAATGAATCGGTGGTCCGAACGCCCTCCACCCCAGCAACACAAGCAGGATGAACAGAAGCAATGTGCCGCCCAATGGGCGAACGTTTGCGCCGGTCATCGGCCACCCCGACCAAATTCCGAATACCAGCCAAAGCAGCATCAATATCCAGTAAACGAGTGCGATTGACATTATGTTTTCTTTCTGCGCATCTAGGCGCTGTTGTTTTGTTTCCCGACAACTGGAGGCGATTTATCCACCTCATCAATTAAAATGATTCCTGAATCCGGCACCAAACAAACCCGGTCTCCATCAAAGTCAAAATACGTCCCCACCATGCGCGACACAAGAACCTTTTGACCGGGTTCAATAGCCCAATGCGCCTTGGGACCAACCGCCACAACGTCCGCTTCGACGGGTTGCGGCTTATATTTGTCGGGGATATGGATGATCCCTTCCTCTTTCCATTCGCGGAACCTGACCAGAACCTTATTTCCGATGACATTTATTGTTGGCATAATCAGACAAAGTTTGGGTGGATTGGCACTTGTGCCGGGGGTTGTGTTTTCATTCCATTTACTACTTGTTCGAGGATCAAGTTGCTTTGGGTGAACACGCACCCGGGGCAAAGTTTCTTGGGATCCACAAGGGATTCCACCGGCCGCTTATACAGTTCGCCAATCTCATCCCATCGGCACACCCTCCACGGCTCTGCAAACTTGTGTCCAGCCGCTGCGTTGAGAACGCAACTGTCGCACGGGTAAACGTATCCATCGCTATTTAAGACCGGGTGAACGTATCCTAGAAAACATTTGTTCGGCGCTTGTGGCGGCTTGTATTGCACGAACACCACGTCAGGGTCAATGGCATTTGCCACCGCTTGAAGTTCCTCGCATCGGCTGGCGATTAAATCCGGTTGGTTACAGTTCGGCAGGAGACGCACGTAGCGGGGGGAACATGCGTTCACGTATCCCGTGATCATGGATTGAATCCATGGCAACCGATCCTTGCCCATCTGGACCCGCCCCTTCCCGCCCCACTCTTCCGGGGTCGCCACCTTGCCATGGTTCGTCTCGGCAGGTTCCTCGTAAATGTCATGGTAAACATAACTGAATCCGAGAGTCGTAAGGTCGCGGTCAATGTCTGGAACGTAGACTTCGCGCTCTTTGTGATCCAGTCCGCTCATGGAAATGCGAATCCACTTGAACAAGTCCAGCGTTGACGGGGCGACCGTGCGCCAACTATTTCGTCCGCTGGCATACGTTTTCAACGGCATCCCGTTCGTGATCAAGCCGATTTCAAGACCCCTGGAGTGAATCATCCATGCCAGGTCGTTGAATCCTTTCCCGGTGTCTCGGCACCGAAACAAAATCGGGTTTCCGCCACCGCTGATAATAACGGACTTCAACCCAATCGGAACCAATTGATCGAGGTATCCGGCAATCTGTGAAAGCGAAAGCGCCTTCCCGTCTCGGGTGACAACCGAACAAAATGCGCACGTGTGCTGGCACACATCAGTCGGCATCAGATGCGTGACAATGGGCATCCCCTGACCATTCCTCAGCTTTGCCATCGCCTCTTCATGATGGAAAAACTTGTGGCCCGTGCTTGTGAATGAGTGTTTGAGCTCCATTATTTCCTCCCGATCATTACCAGCGAGAATTTTGATCTGTTCAAAACGCCCTTGATTATGTCGCGCAATGGGTTTTCCCCGGTTGTCGCGTCCGGTTCCCATTGGCGAATGGATTCCACTTTGAACCCAGCCCGAATGAAGTATGCCCACACCGAATCATCCGCAAGAATGGCGTGGTGCTCATTGAACCACAACGCGGCCTCGAACCATGTCGGAATGGGGTTCTTGGGATCGGTGATCCCAAACAGCTGATGCCAGTTCTCGTTGCGGTCATCACGATAGACCGACCGAAAATAAGTGACATCTGGAACGCTCACCACAAGAAGCCCGTCCGGCTTGAGAACCCGCCTCGCTTCCGACATAATCGCCGATCCAACCCGGCAATCGAAATGCTCAATTACATGGCTCGCCAGAACCGCATCAAACTCATTTTCTGGGAACGGCCACGGCAACACCGTGATGTCATGCTCAACGTAGTTGGGTTCCTTGTTGATTTCTTCAAGCTCACCACCAAACCGCTCGTCAGTCGAAAAGAACTTCTTGAGCGTATCCACGTTCGTCCATGGATTTCCGGGCCGGGTTGCTCCGCATCCGATGTTGAGAAGTTTCATTCGCTGGGAATGTCTGTGTTGTTGCAAAGCGCGTCGTAAATACGAACGTCATGTTCCCGTTGCGCCGGTTCCTGTGGCTTCCAGAAGCAATGAAAATGATCGTGGTAAAGCGCGTTTGTAAGCTCCTGATTGAACGCAACATGAGACGGTTCCTTGCCCGTGTCACCGAACACAATTCGTTCATGCATTTTCACGTTTGACGTGTACCGAACGCGGGGGTCGTTCTTGACGATCCGAAGCTGCCAGTCTGGCTCGACGGTCTGCCAGTTCTGGGTGGGTCGTTTCATGGAGTAGTCGAACCAATGACGCCTGGATGTACGAATCGCGAACGCTCCCGGGGTTTCGATCACCTTCCGAAGCAATGCGCCCTGGTTGTAAATCTTGCCTTCATTGATAACGGTCAAATTCGGAGCGTCGATATCGGGATACTTTTCAGTCCCTTCACATGTCAACGCTGGCATTAGTGGGAAAAACCGTTCGTCGGCGTCCATGATCATCACCCAATCCGTCATGCTTTCGCGAATACATTGCGTTCTGACCGCCCCGAAGCCTTCGTTGATGGACGACATGCAGATACGCACGCCCCATCGTTCGAGGATTTCAATGGTGCCGTCGTCCGACAGCTTGCCGTTCGGTCCCGCATGGACTGCCGTAATAGCGTCGAAAAACGGGGCCGCGTTCTCAAGCAGGCCGGGCAGCGCCAGTGCGTCGTTGTATATGTTGAATGTTAATCCGATTGATGCCATTTTAGTTTGACCTTTCCATAATGAAAAATCCGTAGCCGGTCGGGGACTCTTCCGCTGCCGGTTTCAGGCCGGGATAGAAATATGATCCCGACACCGTGAAGTCTGTGCTTACGCCGCTGAGTGCGCGCATCCACACGTCAAACGTCCATCGCAAAATATGCGTTTCGTCCAACTCCTCTTTCGGGTGGATGAACTTGCCATTCGCGTAGGCGAGCGGGACCAGAATGAAAACCTTGGCCCGCGCCATCGCGCACATTTTACGAAGCAACTCGGGCAACTCATCCTCCTGCACGTGTTCGAGTGTGTTCAGGCTATATACGAAATCATAATTACAATTCCACATTTTATTTGAAACCCATCGCTTCACGTCCGGGTCGCAGTTCGCAATGGCCCACTCGGAAATGTCATATCCCCATGCCTGAATCCCAATCTGCTTTAGCGCCTTGACCGCGTAGCCACGGGCGCAACCCACATCGAGGGCGCTGTCTCCAAACGTCATGCCCAATCGCCTCGCAAGATTGATTGCCATGGGAATCGTCAACTCGGGCAGCCATCGATAATTTTCGTAATTTGACAACCCCGTTGTACGTCCGCAGAGGTAATAGTCTTCTGTGAATCGATTGCTCATAAAATATTCTTTATCGCCGAAACGATCTCATGGGTCGTGATTGTCGCCAACGCCGCGCAGTTGTCGGCCCGAACGTATTCCGCTCCGGCATCCCGGCATTTGTCAATTGGCGGCTTGAATGAATGTGTCCGACATGGCGCGTGCGGACATCTCCCCTGCAATGCCGTGTGATTTTCGTAATACAGAATCCTGTCATCCGGCGAGAACGGTCCCCAAAGACTGATCGCCTTGACTTCCCCGGGGAACGCCGCGCACAAGTGGCTGATGCTGGAATCGGGGCAGACAACCGCTTTCGACTGCCGGATGATCGGGATCAACTGCCGGAAATGATTGGTCCGGTTCGTCAGGTCAACGACGTGCGAGAGACTTGGTATCTTGTCCTTTGTTTTGCCAACGACCACGATTTTCGTGTCCACCCATTGTTCGAGCAACTTCGCGGCCATGTCGGGCGGATACTGGCGCACGGGGTTCCCGGCGTTCCATTGGTAAACGATATACGGCTCCTTACCGATGTAGTTGCGCCATTCCGAATCCCGTTTAATGTCCGTCGTTCCGATATAAATGTGCGGACGCTTAAACTCATTGGGAACATCCAGCATCCCGCCGAACGCGAACATATCGTCGTAGGCGTTCCCCTGTTCTTCTAGTCCGTTGCATTCCAGCATGGACTCAAAAAACAGGTGGTAATCTGATAATTTAGCCGTTTCAAACGGGACCGCTCCCGAACAGAAATCCACGTCAGGGTTGTTTTCCCAGACTTCGGACACACCAATACCGCACGACATGATGACGTGCGCCTTCGGCCATCGCGTTTTCAAATAAGCCGGAATAGCGGTCGTCATCAACTGATCTCCAAACGCCGCGTGCCGGTAAATACACAGGGTTTTGGCGTTCAAATCATGGCCGGAATATCGGCGCTCGTATGAATTGAAGTTGCTGGCCTCGACCGGCTTCAAGTCGTTGCTTCTCAGGGCGTCGATAATGGCATCCCCTTGGCTGATCGTCACCACGTACCGGGCGAACGGGGCGAGCGAAACGCCGTCGTGCGTAGCGGTAACGGGCGAAGACAGGATCACCATGGCTCTACTCGTCGTCTCCGATGATCTCCGCCACGATCCTCGACGCCTCGATCTCGCGCATTTGCTGGCGCTTGAGCCGTGCGCCCTCCAGGCGGACAGACCGGCGCTTCCGCTCATCGGCGGTCAGCTTGAGTCTCTTTCCCTTTTTGAGTCTGGCCAGGGCCTGCGCGTTTCGGTTCATCTGACACAGATTTCTCACAAAACCGGTTTCGTGTCCATGAAAATCTTCACGGGCGCCGAATTAATTTCCGCCCATGGACCGGCCCGCCTCTTGCTGGAACGCCCTGCCGGGGCTTGTGGGCGCCGTGCCGCTGGACGCCCTGCCGGGTCCGGCTTTGCCTGCTTTCTCATCGGCTTGCGCTGTCAGGGCCATTTGCTGTTGCATGATCTGCGCCCGCATTTCCTGCATCTGCTTCAGCATGGCCTGCTGCTGTTGCAACCCAATTCGGTCAATCAGGATGGGAATGTTCTGAGGGGCGCTCTTCTGCCAATATGGATCTTTGAGCGCCTGTTGGAACACGGTCAAAAACAGTTCATCGGGATCTTCCGGGGATGGCGGGACGGGTTCGCCGTCGCCGAGGATGCGGGTGACGGTCTGCATCGCCTCCGCTTTCGCCTGTTCGTATCCACCGTCATTGATCACTTCCTCGATTCCTCTGATTCCCATGAGTTGCGCCAGTTTCACGATTGCGCCTGGGGTATTCAGGTACTGCGCAAACATTGGGTTGTTGCCGAACGTCTCGATAAAATACCTGGTATTTTGTTGCGCGATCATGTTGTCCATCACGTCGCTAGCGACATCCGTCTCGATCTCCATGTTCGGGAACCATTCCAGTCCTGTGCGTTTCCGAATCCAATCGCGATCACCCCACTTATTGAGATTGTCCAACATGAACTCGGCGTAGGCCCCGACGAACTGTCTATTGAAAGAATCAATGTCAACTATGATTGGTGTTCGCGCCGAATCCGCCGCCGTCATAATCTCGGAGGCAGCGCGCCTGCCGCTGCTGACCTCTCCAAGCAGGGTGTCGGTGGCACCAAAGATATTTTTTATCTCACCCTTCATCATTTGCATGTATGGGATGAGCGTGATTGTCTCATCGTAGCTCTGCGCCTCCGCTCGAACGGCGTCGGATGGGTCATCAACAGGGATGTTTGACCCCGGTTTGTTCAGGTTTTTCGTGAGCAATCCGCTGGCGTTCGTATTGACTTTCCATGGACGATTGATCGTATAGTTTTTGCTGTCGTGAAACTGTTCCTGTGCCGTGGCGAGCTGGTTGTAAGCGCCCCATGCGATTTCTGACACAGAGACCGGGATTGACATGCTGGTATCCTCGACCTTGTGAACAATACACCGCAGCGGAACCTTGTCCTTTGCTGTCGGGTTTTTCTGAATGCGAAGGCAAATGCCGCCCCGTTGATCCGGGTATCCATACCACTCCACGATAAACCTTTGGGGCCTGATGAATGCCTTCTGGGGCGTGCCGTCGGGGCCGGTCACGTCAATCGCTTCGTTTGTGATTTTGAACTTGCCGGTCTCGTCTTGGTAGATCGGGAGCATGGCAAACGCCGTGTAAAGCTGTTTGATGGTCGTGACGGGGCGTTGGCCCGCGCTGCTGTCTGAAATGCCGTATCGCGTCTGGAGAAGCGCGGAGGCATATTGCATGTCCTGTTTCGACATGGCGTAGAGTGTCGATGTTTCAGAGATCGCATCGTCAATATTCAGCCATCCGAACGGATTGACCTGCGGTTCGTATTCGTTTTTGAACAGCGCGGATTTTGTCACCATTCGTCGTATGATCGGGCAGTCCTGCGATTCGATGGGCGAAACCGACACTAAATAATCAATGTAAACCTGATCGATATTCAGTTTTTCCGCCCGAGTGAAGAACGTCGAGGGAATCAATACGGGTTGGCCGGTGGTCGGGTCCATAACGGCCTCGAATCTCCTGTCATAGTCGTATAATGCCCACGTATGACTGAATTTTATGTAGTCGGGATAGCACTTCCGATACGTCAGACGCAGGTCCGACTTGTTTGATTCCTGCCCCAATCGTTCATTCGCGGCCGCAACGGCCTGCTGGTTGGGGTTGTAAAGCGGATGCTCAGTCAGAGTCTCGGGTTTCTTGAACTTGGCCGGGACTCCGTTCTTCCACGATAAACCAAACGCCATCGTCGAGAGGGCGTTTACCTGTTGGTAAATGTCGGACGGCGAAACGGATGCGTTGCCGTTGTTTTTTCCAGATCCGACACGCTTATTCCACTCTTCTGATTTCTCCGCGAAAGGGTCGTAGGAAAGATCGGAGCTTGCGTTCATACATCGCCATGCCCGGTCAATGCCCAACCAAACCGAGTGCAACCTTTGTTGATTCAGGAGGTAGGGATAAAAGTAGTTCCGATAAATGAACTGGATGATTTCCTTACAAAGATCGGGGTCGCTCGCCATATTCGGGTCGATCTGAGGCGTTTGATTGTCGATTGACGGGGCAGTGTCTCTGGGGTCGGGGCTCATTATGCGGGTGCGGTTTGACCGTATTGTTGGATGATTCGTTCGGCCACATTGGCCTGCTGGCAAGAGATGAAATTGAACTGATTTTTCTGCTGCTGACTTCCCATGATCGTCTCGTAAACGCGGGCGGTTCGCTCCATAATCTGCGACGCTTCTACAGGGCCAATCGTTTTTGCGCCAGCCAAAGCGATCCTCGATTGCATGTCGTTGATCAGGATCAGGCAATTCCCGCCCAGCTTCGTGCGTTGCGCCTCGATGGTCAGAACCTCGTCAACCTGGATCGTCTTGATTTCAGGCATCATGCGCTTGGCTCGGGCAGAGCGGTCAGCGAACTCTTTGAGTGGGGACACCCATCCATCAGGCTTTTTCAGACTTCGCTTGTCGGGTTCCCCTGTTGTGTGGCTGATCGGGACCATTTTCCCATCAACCTCAACTTCGTCTCTATGGAAAATATCCTCCTCATCCCCCTGATCCCGTTCGGAGTCAGTGGAAAGCATGGCGTCGGCTTTGGAGTCGCTGATCATCTTGATATTGACTGGTATCCGGTGATTGGGTTGAAAGCAGTATCCGTGGAAGATTGCAAGTCATTTCCCTCCCCGTCAACCCCGATTCCAAATATATCAGCGGGTGGGATCCATCGGAATCCTCCCAGAAGCGCGTAGCAAAAGGCATCTGGTATGTCGTCCCCAAGCTCGTCGGGATTGCCCTTGAACTCCCCGGCGTTCTGGCCACTGCTGTATTGCGCTTGCAAATAGTTTTCCATTCGCTCAATCACGTCCCCGCAATTCCGTGTGACGTAGAGCCGGGTGCCGGGGGCGTATCCTGTGAGCAAATGTAGTCGGGTATGGTCTTTCCGCATCAAATCATTTACATTATCGCACCGGGCGGCGGGTCCAAGCTGGGTTGATTTTCGGATCAGCATCCCCGCCTTTCGGTAGTCATCCGCCCGGGAATCGCGCAAGCTTTCGTTTTTCCGGTTCCAGAGATGCCAGTCTGCCAGTGTAGCCCGAAACTTCTCGCGCACGTATCGTTCTTTGTATCGCATGGCAACCTGATTGTCGGGTCCGATTGTCTTGGTTTCAGTCAATTCATTGCCGGATGCCTCCACTATGTCCTTAACTCGCTCGCTGATCGACCGATTCGTTATTTTGTAGTCACGGTAAAGGATCCATTCGCCAGTTGGGAGTAGCATGGCCCAAACGCACGCGGCGGGGTGCGCAATGCCCTCGTCAATGCCACGGAAAAAGTTCGCCACGCCCCCCCACTTCTCGATTGCTTCCCGGCTATCCATTGGAAGCACGTGAAATTCACGCTCGAAATGATTGAAAACAAGTGGGCTGGATGTAAAAAATCCGCCTCGCGCCCGAACTTTTCCCTCCGCACCCATCTTGGCGTACCGGGCCTTGTCGTCCGCTTTCTTGGCCGCTGGCATGATCCGGTCCGGGATCGTATCGATCCCACCCAAATCCGTGAACGATTTCACCTTGCCAACAAGTGGATATTTCCCCTGGTAACATTGGAACGCCAGTTGAGTTCTTCTGCCGGTGTTCCTCGCCTCGGCTGGCGTGTACGCCCAATATAATGATCCCTCCGACTGCACGCGAGGCAGCGCTTCTCCCAATGTCGCCTTGTCCATTCCCTCATCGAAATTCACGCGCCAACACGCTTTGCCGGACCATGCCAGGGTGTCGGACCCATAGAGTTTCCCATATACGATGTGCCCCCAGCGGGTCTTAAAATACATCTCTGTCTTGTTCCAGTCCTCCTCGTTCTTCGGTCCGCGAGTGGCGATCTCGTAGCTGGGAATCCATTTCCTATATTCGGCACCAACAACTTGTTCCCAATGAGATCGATCAGGCACTCCATGCCAGATTGAACAATGCCGCCCCGCTTTTGGCGGACCTTTCAACCAAGGCAAAATCATCTTCCCGGTCGCTTTCCATGTCGCCCATTCCGGCCGTGGAAGAACCGTGTAGGTGCCTCTCCCAAATTCGTCTTCCATGGGTTGAAACATTGCCCAAGCGGGGTCATTCGGGATCATCCAAAGCAGCGTGTCAATCACCACGGCGGTCGTTTTCCCACCTCTGTTTTCTAGGAAAATCAATACCGACCGATACCCGGTCGGCGCTTCGTCAGGTTCAAATGCGGGATGCCACGCATTCAGGATTTGCGCCTGGTTGTAGCTGGGATAGAAGCTCGCTATTGGGCATGCTGAATCAAAGCTGTCTTTGTACTGCCTCGCGTCCTCAACCAACATCGCGACAAGCGCGGCCGACTTGACCTGGCATGCGACCCCCTTTCGTTCGCTGTGAGACAGGCGCCTACACGCCTCCTCTTTTTCTTCCAATGACCATGTGGAAGCCCAAAGTTCCTGCCAGTTTTCCGGCAGTTCGAGCGATGCCATTCCACGAATATCGGATGGAAACTTGATCATAAATTCACGTCTCGCCGTGCAAGGTTTTCAGACGTTCGCTAGATTTATCAGCGTGCCAGCATGGCAATAGCAGTCAGGCAATTCTTTCGGACACCAGCACGCTAGATTTTTTCCGCGCAGTTCCGGCAGGCGCTCAGCGATGCGCCGGAAGTATGGGTCGATTCCCGGCAGTCCGAGGCGCAGGACAAGCAGTTCCATTTCCACGGCGACCTGATACGACCACGCAGCGCTCATGCGGCAACCGTAGCCTTTCCAAAACGGATTCCCGAAGATTGACGGACGCGACACGACCACCGTGTTTTCGGGCTTTCTCCACCCTCGCTTGCGCGAGAGTTGCACACGCACTGGCGCGCAGGAGTTTTTGGCGCTTTGTGAGTTTTTATTCATTGTGACTCGATGAACCTAATTGCGTTTGGAATATCTGTTGTGGCCACGTCCTCGATGTGGATTGCGTTATCGGAGACGATGCCGTGATCTTGGAGTATATCCATAGCTGTTCCGGGTGTTAACTTGGCATTGATCAGTGCGCGGTTGAGTTTGAAGTTGGAGCTCATTTGTCGTTCGCCAGACGGACTAAGCGCCCGGGTAGCATGGAGTTTTCCAAGAAGCGTGTGTTCTCGGCGTTGTAGGAGATCAGTGCCGAAGGTGCGCCAGAGTTGGCTGCGGCGCGGCGTCCGTCCACATGGTGGAAGTGCAGACGCCCGAAGAGGAAGAAAATCGCATCCGCCTTTGCCCACACATGCGCTTGCCAGTCGGCCGTTTCGGTGCGGGCGAAGATCAGCGCGGTGGCGTTGCCATGTTCCGCACACCTCGCGAGCCATCGGCCAGCCTCGCGACCATACGGAGGATTACAGAAGACGCGACCCTGCCACGCGGCAAGCAGTCCGTTGTCTTTCCATGTGAGATGTTGCGCGGCAGTCGGCCACGGGCGTTCCATTGGCGAGCACGGATCCAAGTCGAACTCTCCAAGGGTGCGGAGAAGTTCAGGTGGTGTCAGCCATTCATCCTTGTCAGCCCTGGCGGAATGATGACCGCCCATCCCCCCGCGAGGCGAACAAAACGCTGCATGAAACGCCGACGGGCGTCCTTCTTGCAGCGGAGTTAATAGGTCGGCGTCCATGAGCTAGGCGTTCGCCGAAGAGAATTGCGCGACCACCTCGCCCGCGAGTTCGAGCGAGAACCAGTCACCGACGCGGAGTTTTCCCTCCATGTCAGCCCACCATCCGGGGCGGGCGGTTTCTCGGATCGTCAGCATTTCAGCGGCGAGATTGTCCGGGCCTAGACCGCCCGCGAATCCGACTGCCTTTTCGGTCGTTGGTTGCGTCCATTCGCTTGGAGAGATTCCCCGACCACCGCTGGTGTCGAGCAGGATTGCGTGATTGATTGGCCGCACGGCGAGCAGGTGCGCGTTTTTGACGTGGTGCTGAGTGATGATCGTATGGCGTGGATACATCGTGCAGAGGTGTTCCACCTCCAGTGCAAGAATCCCCCCGTTGACTTGGATCCGCTGGAAGCCGCTGACTGACAGTTTCCCGTCCATCAGCAACGCACGCGCTCCGCGTCCGCAGACATGCAGGGACGCCTTTCGGAGTTCGATCGAGGTTTCCCGAATCCACTCCCAGCGCGGGTAGCGGTTCCGACCTTCTGGCGTCGCCGTGTAGAGCAGCCCGATTTCGGCGGTCAGCTTTGCCAGTGCCGCTACGTCCGTCCGCTCATCCGCGCCCGTCACGGTCAAGAACGGTGAACAAGACGGTGATCCCAACGATGACCCGCCCCGTGTCGGGCTGGCGTCGTTAGAGAGCGCGAATTGCATCGACGTGGCGGTGTCAGTCATCGTGGGATACCTCATCGTTCACCCTTCCAACGCTACCCCTTTTCAGTTTCTCTGTGACAATTCCAACTAGTAATGTCGCACAAGCCTTGTCGAGCGCTGCACCGGACATTTCTTGATTCCACTCTTTGATCATGGCCTTGATCTCCTTTTTGCTGATTGTCGCCCCGCGCACGAACCGAGCGTCGTCTATGCCGTATTTATCGCGCAACCTGGAGAACAACGCCCCCATGTCAGAAACCTCGCTAGTTTTTGACCCTTCCCCTCGTTCAAGACCGGGGATGGATTCTGCGTCCACTCGCTTCTCGATTTCTTCACGGGCTGTTTTCAGGATGGTTTGAGCAAACGTGACCTGATCAAATAGTTGTGCCAAGCGGTCGGGTGCGAGTGATGCGATCTTGTGGGTGACGAGATCCACCGGGCCGAGCTTTTCGACTACGGCGACGGCCTTGGCGTTCGCTTCCGGGCAATTAGGCTTGAACCGGCACCATTTGCATTGTTTCTCGCCAGGGTTGCGCGGGGCGTTGGGGTCCATGGCGGCAATCGCCACTCGCTCCGACCAATCAATCGCTGCGTCGATTTCTTCACCACGATAGACAACGGGCTCCGGTTTGCCTGTCATACGCTGAATGATGGCTCCGGTGATTGTAAACACAGCGTCGTACGAATGCCCGACCAGTGCGACTAGGCTGCGGAGTTGCCCATTGTCTTTCGAGTCTGATACGTCGCCCGGAAGACTTTTGTAGTCAATAATAAGCGCGTGATCCCGGCTTATTACAATCCTGTCTCCCTGTCCGGTCATCAATGGCACGCCGTCCCGGCTCGACAACAGCAATCGTCGTTCGATTAGTTCAGAGCAATCAGTGATTTCATTCGCTTGCTTCCACCATTCTACAAGATCATTGCCTTTTTTCCAGAGATCAATAGCGGCGGAGTTTACTGATTCATCAATGTCTCGATGCGCGGCGTTTCCATTAGCCATCTCGCAGAGAACGAAATGAACACGGTCGCCAAACGTGGTGTCCTTGGTTCTGGTGTCCTCGATGCCTTGGCACGCCAGATGCCTGCCGGGGCAGAGTTCCAATGCTTCCATGGATGAAGCGCTTGGAAGTCCCATTCGTGGATCGTCGCTCATTTGTCAGAAAGGAATATCATCTTCCTGCGATTGGCTGTTGGACGGTTGCTGTCGTGCTGGCTGCGATGGCTGTCGGATAGCCCCAATATTCTTCCAGTTGCCTATGATCGGGCCCTTGACGCCTGCCGCACGCTGTTCCTTGGAAACTCCCTGAACAACAAATCCGTCGTTGCCGTAATTGTCAGGCTTATCAAAGCAAACCAGATCAATGTATTGCCCGACTTTTCCTGTAACGGCATCAGGTTTTTTTCCCGGCTTGATCAATGCCTTGTCAATTTTGGTTACGTTGATGCTTATGGACATCATGGCAATGCCTCCCCTTCGAGGTAGGCGCTGGTCTTTTCAAGGACGTGCGGCCAGTTGTCTAACACATAGCGGGCATCATCATTGGACAGGTCAAGGGTGTTCCATGCGCCATGCGCTTTGCCGACTGTCTGGAGATAGGCCAGAACGTCGCCCGATGTGACTTTTCCATCGGCGGATAGCTTGTCGATTCGGGAGGCTAAGGATTCGACTGGAGCGGTCTCGACGGGGACGGGAGCGATGTCATCAATGGGAACATCAACCGTTTTCGGTGGTCTGCCACGGCGGCGGGACGAAGTCGGGGTATCGATGGTTGCGGTGGTTGTCGGGCTTGCGGTTTCAAACTCGGGTTCATATTCAAACCAGTCCTCCGGCTTGCTCATTCCGTCGCGCATGCTGGCGTAAATCTTTCGGAGTTGAACGATTTGCGCTGGTTGGATGGAGTCAATCCGGCGCTGGATGCGCTTCTCGATCTGGGTAGAAGTGATTCTCATGGCGCCGAACGCTGCGATCAGGGCCTTCACTTTCTCGGGATTTGACTCGGCGCTGCTTTGAAGAGTCACCTCGCATTGTTTAACCGCTTCTTCAACGATGTCGCCGGGAACCACCCCTAGAATACACGCACGGAGACGGCGGGCTCCATGGTTGGCGACCAGTTCATAAATGTCTCGGGGTTTAGTCAGCATTTTGACGCCTTGATCGGTGTGCCTTTCGTGGCGAACCTGAAAGACCTTTACTTGCCGTGTGTTGGTTTCCAAATCCCACGCAAACGCCTCGACGACACTCTCGCCTTCGCGTTGTTCCAACTCGCGCACGCCGAACTGAATGTTCCCCCAATTCTGGGCAATCGTCTCAGCGAGCCGAATTGATGGCCCGCTGATGTCAGTTCCTCCCCGGCTGTAGGTGTAAAGCGCGCCCTCAGCCAATGATGGGCGGGTGCAGGCATTGAGAATCCGGTCGAGCGCAGCGACGTGATCACGCGGGAATCGACGGGCGAGAATCATGGCGGATTGCACCTCCGCCACTGCTCGTTGGGATTCTATTTCGACTTGTGATGATGATGCCGTTCGCGAAAACGGCGAGGATTTTTCTTGTAGTTCGGTACTCATGGATTTGGTTGTTGTTCGGGTTGGAAAGTCGCGTCGTGGAATTTGAGATATAGATTGTCCCAATCAATTTCCGCGACAACGTGATCGCATCCACCGGTGACGATTATCCGATTGATAATCTCCACCTTGAACGCCCTAAAGATTTGACGGACTTGTTCAGCCTCGTCGGTTGTGAACTCGATTTGCACGGTCAAATTCCCATCTTTGTTTGAGTTTTCGCGCATTGCGGTTGTCGATCATTTGGTAAACGGAAAGTAAAAGTAGATACCCTGCACACATCACGGCAATGCTGATCAGTTCGATATTCATCACTTTTCGCTTTCTTTGGTGACGATTTGTTCGAGGAGCCCGCTGACCCCACCCTTGATTTTCCGGCGTCGCGCAATGACGACCGCCTTTTTATCGGTGGCCAGTTTCCAGAGAATATTGCGGCGGCGTTTCATTTCGTTGCCAGTAAATACACACGTGCGCACGGGATGGCAACATCTTTTTTTCGTGTCCGCCGATTTTTTTCATTGACCATGCGTGTGTATGGATTTACATCCTGAACCGTGATCAGAACGCGCACCATGAACCCATGCCGGACGACGCTGATTGCCCGCAAACTTCGGGAGCGTGGCATCTGCACACAATGCCAGGTTCGGAAGGCCAAGATTTCAACCTTGTGCCCGGTCTGTGAATGCGTCCGGGTGGCCAAGATGTTCCGGTATATTGGGAAACCTCTGACCGACAACCAGCGGGCGCACCTGACCAAGCTGAGATCGATGGCTCGGGCGATTGTTGGGCCGAATTTTGGGCGGATCGTTCCCATTGCGGCGCCATCACCCGTAATCGAATCAACCGACATTCCCGGCCCGGTGGAGATTATCCCCCCAGAAACGGCGCAAAATCCATGCGTCACTTTCTCCATCGGGTCGCCGGTCCGGGTGAAGTCTGTCGATTTTACGGGCGAGGGCACGTTTGCCGGCTTGGTTCCAGCCGATCACCCCACGCTCGGGCGGTTCGTGATCTCCGAGGGTCCACAATCATGGGTGAAAATCGGAGATGACCAGTGCGTTTTTGCCAGTGCGGAGGTGTTTGCCCCATGAATCTCCAGCTGAACGGCGTCCCAAAGAATTACCGGGCCGCGTTCAAGGCCATGTGTGCCGGGGTTCCGGAGGCGGTCGGCTTTTGCCAGTTGGTTCAACTGGCGTGCCCCTCTCATTTGCGGGCGCTGCATCGCATCCCGAAGCCGAACATGAACGACTACCTGCCCCCGGATGTTCCGAAACGACCCGGGAACACCACTCACGGCACCCGTGCAGCAAAGGCAAAAATGACTCCGGCTGAAATCAAGCGGCGTCGGGCCTATAAACTACGCAAGTTCAAGGAACAAAAGAATGCGTTAGCTGTGCTGGCGACCGGACAGGGCGCTCAATGACCGAAGACGATCTTCGCAAAATCGGCTATGAAAAACTCCCCGACGGAAGTTGGCAAAAGGCTGGAATTGTGGTTGCCGGGACACCTGCCGCCCAGCCTCAACCAGATCCTGTACCGACATTGGCGTTTCGTTCAGGGTATCAAAAAGGAAGCGCAGGTCGCGTTGCTCTCCTCTTTGAAATCCGCAGGCGACGGCTCCTCGATCCTGACAACACCGTCGTCAAATTCCTTACGGACGGCCTACGTCGCGCTGAACTCTTGGATGACGACCGGGAAAAAGATGTCTATATCGAGACCTGGCAAATCAAAGTCCACCGCGAAGAAGACGAAGGGACGAAAATCATCATGATTTATCCCGTTAAACAATAAATTGAGATGAATCAATCACCAGCGTTCCAGTTTTACCCGTCAGGATGGCTCGGTAGCCAAAGGGTCGCAATGCTGACCCTGGAGGAAGAGGGGGCGTATATCCGGTTGCTGGCATTTTGCTGGCAGCACGGCAGTATCCCGTCCGACCCCGAGAGTGTGGCGCGGTTAATTGGAAAGGGCGCATCAATCGCCCTCGCAACCGCCGTGCTGACAATGTTCCAGCCGTCCAGCGATCGTCCGGACCGATTAAATCACGACCGACTGGACAAGGAGAGGGAAAAACAATCGGAATGGAGGCGGAAAAGCTCCGCCGGTGGCAAGAAATCATCCGAGCAAAAGGCTGTTCGACAGAGGGAATCAATAAATCCAGCGGATTTCAAGGGTGGTTCAACCACCCTTGAACCACCCTTGAACCACCCTTCCAACCATTCCTCAACCACCCTTCAACCACCCTACCAACCAAATGCCAACTCTTTGTCTTTGTCTTTATCTTCATCTTTAAATACAAATACACCCCCCACACACCCGGTTTGTCGCTCCGCTCCTGTCCGTGGTTCTGAGAAAATCGGGGTTCCAGTTCATCCTCTCGCAATTCGGATTGCCGCCATGGTTAAACAGCGACCGACAACCGCATGGAAATCTACCGACATTCGGGCGTTCCAAAACCTGCCCGAGTTCTCAAAACAGGAAATTGCCGATCTCGAACGATTTTACGCCGATGGGTGGGAGAAAAGGAGTCGAGGCGAGACTTCCTATATTCGAGGCAATCTTTCAACTCTCCTTAACAACTTTGAATCTGAAATTAACAAGGCCAAGGTCGAACTCGCCGCAAATGCAGTCCCAAAACCGAACGACGCAATGAAATCAGCAATCGCAGCCAAGCTCTGACCCCAATGACCGCATTCGACACTCCTGACCGCTGGCTTCCGTTTGATGGCACCGCCGAAGAGGCATTGATCGGGTGCGCAACCGTGGATCCAGAAAAGATAATCCCTTTGATCGCCTCCGTGCCGGGTGATGACCTGTTCTATATCCCGGCCAACCGGACGATTTACGGGGCCATGGCGTCCATGCAGGAGGCTGACATGCCCATTGATGCCGTCACACTGACTTCATTCCTGCATCAGTCCGGGGATCTGGATGCCGTAGGGGGGGCGATAGCCGTCTCTCGCCTCACCCAGCTCCTCCCGACCGCCGCCAATGCCAAGTTCTACCTGAAACTGGTCACTGATAAGCAGCAGTTGCGCCGAATCATCACGACGGCAACCGATTTGGTGTCAAAGGCACATGATTCATCCATGCCCATGGAAGATGTTCAGGAACAGGTCGAGCTGGCCTTGCATTCGCTGATCCGTTCCTCGAACACCATTGCCGAACCTGAAATGACATGGAAACAAGCAATCAACGCGGCCCGGGATCATTATGAAGCCGTGTGTCTCGGGACGAAGGAACCGGGTTTGTCAACCGGGCTGGGCTCTTTGGATCGCATCATCGGCGGCATGGTGCCCGGAGACATGATCTGCATTGCCGGGGAATCCGGTGGAGGGAAAACCGCCCTCGCACTGCAAATTGCCGGTCGCCTCGCTCTCAAAGGTGAGCGAATTCTGGTATTCACCCTGGAAATGACGCAGCAAATGGTGATTGATCGGCTGGTCTCAAATATCGGTGGTGTCAACCTGACTAGCCTTCGCATGCCGGAATGGCCAGCCCACATGATCGACAGGGCAGGAGCCGCCCTTCATCGCATCGCAGCGCTCGATATTATCGTGCGCGATGATTCCGATATGACCCCAACTCAAATGCGGTCCATCGCCCGGGAAGCCAATGCAAAAAAACACGTCGGCCTGATCGTTCTGGACTATCTCCAACTGGTTTCCCCTGAGAAAGCAAATAACGAACAGAACCGGGAACGAGAGGTCGCCAAAACCTCAATGGCCGCAAAAGCCATGTCCAAGGAAATCGGTTGCCCGGTCATCGTCCTATCCCAACTGAACGAGAACGGTAAGGTTCGAGATTCCCGACAAATCTTCTTCGACGCGAAACTCGCCCTCAAAATCCTCCCAACAGAGGATTGCGAGGTCAATACCCGAAAACTTCTAATCGCTAAAAACACAAACGGCCCGTCCGGCGATGTCATCACCCTCGCATGGAACGGTCAACACGTCCGGTTCGATGATCTCTCAACCAAGGAACAACCAAAATGAAAAAAAACCTGGCCAATTATACCTTCACCAAATGCGCCAAAACCGCCGCATCCCTCCCGTCGATCACATATGCCGAACTGGAACGCGCATGGAAGAGCGCCAAATATCGAGCGTCCAATCAGAAAACCGCACCCGTGATCATTTGGATGGATGTCGTCAACGCAATGGAAAGTTCATCACCGCCGAAGCCATGAGCACGACAGACCCTAAACGAGCGTTATCTGCATCCGATTTGTTGGGCATATTGCTCATATTACGGGAAATCCAAGAGATCGCCGAATGGATGCCCACCGGAGGAATCGGCAGCGAGGGTGCCACAATGGAGGAATTGAGCCAAGCATCCGAAGAAGGGCACCCATACGATAATGACATGGATTACGACGTGGTACAACGCATATGGCGACTTGCGGAAAGCGCAATCAATCTGATGCCTAACGATGAAACTCACGACTGCGAACCGGAGACATCCAAATGACTGGCGAGGATCCGAAGCCGATGGTCGCTTGCCCCTTCTGCGGGAAGACGAACGTAGTAACATGGACTCGCCTATTCTCGGATGATGGACGCACGGAATATCTAGGCCACGTCTGCCGGTCCGAGCGTGGAGGTTGCGGGAAGCACTTCGACACGGAGCGACCAACGGAATGCGAAATCCGGCCATTGGATTCGCCGAACCGCGGGCATCAGCGACGGCGCAAATGTCGAATGATCGCAAATATAATCCAAGGAGAGGTGGGATTCTTCAATGGCTGGGCGGTCTCCAAGGAAAGTGAGCGGGATAGCTGCGAGAAAGCTGCCGAGAAGATACTCGCTCGAATCGAACGGTGGAAGAGACCAACGATGAAATCGATAGAGGCGAAATGAGACAACTATGAAAACCAAACAACCCGCAGAACTGATCGAACAACTCGTGGCCGAGGGTGGAGCCATCGTCACGAGCCAAGAATGCTCCATAATTGAAATCGCGGACGCGCAGGCGACGGGGCGCTGGGCTGTGGACGACGAAGGGATCGGATACGTGCGCCGATACCGGGAATGGCTGGATCGACACAAGACGTGCGAATCGAAAGTGCGCCGACAACTGGAGACGTGGAAACGCACGATCAGAAATCGAAACGGAATCACATGGAACGAAATGGATGCAGGCGACACCCTGCGACTGCGGAAATCCATCGTCGAGATTGAAGCCGCTCTCAAGTTGGACGCAACAGAGAGAGACCTCGTCGCAACGATAGAGCGCGAGAATATGAAACGGAATCTGAGCGAAGCGGTCAACATGTCTTGTTCTTGCGGCGGTAACCCCGCCGAACCAGAGGCGTGCCCGGCCTGCATGGTGTGGCATCGAATGTCGACGAACGAAAAAGTGGAGCGACAAAGCCGGGCGGAGGAAGCGGCATACTACTCTTTGCGGGTCGAAGCGCTGGAATCGGCCATCGCTGACGCGATAATGCACCTCGACACAAACTACGACATCGACGGCAACTCAATGAAGCACTCTGACGCTGCGACGGCACTGCGCCGGGTTTTGCCGAACGATGAGATGAGGGACCGATAGAAGCGAAAGAAAATCTATGAAAACCACACCAAACTCCGCCGCTTCTAGCGGTTCCTCTCCATCGGCTCGTTCGGCATTTCGTTTTACGTTTGTCGCCACCGATGAAAATTCCATCACCTTAACGCACCTCGAAGGCGACTTGACTATTGAGCACCCCGGCGACCTGCCAGAAGCTGTGTTGTCAGTGCTACAAGGCATCGTCGCGGATTGGGATTTATCCACAGCGGCAGGGTTAACCTTGTCCGTTTTGCCGAACGCCTAGCTATGCCAGCCCTGCCCGCCAGCGACGTTGCTTTCTCACCGGCTCTCACCGGGCAGGGATTGGCATCAGCGCCTTGTTCGGCAATTCGCGTGGTGGAGACTGGCCATGTGTTCCGGGGTGTAAAACCTTGCCCGTATTGTGGCGGCAAACTGTCCTTCTCGACGAGCGAATGGCAGCAGGAAGACGACGGCTCCTGGGTAGCGACCGAAGTGCAGATCGAATGCTCGAATGAGCCGGACATCGACAGCGATGAATGGTGGGAGTGGAGCCACAATCACGGGGATCAGGACTACAACGATGCGTGGTATAGCCTGACCGGGCGAGTGCTACGGGAGTTGCGAACGCGGGTGCGCTTCATTTGTCGGGCGAACGCCGCCTTCAGCGATGGCGAGCCAAAGACTTTAGACAACCACTAAAACCAATGCCGAGCCATTCGCTGCAAGGCGCTGGTAGGCGACGAACCTGAGACTATGAACAAAGCCGAACTACAACAAATCGTGCGCGGCGCAATGAGCCAAGCACATGGAGACGACCTTGAGCGTGCAAACTACGCCTTCAGGGGATTGACCGCGGAACAACTTAAACTTCCCCACGGCCAATCCGGCAAGTCCAGGGAAGAAATCTGGAACGGCTACAAAGAGCACCGTGCCAAGCATGAGGAAGCGGCCAGGTATATCGAACGTCTGATGAGCGCGCCAGAGTCGCCTACCGCACAAGATCAGCCATGACTGATTTTGTCACCGTAAAATCAAAAGCCCCCGAAGCGGCGAACCTCGGAGGCTTATGAAAAAGACAGGTCCCAAGAACCGAGGATCCCACCCTGACGGGCTGCCACTCGCAAGGAGCGGCCTCTACATTTCTTGCGCTTACCCGCCAGTAAATTCCCTCAAATCAGCCACTCGGTCAAGCGGCTTTTCTGACCCGCTCTTTCCGTAGTACCGGGAATTAATCCCAAATCACCCCCTCCACGGGCATCCTCCCTCCCAAATAATCACCCGGCCCCATCAAAATCGGGAAAACATCCCCTCACACGCCTCACCATGCCCTCTTCTCGCCACCACCCCATCCCTCCACCTCACTCACCATTCAAACGTCACCATCACCCCGTGGAAAATCGGGAAAAATATGGTCCGCTCACAAGGAATCATCCCAGCTTTATACCCAAAACAGGGCACTTCGCACTGTCGATGGGGATCGAATCTATATATAAGGGGCGCCCATGGGGCAAGGG
>Ga0226658_10000194_pt1 | contig 28012 bp, 15 predicted proteins | sample OliLak19BULKMAT1_FD_169091 | JGI IMG/M metagenome (GOLD analysis project Ga0226658, IMG submission 169091) | Freshwater microbial mat bacterial communities from Lake Vanda, McMurdo Dry Valleys, Antarctica - Oligotrophic Lake LV.19.BULKMAT1 (v2)... | ecosystem: Environmental > Aquatic >... | reverse complement strand
AACCTAAGCAACAATAAGGTTCGCTATATTTTAATTGGAGGCTTCGCAATGGCTTTTCACGGATTGCCTCGGGCTACCGAGGACATCAACCTTTGGATTGATAACAATCCCGACAATATGGAGAGACAGAAAAACAACTCAATTAGCACCCGGGTTTGCTATTTTCAATTTGTTGGAGTCAGATTTTAAAATTGATCTGGCGCATTCCATCAAAGCGTTTAAGGAGGAAGATTTTAACGCCTGCTTTCATCGAGCGAAGATCGCTGACTATAAAGGGATAGATGTGCCTGTGATGGATGCAACCGATCTGCTAACAGAAAAAATAAAAACTAATCGCTTAAAGGATTTAGTAGACATAGATTTCTTGAAAAAACTACTGAAATTGAAATAACCAAGCAAAGTTATTCTTCCTTCGTCCACCCCATTGTTCGCTTCACCGCTTTTTGCCAGCCCTTATAAAGAGTGGCTCGAGTAGCATTATCCATGTTTGGTGTAAATCTTTTTTGAATCTTTCTATTCCGGGCAATGTCTTCCTTTTTCCAGAAGCCACTTTGTATACCTGCTAAATAGGCAGCCCCCAAGGCAGTCGATTCAATTACTTCGGGCCGCTCCACTTCCGTTCCTAAAATATCAGCTTGAAACTGCATGAGAATATTATTCGCGCAAGCGCCTCCATCTACTTTCAAACTTGCCAATTGAATGCCCGCATCTTCTTGCATCGCATTTAATATATCTTTAGTTTGATAAGCTAATGATTCAAGGGTGGCTTTGATCAGATGATCTTTACCGGTATCACGAGTAAGTCCAAAAATTGCTCCCCGCGCGTACATGTCCCAATAGGGCGCACCTAAGCCAGCAAAAGCGGGAACCACGTACACCTCATTGGAGCCAAGTGCTTTCATCGCAAAATATTCCGAATCTTTGGATTGGTCAATTAAATGCAAACTATCGCGTAGCCATTGCACGGCCGCACCCGCGATAAACACACTTCCCTCCAATGCATATTCCACTTTTCCATCCAAGCCCCACGCAATGGTGGTAATCAACCCATTTTTCGATTGCTGAATTTTTGTGCCCGTGTTCATCAACATAAAGCAACCCGTGCCATAAGTATTTTTTGCCATACCAGGCTCAAAACAAGCTTGGCCGAACAAGGCTGCTTGCTGATCGCCCGCTACTCCGGAAATCGGAATCTGTACCCCATTCAAATCAAAAAATCCAAAATTTGCCGCAGAGGGTTTTACATCAGGCAACAAGCTTTTAGGAACAGTTAACTCACTTAATAATTTTTCATCCCATTTCAAGTCGCGAATATTAAAAATCAGCGTGCGCGATGCATTGGTATAATCCGTAACATGACTTTTCCCATTTGTCAATTTCCAGATCAACCAACTGTCAATCGTGCCAAACGCAAGCTCGCCTTTTTCTGCCCGCTGCCGAGCGCCAGCAACATTATCTAAAATCCATTTTATTTTTGTTCCTGAAAAATAAGAATCGATGACCAAGCCTGTGTTGTGCCGAACGTAATCGGTAAGGCCTTTCAATTTTAATTCCTCACAAATCGAAGCCGTGCGTTTATCTTGCCATACAATCGCATTGTAAATAGGTTCTCCTGTTTTGCGATCCCATATAACTGTTGTCTCTCGTTGGTTGGTGATCCCAATCGCCACAATTGATTTCGCCTCTACTCTATTTTCGGCAATTACTTTTTGCAACACGCCAAGCTGCGTACTCCAAATTTCATCGGCATCATGCTCCACCCAGCCCGACTGTGGAAAAATCTGTGTGAACTCTTGCTGCGCTATTCCCACGATAGATCCTTTTTCGTCAAATAACACTGCGCGAGAACTGGTGGTGCCTTGATCGAGGGCGATAATGTATTTCGTCATACCGTAAAGAATTTAGAAGTCAGGAGTTAGGAGTTAGGAGAATACCAGCAAATAGTAACTGGCAACCAGAAACATTTTTTACTAGAATATCGCTCGATAAATTAATACACCCAACACCCCTCCAACAATAGGCCCCACAACCGGTATCCACGCATACCCCCAGTCTGATTTTCCCTTTCCATGAATAGGCAAAATGGCATGCGCGATGCGGGAACCTAAGTCACGTGCGGGGTTTATTGCAAAGCCAGTAGTACCACCCAAACTCAAACCAATCGCAATGATTAGCAAACCTACAACGATTGGGTTCAGGCCTAAAGCAAATTGATTAACGCCAATAAATAACAAACCTAACACTAATACCATGGTAGCAATGATCTCGCTGATCAAATTACTGAATGTGTTTTTGATAGCCGGTGCGGTGCAAAATACCGCTAGCTTCGCTCCTTGATCATGTGTCTCTTTCCAATGAGGTAGAAAGTGCAACCAAACCAAGGTAGCCCCAACAATTGCTCCAGCGAATTGAGCAAGGATATAACCCAGCACAAGATCCATAGCAAAACTTCCGTTGATTGCCAAGGCAATTGTTACCGCGGGGTTTAGGTGCGCACCACTGATGGTTCCTACTGCATAGATGGCTAGCATCACGGCTAACCCCCACCCGATGACAATGGTAAGCCAACCGGCATTTTCAGCTTTTGACTTTTTTAATACAACAGAGGCAACTACTCCGTCTCCTAATAAAACCAGAAGCATTGTGCCAAAAAATTCTGCTAAATAGGCATTCATACAAAATCAGGTTTGGTTTTTTAGAATAGTACTTGTGAAAGACGTGAAATCAGATAGCTTATTTTCAATTATCTGTTGAACAATTTGCATGTCAATATTTTGATAGGCATGCACAGACAGGTTTCTAAAGCCAACCATCCTTTTCATTTTTTCAGCTATTTCATGGCTGATTATACTAGATTCACCTAAAATTTCAAAAACGGCTCGCGAATCTCTAGGTACGCCCAATTTTTTCTTCTTCAATAAATAATTTGCGAGATCGATAGCTGCTTCGTAAGCACGCTGCAGGTTTAAAATAATTGAATCCTGTCTTCTGTAATCAATGCCAAACAAATCATTTACATTACGGTATTCCTCGTTTATTCTGCGAAGGCTTCGTTCTATGAATGTACACTTATTAAGTATGCCAATGTCTGAGATCATGAAAAAATTGTCCCTGATCGTTCTATTTCTTCCAATATACCCTTACGTTCTTCACTAAAACGCTGGTACATCGACATTACCAATGCTTCGTATTGTAAAGTTTGCTCTGAATTTTTGCAGAAAATTAGAGTGCCCGTAGAAATAATTTCAAATTTGAAATCTAAGGGTGTATCTCTTAAGTCTATTAAATCAATATCTCTCGAAATCGAGGCGGCCATTTCTTGAGTGATATTGAATAACGTTAATTTATCAATTGGATTTGGAAGAACGAGCGCCAAATCTACATCGCTCTCATCGGTGTGCTGGTTGGACGCAAAACTGCCAAACAAATAAATAGCCTCTACATCGGGGAAATATTTTTTAACAATATTAGAAATCTCAATTTCCATTAAACAAAAATAAGCATTTTACTCGCGTGACCGTTATTATCACGATTCAATCTCAATGTCCTCACTTTGTTGAACCACCGGGAGATTTTATCAACAGCGTTGCAGCCGCAGCGAACAACAACAATACTCCCGCAAAAAAAACAGCATTCCCCGAATCATTATTCAAAAAATTCTTCAGCACATGACCAAACGTAACCGTCTGCAAAATCATCGGCACAACAATCATCATATTGATTATTCCCATGTAAACACCATATCGTTCTTTTGGAATATTACCCACCACCAACAAATAAGGTATGCCCATCATGCTCGCCCAACCGATACCAAAACCTGTGATGGCCGGAAAGAGTAAATATTTATTTTCAATAGTTGGGAAGAGAAGTAGACCGATGCCAGCCAATACCAAGCAACAAAAATGCACCAACTTAGGTGACGACCTCTTAACAAACCACACTAAACTAAAAGCTGACAAAAACGTTACCACGTTGTACCAACCGTTTACTAGACCAGTCCAACTAACCGCTTGTTCATAGGCAGTAGGATTTTCCGTAGGTGTCGTTTTCCATACCGATAATGCAATGCTCTTTGATGAGTTCTGCCAATAACAAAATAATCCGTACCACTGAAATAAATAGACCAATGCCAACTGCCACATTACCTTGGGCATGTCGAGAATGGCTTCCACAATCTCAACATTTTGGGCAAACATAATTTTGGTGAACCGATTGTGTTTTATCCATTCAACTACATTTTTTATCAACGTGGGATAAAAAATAGTAGGTAAGATCAAAATGATTAGAGCAGCATAAGCGATCACGGAGGTAAGCACTGAAACAAAAAATTGGATTACCAAACTTGGCTGACCTTCATTCTTTTTCTCGATCGCTTTAATCTCCTCTTCCGTTGGTACAATCTCGGGGGTTGTTCTCATACTCCACCAAATCGTGCCAATGGAACAGACAGCACCTAAAAAGAAAGACGCAAATACCCAGTTGGGAATAGAGCCTGTCTTTCCGATTACCAGCAATGGAAAAACAAAAAGCGAAAGATTGGCGAGCGTTTGACCAAGCCCGGTAAAAAAACTTTGTGTTTGAAAACCAGTAGGGCGCTGTTCATCATTCAGTTTATCAGCAATAAAGGCACGGTAAGGTTCCATGGCCGTGTTGTTGCCCACATCCAATATCCAGAGCAATCCGGCAGCCATCCACAACGCACTGCTAAACGGAAAAAAGAACAAGCATATGCTACAGAGAATCGCCCCGATAAAAAAATAAGGTTTCCTTCGGCCAAACTTAGGATGCCATGTCTTGTCGCTCAATGCGCCAATGATGGGCTGAATCAGAAGTCCTGTAACAGGTCCGGCCAAATTCAGCAGCGGTATTTCATCTGGGCTTGCACCCAAAAAATCATAGATTGGATTGATGGCCGACTGCTGCAACCCAAAGCTATATTGAATTCCAAAGAAGCCCACATTCATATTGATGATTTGTGAGAACGTGAGCCGAGGCTTAGGTAGGGTCATTTCAATTCGTTAACCGATTCAAGTTGCGGAAAGGAAATGGAAGATGCAAGACTTTATTGCCTCAACAACTCAAGAACCCACATTGTCTTGGTAGGTATTTTCGCCTTGATCGCGGTATCAAATTCCGTATTGGCGACAATGTCTTTTGCGTTGGCAAATCCAGCGGTTCGTTCTTTGTACCTCGTAAAATCCACGTCCATTTCCTTACCGCTTGTGTTCATTATGCACATAACGGTCTGGTTGTTATCATAGCGGAAGTAGACGTACAACCCGTCTGTTGGAACGTATTGCATCATCTTCCCAGTCTTTAAGGCAGAAGAATTTTTTCGAAAGTTAGCCAGTGTTTTTACCAACATCTGAACGGATGCCTCCTCGTCAGTTAATCCTTTTCCAGTAAAGGCATTTTTTTTATCGCCATACCAGCCACCCGGAAAATCCAATCGCACCCATCCGTCTGGATTTGTAAATCCTTTCATCAAAATTTCTGTGCCATAGTACATTTGAGGAATACCCCTGCAAGTGAGTAGCCACTGGATTCCCATTTTCTGTTTTGCCACGTCTTCACCCACCACAGAAAAGAATCTATTCACATCATGATTATCTAAAAACAAAACATTTTGCGTTGCGTCTTTGTACAAATAATCGAAAGACAATGTTGTATAAAGTTTGTTCACACCTTCCGTCCAGCCGAATGGTTGAGTGAGCGCGGGAATAATTCCATAAAAGAGAGTTTGAAAATCTGTCACACCTGGCAAGTTACTTTTGAAAGATGTCGATACGTTATTTTCTACGAAGTAAGATTGCGAAGGCACGCCATGCACCCACACTTCTCCGAAGATTGAAATCTTTGGATACTCGGCCATCAAAGCTGCATTGCAACGGTTCATGAAATCCAAATCATTGTACAAATAGGTGTCTACCCGCCAGCCATCCACACCAAACTCTTCTACTGACCAAACTGCATGTTGAATAAGATAATTGGCAACATAAGGATTTGTTTGATCAAGGTCAGGCATAAGCGATGTGAACCAGCCATCGGTGGTAATCTTCTTGTCGACAGCAGCTCCATAAGGATCGTAAAGTGGCTGATCTTTGTAACTCGTTCCCGTGTAAGAAGGCCATTGGTGAAACCACTCTTTGGAGGGCTTTTCTTTGAACAAGATGTGGTCTATATCAACGTGATTGTAAACCGCATCCTGAATCAATTTCATTCCGTGCTTATGAAGTGAGTCGCTCAGTTGCTTGTACGCGTTACTTCCACCAAAACGCGGTTCAATTTTATAGTGGTTTGTAAAGCCATACCCATGTTCGGTTCGTTCTGTACGATCGTTTTCGATTAACGGCATCGGCCAGATGGCTGTAACTCCAAGGCTCTTCAGATAGTCAAGGTGGCTGATTATCCCCGCTATGTCACCACCATGCCTGTGGTAGAGCGAGTCACGATTCAATGTTTGATCTCGCATGCTAACAATCCTATCATTTTTAGCGTCACCATTGCTAAACCGATCGGGCATCAGCAGATAAACAAAATCACTCGAAGAAACCCCAACGGCAAACTGTGACCCGTTTCCGCTTCGCCTCTGCAAAATAGACCAATTGAAACGGGTTCTCTTCTTTCCATTAACACTTTCAAAAACCACAACGCCCGGCTTAGCATCGGGGGATACTATAATATCTAACGCACTATACTTTCCGTTTTCAAAGGTATGTTTTTTGACAATCGAAACGCCCGGATAACTCGTTGTGAAATTTAACTTGCCAAAATTAGTATCCGCGCTGCGCAACAAGATTTGCACGCCATTCAGCTTCATATTTACCCACCAATTAGGGGGATATACCTCTATAGGCTGAGACGCTGAAAATTTTACACTTGCAAGGATAAGAACAACAAATAAAAATCTCATAGGATTATTTTTTAGGCGATGGTTGATAAGTCACCACTTAAAATTAAGCAAATATGGGTGCAATAGTATTTCGCCTAACTATTTTTTTTCAGTGATAATCCTTCGTGCGATTAACTCTCCCACAGCAGTACCCTGCTTTGCTCCGTGTTCCACCGCTGGAAGGTAATGAATGCCCCCATAGAACCGGCTGACTGCAGCTTCTTCTGCCGCATCATTAAATGATTTAAAGCTTCGTGCGGGCATTCCAAACTCCAATTCAGTAGAGTCCGTAAAGGAATGATTTTCACCAAATAATTTGGTGAGTGCTACTGCAGCCGAGGATGATATTACGCTATGCCCGCTTGTATATTCAGGAAAGGGAGGTGTTTGAAGAATGGGCACCCAGTCTTCATTGATGTATTGATTGATGTATGTCTCTGGACGAATCACTCGGCTCCTATACTTTTCATTCCAGCAAATAATAAACCCATCTGCCACCGATAATGAAACTCGCACGTAAGCCTCAGCAGATTGAACCGTGCTCGATTTTGATTGAGTACAAATCGTTCTAGTAATATTAATCCAATGGCCACCAGGCGAAATTTTCTTAGTAGCAAACATGACGTGACCGCGCACATTCATGGCAAACGGATTGCAGTCCCAAAAACTTGCAATCGCATGCTGTTCCTCCGTTATATTCTTTACAATTTCATATACTTCGCTAGCCTCTTTATAAAACTGGCTAGTCTTTTGAATGGAGAAGGCAGTTGGAGGATTCGGTTTAAACTGGGTGGCTGAATCCATTACAAAAGTCCTAATCTTATTCCAATGAGGTTCTACTGCATCCATGTAGGCAGGGGGCGTAGGCTTCCAAGTAGCAGGATTGTCTTCAATAGAATATTTGGGGAAGCTGCGAGATTGTTTGTAGTTATCCGTAGAAGACCACTCTAAAATACTCGTGGCCACTTGATCGCCATACAAAAGAGAGCGATTATAAACGTCCTTCGGCATGTCAGTTTGTTTGAATTCCTCATAAATTTTTTCGGTGAACTTATCAAACTCGTCCTCAGAGAAAATTAATGTCCGCCCAACTTTTATCATTGCTTGCGTGGCAGCCAAAGGAAAACAATATTCTAGAGCTGGGTCTGGCTTTGGAAGGGAATCTAAGCCGTGTAACTGGCCTGCTAAACTTCTATAACTAGGATTCTCATGAATGATTGCTTCGTACGCAGCCACACTTGCATAAGTATAAATTCTGCTTGCAACGGGCGGAGAAAATATATCATATACGATTCTATCTGTGATTGCCTTCATGGTGCGGTGGAGGAATTCAGGGTTGTTGGCTTTTGATTTGTATTCTGTTGTTTGTTTCTTACAGGATAAAACAAAAAGTAAAGAAAAAATTACTAATAACTTATACTTCATTTTAAAATCATTGCTTAATCACATATAAAATTCCATCCTTTTGCTTTGAAGCAAAATCATAAAGTGAATCAATAGTAAAAATCACATCTTCGTTTACGCCCCAAAAAAATATTTCCGTTTTTAACAAAAAAACCCTTAAAAATTTTTAATCGAGAAATATTTAAGGTTGACCCCTTTTACGTATTTATGAAAAAGGGGCAAGAAATTAATCACACGATCCTCTCCACTATTAAATTTAATGGAAATGATAAAATCAGAGATGTAGGTGGCAGAAACAACAGAGATTACTTTCTCCCGAATTTTAGCCTTACTACCTCGCATGTCACTTCTTTGTGGTGGATGAATATTTGTTGCCATTTTTCGATTATTTTAGATTTATAGGCTTTTAAAAAAACCGAAACTTCTCTTGCTTGACTTTGAGTCAACGGTCTTTTACCTTTAACCTTCTTAAAAAACAAAATTAGATTATTCCCTTCAATCAAAAAATCCACTTTACATTCATAATCACTACCTACCTGAACATGAACATGTATTGGAAGATGGTCGTTAGTTTAAAACGTATGACATAATTCAGATGCTGAAATATCTTGGGCATGTTCCTTTCTATCAATAGACTATTTAACGGTAAATGCCTTCTTATCAACTCCCACTCCTCTTATCTCCAATGACTTCCAGCCTTTTGGTAATCTGGTTTTAATCTGAGTAATTCCAGCATCAGAAATAGTTAATCCGCCAAACCCATTCATTACCGCTTGCAAAAATCCACCTGCACCCGTTGCGAAATATGGATTAGTGCCACCTGCTGTTTCTGCGAGTACTCCAAAAGGTGGTACTTCATTTGGCTTATAGGACTTAGCAAATAACTCAGTTGCCTTCTCAAGATTACCCATTCGTGAATAGATGGCTGAAAGCGCAGAGTGTCCCATCGCAGGACCTTCGGGAGAATAGCGGGGCTCGTAGTATTTAAGATCTTTTTCGATCTGACTTTTGTCGGTAATAAAATCCAACGGAAAAGCGAGCAAGTTTACATCACCTTGCTTGATCATCACACCGTCATACGTTGCATTTTCTTTGGTCGTTCCGTCAGGGAATTTTAAGATAGGAATATTCTGGGCAACCAATTCCCAATCAGGGTCAGGTACAACTCCCATTTCTTTCGCAGCCTGAGTAGCATAGCGCAAGGCGGTAATCGCAATTCCATTGGTGAAGGCGTTGTTATCAATATTTTCTTGCCACTCGTTTGCACCGATCACATTATTGATTTCATATTTCCCAGGGCCTTTTCGCTCCACTCTACTCGCCCAAAAATCGGCCACTTCTTTTAGCATAGGATACCCGCGATCGCGCAACCATTGTCTATCTTTTGTTACTTGATAATATTTCCAAAATGCCCATCCTACACAACCCGTGATGTGATGTTGAAACGGACCTGTGAGTGCCCACACAGGAGTATCCTCCGATCCTTCGGCTGATGATTCCCAAGGAAACATCGCGCCCTTATATCCATGCGAAAATGCATTTTGCTTAGCAGCCCCCAATCGATTGAAACGATACTCTAAAACAGACTTGGCAATTTCAGGATGAAGCAGTAACAAAGGTGGATACATCCATAATTCTGTATCCCAAAATACGTGACCATTATAGCCAAGACCTGAAAGACCCATCGGTGAAAGACTATAACCAGTTCCCTCTCTTACAAATGAATACAAATGATAAAGTGCAAAGCGAACATCTTTTTGAGTTTGTACATCCCCCTCGATCACAATATCACTCTTCCAGAGTTTTTCCCATTCGGCTACGTGCCGGTTCAATAATCGTTCTGTTCCCTCCAAGCGCGCAAAAATGGTTAAGCGTTCGGCTTCGTTCAATGGGTCTTGATAATGCGCTGTTGATGTAGCCGAAGAAACTACGCTAAAAGAATAGGTCTCCCCTGCCTTCAAGGTTTTATTAAATTTGGCCAAATGCATGTTATAATCCCAATCTTCATGTACCAACGTGGGCTCTTGTCCATGAGGTTCAGAAAAGATGATGCTATTGCTTGCCGCCAGAATATGTTTTCCCGAAGGGCTTTTACCAACGGAAGAAAGCAATGGAAGCTTTACGTGAGGGCGATCAATTTCACTATAAGTATTACGAACATCTATCAAATGATTGGGTGCTTCAATCACACTCATCGGGGTGACATTCACATTTTTCTTCGCCTTTATTTCCACAATAGACATGGCAGTATAAGGCAAATGTCGGAGTGACATCATCGAGTGCTTAACCGAAAGCTTATCGCCAACATCAAATGTGGTAACCAATATTGCCCTCTTCATATCCAACGACTGGCGATAGTTTGAAATATCTTTAATGCCAATTCTCCGCCCGTCCACATCCAAATTCATATTAGCGTGATTGAATGTTTTGAGAATATTAGATACTCGACCGCGTTGATAATAATCGTACACACCATTCAATACCACATCTTTTACTTTCATAGGCTCAGGCGATGATACCAGGCCCACCATTCCATTGGCTACGGTAACACCATAGTAATTGTTGGGGTCAATTGCTTTGGCTTCGATGAGCCAAACTTCCGTTTGTTGCGCACAGATATTAACGCTAAACGTGCAGAGAAAAAAAACTAATAATCTAGTCATAAACTATTTGGATTTTGTGAAAAATTTGACGGAATCATTATTTCGCACTGCCATGTAACAAATTTTGCTGTTGATACTAATCCTTTTCAAGGAACGCGTTTCACCGGTAATTGAAATCCCTGATTCAACAGGCGAAAGTGCTTTAAATCCACCCTTACCATTGCCTAATAGTATATCCCCATGTGAAGCATCGTATCTACCCATTTGGATGTTCGATCGAAAGAAATTTCCTCCAATCAATAAATCAAGATTTCCATCCATATTAAAATCTTCAATCAAAAATGCGTTGACAGTTGAAAGTTGGATTTGCTTTGGCAGTGGTTTAATTTCAAAACGAAACGAGCCTTGATTTTCAATATATACTGTTTCAAGCAATGTTGCATTATAGATTAGTGACTTTTGTATTGTCTCAGCAGAAAAAAAATCATTGAATTTCGCCTGCGAAAAATTCTTATAGGAAAGGTACTTCTTTTTTAGAGACGGCATTTGTTTGGTCAACTCGTCCCTCGTATTAATTGGGTATTCCACTCCAGCCACAATATAAGTTAGAATCTGTTCTGTACTGCCATTGTTATCAAAGTCGTTTACATACATTTTTATAGGGTTACTTAAATCGGCTTTTAACTTACTGTTTAACCCAAGATTTCCAGCCACTATATCTAAATCCCCATCGTTGTCAAAATCAGCAGTAGCAATTGTATTCCACAAGCCGGATGATTTCTCAAGGCCTTCAATCTTTTGAAGTCTAAGTTTTCCTCCCTCATTTATAAAAATTGAAATAGGCTTCCATTCAGCTGCAATTAATAGGTCATCATCACCATCCTTATCAATATCAACCCAGCACGCATCCTTTACAAATCCAAATTTTTGAAGTTCTGGAGCCACAACACTGGCTGCAAGTGAGAAATCTCCTCGACCATCGTTCAATAAGATATAACTGTCCGGTGGAACACCATATCTCCATGGTATTGCCCGCGCTCCTAAAAAGATATCTGGGTCACCATCCTTGTCAAAGTCACTCACATCAACACAAGACCCCGTTAAAAAAAGCTCAGGAAGGTTACCATATTGAACGAACTGCCCTTTACCATCATTAAGGTAGAGCCGTGATTTCAAGTATTTCGACTTTCCTGAAAATTCGTTGCCCCCACTTACTACAAACAAATCTAGGTCATGATCCATATCTGCATCAAACAGTGCAGCATCCACGTCTTCGTATGTACTGTCTGCAGTGATTAAAGGCTGTTCCATTTCAGTAAAGTGACCATTTCCCGACTGAACAAAAATCTGACCAGGTTGCCATTTACCTCCTCCCAAGAATATATCCTCCAATCCATCTTGGTTTATGTCGCCTATTGCCATAGCTGGCCCTTCTGCGGAAAGCATAAAAGGCATCAGACCTTCGCGATCAAATTCGATATAACTATTCTCTTTATGCTTATAGTTAAGCTTCGGCAAGTTCAAATCTCCTTTAAATAGTCTTTTGTCATGGGTAAATCTTCCGTAGTTAAATTTTCCAGATGCGTTGGCCTGCTTTAGAATAAGTTTTTGATTGGCGTTTACTCTTAATAACTTTTGAAATGATTGGTCATTCCAAACAACTATTAATGAGTCTATAATAGAGATGTTAGCAGTGCCCAAAGTAAGTCTTGTATCAACAGAACTTTGAAACCCTCTGGTAGGCATACTCTCTTGCATTTGAATCTTATCGCCAGTATACAAAAAAACTTTTGCGCCAATACCATTCATATTCGATCTCAAGCCTTCGAGTTTAACCTGAATGAAATTAGGGGTAGCGTCATGTTTGCTTTCGGAATTAATTGTTCTGTTCTCATATAAAAATGCAGCCTCATTGATATTATTGGTAATTAAATCAAGATCCCCGTCATTATCCAAATCTCCATACGTTGCTCCATTAGAGTAAGAGGGATCACTTAATCCCCATTCGGGTGCCTTGTTGGTAAAGGTAGAATCATTGTTATTGACAAATAAGAATTTTTGAATTTTGACCTGCGGCATTTTTTTGATATAACTAAGTTGACGTTCGTTCACTTTACCCCGCATATTTCGTTGAATGGTGTCGTCTGAAATAAAGTTAATGTAATCCAAATCGTTTGACCGTCTTAAGATTCCATTAGAAACGAAAATATCTTTGTTGCCATCCAGATCAAAATCTGCGAAAAAGGTTGACCAACTCCAATCAGTGGCAGAAACACCAGCAAATAGTCCTATTTCACTAAAGGTCCCATCTTGGTTATTCATTTGAAGTACATTCCTTGTGTACTGTTCATTGTATCCAAACCCAGTCTTAAACACGTAGGTGTCATAAGGATCTTCCGCAGCTGATGCTTTTAATCGTTGATAACTTTCCGGAAGCATGTCCATTGCGATTAAATCGGGGAAAGCATCATTATTGAAATCTGCAAAATCAACTCCCATCGTGTATCTGCTAGTATGATTCATACACTGCTCAAGCCTCTCTTCAAATGTACCATCACCCTTATTCATATACAGATAATCGTTCTCATGAAAATCATTTCCAACAAATATATCCGGCCAACCGTCAAGGTTTATGTCACTTACCACAACTCCAAGGCCGTAGCCAAGTGCGCTGCTATAGATTCCCGACTCTTTTGTAACATCTTTGAATCGACCATTCTCATTCTTCATTAGCTTATCTCCTGCTGTTGGATGCGTTTCATTTCGCAATGTGCTGGCTTTTCCATAGGTACCATTCTGATGCAGTGAATGGTTTAACATAAACATATCAAGGTCACCATCATTGTCACAGTCAAAAAATGATGCCTGTGTTGAGAATCCTACTAAGTCTAATCCATACTCGTCAGCCCTATCTATAAATTGCGGAACTCCATCTTTGTTAACCCCCTCATTAATTAAGAGTTGATTCGTCCCTTTGAAAATCAAATAGTCGCCAATATAACTTACATAGATATCTAATCTTCCATCACTATTAACATCTGCCATAGTAACGCCCGTTGCCCAACCACCTGATCCCTTTACGCCAGCAATTTCAGTGATATCGAGGAACTTTAAGTTCCCTTGATTCAAATAAAGCCTATTGTATTCCTGGTTAGAAGTAAAGTAAATATCAAGCAAATCATCTCCGTTTACATCACCGACTGCAACACCCGCTCCGTTGTAAAAGTACATATAGTTGAAAATGTTGAAATCTCTCGTTTCCGTCAGATTGTTTTGAAACGTAACACCAGATTCACTTGCAGGTACTCTTCTGAATTTCTTGTCCCCTTGATTGGCGCAACCAAAAGAAGAAATTAAAAACCAACCAATAAATATGTTAATGAGTGTCCTCATTTGTCGCCTACAGGTAGATACACCTCAGCTTTCCACATGTCCTGACTCAATCCCAAATTTGGATTGTTATAAAAATATTCGATCGGCAATCCGGTAACCTTGTATCCATTTTTATTAGCGTACGACATAAGTTCATACCAGGCTCTGTCAGATGTAATGTAATTACCATGATATTCGGCCCAAATTACCTTTTCTTTCTTGAAATTTTTATAAAAAAGTGAATCAACTATTGGAAGTGAACTGCTTGGTTTTATGGGAAAACAAAAGTCAAACGCTAGCGAACCTTTATTATGATCCCATTCTCTGATTCTGACACTTGGAGGGCCAGCAATTGATAGCTTATGGACATCAATAAAGGTGGTCAAAATTGGATAATGTCTCATCATACCGTTTGCTTTGTCAACTTGATATGTTGCAAGCGATCGGCAAACACAAAAGGAAGAATCCAGCTCGGTTTTACCTAATATTTTGACACTCGTGATCTTCAAATGTTCCTTTAGAATTTCATAAAACACGGTTGAAATTTCGCGGGCGTCAATTTCTATTGGCTGCTTCGTAAATGGAATCAAAATTTTATTTATCAAGATCCTATTAGGTTCTGAAATTTGAATGTTAACCACTGTTACAGAGTCATTGACTGAACTGAAATGCCAGTCATACACATACTTTCGCTTTTTCCGAACTATTGATTGCGTAAGTCTATAAAAAGAATCGACCTCAATAATTTTAGCGCTATCCAAAGATCTATTCCAAATTCTTATTGTCTCAATCAAATCCCCAGAAACGGTGGCTGCTTTGAATTTAATTTCGTACTCAAAGGGTTTGAAAAATAGATAATACGTCAAGGATATTGCCAACCCTCCACCCAAAAGCATCCATAATATCTTCCTCATTGCTATATCTGAATTTTGTAAACCTGCGCCTTTCCGTTATTAATTGTTACCAGAAGATAGGCTCCGGTCTTTAATGTAATTATGTTCATTTGCCGAACGGATTGATTAAAGAAATCAAGCCCTATGAAGTTACCCTTCAAGATTTGATGATCATTTTTAACGACAGCCCCTGAAAATGATCCGAACCTGCCATGAAAAGGTTGGACGCCAAAATAATTGCCACCTACCAGCATTTCTTCCTTTCCGTCTGAATCAAAATCATACTTTAACTGCGCCATAATAGGCGAAATTTGCAATTCAATAGGCAGTTGAATGAATTTGTACTTTCCCTTTTCATTTTTTAAATAGCCAGAACCCAATTGGGTTACTTCATACAAGGTAGCTTTCTTCAAATCTGATTTTGAAAAAATCTCTTCGATCTTCTTACCTGCGAAATCCTGGTACGAAGTATACTTCTTTCGGAGACTTGCAATCTGGCCCGCTAATATATCAAGGCCATCTAACGGATAATAACTTCCGTTTTTTTGAATAGCAACTATAGTTTCCGTATTCCCATTTCCATCAAAGTCACTATAATACATCTTCATTGGGTAAGATTCAGAAGCTCTGTATTTCGAATTGAGTCCCCAGTTTCCAACAATATAATCCATGTCCCCATCGTGGTCTATATCAAAAGAAGAAATAGACTGCCACAGCCCATTTAATTTTTCATTTAAAACGTCATCCTTTTCAAAAGTTCCGTAATTATTTTTTAAAAAGGTAGGCGCCATCCATTCTCCTACAATAATTAAATCTACTTGTCCATCTCTATTATAGTCGTCCCAAACAGCATCTGTTACCATCCCTAGATTTTCAAAAAAGCTTTTTTGAAGTGGGGTGAATTTACCTTTGTCGTTAACGAGTAGGTAGGACTTAGGAACTTTCCCAAAGTTATTAGAGACAGATTCGTTACCCACAAAAAGGTCAATATCGCCATCTCCGTCAAAGTCAAATTGTTTGACGCAGGATGCATTCTCATAATAGTCGTCAATTTCAGTTAACGCAAAGCCCGAATCGACAGACATGTAATAACTATCCAAAAGTGGTTTTGACTTATTATAAAAGTCGGCACCCCCTGTACCAACAAATAAGTCAGCTTTTCCGTCTTTGTTAAAATCCTCAATTACGGCATCAACATCTTCTTTAATCGAATCTCGAAGTATTAGAGGAATGTTTGATTTAACAAAGACGTTATTTGATTGAATATAAAATTGTCCCGAGATATGTTTTGAGCCTCCAAAATAAACATCCACTTGTCCGTCATTATTAATATCCCCCAATGCTGCTGCCGGACCTCTGTCCGATTGTTGGTAGGGTAAAAGTTTCAAGCGATCAAAGTCGGTATAATTATCTTCGATGTGTTCAAAGTCCAATCCCAATTCTTTTGGATCAATTCTTTGAAATATAAGTTTGATTTTTGGAGCCAACGGCTGCGTTACAGACGCCAATTCAGTTTGGGGAGAAATAACTAATGTTTGGTTCGTCTTTATGCCAGTTAGCTTTTGCACCTTGCCACTCGGCCAAATCACTTTGATAGAATCCACTTTTGTATTTTTTCCATATCCAAAATGAATGATAGGTTCTGAAGACGCTTGAAAACCTCGCGCGGTGTACATCTCCTTGAGCTGAGAAATACCATTATGGTAAGAATATACTTGTGTTCCTATCCCAAAGAAATTCAACTTGGTGTATTGTAGTCTTATTTTTAGATAATTGGCAGAGTTATTGGTTTGATTGATGTAAATTCCAGCCTTATCATTGACATTGTTAATTACAACATCCAAATCTCCGTCATTATCTAAGTCAGCCAACGCGGTGGCCGCTGAGCAAGTTTCTTCATCAGGCAACCAAGTCGATGACTTGTCTTCAAAGGCATAGCTACCTGATCCTTTAAAAACATAATTTCGAACCATTCCAGAAGGCATGAGGGATAGCGCCTTTTCATCAACAAGCTTAGTTGCTCCAATAACATTTACAATTTGTTCACTCGAAACATACTTTATATAATCCAAATCATTTGGCCTACGCGGGATGCCGTTCGAAATAAACAAATCTTGATTTCCATCTTGATCAAAATCGGAAAAAAGAGCACTCCAACTCCAATCTGTGGCTGCTACATTGCTCATTAGCCCCGTCTCAGCAAATTTTCCATTTCCTAGATTAATTTGCATCATATTTCGAGGGAATTGGTAATTGTATCCATATTCTCCCGTTCTCATCTTCATGATGTTGACGTTCTCTTCATCGACCGAGCGTTTTAGTGTTTCTTCGTCTCCGGGCAACATATCCAAGGTTATTAAATCAGGATATCCATCGTGATTAACATCAGCTATATCGTTGCCCATCGAAAACTTGCTTGTACAAGTAAAAGATTGTTTGCCTTGCTCTTTAAAGGTTCCATCTCTATTATTTATGTAGAGATAGTCATCCTCATGAAAATCATTGCTGACATAAATATCCGGATACCCATCTCGGTTAAAATCAGAAACCCCAACACCTAATCCGTACCCATTGATACCACCATAAATATTAGCGCTCTCACTTACATCAACAAACTTAGTTCCATCATTGCGTAAGAGTTTGCCACCTGTTTCATAGGCACGAACATTCCTTAAATTAGAATGACCAAATGATTCGGGTGTGTGAACCGCATGATTTAGCAAATAAATATCTAAGTCTCCATCCAAATCATAGTCAAGAAATGCCGCTGAAGAGCCGAACGATTCGAAATCCAAACCATAATCTGCAGATCTCTCAGAAAAAGTATTGTCTCCATTATTAATGAATAATTCGTTATGACCTTTTAAGTTTTTTAAACCAACAACCGCGCACACATAGATATCAAGTAATCCATCTCCATTTACATCACCCATTACACTACCGGTATTCCAGTCGCTATTACCTGCAACACCCGCTTTATCCGTAATGTCTTCAAAATTTAAATTACCCTTGTTAAGGTATAGTCTATTTTTAATCTGATTTCCAGAAAAATACAAATCAGATAATCCATCACCATTGATATCTCCTATGGCAACCCCTCCGCCATTATAAAAATAAGCATAGTCGATGATATTAAAATCCTCCGTTGGAGCAAGCTTATTTTCAAACGTTACACCCGAGTCGTGAGATTCAAGCTTTCGAAACAATTGCGGTTCATCTTTGCATGCTTCTAAAGACAACAAACTTACCAAAAGGATACTCACAACTCTACCGCTCATCTTCATAAAGAATATTCCTATTGCACATGGTTTTCAAAGACTCTCGGCTTATCGCTATTACCAGCAGTAAACATGAATCTTCTTCCCTTTTTATCTGAAAAGGATTTTAAATGCCTTATTTGACCTTTAACAAAGAATCCGCTTTCATCGTAACTTTTCCACTCGAAATCAAATTTCCCGTTTCCAAGAAGCACATTACCATAGCTGGCATCTTGACGTGAAAACTGCGGCTTGAAATCAAAGTTGTTTCCACCCATCACTAAATCAGTAAAGCCATCACCGTCAACATCTGTGCACGAAATCCCACACACACATGACCATTGTACTCGTTGAGGTAATTTTCTTATTACAAATTTACCTCCTCCTTCGTTTATCGCTATTATCGATTCAGAGACGGAAGCCATTTTTACGAGCGAAGTATTCACAATTTCAGGTTTAAATAGTTCTTGAATCGTTCGCTTAGAGTAATCAGAAGCCTTTAGGTTTTGCTTTTTAAGGCTAGGTAATTGCGAAGTCATCTCCCTTCGCATATGCACCGGATAATCGCCATCATTGTAATGTGTGGTCATTATCTGCTCAATTGTGCCATTGGCATCAAAATCATTAATCCACAACTTGATAGGATTTTGCTGCGTTGCCACAAATGGAATATTTAGCCCTGCATTTCCTAGAACCAAATCTTGATCTCCATCGTTATCGAAATCAAAAGATTCTATCACTTTCCACCATCCATGTAAAGAATCAAGGCTACATGACCACTTGCTCAACCTTCTTCCGGAGTTTTTCAGAACAATGGGAGTTCCCCAATCCGACACCGTAACTAAATCTAGTTTTTTATCACCATCTATATCTAGCCATTTTGCATCCGTAATCATTCCTGCATCCTTTAGGTCGTATGCATAGCGTTCAGTGCCATCAACAAAAGTACCTTCTCCGTTATTAAGCAAAAGCAAATGTTGCGGATCCACTCCAAAAGTGCCTGGCACACTTCTTGACCCCACAAACAAATCAATATCACCGTCATTATCAAAATCGGATGGAGCTACCACAGAGATATTTGTTTTGGCAGACGGCAAATTACTTTTTGATCTACTGAACTTACCGCTACCATCATTCAAATATAAACGTGTAATGTAGGCAGCTTTCTCAGCCATGCTGTTCCCGCCTGTGCCAACAGCAATGTCCATATCACCATCATTATCTGCATCAAAGAAAGTGGCGGCAGTGTCTTCAAACTCGGCATCATCAGTAAAGCAATTATTTACAAGCAACTTGAGCTTTCCATTACCTTGATGCAAATAAATTTTGCCTGGCTGACCCTTTGCACCGCCAACAAAAATATCTTCATTACCATCCTTATTAATATCGGCAATCGCAAGTGCTGGCCCTTCTTTCGACAAATATTTTGTTACTAGGCCTTCTTGGTCAAAATCATCAAAATTATCTTCATGATGACTTTCCAATGAAGCATTATTTAACTCAATAAAAAGTGAAGGTTTCGATTTCACTTTTTCAATTTTCCAATCTTTTGCTTCGGCCTGTAATACAACTAATTTCTGATTTGCCTTTACATTTTCCAAAATTGTAACCTTATTGTTAGGCCAAAGGACACTAACAGAGTCTATTTTATCAATAGTACCCACTCCAAAAGTCAATACGTAATCCATAGAAGATTGAAAGCCTCTCGAGGGCATTAATTCCTGTACCAATGTTTGTCCATTAAGAAATAACTTAACAGAAGCTCCAATAGCGAAAGGATTTTTTCCGATTCCTTTTAGTTGAAACTGTAAATAGTTGTTTGCTGTTAGCTGCCTACTTTCATTCTTGAAAATAAAGGATTCCATATTAACATTGTTCACAACAAGATCTAGATCACCATCTCCATCCAAATCTCCGTATGCACAACCACTAGAAAAACTTGGAGTGCCCAGCCCCCATTCATCAGCAACATTTTTAAATGTAAAATCCTTATTGTTCCGAAAGGCATAGTTAGTAAGTGGTGTCACAGGCATCTTATTAATAATGGATAACATCTCATCCTTGTTGCCTTTTAATAACATGTTTCTAATAACATCATTTGCAAGAAAATCGACAAAATCAATGTCGGTTAAGTCATGGATCATTCCATTGGTAACATAGATATCCTTGAATCCATCATTATCCATGTCGAACAATATTCCTGCCCAACTCCAATCTGTTTTTGCAACACCACTAAAGTAGGCGGTTTCAGAAAACGAGTTATTACCATTATTGATTTGAAGAGTATTCTGAATATACTGCTGATAAAAGTCTCTCTCTTGTTTTAACTTAAAAACATCAATGTTATCAAATTCCATTACTTTTTTAGTCCGCTCAATATGCTCAGGCATCATATCTGTAATAAAAATGTCTTTCAGTCCATCGTTGTTAATGTCGGCTATATCTACACCCATGGCAGATAAACACAAATGGGATGTCCAGTTTTTTATTTCCTCCGTGAACGTACCATTCTTCTGGTTGATGTATAAATAGTCGCGCTCATAAAAGTCATTTGATACGTAAATATCAGGGTAGGTATCCTCATTGATATCACATACTAAAACACCGAGGCCAAAGGCAATTAAACTACCATAAATCCCAGCCTTTTCCGTAACATCCACAAACTTCCCGTTATCATTGCGAAGCAACAAATGCCCAATACCTCTGAGCTTTTCAGGGACATTTTCCCAATCTCCGGCTTTTTTATTCCGGTCAGCCGCATACCCCAAACTGCTAACTGGAACATTACTGTTGTTTAGAATGTATGCATCTAGATCACCATCTTTGTCATAATCAAAGAACGAAGCTTGAGTTGAGAATCCACTCTTAGCCAGATTGAATTCATTGGCGCGCTCCGTAAAGGTTAAATCGCCATTGTTAATATAAAGATCATTATCATGATTGTTCCCCTCCATATTGCCAGCATTGCTAATATAAATATCAAGATATCCGTCCCCATTGACATCGGCCATCACGACTCCGGTATCCCATGGCTTATTGCCACTTACTCCGGCTGAATCAGTTATATCTTCAAATTTAAAATTACCCTTATTAAGGTACAGGTGATTCTTTTTCATGTTCGCAGTAAAAAAAATATCAGGCAGCCCGTCATTATTGACATCTCCAATCGCAACACCCCCTCCATTATAAAAATTACGATACTTGAAAATATTAAACTCCTTTTTGTCTTCTATCGCGTTTACAAATAAAATTCCAGTATCTTCTGAAGACAATCTTGTAAAAAGGGATTTTGCTTTATTCAATCCAGCTCCTACTTTCTCTCCTTGACTACAAGAAATAAAAAGAGGCAGTAATATCAATACTAATAATCGTAAACTCATTTCTTTTTTTTTCGTCAATTCCTTCAAAGGCTACTTTTTTTTCTTCTTATTAACCTCAATTTTATTTTGCTGTAGCGTTAAAAGAAACTCAGCATGAAGTTTCGGCTTTAACAAGGATTAGTAAAAGTAAGTGATATTACATGCAAAATTCTCAAAATAACAATGGATTAAAGAAAGGCCATTGATTTAGCATAAAAAAAGAGGCTTACGCCTCTTTTTTTAAACTTTAACTTCTATAAAATTTAGTATCCAGGGTTTTGCTTCAACCCAGGATTTGACAAGATAGCACTTGCTGGTATAGGAAAGATATCAGTGTGACCATCGCCTGCAGGCTTAAACTTTCTAGCAGCTTTAAATACGCCAAAACGGATCATATCATTTCTTCTCCAACCTTCAATATATAATTCCCTGGCTCGTTCATCAAGCATTGAAGCTTCATTCAAAGATGCAAGAGGAGGAGTGTTTGCTCTGAGTGCTCTGAGCTTATTAACCTCGGTTAATGCACTACCTGCATTTCCCTTCCTCAAAATTGCCTCAGCCCTCATCAAATGGGCATCCGCAAAACGTGCCATAACTACGCCTGCTGTAAAGGCACCGTTTGCAGGAGAATATTTCAATAATCTTGCGCCAGTTGTTTCATTATTACCTATCAAACCAGAAGGGGCAAATTCCTTTGTAAAAATAAGGGGTTTAAGCGCTCTGTCATTCAAAGCTACCGCAGCCCCACCCTTCATACCATACATTTGACCAAATTGAAATCCAAAGCCAAAACCTAGATTGGTAGCATTAGTAGTTGCCAAAGTGTTAGTATAACCGCGTCTTTCTTCTTGTCCCCCACCTATCGCGTTTGAACCGACAGGGCCTTGAAATTTATCGTAAAATTCAGCAAGGGTAGCAAAACCATTCCATCCCCCTCCTGTATTATTAGGGTGAGACTGGTTATAGTGTAAGCCATTCCACATTCTGTTACCCGACCCAGCCGAAACATTCCAAATAACGTCAGCATTTGTATACGTAGGCCCTTTAAACAAATCAAAATAATTACCTCCAACAAGCGAATAACCTTCACCTTCAATAGCAGTTACTAAGGAAATAACGTCATCCAAATCAGTACTGCCGTATACACCATTGTAAACAATAGAATTTAGCTTAACCTTTGCCAATAATAATCGCGCAGCAGCCTTTACAGGGCGTAACTTATTGGTAGAGGCAGGAACGCCTGCAGGTAAACCCGCAATTGCATCTGTTAAATCTTGGACTACTAAAGTATAGGCATCTTTTCTGGTCAAAACCGAGGGAGTAACGTCCGGACCATCTTTCGGGTTTCTAAAGGGCACCTGACCCCAAAAATCCATCACAATCCACATGTTGTAAGCTCTGGCAAATTTAGCCTCAGCAACCTGGGCAGCAGTTGCCTTACTCAAAGGATCAATCACCTCGGTACACCTCAAAAGAGCGCCATTTTTATCGTTCCAAACTTGGGTTATAAAATTATGCGTTGGTCCAAAGGTATGAACATGCACAGTTCTCCAAATTCCATTATCCCCCCAGTCTGTTCCGCGAGTTGGAACTAGAAGTTCATCGGTGGAAACTTCCGTTAGCGCGTATAAGTTCGCCTGATCACCAGCCTGACCTGTAATATCATTATAAATATTACTTAACGACCCTGCCGGATTTGGAACACCATTGAACACGCCAGACTCCCCCTTTGTAATTAACGAATCTGTCTCTGTAATATCCAGAGAGCAGGAGTTAAGCAAGAACGCAAAGATCAAGAATGGGGCTATTACCCGATTCTTTGTTTTGTTGTTATTTTTCATTTCCATTTTATTTAATTATTCGACCATCAACTAGAAAGTAGCATTTAAACCTATTGTGAAAGTACGAGGCCTAGGGTACGCTGCATAGTCAATGCCCGCAGTAGGCAACCCATTTAACAAATCAAAACTTGCAGGAGCGCTGCTAACCTCTGGATCTAAGCCAGTATAACTGGTGATAAGGAACAAGTTTTGTCCATTAGCATAAAATCTCAATTTTCTAATAAAATTTTGCCCTTTCAACGGAACATTATAGCCAATCGTAAAATTCTGCATCCTTAGAAAATCACCTTTTTCCAAAAACCTAGTAGAAACAGCTGCTTCTGCTGAACCTGCTTCCCCCGCGGTTAGTACATTTCGAGTTATATTTCTCGCATTGTTAATAGAACCAGCGGTAAAGAATGCATTGGCAGTATTGTTATAAATGTATTGGCCAAACTGTCCTGAAAAATATGTGGCGAAATCAAACGCTTTATATCGGGCATTGATAGAAAATCCCATATTCCAGGTAGGTAAAGCACTCTTACCCACAAATGTTTGATTATCACCAATTGGCTGACCAGTAGCATCAAACCCGTTAAATTCACGTAAGTGGTAAGAGAACAATGGATATCCGCCTGCTAACCGTTGGGCGTAGGCCAATGATAGTCCCTGACCATTAATAGTACCCGCATCCAGCGCACCTCCAAAATCTTTCAGCAAATTAGTGTTATGAGAAACGTTTCCACTGAAAGAAAGGGATGCATCGGGCTTGTCAATGGCTGAGTAATTCAGCGATAACTCCCAACCTTTGTTTTCAACTGTTGCATCTAAATTTTGAAAAATTTGAGTGGCTACCGCTGGCTGCGCAGCATTTGCTCTAAGTAATAAGTCAGTCGTGTTTTTCGCGTAGTAATCAATACTACCACTTAACTTATCACCAAAAATACCAAAATCAATACCTGCACTGAATTGGCTAGTTTGTTCCCACTTTAATCCCGTGTTAACAGAACCTTGGGTAGCAACGCCAGGAACATCAATTTGACGAGCATCCCCCACGTTCACATTGGCATATCTATCTCTTCTAATAAATTCGCCATACCCTAATCCATCTTGGTTACCAACAATTCCATACCCAGCCCTCAACTTAAATGTGCTGAACAACTCCGGCATAAAATCTTCATCATGCATCTTCCATGCAAATGCTCCTGAAGGAAAAACTCCATATCTGTTGTTACTACCAAACTTAGAGGAACCATCTACCCTCAATGTTGCAGTAATCAAATACTTACCATCAATGGTAAAATTACTTCTACCAAAATACGATTGAAGGAAATCAGTACTATTGAAAAAATTAGCCCCGACAGCAGCAAGGGATACGCCAGCTGGTCTAGCAAAATACGGTTGGGAAAACGCACCTGATCCAACATCGTAGCCACTAACAAAACCACCTGACAATTGAGCACCATTTCTTAGATCATTCGATATTCCCCAGTTATTGATTGTGCCTGAAAAATTCCCCTCTGCAGCCGAGTTCCCTGCCTCATAGGAATTTCTTAGTTCAGTTTGCATATTGTCGAAATTATCAAAATCAGTGAAGCCCCTACCAACGGCAAAGAAACTCCTATTATTGAAACTCTGAAACGAATAACCGCCTACCGCGTCAATCTGTACTTTACCAACCGTCTTGTTATAATTTAATGTTAATTCAACTAGATTATTTAAAGAACGGTTTTCATTCAATTGTGCTTGGCCAAAACCTTGCACACCATTGCCACCATTGATGGCCTTACCTGATGCAACTGTATTGGTTTCAGCTACTGAATAATCTAAACCATAGGTGGCTTTTGCTGATAAAGCATTGGTAATCTTATAGGTTGCCGATAAATTGTTCAACAATCTGTTATTTGAACCCGTGCTTCTGTAATAAGCTAACATGTTTGCAGGGCTCCTTTGACCACCCGTATTAAAATCGGCATCTGTTGGCCAAGTTGGGTTTGCTGAATAAGCTGCGCCTAAAAGGTCTCCTTGAAAACCGGCATTACCTATTGCAGGATCTTCTCTTGTAACATTAGAATAAGTCAGTGACAAATCAAGTTTCAATTTATTATCAAGGAATGATTTGTTTCCATTTATCCTGCCTGTTAGTCTTTGCAAACTGGAATTCTTCACTATACCCTGTTGATCTTCGTAGCCAAATGAGGCTCTTAATGATCCTGTTTTAAAGCTTTTTGAATAAGAAAGGTTTTGTTTATTCGAAATAGAAGTTCTCAAAATATAATCTTGCCAATCTGTTTGAGCTCCAAAATTTTGAGCAACTCGGTCACCGCCAAATTGCGTTACGCCATCTAAGAATTCAGAAGCATTTAATAAGTCAAACCTTTTAGCTGAAGAGGCAACACTTACACTAGATGCAAACTCGAAAGTTCCTTTTTGACCCTTTCCACTCTTAGTCGTAATTAAAACCACGCCATTCGCTCCTCTAGACCCATAGATTGCAGCAGCAGAGGCATCCTTCAAAATACTCATGCTTTCGATATCACTAGGATTCAAAAAGTTCAAGGGATTTGAGTCCTGGCTTGATCCATATCCCACGTTTGCTGCTGCTGGCGTATCGCCTCCTGCCAATGGCACACCATCTACCACAAACAAAGGATTGTTGTTGGAGCGTATAGAAGATGTTCCTCGGATTCTTATATCGACACCCGCTCCTGGCGCACCATTCGTTGATGTAATTTGAACACCTGCAGTCTTGCCTTGAATTAATTGCTCGGGAGAAGAAATTACCCCTCCGTTGAAATCTTCGGATCTTACCGCAGCAATCGCACCCGTAGCATCAGAAACTTTAACTGTTCCATAACCAACAACAATTACCTCCTGTAAAGCAGTTACATCAGCTTGAAGAGATACGTTAAGATTCGATTGAGATCCTACAGATACCTCTTGTGTTGCATACCCTATGAACGAAAAAATAAGGGTAGCAGTATTTCCCACAGAAACAGTGAAATTACCATCCGCGTCAGAAACAGTACCATTAGTGGTCCCCTTTTCTAAAATATTTACTCCTGGGATTCCAGAGCCATCATCTGACGACTTTACTTTACCTGACACTGATCTTTCTTGCGCAAAGCCCACCAAGGTGGCGCACATGAGAAGAACTGTGAGATACCTGCGAACGAACAGATACAATTTGGTCATACTTAGTTTGATTTAGGGTTTAAAAATTTAATCATACAAGAAACTATTTCTTATTTCGATTTCAATGTTACCGATTTATTATTCAAGAATCAATGTATTTTAGTCAAAAAAACGATATTATTTTTATGGTAACGATGTCGCAAACGTTTGCGACAACTCGCAATATTATAATGACGGCTATATTTGTCCTTGCTACCCCATGTTAGCTTCCTTCCTTTTTGAGAAAGCTTAAAAAAGCCTTTCCTTGCATAATGCACGGAAAAAAACAGCGAAATTAGTATTTGTGCGATTATGCATATCTTTAAATGAAAAAGAATCTATACGTAAAATGAAATTCAACCAAGTAACCATCAAAGACATTGCCCGGGAGCTGAACATCTCTCCTTCCACCGTCTCGCGGGCGCTGAAAGACCATCCGGACATTTCCAAAGACACCAAAAAGGCGGTGAATGCGCTGGCTGATAAACTGAACTACCAACCCAACATTGTCGCCCTCAATCTTCGCCAACGAAAAACAAATACGATTGGGGTGATTATACCAGAGGTCGTTCATTTTTTCTTCTCTACGGTAATTAGTGGTATCGAAGATGTCGCTTATCAGGCTGGGTACAACGTTATCTTGGCTCAATCCAATGAGTCGTATGTCCGCGAAGTGGCGCATGTAAAGGCTTTGTTCAATAGCCGGGTAGATGGAATGTTGCTATCGCTCAGCCGGGAAACAAACAATTTTGATCACGTAGAATCAATTATCTCAAAGGGCGTCCCAATTGTATTTTATGATCGGATGTACCATAGCCCCACCTCCAGCAAAGTGATTGTCGATGACCACGCGGGCGCAAAAGAAGCCGTCAATCATTTGATCTCACAAGGCTGTCAGAATATTGCACATCTGGTTGGAGCGCCCAACTTAATCATCAGTATTGACCGATTGAGGGGCTATAAAGACGCCTTGCGGGAAAACAAAATAGAAGTGCGGGAAAACCTGATTTTGCCCTGCAACTCGGGCACGTTTGAAGAAGGCAAGAGTGTCACACAAAAACTGCTCACATCTAACGTAAAGGTGGACGCCATCTTCGCGAACAACGACCCCATGGCGATGGGAGCCATGGTGGCCATCAAGGAAAAAGGCCTCAAAATTCCACAAGACATTGCCATCATCGGATTTAGTAATTGGTTTTTTGGTGAACTCATGGAGCCATCACTGTCCACTATTGATC
>Ga0226658_10000190_pt1 | contig 28218 bp, 15 predicted proteins | sample OliLak19BULKMAT1_FD_169091 | JGI IMG/M metagenome (GOLD analysis project Ga0226658, IMG submission 169091) | Freshwater microbial mat bacterial communities from Lake Vanda, McMurdo Dry Valleys, Antarctica - Oligotrophic Lake LV.19.BULKMAT1 (v2)... | ecosystem: Environmental > Aquatic >... | reverse complement strand
AATACGCACGGAACTTCGACACCGCTAGGTGACATTGGAGAAATCAAAGCGATTCAAAAAGTATTTGGCGATCATGCTTACAAAATGAACATCAGTTCTACCAAATCAATGACGGGTCACTTACTTGGCGCTGCAGGTGCCATTGAAGTAATTGCCTGTTTATTGGCTCTTGAGGAAGGAATCGTTCCGCCCACCATCAATCACACTACAGACGATGATGAATTGGATCCGCGCTTGAATTTAACTTTCAACACCGCTCAAAAGAAGAATGTGAAAGTTGCTTTGAGTAACACATTCGGCTTCGGTGGTCACAACGCGTCTGTCATTATTAGAAAAGTAGAGTAAGTAGCCTGTGTGGAACTTACTGACTTTAACTAAGCCCAATTCAAAAGAAGATAAAAAACTCATTACCGCAATCAAGACGATTGCCGGGTTTACTCCTACCAATCTTGCGCTATATCGATTAGCCACGCTTCACAGTTCTAAATCCAAAGAAATCATTGGCTTTCGCGAATCCAATGAACGACTGGAATACCTAGGCGATGCCATCTTGGGCGCAGCCGTTGCCGATTATCTTTTTAAAAAATATCCATTCAAAGACGAAGGCTTTCTTACCGAAATAAGGTCACGGATTGTCAACCGCGAGTCGCTCAACAACCTTGCACGAAAAATAGGCATCGGCTCCATTGTTCGCTTCGATCAAAAGAACACGCAGCTTCAACATGTGATTTTAGGAAATACACTGGAAGCCTTGGTAGGAGCCGTCTATCTGGACAAAGGGTATTTGCGCACCAAGAAATTTGTAGTCGACAAACTCATCCAACCTTACTTCGACTTAGAAGTTGTGGTTAACTCCAATACGAATCACAAAAGTAAATTAATTGAGTGGGCGCAACGTAAAGGAAAAGAGATTCAGTTTGATTTGGTCGAATCAAAAAAAACAGGAAGAAACAACAAGGAGTTTTCCGTTCAGGTAATCATTGGCGCGGAAACTTTTGGCTTGGGGCATGGCTTTACCAAAAAGAAAGCTGAGCAGAGTGCCGCTGAGAAAACATGTGCGATGTTAGAGATTTAGCCGTGCCATTTATTGTAACTTGCAGTCGGTCAGTTAATCTCTGATAATGTCTTTAAATAGAATTCAAAAAATTGGTGGCGCTACAGTAAATCAGATCCCGTTTGATTGGAAGAATAATGTATCGAACATTATTGCTGCCATTGAAGCTGCCAAAAGAGAAAGCGTTTCTATACTTTGCTTGCCCGAGCTTTGCCTTACGGGATATGGCTGCGAAGATGTTTTCTTGAGCGACTGGCTTTCCGCGAAAGCGTGGGTGCAACTACAAGAAATAATTCCGCATTGCGAAAACATCACTGTTTGTATTGGACTCCCCATTCGAATGGACGGAATTACTTACAATGGCGCCAGCGTTATCTCTAACAAAAAGATGCTAGGCATTACGCTGAAGCAGAATTTGGCGCGCGATGGCGTGCATTACGAACCACGTTGGTTTGACGCATGGCCGTCTAGTTTGGTCAAGGAAATAGTAGTGCAGGGTGAGACCGTTTCCGTGGGTGATCTGATTTATGAAGTAAGTGGAATCAAATTTGGATTTGAAATATGCGAAGACGCTTGGCGCAAAGAAAAAAGGCCGGGCTACAAACTTTGCGAGCGGGGTGTTGATTTGATCTTTAACCCAAGCGCCAGTCATTTTGCAATGGGCAAAAGCGAACTCCGAGAAAAGGAAGTTGTCATTGATGGATCAGCAAAATTTAATTGCGCGTATGTGTTTGTAAACCTTCTCGGCAACGAAGCCGGAAGAATGATTTACGATGGCGATATAATTTTCGGTCAAAACGGAAAATTGCTAAAAATCAACGACCGGCTTTCTTTTCAACCGTTCAACCTGCACTACTGCGAAATCAATTTTGATCAGCCCGAGCTCACAAAAATTCACGGAAGTACCGATAACAAAAAACGGAACGAAGAACTTGCCCGTGCAGCTTCGCTTGGGCTGTATGATTATCTTAGAAAAAGTAAAGCAAAGGGCTTTGTATTGAGCTTAAGTGGTGGCGCTGATTCTTCGCTATGTGCCATTTTAGTAGCTGAAATGGTAAAGCGCGCTACCAATGAACTTGGATTGGAGAATGTTGCCTTAACATTGAATATCGCTCCTGTCAAAGATGTAAAAGAGGCAGTCTCAAAAATCTTGACGTGTGCCTATCAGGGCACGAAAAACTCATCGGATACAACCCTTAATGCTGCTGAACAATTGGCCCGCTCGATTGGCGCGCAATTTCATCATTGGCTGATCGATGACGAGGTATCCTCCTACGAGCAAAAAATCGAAAAAGTACTCGGACGCCAACTCACCTGGGAGCAGGATGATATTGCCAAACAAAATATTCAGGCCCGCTCAAGGTCACCGATTATTTGGATGCTGGCCAACATAAAACAAGCTATCCTTTTGACAACCTCTAATCGCAGTGAGGGAGATGTGGGCTACACCACCATGGATGGCGACACTAGTGGAAGCCTCGCCCCGATTGCCGGACTAGATAAACCATTCATCATTCAATGGTTGAAATGGGCAGAAAAGGAATTGGGTCACACAGGACTTTCCTATGTCAACAATCTGCAACCAACGGCAGAACTCAGGCCATTAGAGAGAGCCCAGACAGACGAGAAAGATTTGATGCCCTATGACGTGCTTGTTGCAATTGAAAGGCTGGCTATACAGCAAAGACGGTCTCCAAAGGAAGTTTACATTGAATTATCTAAAACGCAGACCAATACCAATCTGAAAGAATACATAAAAAAGTTCTTTCGGCTTTGGGCAGCTAACCAATGGAAGCGCGAACGACTGGCTCCCTCCTTTCACTTGGATGATATTAACGTTGACCCTCGAAGTTGGTGCCGTTTCCCCATCTTATCAGGAAGTTTTGCAGAAGAACTAAAAGAGCTTGATAACATATAAGTAATACAGTCCTATAACTTAGGTTGGGGCATTGACCATTACTGGCTATCTTTGGATTTATTTTTTTAATGTTAAACACCCCACCAAACTCTACGTCTAGTACCCATTTATGATCAGTTACATTATCTGGAACGGCAGTCCTGAAATATTCTCCATTTGGAGTCTTTCCCTTCGCTATTACGGGCTACTTTTTGCGCTCGGTTTTTTGATAACCCAGCAAATCCTCTACTACATTCATAAACAAGAAGGCAAACCTGAAAAAGATGTAGATACGCTTACCGTTTATATGATCGTGGCCACGATTATTGGCGCTCGATTGGGGCACGTTATTTTTTATGAGCCTTCTATGTTATGGACAGACCCGCTTGGGGTGTTGCTTCCTTTTCAAATTTGGCCATTCAAAATGACAGGCTACACCGGGTTAGCAAGTCATGGAGCAGCTATTGCTATTCTATTTTCATTATGGCTTTACAGCCGAAAGAAAAAACCAGGGCAAAACTATCTGCAGATATTGGATCGAATCGTGATTTTGGTTTTTCTCGCGGCAGGCCTCATCCGGTTGGGTAATTTCTTCAATTCCGAAATTATCGGCAAGCCCACGAACAACCCATTTAGTGTTGTCTTCATCCACCCGCTCACCGAACGGATCCTTTACAATCAAGACGGCAATAATCCGGTCGCTTCGCTGGAAATAAAGAAGGACAAAAACAAACCCAAAGGCGAAAATGGACGCGTGCCAATTAACATTTATTTATTCTTTAAGCCCGGCACTTCTGAAGTTGCCGCCAATGAATTTGTGCAATGGCAGGTAAGAAACCAACTAGTGGCAGATCGGGAATTCATCGATGAGAATGCCTCACCCCTCAATTACAAAGTTTCCCTAGAGCCGTCTGGCACTTACGCTGCTAAGATTAATACACTTGGCATTGCGCGACACGCAGCACAATTATATGAATCAATCTCTTGCATTCTTTTGTTCTTTTTCTTCTTTTGGTATTGGTCACGCTACAAAAACGATTTGCCTGAGGGAAGAATCTTCGGATGGTTTATGATCATTCTCTGGGGGCTGCGATTTGCCTATGAATTTTTAAAGGAACCGCAGGTGGAGTTTGAAGAAGGGCTTGTTTTGAACATGGGCCAAAATCTAAGTATTCCGTTGATACTGATTGGCGTTTTTGTACTCGTCAGATCCTATCGCAAAAAAAGTGTTAATTGATTACTATAGCTCTCCGGGTGCGCTTCCAATCATTGCTATTTCTAGTATTCATTTTTTTAGGAATAAACCCTGATAAATCTTTTGCCTATTCGCAAAACCAGGTAGTGGCTGACTTCGTCATTCAACGTCAAGATACAAGCACAGTCTTAACTGTAAATCGGGTACTGATCATTGGTAACAAGCGAACGAGAGACCCAATTATTTACAGAGAGCTATCTTTAAAACCAGGCGACACTATTCGTGCGCGTAAGTTGGCAGAAACATTGCTGTGGGATAAACGTAAAATCTATAACCTGCGCTTGTTTAATGTAGTCAACGTGCGAAGCCTTGAAATGTCGCCCAGCACCATTGATCTTTTGATTGAAGTAGAAGAGCGTTGGTATACTTGGCCTGTTCCCATTTTTGAGTTATCCGATAGGAATTTTAACGAATGGTGGCAAACCTACAATCACGATCTAAGTAGAGTGAACTTTGGTATAAGACTTGATCAGTTCAACTTCAGAGGCAGGAATGAAACCGTTCAGCTAACGGCTCAGTTTGGATTCACCCAACGCTTTGGATTGAGCTATAGCATTCCTTACATCGACAAGCGTCAGAAGCAAGGTCTCGGTTTTAACTTTCAATATGGCAATCCTAAAAACATCGACTACTTCACAGAAGATCACCGGCTTTTATTTCTGAACACTCCAAAGCCCGTTCGTGTGTATCACAGCGGTGTAATAGAATATACGTACCGTAAGTCATTTTTTGAAACACATTCCCTTTCCTTGTCCTATTACAGCGCTCAGGTAAGCGATACAATTGCGATCTTAAATCCAATCTATTTTACGGCAGCATCCAATCGACAACGTTTTTTCACTCTTTCTTACAACTTTAAATCAGAACATCGAGATGTGGTTATGTATCCGTTGAAAGGATATCAATTCACCGGACACGTTGAAAGAACTGGTTTCGGGATTGAAGGTCCAATTAATCAATGGGTACTTAGCCTCACCTACGCATATCACCGCGATCTGCAAAAAGGTTATTATTTCTCAAACTTCGCTTCCGCTTTTTTAAGCACTCCTTCCGATCAACCGTATTCATTCTACGGAGCGCTTGGCTACCAACGACAATTGGTTCGTGGCTATGAGGTGTTTGTGATTCAAGGCCCCAAATTTTTTGTGGATCGCACCACATTGAAGAAAAAGATTTTTTCAAAAGTATGGAACTGGAATAGCATGCCGCTTCAGCAATTTCGGTACTTGCCTTTTGCTGTTTATTTGAAAAGCTTTTTGGATGTAGGCTACGTTGAAAACTATCCTTACTATGAATCCCTCAATCTCAATACCCGGTTGTCGAACAAATTACTGGCTGGCTATGGTGGCGGAGTGGACTTTGTTTTCCCCTACGATGCAGTTTTGCGGATAGAATATACTTTCACGCGTGAAGGTACGCAAGGCTTTTTCTTCAATTTGAAGAAAGAATTCTAGAATTCATAACTCAAATCTTTTACTTTAGTGTATCAAACCCCGCTATGTGAGATCCAATATCTTACTTCTCATGTGCTTATTTTGCGCACAGCAATCTGTAGCGCAGAGTATTTCCACATTAATGGGCGCGCGTCAAGCCGGGATGGCCAATACCTCTGCCACCCATTCAGATGAGTGGAGTCTGTTCAACAATATTGCCGGACTTGCCAGTCTAAAAAATAAAAGTGTGGGGTTTGCCTATGAAGCAGTCCCATCTTTGCTAGGTGCCAACCGAATGGCAGTGGTAATAAATTCAAACCAACAATGGGGCAAGATCGGGTTGGGCGTATTCCGGTTTGGAGATGACATCTACAGCGAACAACTCATTTCCGCTGGCTTTGCAAATCAAATTGGAATCACTTCGTTGGGAATAAAAGTCAACTACGTTCAATACCGGGCCGATGGATTTGGAACCAGCAATACCGTAACGCTAGATTTTGGCGGAATTACACAACTCACTCCGCAAATTAACATTGGTGCATACGTCAATAACCTAACCCAGTCGGCTTTGCGCAACCGCGATGGAGATCGACTGCCTACGCAATTGGTTTTGGGTGTTGGTGTAAAACCGTCTGAAAAAATATTTATAACCACCGAACTGCAAAAAGATATTGATTACAAACCTACTTGGCGAACTGGGCTAGAGTATTCGATTTATAAAAGTGTGTTCGTCCGCACGGGATTTAACTTCAATCCACAGGCCGCGTTTTTTGGTTTGGGCTTTCACAAAAAGAATTTAAAAGTGGATTATGCCATGCGTTTCAATCAACTGGCCGGCACCGCCCACCAGGCCTCTGCCATTTACATGCTTCCCGCGAAGGAAAAAAAATGAGGATCAGCGTACTTATACTAGCATTTACTTTTCTTCATTGCATCAGTCTGGCGCAAGATTATCCCCGCAAAGAAATCAATCCCTCGACATTAGTGGACGATATTTTTGCTACACAAGAGCTAGGTATCAACTATCAGGACTTGTATGAAAACTACCTGCAGTTAATTTCAAATCCACTGGATCTAAACAGAGTAACCGATGAGCAACTACGCGCTTTGTATCTTTTAAGTCCGCAACAAATCCAATCTTTGCTCTATTATCGAAGGGAAGCGGGGCCATTTCAATCTGTGTATGAATTACAAAACATAGAGGGCTTCTCAAAAGAAATTTTCTTAAAACTGATCCCGTTCGTTACCGTTGTGGATGAAAGTGCCTCCGTCAACAAAAATTTATTGAAAAGAATTTTAGCAGAGCAGAACAATTACCTACTGGTGCGCTACACGCAAACCCTCGAAGCGCAAAAAGGCTACACTGATAAAACTGCCAGCAGCAGCCGATATACTGGCGGCCCCGGAAATTTCTATGCCCGCTTTCGCACCAGCAAGCCCGGAGATTTTAGCTTGGGGTTTACCCTTGAAAAAGATGCAGGGGAAAAGTTGATATGGAACCCCGCAAAAAAAGTCTACGCCTTTGACTACGTCTCCTTTCATGCGCAAACCCTAAACAAAGGGAGAATCAAAAACTTGATTTTGGGAGATTATCAAGCGCAATTTGGACAAGGCATCGCCTTGGGCTCTGTGTTTGGCATTGGTAAAAATGGAGAAGCTGTCACTACCATACGTAGAAGTAATCTCGGGTTTTTACCCTACACCTCACTTTATGAAGCCGGCTATTTCAGAGGTGCGGCCCTTTCCTATCAAGCTGCAAAGAATTTTACAATCCACACGATGTTCTCTTCGCGTGGCCGCGATGGCAACTTACAGGACACGCTCGCAACCAGCGTTTCGTCTTTCAACTTTTCTGGCCTGCACCGCACACCTGGCGAAATAGCAGATAGAAATGCGCTACAAGAAAACAACATCGCGTTGGTGGCAAACTATAAAAATCGGTCGCTTGACGTAGGTGTATTGGTGCACGCCACCCAATTCAGTATTCCCCTCGTTCGCAATGCCAACGCTTACAACCAATTTCAATTCAGTGGCAAAGAAAATACCAATGCGGGCGCGTTTTTAAACTACTCTTTCCGAAACGCATCATTTTTTTCTGAGCTCGTTCAAACTATCTACCAAGGGCGTGCCGCTGTAGCAGGAATGTTGGTAAGCCTAACGCCAAAACTGGATGTTTCAATCTTATATCGAAATTTTGACCGCAACTTTTATAGCTTTTACTCTAACGCCCTCGCAGAAAATTCCATCCCGCAAAACGAAACGGGCCTTTATTGGGGCTGGAAGTATTCGGTTAACAAAAAAATGTCGTTTGCCGGCTATGCCGATCTTTTCCGCTATCCGTGGCTAAAATTCAGAAGCTATTCACCGTCCGAAGGAAGTGAGTGGCTTCTAAGATTTAACTATCGCCCCACTAAAACCGTCTACTTTTTTTTGCAAGTAAGAGAGGAAATCAAACAACGAAATTCTAAAGCGGACGTCAACTTGTTTCTCACCAACCCAGGCATCCGTAGAAACTATTGGGTGAATCTTGACTATCAGGCCACACCCACACTCAGTTTTAAAAGCCGCGCCCAGTTTAGTTCATTTGAACTGAGCGGAAAGAAAACTGAAGGAATGGCCATCATGCAAGACGCCTCCTTCGATTGGCGGAAATTCTCCTTTTCGGGGAGATACGTTTTGTTTGACACAGATGACTTTGACAACCGCATCTACGTGTACGAGCGCGATGTGGCGCTGGCCTTTAACTTTCCCGCCTATAACGGACGGGGCGTTCGGCACTTTATCTTACTCCAGTATCGCGTCAATGAAAAAATCGATTTTTGGGCGCGCTGGGCGCAAACCCGCTTTAGCGCTCGGGAAACAATCGGCACGGGCGGAGAAATGATTATGGGAAATACCCAAAATGATGTTAGATTTCAGGTGCGAATAAAATTTTAAAATCCAAAAGCCAAACTATGCACGCTGTAAAACTTGTAAGCCCCGCAGTACTTCTAATGTTGTGCATCGGGCTGGCTGCTTTTATTTTAGTGTTCAGGGCAATTTTTAATACCAAACGCAAAAAATAGTTCAACCTTCGTTACTACATTTTATCGGCTGTTTTGTAACTTTATCGAAACCAATTCCAATTTATGACTACTACAATGCATTTTTCGGCTGTCCTTCCAAAACCGACTATGAAAAAGATAAATTCGCTCTTCGCTATCATCCTTATTTCCCTTGTTTTATTGTCCGTTGCCTCCATCACTTTTGCACAGACTACCAAGAAAACGCTTGAACTTCCAGAGTTTAAAAGCATTTATGTAAATAGCAACTACACCGTTTATCTAAAACAAACGAACAAACAAGAAGTCAGTGTTGAGGCATTGACGGAAATTTATGAACTGACTACTATCAAAGTAGAGAATGGCGTATTGTTGATCAACGTAGAAAGAAAACCCGACAGCCCCAACAAGAGCATTTGGTCAAAAATTGACGACATCAAGTTGAAGCCTACGATGAAACTAATGGTGAGCGTAAAAAATATTTCTGAATTGCAAGTGAATGGCAGTGGCAAAATTATTTCTGAGAATTCGATTGCTTCAGATTATTTAAGTCTGGGCGTGGCCGGCAGCGGCAGCATTGAGTTAGATATCAAAGGCAATAATTTAAAAACCGAAGTCAGCGGATCTGGAAGTGTAACGTTGAAAGGCTATGCCACCGCCAACGATATATCAATGAGCGGAAGTGGAAGCATAAGCGCCTTCACCTGCGAATTGGAAAATGCCAAAGTAAAAATGAGTGGCTCCGGCAGTTGCGAAATAAACGTGACCAGCACCCTTGAAGCTACCGTTCTTGGTAGTGGCACACTCAAACATAAGGGTAACACCAAGAATTTGACCAAGAAAGTATATGGCTCAGGCTCGGTAGATCGAGCGTACTAGTAAAAACTAGCCATCACAAAAGCCCCAGATACTAGCAGTTGGGGCTTTTTTTATGCCCCTTCAAAATTTCTCTGCGTTTTTTAAAAATACGGGGGCAACCCCGTTGCCAACCTAAGGAAGATTTATATATCTTGTTCCACCGGATGTAGGAAAAACCTAAAAAAACAACCCCGCTTTTGGGCGGGGCTATTTTAAATGTTTTCACAACGGAATAATTGATTTTACGGCAATTAAATATGGAATAAAATAAAAAAGCCCCACCGAAGCAGGGCTGAGAAATTCTTCGGCTTATAGCCTTATTGTGATTTGCAATACAAACCTAATGAAATAATAATAAAGACCAATAATATGAATAAAATATTCGCACTTGATTTAGGTACTAACTCAATCGGATGGGCACTTCGCAATCCTGATTTGACGGCAAATCAAATTGAAAAATTTGGAGTCCTGACATTTAATAAAGGAGTTGGCATTGGCAAAACAGGAGAATACTCCTATGCTGCCGAACGGACTAAGAAACGCTCCACTCGAAGATTATATCAAGCAAGAAAATATAGGTTATGGGCTACTCTTGAGCACCTAATAAATGAAGGCTATTGCCCTCTAACCATTTATAACCTTAACAAATGGAGGCTTTATGATAAGCAAGAAGCCAGAAAGAATAATAACGGAGGCAGGGTTTATCCTGTTGAAGATTTAGCTTTTGATACTTGGATAAAACTGGATTTTAATGGGGATGGGAAACCTGATTATACCAGTCCATATCAATTAAGAAAGGAATTGGCGGAGGTAAAATTTGATTTCACCAAGGAAGAAGATCGATTTAGGTTAGGGCGGGCATTGTATCATATTGCCCAACGTAGAGGTTTTAAAAGCAGCCGAAAAGGAGCTGATGATGTAAAAGAGAAAGAATCAAATGATGATAATGAAATAGCCGACTTGCAGTATTCTGAGAAAAAGAAGAACAAAGTCATTTTAGAACTCTTTGAAAAATATCCCAACGCCAAAACGATTGGAACGCTATTCGCCTATTTAGAAAATGATGGCATACGAATCCGCGAAAGTATAGCTCAATATGCTATCAGAGAAAATTTTAAAGATGAAATCAAATACATCTTTGAGTTTCAAGGCTTAGGATTAGACCACAAACTGTTTGTTGTTACTTGCGTTCGATTTAAAAACAACAAAGAACAAGATTGCAATGGTGGCACAATCTTCTATAGACGACCCCTTAGATCTCAAAAAGGATTAATTGGTTTGTGTACGCTAGAGCAAGAAACAAGAATAGACAAGAAAACAGGGATACAGCATCAAGTAGGCAAGTACAGAGCGCCAATAAGTCATCCTAGTTTTGAAATCTTTAGAGCATGGTCGTTTCTGAATAATATTAAATACAAACCTGCCGATGATAATGATGGGCAATGGAAGTCGCTAAGTCTGGAGTTAAAAACAAAGGTTTACAATAAACTATTCTTCCGAAAGAAAGCTTATTTCCCTTTTTCTGATATAGCGGAATTATTAGAAAAAGAAGGAAAGAAGCTGCATTTAAATTACAAACCTAAAACAAGTGTCACGGGTTGTCCTGTATCAGCAAGGCTAAGGGATATTTTGGGTGATGATTATCTAAATATCAGAATACCAAAAGCACCATCGCTAAAATCAAAAAAGAATTTTTACGACATAGAAGACATTTGGCATGTGCTGTTTTCTTTTGAAGATCAGGAATACGTAGTAGAATTTGCTAAGAATAAATTGAAGCTAAATCCTGAACAGACAAAGCAGTTTGTAACAGTATGGAATGCAACACCCGTTGGCTATGCTATGCTTAGCTTAAATGCGATTAATAAAATCAACATCTTTTTGCAGAAAGGATTGATTTATACGGAAGCTGTTCTGTTGGCAAATATTCCTGAAATAATAGGCAAAGACTTATGGATAAAAAATGAAGCTTTGCTGATTAGTGACATTGGCAAAGTGATAGACGAAAACCGGAAGCAGAAGACATTGCTCAATATTGTAAACAGCCTTGTTTCCAAACATAAAAATTTAGAGAACAGTGAGAAATTCGGGCACAAAAATAATAACTATAAACTGGAAAAATCAGATATTACCGCTATTGAAGAAACCATAAGAGAACAATTTGGTGAAAAGAGATGGAGTGAAAAAACAGATTTAGAACGAGACGGAATTTCAAGCGCAGTAAAAGATTGCTATCAAGCCTACTTTATTACTAGCGGTTTAGAAAGAAAAGACATCTACAATGAACGCCATTTTGTAGTAAAATCTAACAACGTAATCTATTACAAATCGGATTCTGGTTATTATAGATTGCCTAAGTTGATAGATACACTGGGCGAGTTTTTGCAATTGAATTTTAATGTGAGCGATGATAAGCTAAACAAAATATATCATCCATCGGAAATAAATATTTATCCTCCTGCTAGAGCAGATAAAGATGGCGCACTAAAACTAGGTAGCCCTAAAACAGGTTCGTTTAAAAATCCGATGGCGATGCGTGCATTGCATGAGCTGCGTAAGCTGATCAATTACATGATTGAAACCAATCAGATTGATAGCGACACAAGGATTGTTGTAGAAGTTGGCGAGAAATTAAATGATGCAAACGAGCGATGGGCCATTGACGCATGGCAGCGTCAGCGTGAAGCGGAGAATCAAGAGTTTGCCGAAGTCATCAAACAACTTTTAGAAGACAAAAAGGGTATCAAGGCAAATCCTGATCGCTTAGAGGACATAGACAAAATGCGTCTGTTCTATGAACAAACCAATGAACAACTTCTTCCACCTGTTGAAGAAAATAAGGAGGAAACTAATGGCCGAAAGAACCGAAAAAGTTCCGTAAATAAGGATGAGGCTATAAGGTGGAGCGGCCATGGCAAAAAACTCATTGACAAATACCGACTTTGGAAGGAACAAGGCTATCAATGTTTATACACAGGAAATTTTATCAAACTCACAGATTTATTTGACGACAATGTAATTGATTTTGAACATACCATTCCTAGAAGTCAGTCATTTGATAATTCATTAGCCAACCTCACAGTCTGTTATGCAGATTATAACAGAAACATAAAAAAGAATCAAATTCCATTCAGACTCAACAATTACAGCGAAGATTATGGCGCCTATTCGGCCATATTGCCACGCTTAGGAAAATGGCAAGAGAAGGTAGAGCGCATAAAACAACAAATTGATTTTTGGGTAACAAAATCTAAAAAAGCAGCAGACAAAAAATGGAAAGACGATGCTATTCAGCAACGTCATTTATGGAAAATGGAATTGGCTTATTGGAGAAACAAAGTTGACCGCTTTACTATGGAAGAGGTTACAAGTGGTTTCAAGAATAGTCAAATGGTGGATACTCAATTGATTTCAAAGTATGCTTTTCATTACCTAAAAACCTACTTTGAAAAGGTAGACGTACAAAAGGGCACAAACACGGCAGTCTTTAGAAAAATTTATAGCCTACAAGTACCTGATAAGACGAAAGACAGAAGTAAACACTCTCACCACGCAAAAGATGCAGCCGTACTTACGCTTATCCCTACGGCCGCAAAAAGAGAAGAGATACTCAAAACGTATTATGAACATCGCGAAAGAAGACAACCCTTTACGGCAGAACCCTACAAAGGATTTAAATGTGAATTTGTGTGGGGCATTGATGATAGCGTACTGATCAATAACATTACCAACAACCAAGCGCTCACTCCAGCTAAACGTATTATTCGAAAACGAGGTAAGGTTCAATTTATAGCTGGCACTCAAAACGCAAAAATAGCCACCGGAGATTGTATAAGAGGACAGCTACACGATGAAACTTTTTTCGGTGCAATTAAACCAGCTAAGAGAGGCGAAAAGGGAAATATCATTAGGGATGAAGAAGGGAAGATGATTCAAGGAGACATTCGATTTGTAGTGCGTGTTCCATTTTTATTCAAAAAGGACACCAATTCTTCCGGATTTAAAACACTTGAAGACATAGAAAAACAAATTGTAGATGAGGGTCTTAAAAGACATATAAGAGAGCAAGTAGAAAAAGCAGGTGGCCTAAAGGAAGCCTTTGAAAAAGGGTTCTATCAGCTAGATAAAAATGGAAATCCAATTAAAGTTGATAAGGACGGAAAAAAGATAAATAGTATTCGACACATTAGAATTTTTAAAGCTGTAACTGACCCATTGCAAATCAAGAAGCAAACGAACCTTTCAAAGCATGATTATAAACAGTTCTACTATGCAGGCAATGCAAGTAATATAGCTTATGGCCTGTATAAAAATTTTGACAACACTAAGATTGCTTTCAAAATTATTGACCTCTTTACAGCATCCAAAATCAATAAACTTACAGCAAGCGGTAAACTAGAATTAGAGAATCAAATGGTTGTCGGTAAGCAGCTACTTATTCTACAATCGATTCTGATAGCCGGTCAAAAAGTTATTTTCTTCAAGAGAGATAAATCTGAATTAGAAAGCTTGACAATAAAAGAAATTAGTGATAGAACTTATAAAATTGAAGGGTTTGAAAAAGACGGTAGAATACGCTTAGCCCATCATTTAAATGCAATGTCTGATAATGACCTTAAAGCAATGGAAAGTCAATTTGGAAAAGCTATTTACCAAGGGTTTTCATCTATTAACTATGAAAACCCTTGGCCAAAATTAAAGTTGTCAATGGGCAATTTAAAAATGGTTATCGAAAATAAAGATTTCGATATAAAAATGGACGGAAGTATTCAGTGGATTTAAATCATGCAATCTGGGTTACCATACCACCTCTACACCCACGCCAACGGCTTAATCAAACCTCCAAGGTTTTAAAAACCTTGGAAGTTTGAAATACGACATTTTAAAAAAAGGAGGTTTAAAAGAAGTAAAGAAGCTAGAAAAAAATGGAAGCAGGAAAACATTACCATATCTACACCCACGCCAACGGCTTTGAAAATCTTTTTCAGTCGGCAGAAAACTATAGGTACTTTTTAAAGCGATACGAACATTTTATTTCGCCCGTGGCCGATACATTTGTTTGGTGTTTGATGCCCAACCATCTCCACTTTCTTATTCGAATAAAAACAGAGGCGGAACTAATAGCCACTTTTTTTTCAAACCTTCAATCAAATCAATCAAATTTCGAATCAAACCTCCAATCAAACCTCCAAGGTTTCGAAAACCTTGGAGGTTTAGATGGAAGTTTAGATGGAGATTTAGATGGAGGTTTAGAAAAAGAAATCGAAAAAAGAATCTCGCAACAATTCAGCAACCTCTTTAACGCCTACACCAAGGCGTACAATAAAATGTATGGCCGAAAAGGCAGTCTCTTTATCCCCAACTTCAAACGAAAAGAAATCACCAGCGATAGTTATCTGACAACCGTCATTCGTTACATCCACACCAATCCGGTACATCACGGATTTACAAAAAACTTGGCCGATTGGCCTTGGAGTTCGTATAACACTATAATTTCAGATACTCCTTCATTTATAAAAAAAGAAGAAGTAATAAACTGGTTTGGCAATCTAAACCAGTTTATTACCTTCCATCAGCAACCAACAGATATTAAAACAAGACAAGAAATGGATTTTTAAACCTAAAACTTTCCGAAAGCTTTAAACTTTCGCAAAGTTGGTAAAACACTAGTATGATCAAGCGTACTCTTTACTTCGGCAACCCGGCTTACTTAAGCACTACACTCGAGCAGTTAGTGGTACGGTTGCCCGAGGTGGAGAAAAATAACACGCTGCCGGAAATTTTTAAGAAAGAAGCCCAAGCTACTATACCCGTTGAAGATATTGGCATTGTTATACTCGATCATCAACGGATTGTAATCTCACAGGCGGTGATAGCCAAACTACTTGAAAATAATGTAGCGCTTATCACATGCAATGCCACGCACCACCCCACTGGCTTGCTCCTTAATCTGGATGGTAACAGCCTGCAAAGTCAACGCTTCAAAGCGCAACTGGAAGCCACCGAACCATTGAAGAAACAACTTTGGCAGCAGACGATAAAAGCCAAAATCACCAACCAGGCTTTGGTGCTACAACAACAAGGGTATGAAGTGGACAATATGATGCGATGGGCGGACCATGTAAAATCGGGCGACCCTGATAATCTGGAAGGGCGTGCTGCCGCTTGGTATTGGAGCCATGTGTTTAAAAGCATGCCGGATTTCATCCGTGAACCGGCAGGAGCTTTTCCCAATAACTTTCTCAACTATGCCTATGCAATTTTGAGGGCTACCGTTGCCAGATCTTTGGTTGGTTCGGGTTTGCTACCTACCCTTGGTATCTTTCACCGCAATCAATACAACGCCTATTGCTTGGCCGATGATATGATGGAGCCGTATCGGCCTTTTGCAGACCAACTGATACTAAAAATAATTGCGGAAGGTAATCTGGAAGAAGACCTCACCCCTGCCAACAAAAAGATATTGTTGACGCTACCTGCTTTAGATGTGGCCATACAAAGTGAAACCAGTCCGTTGATGATTGCCACGCAGCGCACCACGGCATCGCTGGCACGGTGTTTTCTTGGTGAGGGCAGAAAACTCCTGTTTCCAGAATTAACATGAAATGGCCCCGTAGAAAGTTCACCCGAAGGGATGAAAATAAAGGCTGGCCATGCCATGTGCCACGAAAAATAGTTGATAACATATGAAAACCGAGCGACTGAACGCTTACCGCATTATGTGGATAATGGTACTTTTCGACCTGCCCACCGAAAGCAAGACCGATAAAAAAAACTACGGTGACTTTCGGAAAAAAATGATGAAAGATGGCTTCACCATGTTTCAGTTCAGCGCCTATTTGCGCCATTGCTCCAGCCGTGAAAACTCAGAAGTACATTTGAAACGGATCAAAAAAAATCTGCCGCCAAGGGGGCATGTGGGTATTTTATCTATTACCGACAAGCAATTTGGGATGATGGAAATATTTTACGGAAAAACGGAACAAGAAAAAGCCCCGATACCAGAACAATTGGAACTGTTTTAGCAGCGGGGCTTGAATGATATATTGCAGCAGTTTCTTCAATCCTGTTTTTTGTGATAATCCTTTGATAGAAAGCTGTTTACGTGGGGGTACTCTGTTTGCAATATATCAAAGAACACAATCTGAAAGCAAATCACAACAAGAGACCATTGATGTGCGCGTGCCGGATATCTGTTTGCAATATATCAAAGAACACAATCTGAAAGCAAATCACAACATTGAAGGTGAGCGCTACCGCCCAAGTGGGTCTGTTTGCAATATATCAAAGAACACAATCTGAAAGCAAATCACAACGCGGGCACAGCTCCATATCAATATAGCAAATCTGTTTGCAATATATCAAAGAACACAATCTGAAAGCAAATCACAACCACATTGTATGCACTCCACCACTCAAAGTTCTGTTTGCAATATATCAAAGAACACAATCTGAAAGCAAATCACAACTATGCCTGGGGCTAAGGCTTCGCTGGATCTCTGTTTGCAATATATCAAAGAACACAATCTGAAAGCAAATCACAACTACATCACGCCAAACTTGGTGGCAGCTTGTTCTGTTTGCAATATATCAAAGAACACAATCTGAAAGCAAATCACAACTACATCATAAAAGTGATGAGCAAAAAAAGGTCTGTTTGCAATATATCAAAGAACACAATCTGAAAGCAAATCACAACTAGGTGGTGGGCATGCGGCAGGGTACGATATCTGTTTGCAATATATCAAAGAACACAATCTGAAAGCAAATCACAACTGTTAGTTATTGCTCTGCCGCAATTGTTGTCTGTTTGCAATATATCAAAGAACACAATCTGAAAGCAAATCACAACCTACAGCTCGTCTACTTCATGAGCCTCAAATCTGTTTGCAATATATCAAAGAACACAATCTGAAAGCAAATCACAACTACATCACGCCAAACTTGGTGGCAGCTTGTTCTGTTTGCAATATATCAAAGAACACAATCTGAAAGCAAATCACAACCGCATGGTGGGTATCACATAGTTGTCATAGTCTGTTTGCAATATATCAAAGAACACAATCTGAAAGCAAATCACAACGTCATGCCGGTGAGTATACACCCAGCAGTATCTGTTTGCAATATATCAAAGAACACAATCTGAAAGCAAATCACAACACAATCGTGCCGTCAGCTGCTCCTATTATTCTGTTTGCAATATATCAAAGAACACAATCTGAAAGCAAATCACAACCACATTCCACTCACGTAGTATGCATTTATTTCTGTTTGCAATATATCAAAGAACACAATCTGAAAGCAAATCACAACAGGGCTGTTGAAAAGCCCCAAGCTGCGTGGTCTGTTTGCAATATATCAAAGAACACAATCTGAAAGCAAATCACAACATATAAAGGTTTTGATGACGGGCTTGCCCATCTGTTTGCAATATATCAAAGAACACAATCTGAAAGCAAATCACAACTGCAAGGGCGATACCATCTATGTGAAAGTTCTGTTTGCAATATATCAAAGAACACAATCTGAAAGCAAATCACAACCAACGATTTGGATATCGCCAACGACATTACTCTGTTTGCAATATATCAAAGAACAAAATCTGAAAGCAAATCACAACAGTTGGGCACTCTACCCGCGATGGAAATAATCTGTTTGCAATATATCAAAGAACACAATCTGAAAGCAAATCACAACTGGCTTTCTTTACATTTGAAACTTAATTAATCTGTTTGCAATATATCAAAGAACACAATCTGAAAGCAAATCACAACGTTTAGATCTGCCACCTTTCGGCCTGTGTTCTGTTTGCAATATATCAAAGAACACAATCTGAAAGCAAATCACAACTAGACGCTTCGATATGCGCCCAATCAGCATCTGTTTGCAATATATCAAAGAACACAATCTGAAAGCAAATCACAACGATACACCCGTTGTTGAAACCTCGCTGGCGTCTGTTTGCAATATATCAAAGAACACAATCTGAAAGCAAATCACAACCAACAGGCTGACGGAAAACATACTGTTAAATCTGTTTGCAATATATCAAAGAACACAATCTGAAAGCAAATCACAACTTTACCACTCCGGTAGCAAAAGGGGTGATTCTGTTTGCAATATATCAAAGAACACAATCTGAAAGCAAATCACAACGCGCGCTCAGTTGCTTCCAACTCGTGTAATCTGTTTGCAATATATCAAAGAACACAATCTGAAAGCAAATCACAACTGACTTTTTCTGGGTTCGCTTTCTTGTATTTCTGTTTGCAATATATCAAAGAACACAATCTGAAAGCAAATCACAACTTTACCGTACCAATGGTGGCGGCAAGGACATCTGTTTGCAATATATCAAAGAACACAATCTGAAAGCAAATCACAACTGTGGGCGTATAGCGGATGCGCTGCCCGATCTGTTTGCAATATATCAAAGAACACAATCTGAAAGCAAATCACAACCGGGCAGGGCAATATCATCTTAGATGACCATCTGTTTGCAATATATCAAAGAACACAATCTGAAAGCAAATCACAACGAAGTTCTGTTACCAGAAATGCGCTTTGGTCTGTTTGCAATATATCAAAGAACACAATCTGAAAGCAAATCACAACTGCCACTGCCATTTTCGGCAGCTTCGATATCTGTTTGCAATATATCAAAGAACACAATCTGAAAGCAAATCACAACGCAAAAGGCCTTCTGCTTTTGTTTGAAGGGTCTGTTTGCAATATATCAAAGAACACAATCTGAAAGCAAATCACAACCATGAACTTCTTGCACGGCAGTTGATAGGTTCTGTTTGCAATATATCAAAGAACACAATCTGAAAGCAAATCACAACAAAGGTTTGTTGGCTTTTCGGTTGGGTGGTTCTGTTTGCAATATATCAAAGAACACAATCTGAAAGCAAATCACAACCATCCTCATAAGCTGTACTTGTTGAGATGGTCTGTTTGCAATATATCAAAGAACACAATCTGAAAGCAAATCACAACCGCAACATTGCGCAAGAGTTTCTTTCCTTCTCTGTTTGCAATATATCAAAGAACACAATCTGAAAGCAAATCACAACTACACCGCATACGGCACTATTACTTCCAATTCTGTTTGCAATATATCAAAGAACACAATCTGAAAGCAAATCACAACCCGAAACGTGAATGTTGTTTCGGTACTGTTCTGTTTGCAATATATCAAAGAACACAATCTGAAAGCAAATCACAACGCTGCCAAGCGGGGCGGCACCGAGGGCGCATCTGTTTGCAATATATCAAAGAACACAATCTGAAAGCAAATCACAACCAACATGTTTCAGTTGCTCAACAAGGTCTTTCTGTTTGCAATATATCAAAGAACACAATCTGAAAGCAAATCACAACAATCGCACCCAAGAGGCACCTTCTGCCGCTTCTGTTTGCAATATATCAAAGAACACAATCTGAAAGCAAATCACAACTCAGGTATGCGCGTTTCGCTCATCACCTTTCTGTTTGCAATATATCAAAGAACACAATCTGAAAGCAAATCACAACCAATTTGGCGGGTAGAGTTTGTAATCTATTCTGTTTGCAATATATCAAAGAACACAATCTGAAAGCAAATCACAACCGCTCACGCTGCCCTCGGCCAACTGGCGCTCTGTTTGCAATATATCAAAGAACACAATCTGAAAGCAAATCACAACTATCACCGGATAGATGCCGCTCTTCACCATCTGTTTGCAATATATCAAAGAACACAATCTGAAAGCAAATCACAACTGAGAACACTGTCGCTCCAATCTTATTTCTCTGTTTGCAATATATCAAAGAACACAATCTGAAAGCAAATCACAACTAGGCGATTATTCCTGTTACTGGAAAAATGTCTGTTTGCAATATATCAAAGAACACAATCTGAAAGCAAATCACAACACCACGGGCGCGTCAGCAACTACTTTACTTCTGTTTGCAATATATCAAAGAACACAATCTGAAAGCAAATCACAACCCCGGTGCCAGGGCTGATCATCAACGGAAAGTCTGTTTGCAATATATCAAAGAACACAATCTGAAAGCAAATCACAACATGCATCCATATCTACTATAAAACCGATATCTGTTTGCAATATATCAAAGAACACAATCTGAAAGCAAATCACAACTAGTGATCCGTGCGCTCTGCTGCTATCACTTCTGTTTGCAATATATCAAAGAACACAATCTGAAAGCAAATCACAACCTCCCGACATCTTTTGCCTTCAGCGTGTGGTCTGTTTGCAATATATCAAAGAACACAATCTGAAAGCAAATCACAACTCGTAACCCCATTTTCTCTAACCATTAATTCTGTTTGCAATATATCAAAGAACACAATCTGAAAGCAAATCACAACTGCGTTTTGTAGATCAAATCATTGAGCCTTTCTGTTTGCAATATATCAAAGAACACAATCTGAAAGCAAATCACAACGAACTGGTCCAAGTGGTGTATCTTTTCTTTCTGTTTGCAATATATCAAAGAACACAATCTGAAAGCAAATCACAACCGCTTTCCTCGCAGATTTTTTCGACCCCGCTCTGTTTGCAATATATCAAAGAACACAATCTGAAAGCAAATCACAACCATCAGTGCGTCACTTTACTATCTTCAAGTCTGTTTGCAATATATCAAAGAACACAATCTGAAAGCAAATCACAACATACGCCTGCTCTGCTCCTTTTCCCAGAAATCTGTTTGCAATATATCAAAGAACACAATCTGAAAGCAAATCACAACAGTTCTTCAGGTGTGATTGTCATAGGTTAATCTGTTTGCAATATATCAAAGAACACAATCTGAAAGCAAATCACAACGAAGGACAAGGGTATGCAAGTTCGCCCAACTCTGTTTGCAATATATCAAAGAACACAATCTGAAAGCAAATCACAACTGATTGCTTCTTCATCTGCTGTCAATGCCATCTGTTTGCAATATATCAAAGAACACAATCTGAAAGCAAATCACAACTCTATCTGATGGCCCAGCTTGTAAATTATTTCTGTTTGCAATATATCAAAGAACACAATCTGAAAGCAAATCACAACCCATGGTGAATGGGTCTTTAAAAATGTCTCTCTGTTTGCAATATATCAAAGAACACAATCTGAAAGCAAATCACAACCAGAGTAGCGGGTGTGCTTTATGTAAATGGTCTGTTTGCAATGTATCAAAGAACACAATCTGAAAGCAAATCACAACAGTCATGCCCGTGAGTATACACCCAGCAGTTCTGTTTGCAATATATCAAAGAACACAATCTGAAAGCAAATCACAACGAAGGACAAGGGTATGCAAGTTCGCCCAACTCTGTTTGCAATATATCAAAGAACACAATCTGAAAGCAAATCACAACGCAGAAGTCTATAAGCCCCTGCTTGCCGCGTCTGTTTGCAATATATCAAAGAACACAATCTGAAAGCAAATCACAACGATGATCATGCGGCAGGCATAAAGTTTGCCTCTGTTTGCAATATATCAAAGAACACAATCTGAAAGCAAATCACAACCACAGCGATCACCGTAGCGATCACCGGGGTCTGTTTGCAATATATCAAAGAACACAATCTGAAAGCAAATCACAACCTTGAACCCTTACCAAATCTTTTAACCGTTTCTGTTTGCAATATATCAAAGAACACAATCTGAAAGCAAATCACAACTGCCCCGCTACGAATGCCCCAAATTTAGCTCTGTTTGCAATATATCAAAGAACACAATCTGAAAGCAAATCACAACGAACTTCGGGGTCTGTGCCACATATTCTTTCTGTTTGCAATATATCAAAGAACACAATCTGAAAGCAAATCACAACATTGCTACCTTTACTAAATATGGCACGCATCTGTTTGCAATATATCAAAGAACACAATCTGAAAGCAAATCACAACCTCGTGGCTACAGTTGCCGGCCAGCTTTTGTCTGTTTGCAATATATCAAAGAACACAATCTGAAAGCAAATCACAACCTGATCTGTGTTGTAAATGCTAAACTTTGTTCTGTTTGCAATATATCAAAGAACACAATCTGAAAGCAAATCACAACGTATGGGCGGACGATAAATTTGTGACCAGCTCTGTTTGCAATATATCAAAGAACACAATCTGAAAGCAAATCACAACGTCATAGCTCTCTTTATCGATCAGATAAGCTCTGTTTGCAATATATCAAAGAACACAATCTGAAAGCAAATCACAACTTATAGGTCAACGGGTATCGGACAACGATTCTGTTTGCAATATATCAAAGAACACAATCTGAAAGCAAATCACAACTGTTGCAGTCTAAGGGTTCCGGACTGTGGGTCTGTTTGCAATATATCAAAGAACACAATCTGAAAGCAAATCACAACAACAAAGGAAACTTTATGACGTTGCACAATTCTGTTTGCAATATATCCCTGTCTGCCGGAGAGGCAGCGCAGGCAGGAAAGAACACAATTTGAAAGCAAATCACAACACACATTAAACTTCTAAACAAAAAATAAAGTCTGTTTGCAATATATCCCTGTCTGCCGGAGAGGTAGCGCAGGCAGGAAAGAACACTCCCGATAGCTATCGGGACTGAAAGCAAATCACAATTAGGTGGCTGCCGAAACAAGGAATCCAATTTCTGTTTGCAATATATCCCTGTCTGCCGGAGAGGCAGCGCAGGCAGGAAAGAACACTCCCGATAGCTATCGGGACTGAAAGCAAATCACAATTAGGTGGCTGCCGAAACAAGGAATCCAATTTCTGTTTGCAATATATCCCTGTCTGCCGGAGAGGAAGCGCAGGCAGGAAAGAACACTCCCGATAGCTATCGGGACTGAAAGCAAATCACAATTAGGTGGCTGCCGAAACAAGGAATCCAATTTCTGTTTGCAATATATCCCTGTCTGCCGGAGAGGCAGCGCAGGCAGGAAAAAACACTCCCGATAGCTATCGGGACTGAAAGCAAATCACAACCCTCGGGGTAAGGGAAACCTACCCGCTGACTTAAACTTTACTCGGTTATTAGTGAAAAATTTTATGTCCAAGAAGTCTTTTTATAAATCGCTAAATTTTGACCTATTCCGTGACCTAAATATCATAGAACATCGAAAATCTGTTGACATATTAAGAAAAGAGGTTTCGATTAGTCCCGTCCCGAACTAATAAAAGCCTTACGAAAGCGGGGCTTTTTGCTTTTCACGAAAGTAGATTAGCATCAACTCTGTTTGAAATAGAGATAAAACTCTTATCTTTTGGTTAGTTTTTTTCACAGCGGGATAAAGTCAATTCAGCACTTCATGCGTATCATGCAAGATGGTGAAGAGAACCAACCTTGGGGGAGAACAGAAGTGTTTTGATAAAAGAACAAAAATAGACTCCTTTATAGCCTAGGAAATAAAGAAGAACGCCAAGTTTGGCTGCATGAAATACATGCAAGAACCAATCAGAATATTAATGAGTTTAGGATGGATATCATTGGTAAAATATTGGATGAGCAGAAAAAGATTACGGACGAACAAAATTTATAAATACGAAACTAATGAAATCAAGAAATATTATTTTACCCGTTCTTCTATGTTATTCTGTATTTTCGGAGGCACAGGATTTAATGAAGGTTGACAACAGTTTTTTAACAAATTCAACACGTTATCAGATTAAATCCAAAGGTTTTTCAAACCTGATACCAAAATTTTTTTTTGGCGATTATAGTCTTGAGTATGCCAAAGCTGGGTGGGAAAGGAATTATAGCAGGGGGCGTGGAAAATTTTTTTATCCTCAAGGAGCTTTTGATTTTACTAATGAATCAAACCAAAAGTATTCTTACGTTCTTACAGGACCCGATACTAATTCACTTATCGCAAACGTGAGTGCAAATCGGTTTGAAGATATTTTTAAACTACAGGGCGCGCAAACTACAACCACGAAAATTCGGGAGATACGAATAGAATTCTTCACCGAACTCTCGTTAAAAATTGATTCCTCAGAATGGCAGTTGCTTGTAAAATACGAGATCGGTTCGAAGATTCCTGATCAATTTCAATATACCGGAACCTTAACCGATGGAAATCGAACGATAGAGATAATGCCAGTTGTGGATCACATGAGCGGATTTCCCGATCCACGTTTTTATGGCACTCCGGGTAAGCACTATGGTTATCAGTTTATGGTAGGTGACGAGGTAGTAGCCGCCTTGCAGATTCGATTTACGAGCAAAAACTACGTTTGGTTTAAAAATAATCTTGATCCTGATTTAGAATTTGCAGTTGCCGGGACTATTCCTTCCTTCTTATTTATGATGAGTTGGATGGATGACTATTGGGAGGATCGATAATCTGCTCCTTTCCTTTCGCCCATGTTGGTATTCTTCACCAACATGCTTTCCTCATTTTTTATTTGCTCAATCACTTCATCGATATCTTTTTACCATTCTCATTTTCTCTCCCTTCTGCTCGCCAGACTTATCACGCTTGTTGGTGAAGAACGCCAACAAGGGCGAGGCTTTGCCGTGTGTCTGTTTGCAATATATCCCTGTCTGCCGGAGAGGCAGCGCAGGCAGGAAAGAACACTCCCGATAGCTATCTGGCCTGAAAGCAAATCGCCAAAATTTTAAATTAGAAAAATGCATCTTTACGAAAGCTACCGTAAATTCTAATGCTTAAATTAATAAACAAGTTCGACAGCTAGTTCACCACCGAATGCGCCTGCCTGACCATGTTAAAAAAACTAATTATTAGTAATGGGAACGGTAAATCAACGAATGGAAACAAAACCTGTTCATCATGGACATCAACTTCGCCTTCGACCGAAATCCATCTCAGTTCCTTTAAATGCATAAATCCGATATCACTGATCTAACATAATGTCATGAAAAAAATATTTTTTATATCAATTTTTAATCTCGTTGTCAAGCTAAGTCTGGCGCAAGAAGCCGTAGAACTCTCCTACTTTGTCACCAACAGCCGCGAAGAATATATCCAAAAATTAGTGGCACTGCCCTGTGGCATCCATCCCACAGATGCAGTGCCCGCTATCCTTTCAAAGCTTGAAAAATTTCTAACTGTTTACCAACCCAACTCAACCTATAAAGACGATGCGTTGGCAAAAGAAAGTAATTTACAGGCGCTCAAAAGTATTAACGAGGGCGGTTATGGGATTGGCGCGATACTCGTAGATGCTACTGGCAAAATAATTGCGAAAGCGCACAACGAACAAATCCAAAAACACCGGTCTGATTTACACGGTGAGATGACGCTGCTCACACGATTTGAAGAGAGCAACGAATCCAGGCCTTACTTGAATTTATATGTATACAAGCCGGGTATGACGGTGTTCAGTTCGGCAGAACCTTGCCCTATGTGCTTTATCAGGTTGGCAAGTGCAGGCGTTAACACCAAGTACTCTACCGCTGGCCCTGACGATGGCATGGTGGGTAGGGTAGACTGTTTGCCCCGCTATTGGAAAGAGCTAGCGCAAAAGCACACGTTTGAAAAAGGGGATTGCTCTGCTATCATGCAAAAATTCTCACACCTGTTGTTCTTCTCGTATCTGCTTGATGGCCGCGGCCCCAAGTAAAAATGTCACCATCCAATCCCGTAGTCCTCTCCATAGTTGCTGCTGCCGCCCCATAAACTTCCGTTCTCCCAATCAAAATATATGGCATTGATAGGGCCGCTGGTCCGGTCATTAAAGCGTGCGCGGTATCCCATGCGTTGCAGCTCTTTGCGCACGTAGGGCGGGGTGCTTTCGTGCAATAAGATGTTTCCTTTTTTGGGTGCGCGGTCTTCTCCCCCCAGCGAAAGGCGGAGTTGATCGGTGTTGATGTTTGGCGCTTCGGTAGCTTCCTGAACGGTCATGCCAAATTCAACGATATCCAAAAAGAATTGAAGCAGATTTTGATCTTGGGTATCGCCACCCTGCACTGCAAAAGTCAAAAAAGGCTTGCCGTCCTTTAGCGCCATACTTGGCGTGAGCGTCACACGCGGGCGTTTGCCGGGTTCTACCACATTAAATGGATTTTCTTTGGGGTTGATAACAAAACTTTGCATGCGCTGGCTCATGCCGATGCCCGTTTTTCCCGCAATGCAAGAGGGGTTCCAGCCACCACTTGGCGTGAGTGAAACCACCCAACCTTCTTTATCGGCAGCTTCCACAGAGGTGGTACCTAAAAAAATTTGGTTCAGATAATCTTCTGACAATGGCGAAGTGTAAGCATCCAACGATGCCTGCGTCCATTCTTTCAAATAATCTTTGTAGGGGTTTGCCTTACCTTCAAAAGGATATGGATCGCCCGGTGCAGCTTTCACATCATTCTTTTCCCAGTTAATGGATTTGATTCTCTCTTTCGCATACTCCTTTGACAACAATCCCTTGATCGGTTCTTCGGGCGCAAAGTAAGGGTCTCCATAATAAAAATCGCGGTCAGCAAAAGTCAAGTTCATCACTTGGTATAACGTGTGAATGTAGTTGGCAGAATTGAGACCCATCGCCTTCAAATCAAAATTCTCCAGCATGTTCAATGCTTGCAGCATCACCGGGCCCTGTGTCCATTGCTGCATCTTGTATACATCAATGCCCTTGTAGTTCACCGTGGTCGGCTCTTCGGTAATCACTTTCCAGTCAGCAAGGTCTTTCTCGGTTATTAAGCCACCTTGCTCTTGGCAACCCCTTGCATATTCTTTTCCAATATCGCCTTTATAGAATCGATCGTAGGCAGCATAGATCGCTTCTTTGCGGGTCTTACCTTTCTTCAACATTTGCTGTTCGGTGTCTATTAATTTTTGAAGCGAAGCGAGCAAGTCTTTTTGAACAAATATCTCCCCTGCTTCGGGCGCTTCACGCTTCTCGCCCAAATGCGGAAGAAACACCGCCTTGGAATAAGGCCATTCCTTCAACCGTTGTTTTTCGCGCTCAAAGCTGTTGGCAGTTTGTGCTTCAATGGGGTATCCTTCGCACATCTGCATTGCTGGTGCTAGCACATCCTTTAAACTCATGGTGCCATATTCTGCCAACATCGTCATCAAGCCTCCAGGCGTTCCTGGCGTTACCGCTGCCAATGGGCCGTATTGTGGTGGATAATTCAGGCCTTTGCTTTTGAAAAAATCCGCAGTTGCCCCCGTGGGTGCAACACCCACTGCATTGATGGCAATTACTTTTTTTGTTTTCGGGTTGTAGATGAGCGCTTGCGTCTCTCCGCCCCAGCTGAGCACATCCCACATTGTGCAGGTGGCAGCCAACATGGCACAGGAGGCGTCTACAGCATTTCCACCTTTAGTGAAAATCATCGCTCCCGCTGTGGCGGCCAATGGTTTTCCCGTAATAGCCATCCAATGCTTTCCGTGCAGTGGTGGCTTTTGGGTGGTCACCGGAAAGTTATTAAACGATTGCCCTTGCACTGAAACGGCTAAAGCACTCAACGCAAAACTCAGGTATGATTTTATTTTCATAGTTTTAGGTTATTGGCTATTCTAGTTGGAACTATCTAAGTACAACTTAGCTCTAATTGCGATGGCAAAAAAAATTGCCTTACCAACGGGGGTAGCTTTACACTAACGGACTATTGCTACTTCGTTCAGTGGTTATTTGTCGAAAAAGTAACAGAAACATGGCAACATTAGTCTTTGACTTAAACTCAGTAGTACAGATATGAACAACAATGAACAAGTAATTGAAAAATTCTACTCGGCCTTC
>Ga0226658_10000184_pt1 | contig 28414 bp, 24 predicted proteins | sample OliLak19BULKMAT1_FD_169091 | JGI IMG/M metagenome (GOLD analysis project Ga0226658, IMG submission 169091) | Freshwater microbial mat bacterial communities from Lake Vanda, McMurdo Dry Valleys, Antarctica - Oligotrophic Lake LV.19.BULKMAT1 (v2)... | ecosystem: Environmental > Aquatic >... | reverse complement strand
TCTGCGGCGCAAGCTCATGCAGTACATCCGCGCGCACAACAAGCAGTGTCATCCCTTCGTGTGGAGCTACTCGGATCCCACCCGCCGCATCCGTGTCCACGGAACTTGAGTTACAGTCCACTAGTGGCTGACGGCTGACGGCTGATGGCTGACGGCTGATGGCTGACGGTTGACGGCTATCTGATCCCCTCCCCTGCCTCAAAATCAAACAACGTCACCAGCCGCAGCCGGAAATGCGTCGTCCAGTAGCCGCGCAGCGCCTGAACGAACTGGGTCACCGCCGCGTTCTTCTCCGACTGCGCGAGGTAGAGGTTGTCGATCGCGATCCGTCCGATGACGTAGCGGTTGTACGCGACATCGAACCGCCGGCCCGCCACCGTGTCGGCCTTGGCCGAGAGCGCGAGATTCCGCCGCGCCTGCGGCAGCTCCAGCGCCACGAAGTGCGCCTCCTGCGCGATCTCCTCCAGGTTGGACCGGGTCGTGTTGGCCACACGTTCCCGGTCGGCCTCCGCCGCCTGAACCGCTTCCTTCCGCGCGCCCCACTGAATCAGGGGGACCTGCACCGACAGGATGAACTGGCGGGCTTCGAGCAGGTTCTGATAGGCGGCATTCACCCCGGGGCCAGTCGCGTTGAACCCGTAACTCGCCTCGACGGTGGCACCCAGCCCGTTATTGAGCTTCGCCTCGGTCACCCGGCGGCGGGCCTGGACCGCCTGCAGCTCCGCGTCGCTCGCGCTCGCCCGGTTGCGGAGCGCCTCTGTCACCGCGCGCGCCGTATCGGGCTCGAACTGGGGCACATCGGTGGGCGCGACAATCTCGGCCGGATCATCCGGCGGCAAGTTGAGCGCCAGGCGCAACGCCGCCAGTGCGCGCTCCAGCTGCAGTCGGGCCCCGTCGGCGGATGTGCGGGCCCGGAGCAGCGCCAGTTCGCTCTGCAACAGGTCATCCTCTCCGATCTTGCCTACCTCGTAGCGGCCCTTGTTCAGGGTGTAGAGGGTATCGTTGACGGCGGCGTTTTCGGTCGCGTTATCGAATTCGACCCGCGCGGAATAGACATCGAAGAAGAGGTTGGTCGTCTGCAGCGCGATCGCTTCTCGCGCCTCCCGATACTGCCGTTCCGCCAGCTCGAAGCGCACCGGTTGCTCCCGCCGGTCCCAGCCCCGGCTGTTGGGCCGGAAGATCGGCTGCCGCAGACCCACCGTGACCGGGGTGGACGACCAGGTCCGGAGCGACTGCTGACCACTCACCGAAAGCCGCGCGAGCGAGGAGGAGACGAACAGATCCCCTCCAGTCAACGGAAGTGACTGGGAAATCGTCGCCGTGAGCGAGCTGTTCACCTGGTCTTGCGGCCGGAACAGCGTGCTGCCATCCGGTTGGAGCACCTGGATGATGGACCGGTTGTACGACGGGAGCGTCCCGCCGAGCGAGAGCTGCGGCAGCAGCCGCGAATAGAAGGCCCGGTCGGTGAAGCGCGCGGCGTCCCGAGCGGCCAGCGCGGCGCGGGCCCGATAGCCGTTGGATTGCGCCAGCCGGATCGCTTCCGGCAGCGTGATCGGCGTCTGGGCGACCAGCGGCCAGGCGAGGAACGGGAGGGCGATCAGCGCCAGCAATGGGCGACAGTGACACGGCATCGTTCGGCTCATTCGTAACGGAGGCATGTCACCGGGTCCTGCTGCGCCGCGCGGTGGGCCGGCACGATGCCGAACACCGCCCCGACCGCAAACGAAACGCCAAAGGCAATGATCACCGACAGCGACGACACGATCGTCCGCACGCCCGCCGCGCGTTCAATGACCGAGCTGAATCCGACCCCGAGCAGGATCCCCGCCACACCGCCCGCGACACTGATCAACGTCGCCTCGGCGATGAACTGGAACAGGATTTCCTTCTGCGTGGCGCCGAGGGCTCGGCGGACCCCGATCTCCCGGATCCGCTCCAGCACCGACGCCAGCATGATATTCATGATCCCGATGCCACCGACGAGCAGCGAGATCGAGGCGATCGCGCCGAGCACCACGTTGAAAATCGTCTTGGTCCGCTGTTCCTGCTTGAGCAGCAGTTCCGGAATTGCGACCTCGAAATCGACCACCGTATTGTGCCGCCGCGACAGCATCCGCCGGGTCACCTCGGCGACGCCCGGCACCTGTCGCGCGTCGGCCACGCGCACGATGATCCGGTCGAGCTGGTTGCGGTTGGTCCGTTCCTGCCGCTGGTCGTCCGTCTCGGTGTCGTCCCCATTCGCGGTGAAGCGGCCAGCCCGCGCCGCTTCCTCGATGTCGCGCTGGGTGAGCTGCGCCCGGTCGCGGAAACGCAGCAGCATCGTGTGCACCGGGATGTAGACATCCATGGTGGCATCGCGAATCCCCAGCCGCGCCGCCGTCTCGGCCGCCACCCTCCGGTCCGCCAGCACGCCGACGACCGTCACCCACGTCTCCCCGACCTTGAGCGGCTTCCCGATCGGATCCTCGGTGGTGAAGAAGCGGACCCGTACTCCATGCCCGATGATGGCCACCGGGAGTCCGCGCGACACCTGCAGCGGCGTGAACCAGGAGCCCTGGGCCAGGGAAAGGTTGGTCAGCCGGAAGTACGTCGTGTCCACCCCCAGCACCTTGCCGGAGCGGCGCAGCCCTTCCCGCGTGAGCGAGGTGTTGAGGACGATTTCAGCGCTGGTGACTTCTACCGCGGGAATGGTCCGGGCGATTGCCTGGGCGTCGGCGTACGTGAGCCCCGGCGAATACTTCTTCACCTGCTTCTCCGGCTCTTCCTTCGCCGCGCCTTCCTTCTGTTCCACCAACGGGGTGATGATGACGTTGTTGGATCCCAGCAGCCGCATCTGCTCTAGGATCTCCTGCTCGGCGCCCTTCCCGATCGCCAGCATTGCGATCACCGAGGCGACCCCGAACAGGATGCCGAGGGAGGTGAGCGCGGCGCGGAGCTTGTTATGCTGGACCGCCTCGAGCGCCGTGCGCAGCGCGAATCCTCCGTGCGCCACAACATCCCGCGTCAGCCGACTGACCGCGTCTCGATCGCGCCCCACCGCCTCAGCTCTTTCCCGCACCAGCGCCAGCCGGTGCTGCGGGAGTCGTGCTGCCGGCAGCCGGCGGGCTGGTCGGCAACGGCGTTGCCGAACGGGCGGTATCCCCACCGGCGGGGGCGCCGGCGGTGGAGCCGGGGAGACGCAGGAGGGGGAGCCGGTCTCCGTTACGCGGCGGGGCAAGCAGGACGAGGTCATTCTCCGCGAGCCCGCGTTCGATAATCACCTCGTCGTCGTTCGTCGCGCCGGTGACGACTTCCTGCTTCGTGAGGCGGGAACCCGACTGGCGGTAGACGAACGGAACGCCATTCTCGTTATTGACCGCCTCGAAGGGCAGGAAGAGCGCGTCAGGTGAACGGTGAGTCTCGATCCCGTTGGCGGTGGTCATCCCCGGCCGCAGCGTGGTATCGGCCTGGAGCACTTCGACCTTCACCTCGAACACCTTCGCGTCGGTATTGGGGCGCTGCTCGCCGACGTTGGCGACACTGGTCACCTTGCCCTGCAGCTTCCTGGTCGGATCGGAGTCGAGCGAGAGCGCGACCGGCTGCCCCACGGCAATCTTCCGGACGTCGATCTCGTTGACGTAGGTGACCGACTCCATCTGGGTGAGATCGGGCAGGGTCGCGACCCCGGGATCCCAGGCATTCACCTGCGACCCCGTGGTCCGCTTCCGGCCATTCCACTCCTTTACATAGATCACCATCCCGGGCGCCGGCGCCTTGACGGTGAATCCCTGCATCACGTCCTGCACCACCTGCAACTGGTTGCGCTGCCGGCTGAGATCGGCCCCTACCTCCCGCATCTTGGCCTGGGCCTGCTCGGTCTTGGTGGTGTAGTCCAGCCTTGCCTGGGCCAGCGCCCGCTCCGCTTTCTCGAGATCGATCTCGGCCTGACGCCTCACGGTGGGCGCCTCGAACGCGGCCTGCTCCTTGGCGAGCCGCTTCTCCTCGAGCCCCAGCTCCATGCTGCGGATTTCTTCCCGGGCCTTGGAGAGGTTCAGGGTTGAGTCGAGGCTGGCCTGCTCGTAGACCGCCTCCGCCTTCTGCAGGGCGAGCGTCACCTCGGCGACTTTCGACGCCAGCGCCGACCGGTCCAGCTCCGCGACCACATCGCCTGCCTTCACCAGGGTCCCTTCGGGAACGATGGACGAGATCTTCATCTGATAGATCTCGGCCTCCTGGGCGCCGGCCGGTGCGGTGATCTGTACAAACTTGCGGGCACGCAATTCGCCGGAGGTCGTGACGGTCACCTTGAACTCGCCCCGCTTCACCCGGGCAGTCACCGCGGTGCCGGCATCCGCCGTGTCCCGCGCGAACAGCCATGCGCCCGGCAGCCCGATCAGCAGGATGCCGGCCACGAGGAGGAACCTGCGCGACTTGAGGAAACCCATGGGCTCCCCTTCCTGAAGAAGAATCAACCTGGCCGCACGGCGCTCGACGACCTAACAAAATCAATCTGCGAACCGGACCGAGAAACGGCAACTGCCCATGGCCGATGCAACCGGAAGCACCTGCCGGGTCTCAGAATCGGATTGAGGCATGAATCTGACTGGAGTCGGACGCCGGGCGACCTGTCACCCGACCGCAGTGGGATGCGGTAACACGGGAAACGGTTGCACGGGAACCAGCCGGCCCGCAGGAGACCCGTCGGCGAAGATCTCGACAATAGCGCGGAAAGGAGGCGTCGCCTAATTTCCCGCGGCGCGGTGTGGACTCAGTCTGGCGTGGTGGCCGAGTGGTTTAAGGCAGCGGTCTTGAAAACCGCCGAACCCGAAAGGGTTCCGTGAGTTCGAATCTCACCCACGCCGCTCGCGGGCCAGTATCTCCCGAATGCTTGACGGAATTGGAGCGCGACGGTACGTTCAGGTCACAATTGAAGCGCTCGTGGTCATTTGCCGCCTATTGCAGCCACGTTAAATAAATGCTAAAACGCGCGCCCGGCGGCCCGTTCGTGGGGCTTTTTTCATTTCCAGGAGGTCCGCCGATGCATTGTCTTCCCTGCTCCAGTTCCGCCCAAGGATGCCCATGAGCCTCCGCGACCTGGAGCCCGCCACCCGCGCGGTCCGCGCCGGTGTCGCCACCGACCTGCAGCACGGTGCCGTGATCCCGCCGATCTACCTCTCCTCGACCTTTTCCTTTGCCGGTTTCAAGGGGAAGCGGCAGTATGACTACAGCCGCACCGCCAACCCGACGCGTGACACCCTGGGCGAGGCCCTCTCGGCGCTGGAGGAAGGCGCGGGCGCAGTGGTGACCTCCACCGGCCTCTCCGCCGTCCTGCTGGTCCTCCACCTGCTCAAGCCGACAGATCGTCTGGTGGCGCCCCACGACTGCTACGGCGGCACGCGGCGCCTGCTGGACACCCTGGCTGGCCGGGGCCACTTCGCGGTGGAATACATCAACCAGAGCGATGCAGCTGAACTGACCGCAGCCCTCGCCAGACCTGCGCGTATGCTGTGGGTCGAGACGCCGAGCAACCCGCTGCTTCGGATCACCGACCTCACCCTCGCGGTGTCGCTGTCACGCCAGGCCGGTGCGCTCCTCGTCGTGGACAATACTTTCCTCTCGCCGGTACTCCAGCGGCCGCTCACACTGGGCGCCGACCTCGTGGTCCACTCCACGACCAAATATCTGAACGGCCATAGCGACGTGGTCGGAGGAGCGGTCGTTGCGCGTGAACAGGCGCTGGCCGAGGAGCTCGCGGCACTGGCCAACGTGCTGGGCGTGACCGGATCACCGTTCGATGCCTACCTCACGCTGCGTGGCATCCGGACGCTGCATTCGCGGATGCGTTCGCATCTCGAAAACGCGGCGGCGGTTGCCAACTTGCTTGCCAGTCATCCTGCTGTTTCCACCGTACACTATCCCGGCCTGCCCGGTCATCCCGGCCACGCCCTCGCGGCACGGCAGCAGGATGGCTTCGGGGCGATGGTGAGTTTCGAGCTGGAGGGAGGAGAGACCACAATTCCGGCGTTCCTGGATGGCCTGAGCTGCTTTACGCTGGCGGAGTCGCTGGGCGGAGTGGAGTCGCTGGTCGCCCATCCGGTGACCATGACCCACGCGTCGATGACGCGTGAGCAGCAGGTGGCGGCGGGGATCACCGACGGGCTGCTGCGCCTCTCGGTCGGCATCGAGGCCACCGAAGACCTGATCGAGGACCTGTCGATCGCGCTCGACCGCGCGCTTGCGGCGTTGCCCACCGCTGTTGGCATCTGACCCATCGGTTTCGTGGGCACCTGCCTCGGGTGCCTACGGGAGGGTGAGCGGTCCCGTCTGTACCACCTCGAAATCCCCGCCCCGCAGCTGCTTCAGGCTATTCAGCTCGCCGTCATCCCACCGGGCATCCGGTGCGCCACTCAGGAACCAGTCGCCGCCGTTGTCGGCCAGGATCATCCCGTAGGTCTTGAGCGCCTGCAGAATCACCTGCGCGGAGACGGGATAACCCCTCAAGTCAAACCCCGCCTTCAACCGAACGCGGAGGCCCATGGGCGGCCGGCCGGAACTGGTGTCGCTGCTGGCGTAGTGGCGCGCTGGACTGAGGTAGGCCCTGCGAGTGAATCGTGCGGTGAAGCGGAGCGCGTGGAGAATCTCCCCCTGCTCCACCACCTCATCGTAGCGCACCAGGCCGGGAAAGATTGGTAGCCCCGCAGCGTCGGCCGAGGTCCAGCCAGCGGGTCTGAGTGCGTTGCTGTTGAGATCGAAGATGGCGCCGGACCCGGCCTGCCACCCGCTCCCGGCGGATAGGCACTGAATAGCTCGTACAGTTTCCAGCTCTCGCGGTCGACCACGAGGACGTGCCGGTCCCCGCTGGCATTGCTGCCCCCTTCGATCGGTGCCCCGGGCGGGATCGGGTAGGGTCCCGGATCACTCTCGTCGGCGTAGTCGAACGTCACTGCTACACCGCCCGTCTGGTGGTCGACCACAACGTACGGAATGCCGAACGGCCCGCCGTTGTAGTCCGCCCCGAAATCGGGATGCAGCGCCGTCCCGACACCGATGCTGGCGATCAGGATATCGGAATTGGCCGCGACCGGCGCCTGGTCCACCGTCATGTTCCAGGGATTGTCGTCGGGAAAGGGGCGGCGACCATGCAGGCTCGCACCGGGGCCCAGGTCGGGGTCGCTCCCAGGCGGGAGCGAACCGGCCGGGTTGCCGTCGGCCGGGGCGCAGGCGAGCAGGAGCAGGCCGAGGCAGGCGGTGAAAACCGCGAGTGGGTTGGTCATGCCTGACACAATGGGCCTCGACCCTGTCTGGAGATGTAACGCGGCGCACATGCAGGCCCACTGCCCCGGTCAGCCCAAGGACTGTGCCCCACGCCCCCGGCACCGGCCCGGTCAATGGCCCGCGCCTGCATCTCCGCCTCGCCGGCGCCGCCAGGGTCGTGCTCCCCCGAGACTTGTCGGGGCCCACAGGGAGCGCTAGAATGGGTCTCGCTGGAGCGGTGGCCGAGTGGCTCAAGGCACCGGTTTGCTAAACCGGCATAGGGTTGAAAAGCTCTATCGAGGGTTCGAATCCCTCCCGCTCCGTTCGAGGTCAGAGCTCTCAGGTTGCAGGTGGCGGGGGACCGGCCTGACGCGGTCCCCTTGCTGATTTTCGGAACCAGCACCACCTCCTGGCTGCCAGCTGCCCCCTGCCCCCTGTCACCTGCCACCTCTCATCTCGCCTATGCCTCCCCGCGTCCGATTCGCTCCTTCGCCAACCGGCTACCTGCATGTCGGCGGTGCGCGTACCGCGCTGCTCAACTGGCTCTACGCCCGGAAGACCGGCGGCAGCTTCATCCTGCGGATCGAGGACACCGACCAGGAGCGGAGCACGGAGGCGCATACGCAGGTCATCCTCGATGGCCTGAAATGGCTCGGTATCAGCTTCGACGAAGGGCCGTTCTTTCAGGCTCAGTACGGCCCGCGGCACAAGGCTGACGCCGAGGGGCTGCTGGCCCAGGACAAGGCGTATCGCTGTTTCTGCACCCGGGAGGAGCTCGAAACCGCTCGGCAGACGGCGATCAAGGCCGGCTCCAGCTTCCGCTACGACGGGCGCTGTGGTCGACTGACTCCCGCCGAGGCGGCTGCGCGGGTCCAGCAGGGCGATCCGTCGAGCATCCGCCTCCGGATGGCGGATGGCGAGATCGCCTGGGATGACGCGGTGCATGGCCGGATCAGCTTTCAGGGGCATGACCTCGACGACTTCATCATCCTGCGCAGCGATGGCACTCCGATCTACAACCTCGCCGTGGTCTCGGATGACATCGAGATGGCCATCACCCACGTGATACGTGGTGACGACCACATCTCCAACACACCGAAACAGATCGCGCTGTACCGGGCGCTCGACACGCCCACCCCGATCTTCGCCCATGTGCCGATGATCCTCGGCCCCGACGGGAAGAAATTGTCCAAGCGGCACGGCGCCACGGCGGTGGGTGACTACCAGCACCAGGGCATCCTCCCGCTTGCGATGCGGAACTTCCTTGCCCTCCTCGGCTGGTCGCCTGGTGGCGACCGGGAGATCCTCCCCGAGGCAGAGATGATCGAGCTGTTCTCTCTCGAGGGAATCCAGAAGAAGGCGGCGGTGTTCGACGTCGCCAAGCTGGAGTGGATGAACGGGCAGTATCTCTCGGCCCGCCCGGCGGAGGAGCTGCTCGAACCGGTGCGCCTGCACCTGCGCGAGATGGGAGTGACCGAGGCGGGGCGCGACCTGATTCCGCTGATCGACGCGGTCAAGGCGCGCTCCCGGACGCTGCTGGATATCGCCACGCAGGTCGGGGTGCGACTCGACGCGAGCCGGATCGTGCGCGATGCCAAGGGGACCCAGCTCGCAACCAAGCTCGGCGCTGCGTTCAGCGCCAATCTCCTCATCGGTCACGCTGCCCTTTCCGTGCTGGCGCCGTCACAATGGAATCCTGCCGATCTTGAGACCGCCATCAAGGCGCTGGCCGAGCGCGAAGGGAAGAAACTGGGCGACCTGATGCAGCCAGTCCGGGTGGCCCTGACAGGGGGAACGGTCTCGGAGCCGGTGAATGAACTGCTCGCGGTCATCGGGCGTGACGAGAGCCTGGCCCGGATCCATGCCGCGGCGCAGTAGCAGGCTCACGCTGCTGATCGCCGGCCTGCTGGCGGTCACGTTGGCGCCCGACATCCAGGCGCAGGGAGTGGTCCACGGCACCTTTCCCCTCCGCCTCGTCTTTACCGGCGACATCAACCTCGGCACCCGCACCCTCCCCGACGGGATCCCGCCCGACAGCGGGCGCGGGCTGTTCAGCGGGGTGGATTCACTGCTCCGCGGCGACCTGGTGATCGGCAATTTCGAGGGCGTGCTCTCCGATTCCGGCGAATCCAGCAAGTGCGCGCCGCGTTCGACCCAGTGCTACGCCTTTGCCACGCCGACCTGGCTGGCACCCCGTTTCCGCGAAGCGGGCTTCACCCACCTGAACCTCGCCAATAACCACGCCAACGATTACGGGGTCGATGCCCGCCGCCACACGGAAGCGACGATCCGCGACCTGGGCATGACGCCCTATGGCCAGCTGGAGACGATTGCGATCACGCCGGTGGTGCGCGACGGGGTCACGATGCTGGTGGGGGTGGTGGGCTTCGCGACCTACCCGCATTCGTACAACCTGCTGGACCTGGCCCACAGTGCGGCGGTCGTCGACTCGGTCCGGCCGCTGGTGGACGTCCTGATCGTCACCTTCCACGGCGGGAAGGAAGGCGCGGCGGCCATCCGAACCGGCGCGGGGCCGGAATACCTGGGGAAGGAACCGCGGGGGAACCTGCGGAGGTTTTCCCGCCGGGTGATCGATGCCGGGGCGGATGCGGTGGTGGGCCATGGACCGCATGTGCTGCGTGGTGTGGAGTTCTACCGCGGCCGACCGATCGTCTACTCGCTGGGCAACTTCCTGACCTATCGGGGCTTCAACCTGGATGGCCCGCTCGGGATCACCAGTCTGCTGGTCCTCGATCTTGACGGGGACGGTCGCTTCGTCGGAGGCCGGCTGCCGCCACTGCTGCAGCTGCCGCTGGTCGGGCCGCAACCCGATCCGTCCGGCGCTGCCGTCTCACTCCTGCAGCGCATCACGAAGCTCGACTTCCCGCTTACCGGGGCGCGGATCGAGGCGGACGGGACATTTGAGGCGATAGGCGGTAGGCGGTAGGCGGCGGGCCGTAAGCGATGGGTTGTGGGCGGACCTCCGATCGCCGACCGCCCAACGCCGCCCATCCCGCCACCGGACTCAGCGAACGCCCCGCCTGCTACACCAGAACCCCATCCCGAAACCGCCAGATCCGCCGCAGCAGATCATCCAGAAATCCCTGCGACACGAACGCCTGCACCGCGACCATCGTGCTTTCCGCGTCAACCCCCCACAGGACGGCGCGCTTGGGATCGGCCTCGAAATCCGTCTGCACATAGGCGCGCTGATCCTGACTCCAGCTCACCGGAACATTCTGCGAGAAACCGGCCGCGACGCCGTTCACGCCGGGGCCGCCCACCGCGATCGTCGGATTAAGGTGAAAGATCCGGTTCTGCATGTACCAGGCATCGCCCACCACCACGGCGCGGCGGAAGACCTGCCCATCGCTCCGCTGATCGATTTCCTGCTTCAGCCGGTAGGCGGTCGGCCGATCGCGCTCTTCGGACCGAATATCGGATCCCGTGACAATCACGACGGTCTCGTCGGTATCAACCAGCTTCATGCGGGTGCCGCTCCAGTCAGGACAGAGGTGCCGGGCTCAGATGCGTTCGTACTCGGTGACGGTGCGGGCGTCGATCACATCGCCGGTGTGGCGAATGGCGCGCGGCTCCACCAGCAGCAGGTGGACTTCCTCCTCCGCCACCGGGCGATGCTCGACTCCCTTCGGGATCACGGCGAACTCGCCGGGCCGAATCCGGACGTCGCCATCGCGCAGCTCGATGCGGAGCGTACCCCGCAACACCAGGAAGAGTTCATCCTCGTCGGCATGCGCGTGCCAGACGAACTCCCCCTGGACCTTGACCAGCTTCACCTGGGCGTCATTGACGTCGGCGACGATCTTGGGACTCCACTGATCGTGGAATAGACTGAGCTTTTCCGCGAGGTTGATGACCGGTACCATGCGCGCCCCGCTCCCGTTGGTGGTCAGCGTTCGGTGCCGCTGCTGTCCGGCCGCTCCCGTTGGGCCCGCTCGAGTGCCTTCTCTTCCTTCTTTCGCGCCCGCAGATCCTGTACCGCGCGCTTGAATTCATCCAGCGTATTGGCTCGCTGGGCGGCGCGGCGCAGGTCGTCGGCGATCCACTGCCCGGTGTGATCCAGCGCTCGCTGCTGGTTGCCCGCCTGCGGCAAGGGCAGCAGGGCGAGTACGATGGCGGGAATCTTCAGCCCGGCGACGTAGATGTTGCGGGAATCCAGCCCGAACTTGCGACCTTCCACCTCGGTGGTCCAGTCCGGCAGCTGCACCTGGTCCGCACCAGGCTCCAGCGCGATCGAGTCCAGATAGCCCTGCACGATTGCGGTGACCGCGCTGTCTACCAGCTCGATATGCGTCTTGCTGAGCCGCCGGGCGAGTTCCTGCGGTGGGACCGGCAGGGGACGCACCCAGAGGCGGCCATCGCCGGCTCCGGGGCGGATCGGTCCGGCTGGAACGCGTGGCTTGACTGCGGTATCGGGTTGCAGGACAATTTCCGGCTCCGGTTCGCGCCGACTCACCGTGTCGACGGGCAACGGGTTTTCCGGCGGGCGGGGACGTGGGAGCGTACCATGGCCCTGCTCGACCCTGGGCCGGAAGAGCGGGATGACGACGGTCCGTTCCTGCTCGGGGAGGCGCGGGACGACGAGCAACGGTCGGACCAGCGGCGCGACGTTGGGCAGCCACCCCCGGATCACCACCAGGAACAGCAGCGAGTGCACTGCCGCGCTGACCAGCAGCGCGGGCAACGCCCGTAGCCGGCCACGATCCCTCCACCACCGCGGCCGCTCAGGCCACATGCCCCGCTGCTCCGGCGGCGAGGCAACTCGCCAGACTCTGGCCCAGCCGCGCAATGCCCTGGCGCAGTCGCTCCGGCCCGACCGTGAGCGCCACGCGGAAGTAGCCTTCCCCGCCGGCGCCGAAGGCGCTCCCCGGCAGGACGATCACACCCTCCTGCTCCAGCGCCCGATCGGCGAAGGCCGCGGAGGGCAACCCCGCCGGCAGCGGGATCCAGAGGTACATCGCTGCCCGGGGCACCGCGACGGTGAAGCCCGCCTTGCGGAGCGCCTCCACCCCTGCATCGCGCCGGGCCTTGAGCTCCGCAACGTTGGGCGGGATGAGCCGATCGGCATTGTCGAGCGTGAACGCCGCGGCATCCTGGATGGCCAGCCATGGGCCGGTATCCACATAGGACTTGACCCGGGTCAGCGCGGTGATGAACCGGCTGGCACCCGCCACCCAACCGATCCGCCACCCGGTCATCGAGAAGCTCTTGCTGAGAGAGAAGAATTCCACGGCGACATCGCGGGCACCGGGAATCTCGAAGATGCTTGGAGCGCGGTACCCGTCGTAGGTCAGATCGCAATACGGATTGTCGTAGGCCAGGACAATGCCGTGGCGCCGGCAGGTCGCCACCGTGCGCTCGAGATACTCCATCGGCGCCGTCGCGGCGGTCGGGTTGTTGGGATAGTTGAGGAACAACAGTCTGGTCCGTCGCAGCGTCGCCTCGGGGAGTTCATCGAGATCGACCAGAAAGCTGGTCCTGGGCGTCAGGGGATAGCGCAGTGGCTCGGCACCGGCCAGGATGGTCCCGCCGAGGTAGGCCTGATAGCCTGGCTCGGGGCAGATGACGATATCGCCGGGATTGGTGATGGCGAGGGGAAGATGGGACAGCCCCTCCTTGCTCCCGATCAGCGGGAGGACCTCCGTGGCGGGATCGAAGCGGATGCCGAACCGGCGCTGCATCCAGTCGCAGGTGGCGCGACGGTAGTCCCCCAGCCCCTGCTGGAAGCCGTACTTGCTGAAGCGGGTCTCACCCGTCGCCCGCTGCATCCGCTCGATCACCTCCGCCGGCGGCGGATAATCCGCGTCGCCGGCGCCGAGGTCGATCAGGTCGACGCCGGCGGCCAGCAGTTCCCGCTTGCGGCCCGGGAGGCTGGCGAGTGGGTACCCGGGCAGCTTGTCGAGTCGGGAGGAGAGCTGAGTCATCGAGTTCATGCCACCGGATTCGTGAGGACCCCGACTCCAGGGACCTCGACCTCGACGATGTCGCCCGAGGCGAGGACGGTGGTTCCGGCGGGCGTCCCTGTCGCGATCACGTCACCGGGCTCGATGGTCATCACCTGGGAGATGAAGCTGAGCAGGAAGGGGATGGAAAAGGCCATCTCGCTGGCTTTCCCGCGCTGCACTTCGCGACCGTTCACCCGGCCGATGACTTCGAGCGCGCGCCAGTCGAGTCCCTCGACGACCCGCGGCCCGATGGGGCAGAAGGTGTCGAAACCCTTGGCCCGGCTCCATTGCCCATCGACCTTCTGCAGATCCCGCGCAGTGACGTCATTGACACAGGTGAAGCCGATCCGCGCCCGCTCGGCCTGCTCCACCGTGATGTGCCGCAGTCGCTCCAGCACGACGACGCCGATTTCCGCCTCCGCCTCGACCTTCTGGGACATGGCCGGCAGAACAATCGGCATGCCGGGATCGATCAGCCCGGAGGTCGGCTTGAAGAAGATGATCGGCTGCGCCGGCATGGGGTTGCCGAGTTCCTCGGCGTGCGCGCGGTAGTTCCGGCCCACGCCGATGATCTTGCCGGGGCGAATCGCTGTCATACGCTGGCTCCGATGCCGTGACGGGCGAAGAAATCCTCAATCCGGGTGCGGACCTCGCTCCAGCTGCCGATGACCCGGTCGGCACGGGGAAGGCCGCTCAGCACCAGCGGCCCGTAGCGCTTGGTGACGACCCGCTTGTCCAGCAGCACCACGGCCCCGAGGTCGGTGCGGGTGCGGATCAGCCGACCGAAGCCCTGCTTGAGCTTGAGTGCCGCATGGGGCAGCAGGTAATGCATGAATCCGTCATCGCCGGCCTCCGCCAGCCGCTCGAGCCGCGCGGCGGTAAGGGGTTCCGACGGCACCTTGAAAGGTAGCTTCGTGAGCACCAGCGACCGGAGCGCCCGCCCCGGGACGTCGACTCCTTCCCAGAAGGAATCGGTGCCCAGCAGAATGGCGCGGCCGAGGTCGCGGAACCGGCGCAGCAGCACATCGCGCGGAGCCTCGCCCTGCGCCAGGATGGGCCAGCGCTCACCGACCGTCGCGCGCAACTCCACCGCGGCGCGCCGGAGCGCCGTATGGCTGGTGAAGAGGACGAACATGCCGCCATCGGCGGCGCAGGCCAGGTCGTGGACCACCTGCACCACCGCCGCGGCGTGGCCCGGCTCATCCTCCCGCGGATCGGGAATGTCGTTCGGGATGCCGAAGATGCACTGCTCGGAGTAGACGAACGGCGAGGGGAGAATCGTCTTGACCGTCACCGGGTTTGGCGCGATCCCGAGCCCCAGGCGCGATTCGAGGAATTCGAATTCCCCGCTGGCAGCGAGCGTCGCGCTGGTGAGCGTGACGGTCTTCAACCGGTCGAAGATCATCTCTCGAAGGAGCGGGGCCAGGTCGAGCGGCACTGCCGCCAGGGCGAGCTGCTGGCCCTTGGTCCCCGAGCGCTGCAGCCAGCGCACCGTCGGCGGGCCGCCGGCGGCCGGCCGCAGGGACTGGTTCAGGCCATCCGACACGGTCTCCAGCCGGCGCATGACGCCGCGCAATTCACCCAGCAGCTGGACCCGGCGGTCGCTCACCTCGCTGCCCGCCATGCGGTCGGCGATGGTCTCGATGTAATCCCGGATGGACCGGAACGAGCTCAGGGCAAAATCGAGCTCGCGCGACAGCCCTTCGGCCCAGACCGTGTCGTCCTTGAAGCTGTCCACCATCCGCAGCACGCCGCCCTGCTCCTTTTCCAACCGCTCATGCAGCCGCAGCAGCAGCTGGTCCGCACCGCGACGGCCGTCCGCGACGGCCGGCAGCAGCCGCTCGCGCAGCAGGTCGAGGCTGGCCCGACTCAGCAGATCGCCCGTGGCGGTGAGATCCGCGGCGAGCGTGGGCAGCAGGCCCCGCCCATTCCGCTCGAACCGCCCCAGCAGCCGCCGGATGCCGCGGCTGGTGACCTGCGCGCCGAGGTGAGAGGCGGCGACATCCTCGAGGTGATGCGCCTCGTCGAGGATCAGACGGTCGTAGGGCGGCAGGACGGCCGCTTCCTTCCAGTTTTCCGATGAACGCCGCACCTGCAGGTCCGCCGCCAGCAGGTGATGGTTCACCACCACCACGTCCGCCTCGGCGGCCTGCCGCCGCGCGGCAAAGAGAAAGCAGCCGTCGAAGTGCGGGCACTGCAGCCGGGGGCAGAGATCGGACTCGGCGCTCACTTCATCCCACACTTCGGGGCTGGGATTCACGCCGAGGTCGGCGAGCGTGCCGTCGCTGGTCCGGCCGGCCCACACGGCGATCGACTGGAGCTCGTCGTACTTGTCGGGCTCCAGCAGCGAACGCTGTCCCGCGACGGCCTGGTGCAGTCGCGCGAGACAGAGATAGTTGCGCCAGCCCTTGAGCAACGCGAACGTCGGGGTGTGCTCCGCCGTCCCGAGCGCATCGCGCAGCATCGGCAGGTCCTTGCCGACCAGCTGCTCCTGCAGGTTGATCGTGTTGGTGCTGATGACGGTGCGCTCCCCGTTGGCCTTGGCCCACGCCAGCGCGGGCACGAGGTAGGCGAACGACTTGCCGACACCGGTCCCGGCTTCCAGCAGGAGGACGCCACCATCGTTGTAGGCATCCGCGATATGCGCCGCCATGTCGCGCTGGCTGGGCCGATCCTCGTACTGGCCCAGCTGGCGGGCGACGGCGCCGTCCTCGCCCAGCTGTGCCACGACATCGAGAACATCCAGCCGCTTCTCCCGCCGGTCGTGCGGCACCTCGACCACGACGTACAGCTCGCTCGCATCGTTGTTGAGGATGCCGAACCCGATCCCGCCGTCATGCAGCCGGGCGGCGACAGACAGATCCGCCATCGATGGCTCGAGCATACCGCTGGGATGGTTGTGCAGCAGCATCTCGCCGCGGGTCGCGACGGCGGGCAGCGCCAGCACACGGTCGACGGTCCCGCGAGCCACCGCGCGCGCACTGGTGAGGCGCCCGTCGCCATCGACCTGGGCCACGAACGAGACCTCACGGCCCCCCGCCCCGCTGATCTCGCGGGCGAGGAGCTGCTGCAGGTCGGGCGGGATGCGGGACGCTGGAGCGATCACGGTGGCGCGGTTTGCCGGGTCAGGGAGGGCGAAAGGTAACTACGGTGTTGCTTCGGGCCGAGCGGCGGCGGTTCAGGTCTTCAATTCGCGCTTCTTGGCCGCCGGGAACAGCACGTTGTTCAGGATCAGCCGGTAGCCCGGCGAGTGCGGGTGCAGCGAGAGGTCGGTTGGCGGGTCGCCGATCTGGTGTTGCGGGTCCTCCGGATCGTGCCCACCGTAAAACGTCCAGGTCCCCTGCCCCAGCTCGCCGTGGATGTACTTGGCCCATGGTGCGCCCGGTTCATCCGCCAGGATGGTGACCGACGACTTGAGCGTCCGCTTGTTGAACGAGGTGGTCAGTCCATAAAAGTCGGGAATCACATCGCGATGATTCTGCACCAGCATCGTGGGTACCGGATCGATTGTCGCGCTGAAGTTGAACAGCTTGAAGGCGCCGAGCGGCTGGCGCCGGTCCAGACTGTTGACCTGGTGTCCGTCGATGTCGGAGAAAGCCGGCACGTTGGGTGAGAGCTCAAGCTGGGCGTCCCGAAAGGCGAGGGCATGGCTCCAGTCGAGCTTGCGGGCCGCCTCCGGGTCAATCGGCGTGCCATCGGCGTAGGCCGCGGCGATATCGACTCCCGTCGCGGCCAGGGCCAGGTCCAGCGTCTCGGTCGCGGTACACATGGCGAAGAGAAACCCGCCCCGCTCGACGAACGCGCGGATCTCGTTGGCCACGGCTTTCTTCTCCGCCGGCACATTCGGATAGCCCAGCGCCTTGGCCACCCTCTGGTTCTGCTTCACCATCTCGGCCAGCCAGGGAGCCCCGGAGTAGTTCAGGAAGAACTTGGAGTACTGACCGGTGAAATCCTCGTGATGCAGGTGGAGCCAGTCGTACTTCTTCAGCCCCTGGCTGCCGACCTCGGCATCCCACACCTTGTCGAACTCGATGCCGGCATAGTTCAGCACCATGGTGACCGCGTCATCCCACGGCGAGGCATTGGGCGGAGCATAGACCGCCACCTTGGGGGGCTTCTCCAGCGGTACCGCATCGGTATTGCCCTGCTTCAACTGCGCCCGCAGGTCGATCAGCAGCCCCTCGCTTACCGGCTCGGAGCTGACGCCTGCCAGCGCCGCGTCCCGGATGGTGGCCTGGTCGCCCGGCACGAGGAACGATCCACCCCGATGATTGAGAAACCACTCCGCCCGTCCGCCGCGTTGCAGCACCCGGAAGGTGACTCCGTAGGCCTTGAGGTGATCGGACTGCCCGTCGTCCATTGGCAGCAGCAGCCAGGGTGAGGCTGTGCGATCGACCAGCCCCAGCCACGCCGGCCACGCGCCTCGCAGGACGCCGGCCCCGGACGCGCCGAGCGTCATCAGGGTTGCGGATGATGCCCGGAGAAGGTCGCGCCGCCTCATATCCGCGGGACCGCGTTGCGGCTCTGATCCAGCAGCCGACGGGCCTGCGGCACGAGGGCGCTGGTGGGGTAATCAAGAATCATCTCTTCCAGTGTCCGCGTGGCTTCGGCACGGCGCTCGGTCGCGAGTTGCAGCCGGCCAAGTTCAAGCAGCGCAGCAGCGGCGGTCCCGGGCATCTCTTTCACGACTGCTGTGCGGAACAGACGTTCGGCTTCCGCCACCTGCCCCGCCGCCGCCTGCAGCCGACCGGCCAGAAGGTGCAGGTCGGCGCCGCCTCCGGTGGGCGGCAGGCCGGCCGCAATCCGTTCGAATGACTGGGCCGCCTTGAGCGTATCGCCCCGATCGAGGAGTTGCAGCGCCAGCCCGAACGACACGAGGGTGTCGGGCTGGATCGGCTGGAGCAGGGCCAGCCAGATGGAGCGATCAGTGGCTTCCTCCCGCGTGCCGGCGAACGGTCCCGCTTCGCGCCAGCAGTCGGACGCGCCCTTGAGGTCGCCGGCGTACAGCCGGATCCGGCCGCGCACCGCCAGGGCCTCGATCGTCGAATCGGACTGAAGCATCTGCTCGGCCCGGGCGACGGCACCGGATTGGGCCCAGCGCAACGCGACCGCGCGCCGCAGGCGCAGATAGTCATCCACCGCCACGGTACTCCGGTACTTCTCCAGTTGCCCGGCTGCTTCATCGGCCTTGCCATCACCTACCAGTAGTTCGATCAGCGTCGTCGTCGCTCCTGCGGCGACCGCCGGTCCGCTCGCCGGATCGGCTGCGATCTGGCCGAGGACCCGGCGGGCCGGATCGGGCTGCCCCGCGGTGGCATAGGCCCGTGCCGCGTCCAGTCTGAAGCGCGCCCGCTGAGGCGGATTGGTCCAGCGATCGGCCAGGGCTTCCAGCGTGCGAGCCTGCGCCAGCAGATAGGTCGGGCTGCTCTGGAGCCGGGTGAGTTCCAGAAACGCCTGCAGGACATCGAGCTGTTGTGGCAACGGCTTCGGCAGGATGCCGAGCAGGGTCTCGAAAGCGCCGACCGGGTCTCCCCAGCGCGCCCGCAAGTCCACGCCGATCCGCGCCGCATCGGGTCCGCCTTCCATCGCCAGCGACGCGAGAATGACGGGCCGCGCGGCGGCGGGTGCCATGGCCAGCGCGGTCGTGGCGGAGGACCGGTAGCCTTGCAGCTGCCGGACCGCGCCGACCCATTCATGTGCCGCCGCCGGCCAGTCTTCTTCGGCCGTGGCCAGCTGCGCCAGCTCGGCCGCAAGCGCATCTGGCTTGCCCAGACGTTCGCGGCCCATCTGGTACGCTCGCCGCGCCATCGGCCGATCCCGCCGTTGCAGTGCGGAAGCGGCCCATTCGCGGAAGGGCGACTCATCGCCCGGCGCGGCCCGGGCCCAGAGATCCACCAGGTGCGGCAGACTGTCCAGCAGATTGGCGGCGGCATAGGCCCGCAGCCCGATGCTGTAGACCGGCGCTGCGGAGGGATTCGCCACGATCGCCGCCCGGACGACGGGCAACAGCTCCGGCAGCCGATTGATCGGTGTGAGCGACCGCTCGAGGCCAAGCAATGCGGTCACCTCACCCGGCTCCTTCTGCAGGACGCCCCGGTAGATCTCGGCGGCCTGCGCAAAGCTGCCACGCCGCTCCAGGTCAAAGGCGCGGGAGAGCGGGTCCTGGGCAGACAACAGCGCGGGAACAAGGACCGTCAGCAGCGGCAGGAGGGAACGGGGAACGGGGAACGGGACACGCCACCGCGTCGAGCTCATCATGGCTTGGTGTCGACTCCGTTTCCCGGATGTTCCGCCAGGCGTCTGAAATACTCGACCACCTGCCGCCGCTCATCCGGCGTCAGCTGCTGCAGCTCCTCCCACGATGGCACCCGGCGCAGGGCGTCGCCGGGATCGAGACCGGTCCGGAGGGCCGGGGGCAGCCGCAGGCTGTCCTCGTTGCCTGCGGTGCTCTGCCGCTCCTGCTTCTCGTCCTCTTCCTGGCCCTGCAGGGTCCGCCCCGCATCCAGCATGCGCCGGAACAGCCGCTCCTGCCGCTCGACCGTCTGGCGATCGAGCCGTCCCGCTTCCAGTGACCGCGCGAGTTCTTTCGCTTCCTGCGCCAGATCGGCCGCGCCGGGAATCTGCCCGCCGGCCCGCATCCGGTCGAGTCGTTCGGCCAGCGCCCGCTGCTGGGCGCCTAACTGGCGCAGCTGCTCCTGCATCGCGCTCCCGCCCTGACCCATCATGGGCAGCAGACCGCCCGACTGCTGCCCCACCTGCCCCTGCTGGGCCGCCATCTGGGCCATCTGCTCCATCGCCTCCTGCATGCCCGACCCCGACCCAGACCCCTCCACCTGTCCCCGGCTCCGCAGCAGGGTGTACGCGGCGGCATTGAGGGCATCAACCGCCTCGCCCGACTGCCGGCCCGCTTCGCGGGCATTGGGCGCGGCATTGGCCAGGGCCTCGCGCGCCAGCCGCATCTTGTCGCGCCCGGTGGCCAGCGCCACACTCGACTGATTGGACACCAGCGCATTCTTCCCTGCCGTCTCCTTGGTCTGCTCCAGCACCCGCTCGACGCCTTCCTCGATGGCACCCTGCTCCGACCTGACCTGGGGAGAGGTATCACCCCGCCGCATCGCCTCGCTGACGGCCAGCTGGCGCTCCGCCAGCCGCCCGATATCGCCCAGCGCGCGGTCGAGTGCTTCCATCACCTCATTGCGCATCCGCTCGGCCATCGCATCGCGCTGCTGCGCAAGCTCATCGCTCAACGGCTCGAGCTGTTTCGATGCCTCTTCGCCCTGCTGCTTCGCCTCGGCCCGCTTCCCCTGGCTCGCGCTCTTGCCGGCCTGGTGCATCTTCTGCGCGGCCTGCCGTGTCTGTTCCGCCGCCTGTGCCACCGCCTCCTGCTGCTCCGGATTGGCGGCGCCGAGATCCTCCGAGAGCTGCTCCAGGGCAGCGCCAAGGGAATCGGCCCGCCGCGCCAGACTCTCCTGCTCCCGCGCCGCACGCGCGGTGTCGATCGCCGGCACCTGCTGAGCCCACTGCCGCTCCGCCTGGGCCAGATCCTTCGCTTCCGCCTGCAGATTGGCCATGTCGCCCTCGAGTGCGGCGCGCTTGAACAGCTCGCGGCTCTGCTCGAGCGCCTCGCGCATCTGCTGCTGGGCCTCGGCCAGCTTTTCGAGTGCCTCGCGGGTCCGTTCGGGATCGAGATCCTTCAGCGCCTGCTGCAGCTCCGCGAGTCGCTCCCTGAGCTCCGGGGTCAGGGCGCGTTCCAGCAGCTTCTGCACCTCTTCCAGCCGCGCCTGCCACGCCGGATCGCTGAGACCGGCCGCTTCCGCATTCTGGCGCAGCGACTCGATCATCTGCTGGGTCAGTTCGGCCTGTTTCTGGAGCTCCTGCTGCGCGTCCGCGACCGCTTCGGCGCGCTTGGCATTCTCGAAGCTGAGTGACTCCTCCGTTCCGCCATTCTGCTGCGCACCCTGGCGGGGACGCTCCTGGGCGAGGTCCTCCGTCTGCCGCTCCAGCTTGCGGCTCGCCGCCGCGATGCTGTCCAGCCGTTGTCCGATCTCGCTGGCCGACTGCCGCGCCGCCTCGCGCACTTCACTCAAGGTCGGCAGCCGGAGCGCATACTCCCGCGAGCGTCCGGTGTGCGCCGCCGGGGCGTTGTCCACCGCGCGCACGATGAACCGCACCGAGTCGCCCGGCACAAGGCCGCGCCCGTTGAGGTCGAGCTGCCATGGCAGCACCGCCCGATCGGGGGTGGAACCGGGGAGTTCGACAGTTTCCACCCGGGCCGGATCTTCGAAACCGAGCCGGCTGATCCGCCGGCTCTCGACCAGCACCCGCGTGAGTCCGTGATCATCCTGGGCATCAATGACGAGCGGCACACGCAGCGTGAGGGGAATGATCGTATCGGCGCCGGGCACCGGCACATCGACCCTCGGCGCGCTGTCGGCGACCGTGCGGATGGGGATGTGGATCGTGTCGCCCGCGAGGGGGACATCACCCACGGTGGCGAGAGTGAGCGTCCAGTCCCGGCTGCCCGCCGGAGTGAATCGACCGCGGAACCGACTGCCCTCGACCACCAGGGCGGCGCGGCTCGTACCGGCCCGCCAGGCCGCCGACATGAGGGGAGTCGTGGCCTCGCCGGTTGTTTCCATCACAGTGCCTTCCGGCACGATGATGGTATCGCCATCCGTCGGTACCGTCTCATCCTCGAGCGCCAGGTAGCGCGGGTAGCGGGCGGTGACGGCGAGGGCGCCGAGGAAGGCCGGCACGAGGACTCGCACCTGGAGCGTGTCGGAGCTGCGGCCGCCGCTGGTGAGCCGGATGAACAGATCGTTCTCCAGCGGCCCGAGCGTCGTGCTGGTACGGCCGAGGGAATCGAGGACGAGGCCCGTCCCGCGCCACGACTCCCCGGGGGCACGCACCCAGAGGATCGCGTGACTCCGGCCGCGGGCAGTGGCCTGGACCTGCACCAGCTCTCCGCGCTTCACCTCATCCGCGGAAAGCACGACCGTCAGCGGGGCGACGGTGGCCGACCAGGCTTCCACCGGATGCCACAGCAGCGCGGGATGACCGTGCGTGGGGCGGGCAGAGAGCAGCAACGCCGCCCCTGCGAGCAGTGTGGCTCCGCCCTTGAACGCGCGCCGCCGGAACGGGGCTCGCACCGACGTGAGCAGTGGCGGAGCCTGCTTGGAGAGGGTGGCCGCTTGCCGTTGATCCGCCATCTCGAGGAGCACGGGACTCGTGCCTGACGCCGGCGCCTCGAGGAGACCACCAAGCGCCCCGCGGCGGAAGCCGAGCGCTTCGAGCTCTGCCGCCAGCCAGCCCGCCGAGAGGCGCAGCTGCCCGCGGCGATACAGGGCGGCGAGGGCGGCAAAGCCGATGATGCCGATCGCCCACGTGACGAGCACCCACCAAGGCTGATCGAACCACCCGAGTCGGGCGCCCCACGCCGCACCGCCAAAGAGCAGCGCAAGCGCGCCGGCGGCACCGGCCACCCACGCGAACAGATCCAGCCGGCGGAACCCACCAAGAAAGGAGTGCAGCAGGCTGGCGGTCCGGCTCATGGTGCCCCCCCGTAGCCGACCGCGTACGCAAAGAGGTTCACACCCATCCTGAGTGCCGCCTCGTGCTTCTCCGCCGCGTCATGATGCACCTCTGCATCTTCCCAGCCGTCGCCCAGGTCCGACTGATAGTCGTAGAACACGGCGAGACGCCCATCGATGAAGATCCCGAGCCCCTGCGCTGGCTTTCCGTCGTGCTCGTGGATCTTGGGCAGACCCCGGGGGAAGTCGTAGACCAGGTGGTACACCGGGTGGGTGAGGGGAACCTCTTCCAATAGGCGCTCGGGGAAGAGCCGGGCCATTTCCCGCCGGAAGGACTCGTCCATTCCGTAGTTGTCGCTCGCATGCAGGAATCCCCCCGCCAGCAGCCAGCGGCGCAGCGTCGTCAGCTCCCCGTCGCTGAAGCGCACGTTCCCATGGCCGGTCATGTGAAGGTAGGTAACGCTCCACAGGTCATCATCACCGAGCTGGACCACCTTCTCCCGGGGGCCCACGCGCAACACTGTTCGGGTCGCAATGGCCTTCAACAGATTGGGCAGGCTCGACGGATTGGCGTACCAGTCGCCCCCACCATCGTAGTGCAGCCGGCCGATGGTCATCGTCGCCACCGGCGCCGGGCGCTGAGCCGGCAGCGGTACGGCGAGCACCAGCATCAGGGGAAGGAGGAGGAGGCGTGGACTCATGGCAGGGCGGTAACGATCCGGTAGGCTTCGTTGCGCGGCAATCCCATCTCTGCGATCAGGCGCTGCACGACTTCCTTGCGGGTGAGCCCGGTCGCAAGCAGCCCAGCCGCGCGACTGGTCACGTCCACGACATCCAGTGTTGGTTCCGGAACGTCGCCGCGGCCAGCGAGCACCACCGTGATCTCGCCCCGGGGCGGCGACTCCTCGTAGTACGGCGCCAGCTCCCCCAGGGTTCCGCTCCGGAATTCCTCATGCAGCTTGGTCAATTCCCGCGCTACCACCACGACGCGTTCGGCCCCCGCAAGGGACACCAGATCGGTCAGCAGCGCGCCGAGCCGGTGCGGCGATTCAAACAGCACCACGGTCCAGGCGGCGTCCGCCGCCTGCTGGAGCAGCCGCTCCCGCTCCCGGCCTTTGCGTGGCAGACAGCCGAGGAACAGGTACCGGTCGGCCGGAAGACCGCTGGCAGAAAGGGCGACGGTCACCGCGCTCGGACCGGGAATCGGGACAATGACATGCCCGGCGTCGCGCGCCGCCGCCACGAGTGACGGCCCCGGGTCGCTGACTCCCGGTGTCCCTGCATCGGTGACCAGCGCGACGTCCTTCCCCTCGGCGAGCAACTCGAGCAGCACCGCCTGGCGCCGCTCCGGGGAGTGGGCGTGAAAGCTGAGCACCTGGGGCGGATGGGCATCCAAATGGGTAAGCAGGCCACGAATCCGCCGGGTGTCCTCGGCCGCCACCACGGGGACCTGGCGCAGCGTCTCGATCGCCCGGTGGGAGAGATCCCCCAGGTGCCCGAGCGGTGTTGCGACGACGAACAGGGTGGCAGGCATGGATATAAGGTAAGTGCGGCGGGAGGACGGGGAACCGGGACCGGGGAACGGGAGGCCGCGCGGTGCTGGACCCCGTGCTCGGCAATGCAACAGGGGCTCCCTGCGAGGAGCCCCCGTTCTCTGTTCCCCGTTGCCCGGTGGTTACCCCAGGTGCTGGGTGATCTTTCCTTCGAGGATGGTCTTGATCCGCGGGTCGGCGCCGATCACCGTATCAACATGCTTGCCATCCTTGAACAGCATGATGGTGGGGATCGAGCGCACGTTGAACCGGACGGCGGTTCCCTGGTTCGAGTCGGTGTCGAGCTTGGCGATCTTCACCTTGCCCGCGTACTGATCGGCCAGCTGGTCGATCACCGGAGCAATCGCCTGACAGGGGCCGCACCAGACGGCCCAGAAATCGACGATGGCCAGCCCCTTGGCCTGCTCGACCTCGGATGCGAAGCTGGCGTCGGTGAGGTGTACGACGTTACTGCTGGCCATGCGGTCCCGGTCCTTTCGAGATATCTTGCCGTGGCGCGGCGTCCGCCGCGCCGGTGAATACTGACATCTGCCACAGGGAGCGGCCGAGCATCCGGCCGCCCGGTCTGCCGTGATTTCACCTACTGTTATCGCTCATATCGGCATCGCCGTCGAGAGTATCGAGGAGGCGTTGCCGTTCTACCGTGATGTCCTGGGGCTGACCCCCGGACTGCCCGAAGCGGCCGACGGGGCCCGGGTCGTCTCGTTACCTCTGGGCGACACCGACGTCGAATTGCTGGAACCGTTATCGCCCGACAGTCCGATCGCGAAGTTCCTCGCCCGGCGGGGTCCCGGCATTCATCATGTCTGCTACCGGGTGGCCGACCTCGATGCCGCCCTGCTCGCCTGCCGGACCGCGGGCTACCGGCTGATCGACGAGGTGCCGCGCCGGGGCGCCGGCGGGCATCGGATCGCGTTCATCCACCCGAAGAGCACCGCGGGCATCCTCATCGAAATGACGGAATAGTCCCCCGGCTCAGTTGGCCCGCTTGGGAGCGGTACATGCATGACCCGGGGTCCCGACCAGGGTGAGGTCGACCGAGGTCACGATCCAGCCGGTCTTCCCGGTATTCACCACGATGAATGGGGCGGTACGCACGCAGGTGGAACCGTCGTTGTCGGTGCGGTCGAAGCTGAGGTTCACCTGCAGCCGCTTGGCATCTCCGGTCACCGGATCGGTGCTCATCACCTTGTAGGGCGAGTTCCGCAGGAACAGCTGGGTGACGGTCAGACGCTGGGCGTAGCCCACTGGCTGGCCCGTGGTGGCGGCCGGTCCCTTGGAGGAACCCCAGTAACGGGCCATCCGGGTGATATTGCTGTCGGCGACGGCCTGCAGGAATGCGCGGACCGCGCCTTCGCCGGTTGTCGCGAGATCCGCCGGCGCGGCCGAGGAAGCCTGGCCGCCGCCGCAGGCGGCGAGCAGGAGCAGCAGGAGCGAGCCTGGGCGCAGTACCACGTGATCCTCCAGCTGTGCTGAGTCGAGAGACGAGTCAACTTACACGGAGGCTTGGGGCCGGGCAATGCACCGCGCGCGACTATACGTCAACATCGATCACATCGCGACCGTGCGGCAGGCGCGCCGGACCGATGAACCGGATCCGGTCGAGGCGGCGGCGCTCGCGGAGGCTGCCGGCGCCGACGGAATCACGGCCCACCTGCGGGAGGATCGTCGCCATATCCAGGACACCGACATCGAGCGACTGTCGCGCGCGGTGCGCACCGTCCTGAACCTGGAACTGGCGTTGAGCCAGGAGATTCTCGAGCTGGCCTGCCGGCTGCGGCCCTTCCAGGCGACGCTGGTCCCCGAGCGGCGGGAGGAGGTCACCACCGAGGGCGGGCTTGACCTCAGCCGTGATCCAGTCCGGTTGGTCACCGCGATTCGACGGCTTGCCGAGGCCGGAATCCGGGTGAGCCTGTTCATCGACCCGACCGCCGAGCGGGTTCGCCAGGCGGTCGATCTCGATGTCCCGGCGGTGGAATTCCACACCGGGCGCTACGCCAACGCATGGCCCGAGGCGAGCGGGCCACTGGCGGAGCTGCAGGCCGCGGCGCGGCAGGCGCAGCAGTCCGGGCTCGCGGTGCATGTGGGGCACGGCCTGACCCGGCGCAACGTCGCGCCGGTGGCGATGATTCCCGAGGTGGAAGAACTCAACATCGGGCACAGTATCGTGAGCCGGGCGACGATGATCGGGATGGAGCGCGCCGTCGGCGAGATGCGTCAGCTGGTCGATGCCGCACGCCACTCGATTTGACCGCGGCACCGGTGCGGCCTAAACTAGTCTCCAGCAACGACAACCGTTTCCTCTTCCGGCACGCATGACTCAACCGCTGGGCGTCGACGACTTCTTCATTCTCGAGGCGGGAGAGTACCTCGACCGGCTGGCCGCGCTGGCCGGAGGAACCGCCGCGCCCGGCGCCGACGAGCTGGTGCGTTTCACCCGCGCGCTGCGGGGCAGCGCGCTCATGGCCAACCAGCCGGCCATTGCCCGGGCCGCCAGCGGGCTCGAGCAGCTGGTGCGCGCGTATCGCGACGGACGCCGCCCGTGGGAACACGATGCGGGTCCTCTCACCCGCGACGCCATCGACGTGCTCCGGACCCTGGTCGATCGGGTGCGGAGCTGGACTCCGGAGGACACCGCCCGCGCCGAGCGCCTCGCCCTGCTGCTTGAACATTCTGCCGCCGGAGGGGCCAAGGGCCTGCCAGCGGTCGTCCCGGTGGCGAATGAAACCGGGATCCGCGCCTTTCTCGCGCGGGAATCCGCCGCGCTCGGCAGCGCGATCGACCAGGCGGCGCGGTCGCTCGGCAACGGACAGGCGGGCACCGATCTCCTTACCGCCGTGCTCCGCCGGATGCAGCCCCTGCGCGGACTCGCGGCGCTGGCCGACTACCCGCCCCTGCACGACCTCCTCGATGGCATCGAGGAAACGGTCAGCGCGGTCGGGCGCCTCGAGCTCACCCCCGCCGATGGCGGCGAGCGCCTTGGCGCGGCGGCCCTCGCGCTCACCCGCGGCGCACGGGATATCGCAGACCGGGGCCGGCCCGATCCTGACGCTCCGGAGTTCCGCCGCTTCGCCACCCTGCTGCTCGCGCCGGTCGCGGATGTCGCGCCGGTCGTCCCGATCGAGAATCTCTTTTTTGCGGGCGAAGATGGCGTGGTTCAGCGCGGCGTCGCGCCTCGCGGACCGATCGCCGCGTCGCTCGGTACGACGGCCGTCGTCTCCCGGGGTGAGCACCTGTGCCAGATCGCGGACGAGATCGCCGAGGCGACATCAGACGCTCAGCGCGACCTCCGCCTGCACGTCGTCATCACCGACCTCCGCACGCTGGGAAGCGGGCTTCCCGCTGGTCTCGATATCGCCGTCGAGGCCTTTGCCACCTCGGCCCGCGGCGCGGTCACCCGCGGTGCGGCGGCGGCCGATCCCGCCCGCTTCTCGAGCCTCATCCGCGAAGCCGGTGGCCGGTTGCGCGGCTTCACCGAAACGACCGACGCTGCCATGCTTGGCGGATCGTTTGATGCACTGATTGCCGGGCTCGACCTGCTTGGAGCATCGGCCGCCGTCGCGCCGATCAGCCCAGCGGCGCCTGCGCACGAGGAACCGATCGTCCCGATCGAATCGCTCGCGCCCGTGCCCACGGCCCCGCCGATCGCCGCCGACCTCGACGACGATGTCGTGCCTATCGAGTCGCTCGCGCCGGACGAGGAGGCTGAGCCCCTCACGTCGGTGGGAAGCACCCCCGCCGTTCCGGCGGACAATGGCGAGTGGGATCTCGCCGCCAGCTGGAGTCAATTCGAATCGCTGGTGCAGGGAGACGGCCTGCTGGTGCCGACCGAAGTTTTGGTGCCAGCGATGGTGGCGACCGTGACGGTGGTCGAAACGGTCGAGGTGGTGGCACTCGCGGCGGCGGTCGTCGCCATCCCCGCAACGGAGCCCGCGGCAGCGACCGAGCTCGACGCCGGCACCGTTGATATCGAGGCGCTCTGCTACCGGGGTCAGTCTGCGCGCCAGCGTGCCGGGGAGGTGCGCCGCGAACTGCGGCTGGCCCTCACCGCCCAGACCCCACCCGAGAGCGTGATCCCGCTGGTCGATGAACTGTACGATCTTGTCGAGCTCGCCCTCACGCCCTGATCCCC
>Ga0226658_10000182_pt1 | contig 28515 bp, 24 predicted proteins | sample OliLak19BULKMAT1_FD_169091 | JGI IMG/M metagenome (GOLD analysis project Ga0226658, IMG submission 169091) | Freshwater microbial mat bacterial communities from Lake Vanda, McMurdo Dry Valleys, Antarctica - Oligotrophic Lake LV.19.BULKMAT1 (v2)... | ecosystem: Environmental > Aquatic >... | reverse complement strand
TTTCAAATGCGTTTGTAAAACTTCCTGCTAATTTTCTAAATTTACTTTGATAACCCTAACCTGTCTATGAAAAAGGTCTTAGTATTTAGCGCCAGCGTTACCGTCTTTGTTTTTGGGATGCTCTGGACGGTATCTTACGTTTCGGATTTTAAGTTGTTTAGCGCCTTTGATACAGTTTCTCAAGCCTTGTCCGATACGCAATTGACAGACTATGCCTTTAATAAATTGAGGCCAGACCCAACCGTAGATGAGCGCATCATTTTGGTGAATTTTGGTACCCTTTCTAGGCGAGAAGTAGCGCAAGAACTTCAGATGATAAGTTCGTTTAAGCCACGAGTAATCGGGATGGATGCGCTTTATAATTGTGAGGGCGGACTGAGAGATTCTGTCAATTGTCCGCAGCTGTTAGATACGCTGGGAAATTTGATGTTGAGCAACGCCATACAAGAGGCTGGTAACGTGGTCTTGGGCATCAAGCTAATGCAAACCGATTCATTGGGTCAATTTGATACTAATGACGCTGACTCTATTGAGATTTCTGACCCGATGTTTAGCGATTATGCCCAAGAGGGTTTTGTTACTTTGCCTACGGAGGCAACTTACCAAGAAGATGTGAAGATCAGCCGCACTATTTTTCCTAGACGTACAATTCAAGGAAAAAAAGAACTCGCTTTTTCGGTGCGCATGGCAATGATGTATGACTCTGTTAAAACCAAAAAGTTTTTGGCTAGAAATACAGAAGAAGAGATCATCAATTTCAGGGGAAATATTGAGATAAGGCAATTGCGGCTAAAAAGTTTAAAAAATGAAGAAACTTCTAGTACCAATTTTGGCACCATGTTTTTTGTGGTAGACGTTGAAGATGTTTTAAATGGCAATGTAAGTGCTGAATTGTTTACCGATAAAATTGTTGTGATGGGCTACTTAGGCGATTACGTTGGCGATGCCGCTTGGGAGGACAAATTTTTTACTCCTTTAAATAAAAAACTAGGTGGTCGCGCCAATCCCGACATGTTTGGTCCCGTGGTTCACGCCAACGCAGTGGCCATGATTTTGAATGAAGACTATGTGGATGTCTTAGATGATTGGCAGAAGTATACTATAGCAGTTTTGGTTTGCTTTTTAACGGTAGCACTCTTCATGAAGATCGATGAAAAATTGCCAATTTGGTATGATGCTTTGTCAGTTATTATTCAAATCATCCTTATTGCTATCTTGATGCTTATCATTATTTATGTATTTGCCAGTTATAGTATAAAATTGGAATTGGATTTGTCAATCGCGATACTAGCATTGGTTGGGCCCTGCTATGATATCTTCAAATCCCTCCAAAATGAGGTCACTAAGAGACTTACCAAAAGACGAGCGCGCGTATTAAACCAAAAAACAGAGTTGGCATAATTTTTATTAACTTACGTTGTAAATTAACAAAACAAAAAAATGAAAAAGAGTACAATTTTAGTTCTAATTGGCATTTTTACGCTGAATTTGGCCTATTCACAAGAATACATGTTCAAAGTGATGGCCAACAAAGGATCAAATGAGGTAAAGTCAGGGGATGCGTGGCAGACGATTAAGACTGGAGATCGACTGAAGACTGGGGATGAGCTGAAGATTTCTGAGAATTCATACGTTGCCTTGGTGCATTCTACGGGAAAGCCGGTTGAACTGAGACAGTCTGGCAATTACAAAGTGTCTGACTTGGCCTCAAAAGTAGGCCCAGGGTCAAGTGTTCTTAATAAGTACACCGATTTTATTTTGAGCAAGAATTCCGCAGAGGAAAAAAAGAACCGATTAAGCGCAACTGGAGCTGTGCACAGGGGGCTTGATGATATTAAGGTCATGCTGCCAGAAAATCAAAATGCGGATGTTTACAACAATACGATTATAATCAATTGGGAGTCCTCAAAAGGCGGTCCCTACGTAGTAGTTGTCAAAAATATGTTTGACGAGGAGTTGAAGAAAATTGAAACTCCTGAAAACACTGTGCAAATCGATCGGAACGATCCAAAGTTAGCCAATGACGAATCGCTGTTGATTGAGGTAAGATCTAAATCAGATAGCAAAAGCAAGTCTGAACAGAAATTGGTCAAAAAGCTTTCGATTGCGCGTCAAGATGCTGTTAAAAAACAACTGAGTGAGTTTGGCAGCGAGATGAGCGCAGAAACAGCCTTGAATAAATTCATCATGGCCGGATTTTACGAAGAAAACAAGCTGCTGATAGATGCAATTACAGCCTATGAGCAGGCCATTAAATTAGCACCAGACGTGCCAACGTATAAAGAAGCCTACGAAGAATTCTTGTTGAGAAACAAATTGAAGACACAGAAATAAAAACCAAAAACTTTTATTTGAATCGGCTGCCTTAACCAAGGCAGTCGATTTTTTTTGCAGATACATCAGCTTTTCACCCATTGCCTAATAACCAACGCCCTGATTAGAACCACAAATATCAAGGGTAGAAGATAGAGATTCATTTGTTGCGGAAGCAGTGGCCAGAGGCCAATCAATAATGCGGCAGTAATAGCAGTGAAAGTAAAATAGTTGACCACCCATTTGCCAACCTTTTTTTTCAATAAGCCAATCGCTGCGACCAGGTGGAGAGGGAATGCCCAAAGCAAATTAAAATTATTGGCAGCGGCTTTGTGATCGGTGGCAACCCATAATACAAACAACAACAAACCCAAAAGTCCTAACAGGCTAAAAACGGTGACATCAAACCACTTGGTTGTCGTCTTTTTTTTCCAATCTCGGTAAGAAAGTAAACTTGTTGCTAAAAGAAGCAATCCAAAAACAATCCAAGGATGGTACCAATGAAACGAAGTTTTCTGAGGTGCGCTTTGGTACACGACTATTTTTTCTTTTACGATTGGACTTCCGTTAAGAGTAGTATGGTCAAACGATGACTCGACATAATCAGGTAAGAACATGTACTCGTAAGCCGAAGCTTTTTTGTCCATAGGCAGACCCAAACAAATATCAATACCAAGACTACCCCAAGGCTGTTGGGTTAAATAGTTATGGGTCAAATCGCGAATGGTATAATCTGTTTTGATAAATGATCCATCGAACCTGATTTGATCCCTGAACACTTCGGCAAACACGTCCCTAACTTTGCTGGAGCAGTTGTTATAAAAATAATCGTAGCGATAGGTTTGGTTTTGGGGCAAGGAATTGTTCTCTAGGTAACTGAAGATTTTCTGTTTCTCTAGTGAGTCGAGATTTAAGATTTGCTCATGCACGTAGCGGTCGTATGAAATATAGTAGTCGCGAAAATCGGGATAGGAATAAACACCGAGTTTGTAGTATAAGAAACCGCGGGTAAAATTCAGATAGAAATTGGGCTGGTTGAAATCGAAAACGCCATAGTTGTAAGCAATATCAAAACCAAGGACGGGGTCTGCCACCCGGATGGCGCTATGGCCGAATGCCGAATACAACTCGTCCTGATAAGGGCCGCAGGTAATGATTGATATTTTGGCTTGAGAAGAAAGTAGGGTTTGGGTATGAGCCAGTTGCGATACCAGCATCAAGGCAGTAAACAGAACTTTTTTCATACCTTCAAAATTTTGACATGTGTTTTTACTTTTTGGATTTTTTCTACCGAAAGGTAAACAATAGCTTTGGAAAAGGTAATTTTGACATTCTACGATGAACCGCAATTTTCAAGATGGCTTTAATTTTGTCTCCAAGGTAACTTCTGGCAGGGCTTGGAACGCCTCAAAGGTGTTGTCGAGTTATTATGCTTCCCGCATTTTGGGGCAGCGTGCGCATGCGGGAATGCCACTGAGTATTTCTGTAGAGCCAACTACTTCTTGCAATCTTCGCTGCCCCGAGTGCCCCAGTGGATTGCGTTCCTTTACACGACCTACCGGAATGTTGCAGAAAGATTTGTTTCATCAGGTAATTGATCAATTGCACCCCACGCTCAGCTATTTGATTTTTTATTTTCAAGGCGAGCCATATCTTCACCCTCAATTTTTGGATTTGGTAGCATACGCTTCTTCAAAAAGTATTTACACCGCTACGTCAACCAACGCACACTACCTGACGGATAAGAACGCGGAAGCTACGGTGAGGTCTGGGCTTGACAGACTGATTATTTCTATTGATGGAACTTCCCAAGATACGTATCAGTCTTATCGCGTTGGTGGAAGCCTTGAAAAAGTGATTGATGGAACTCGAACGATTGTTGAGTGGAAAAGAAGGCTAAAGTCAAAGACACCGCATTTGGTTTTCCAATTTTTGGTGGTGAAACCAAACGAACACGAGATACCCGAAGTATACCAATTGGCAAAATCACTGGGTGTGGACGAAGTGAAATTAAAGACCGCACAGATTTATGATTACAAAAATGGTTCACCTTTGATTCCGTCTCTGGAAAAATATTCGCGTTATCGAAAATTAGCTGACGGTAAGTACGCGATTAAAAATTCGTTTGACAATCATTGCTGGAAAATGTGGCACAGTTGCGTGGTAACGTGGGATGGAAAAGTAGTGCCCTGCTGCTTTGACAAAGATGCGCACTATGTGTTGGGTGACTTGAACAAAAATACCTTTAGGGAAATTTGGCAAGGGGAGAAGTATCAAGATTTCAGGGCCTCGCTTTTGAGATCGCGTAGCGAAATAGAAATGTGCAAAAACTGCACAGAAGGAACCAAAGTGTGGGCTTGATTAATTTTGCTGTAATTTTTTTGTGGCCTCTGCTACCCCGCATTTAGCACAGCCTGTCGCGCAACCCTCTTTGGCCTGAAACGAACGATATGCCATTCTGCCCAAATAAAATGCAGCCCCTAGAAAAACTAATCCGATGAGAATGGATTGAATCATATTGCAAAGATAACAGGCATCCGGAGACTTATCTAATTTGTTGATATCAGCCGTCCGAATATGGACGTGTTCGATCAATTTTGAACGCACTGTGCTGTAGCAATCTTTCAAATTCAACTCAATTCATTGATTTATCTATTGGCATTGATGTTGGAAGTTTGCTGCGAAAATTGGAACCGTATGTTAAAAAATTACCTTACTACTGCCCTTCGCAATTTATGGCGTTCCAAAGGGACAACGTTCATTAATGTTTCCGGGCTTACGTTGGGTGTTACCACAAGCCTAATTCTTTTTTTGCTGGTGAGGCATGAATCAAGTTTTGATACATTCCATACTAAACGCGACAGGATTTATCGCGTGGCCTCTTCATCAAATGGAAATCAAGGAAGAAATTATTCGGCTGGGATACCTGCGGTGTTACCAGAAGCCTTTAAACTCGATTTTCCCGAAGCAGAAGAAGTTCTAGTTAGCTCATATCGGTCAGGAAACTTAGTGTCCATTCCGCAGGCACAGGGCGAATCAAAAAAATACCAAGAAGAGAAAGGAGTTGTTTACACGCAGCCATCGTTCTTCAAAATCTTTGACCGAAAAATTTTAGCTGGAGATGTAGAAAAGGGATTGGACGAACCGAACGAAGCGGTCATTTCTGAAAAATTGGCACTCAAATATTTTGGTAAACAAGACGCGATCGGTGAGGTGTTGAATGTAGATAACGCTGAGTACAAGATAACGGCTATCATTGAAGATTCCCCAATCAATACTGATTTACCTTTTGACTTATTACTATCATACATCACCATAAAAAAGCAAAAAGATGAGCAAGGTTGGAATAGCACTTGGAGTGATGACAATTGTTATTTCTTGTTAAGAAAGGGGAGTACCATTTCTGAAATAGAAAGAAGGATCCCGGCTTTTGTTGAAAAATATTTAGGAAAGGAAAACAACAATAAGGCCAACTACGAAATTCAACCTTTGTCAAGCATCCATTTTGACGACCGCTTTGGAAATTATAATTACACTACCACCAGTCGCGAGATGTTGATGGCGCTGAGCGTGATTGGGATTTTTTTAATTGTTACGGCTTGTATTAATTTTATTAATCTGGTAACGGCCGAAGCCATTAAGCGATCTAAAGAGGTGGGTATTCGAAAAACACTAGGCAGCTCGCGCGCACAATTGATTATTCAATTTTTGGGTGAATCTAGCCTGGTTACTATTGTGGCTGTAGTATTGGCAATTGGCTTTGCCCAAATGGGTTTGAGTTTTTTAAATCCATTTTTGGATATGGATATATCTTTGAACTTGCTAACAGACGGAGCGGTCTGGATTTTTTTAGGGTTAACTACTTTTCTGGTGGCATTGCTTTCTGGCTTGTATCCTTCTTTAGTGGTTTCGGGATTTAAGCCTGTTTTTGCTATTAAGAATCAAACCAATAACCGCCAGTCTTCGGGCTATCTTCTGCGAAAGGGATTGGTGGTATTACAATTTTTCATTTCGCAATTTTTGATCATAGGCACTATCGTATTGATCAGCCAAATGGATTATTACCAGAATAAGGATTTGGGATTCAAGAAAGATGCAATCCTGACGATACCCATTCCGGAAAATGAGCGATTTGGAAATAGAGATGGAACCAGCAAAATGAAAACATTGCGGGAGGAACTCTCCGTAATTAGCGGTGTCGAAATGGCAAGCCTTAGTAGCAGACCTCCTTCTTCGGGTTCTGTTTCATCTACCGATTTTCAAATTGAAGGCAGGGAAGAACACTTTGGCACCCAAGTGAAATTAGTAGATGGAAATTATTTGAATATTTACGGGATAGAATTAGTGGCGGGTGCTAACTTGTTGGACTTGGATACGGCCCAAGGATTTATTGTAAATGAGAAATTAGCTGCCACAATAGGAAGTAAAAATCCGCAAGAGTTGATAGGGAAGGTAGTTAGGATGTGGGGCAAAAAACTACCAGTGGTGGGCGTAGTAAAAAATTTCCACACCATGTCTTTGCATGAGCCAATTGAGGCGACCATTATGTTCAATAGTATCAGAAATTACGCTACGATTTCGTTAAAAGTTAACCCATCCAATTATCAAGCAGTAGTTAAACAAGTGCAGAAAAGATGGGAGGCTGCTTACCCCGAGTACATCTTTTCGTACAAATTTTTAGATGAAGAAATCAAGGAGTTTTACGAGCGAGAATCAAAAATGTCAACGTTGCTTACAGTATTTACTACCATGGCTATTTTTATCGGCTGCCTTGGTTTGTTTGGCTTAGCTACTTTTATGGCCAACCAGAAGACTAAAGAAATTGGTGTGCGCAAAGTATTGGGGGCTTCTGTGAAAAGTATTATTGTTCTTTTTTCAAGTGAATATGTAAAGCTAATTATGTTTGGGTTTATACTGGCCGTGCCGGCCTCTTGGTATGTGATGAATCTCTGGCTCAACGATTTTGCTTACAAGATAGAGATTGGCCCTTCTATTTTTTTACTTGGCTTAGGCTCTACATTTTTGATCGCTATTATAACGGTAGGCTATCGTTCGTTGCGGGCTGCTACTGTTAATCCGGTAGATTCTTTGAGGAGTGAGTAGAATATTTTATATTTTTTTGCTTGCCCTCTCAAGCTCAAACGAAAGTAGGCGTCCTGCCACGCGAAGCGCGTAGCACCGGGCTGTCCGCTCCTACTCCTCGCGCCCGCGCACAACCCACGCCACTGCGGGGTATCCGCTTCCATCCCTGGCCGAAACCCGCACGAAGTCTTTTTGCTCAACATTCAGTGAGTGTATCTATTGCCGTTCTATCGAGTTACCAATCGGAAGACAGAGAAATCCAAATTTTTCTTTTTTTTCTATTTGGAATAGAAACTCCTTAAGGATGTGAACAAATGGAAATCCAAATGAAATTAAAGTCTGTGAAGATAAGGAGGTAAGGTCTGTTTGGGATAAAAAGGAAAAAAATGGTATTTCTCTATCATTGATGTGATCAAGATTCTTGCAGGCAGCCCAAGACCAAGAAAATATTGGAATGCTTTAAAAATGAAGCTTAAAGCTGAGGGAAGTCAGTTGTCCCAAAGTGTGGGACAACTGAAAATGAAATCTGCTGATGGAAAATTCTATCTCACCGATGGTGCCGATACCGAGCAGCTCTTCCGTCTTATCCAGTCTATTCCATCCCTAAAAGCAGAACTCTTTAAACGTTGGCTGGCGCAAGTAGCCTCTGAGTAGTTAGACGAAATGCAAGACCCGGAATTTTCTATCGATCGGGCATTACAACGATACCTAAACTTAGGCTATTCCGAAAACTGGATTAACCAACGGTTAAAGAGTATCGAGATTCGCAACGAGCTTACCAATCAATCTCAACAAGCGAATTCTGAAATGGGTGAAATGGGAAAAGCGGCTTTACAAAATGGCAAGCGTAAAATGGCTAACGAAAAAGTACAAGACAAATCCAACTCTTTTTCCCCATTGGGCATTGGTTCATCCGTAGCACATTACTACATTCGTGACTGAACAAGAAAAGCTGTATGAAGGGAGACTTTCACCGACAGTTCTGTGAGAACGTGGGGGTGAAATTCCCTCGCGTGACTCGATTAGCCGTAATTTTTGAAGACTCGAAAATGATTGACAAACTCAAAACATATTGTAAGACAAAAGTTCCCTTAACAAACGAGGAACTTAATATTATTGATAACTATTTTGAAGTACTATTTTTAAAGAAAAAAGAGTTTTTATTGACAGACGGTAAAGTTTGCAATTTTATTGGATTTATCGCAGATGGGACAATTAGACATTTTCATCTTAAAGATGGCGTAGAAAAAACTTGCGACATTTCATTTGAAAACTCATGGGTAACTGACTTCCAAAGCTTCAATCAAAATACTAATTGCATTATGAATTTGCAAGCTATGGAGGACACCAACGTATTTATTATAAGAAAAGACAACTTATATTCATTATACAAAGAATGCAGTAAGTACGAAACTTTTGGACGACTCATGGCTGAACAAGTTGCACAAAGAGCTACCGAAATTGCAATGTCTCTGTCTTCAGAAAAACCAGAAGAAAGATTTCTAAAATTGATTGCAAAACAACCCGACTTATTCCAAAGAGTTCCTCAGAAATATATCGCTAATTTTCTAGGCGTAAGTCCAGAAAGTTTGAGCCGAATCAGAAACAGAATTTTGCGCAAGCAAAAGTCTTAACTTAAGTCATCGTTTTCAGGCTCACTGTCAGCGCACCTTTGTATCTCATTAAAACAACTAAAAAATGAAATACAAATTATTCACTTTAATCATTACGGCAATGTCAATTACAACTTGCTTAACCGCTCAGCAATTAGACTTTTCAAAAGTCAAAACATATGAACATCAATTAGATGATGTTATGGAAATTATTGATACCACCGAATTAAAGATAAAACTCAAAGAAGTAGAAAAACAATTCCAAGAAGAACCTAACGAAATAAACAAAGTTAGACTTGGTATAATCTACCACGAGACGGCTTTAGGTCTTGGGTTTTTATCAAAAACGGCATTTAAAGGATATTCCCAAAAAAGCTACGATGTCTTAACTGAATTGTACGATGATGCGAAGACGACTATAGAATTGTTGCCTTTTATAACTTCATATAGAGCATCTGCTCTCTCTTTGGTTGGAGGCGAAACGATGAAACTTAGCTTGGTTGGAGATGCTTTTAAGCTTTTCGAAGAGAGTATTCAAAAATATGGAGATATAAGTTATTCACCAGAATTTTTAAGAGGAAGTGTATCTGAAAATTTGCCATGGTTTTTCTTTTCGAAAAGAAAATTTGTAAAAATTGATATGCAATCTATTATTAGTAAACAAAACAAAAATAGCAAATACGCCAATTGGAAAATAATGAGTTTTACATATTGGGCGTGGGCAAACCAACATCAAGGAAAGAAATTTAGAAATGAAGCAATTTCGTATCTTGACAAAGCGATTGCATTAGACCCTAATTACAAGGCAGGACGACAAAGAGCAGGGGAATTAAAAACCAAAATGATGAAATAAAGCTATAGCCAGCAGCGGTTTGGCAAAAGTAGCGGTTCAGTTCTGCGCAGACATCCAGATAGCTATCGGCACTGTGGTTAATCAAAAATTTGGTTCTCTGCATTAATCCCGATAACTACCGGGATGGTAAAATCGCCACCTTCGCCATGGCAATCCACAATGTCAAAGGCATAAATATTATAGAGGATTTTAAACGGCTTACGCAACATATCGCAACTGGTTCGCTACCATTTTTCTTTAATCACTTTTATCATCTCCGCATGCACATGACCGGCAGCACACAATTCTCCACCAAATAAATAGTTATCGCCCCCTGAGAAGTCAGTCACCTTGCCACCTGCTTGTTGTAATATAAAAGCACCGCCTGCCACATCCCATGGTTTGAGGTTGTATTCAAAAAAACCTTCCATTCTTCCGCAAGCCACATACGCCAAATCTATGGCCGCACTACCCAATCTACGAATGCCATGCGTTTGCTCTAAAAATATTCTAATAATCTCTAAGTAGTTTTCTTTTTTTTCGGTGTGGTAGTAAGGAAAGCCTGTGGCCAACAAACTTTCATTTAATGTTTTGATGGGTGAAATTGAAATTACTTTATCGTTACAATAAGCTTTTCCTCCTTCAATTGCGTGAAAACATTCTTGGTGGCTCACTTCATACACAATACCCAAAATAGTCTTATCGCTTTTCAATAATCCAATACTAATGGCAAAGATGGGAAGGCCGTGCAAAAAATTGGTCGTGCCATCCAATGGGTCGATGATCCATTGATACTCGTTTGTGCCTTTTGTTTCTGTTCCTTCCTCACCAATAAAACCCGAGCCGGGGAGAATTTTTTCCAGCGCATCGACTAATCTTTTTTCCGCTTCCTTATCCACATACGAAACCAAATTGCTAAAACTGTCTTTCTGTTCAATCTTTGATCGGTCAAAATTTTCATTTTCCTTACGGATGAATTCGCCCACTTCTTCACAAAGTTCAATCACCTGTTTTTCTACTTGAGCGAGATCCATTTTTTTTGGTTTTATTTTTTACAAACGCCAACAGCAAAATTAATACAGAAATCCAAGCGGCAGTGCGCGTAACAAGTTCTCCTTCTTTTAAATAACTGTTAAGCGTGGAGCTGCCTTGCGTATACAACGTAATCATTTGGTCACGGTTGATAGGCTGACCAGAAATAAAATAGGACGCAATGGCGGGGCCAGCCAAAACGATCACCATTAACGACAGATATGCCCAATTGAGCTTATCTTTTAGAATAGCAAGATACAATAGCAAATTAGTAGTCAATATCCACAAGCTTCCGCCCAAATAGCCCGTGTGGTTGGTCCACTGCAACCAGTCTGTTTTTAGTATTAAGGCATCCGCTAAAAAAATTGTTTCCGTCCGCCATGGCGATTTGACAAGAACGTACTCGGTGCCCAACCAAAAAAAGATAATGGTAAATTTCCCTAATCTGCTGCCTAGGCTTTGGTGGGAGAAGGAGTAGGCGAGAAAGGCGAGTGTAAAAACGATTCCATGAACAATAGCCGGGATCAAATGATTTGGGGTAAGAGAAAAAGCTGCAAAGAATGACGCAATCAGCGAGAGTAAAATAAATTCAGTATGAATCCAGAAGTCGTCATTTTCTTTCGCCTGATCGGCAATGGCAAAGAGAGGAGCAAACCCAAAAAATATCAGAATTGGGAATGGCTTCATCAACCATCCCGCAGATAATAGAATGGCGCTGATCAGAAACAGCATCCACGGCTGTAGAGGTCCGCTATTCTTTTTTGCCATCGATCACCAGTACAATTTCTCCCTTGACTTCTTTACTTTTGAAATGCTGTGTTACTTCTGCTAGGCTTCCGGTGAACGTTTCCTCGTACAACTTTGTCAACTCTCTCGAAACAGAAACTTGTCGGTCCGCCCCAAAAAACTCTGCCATTTGCTCCAATGTTTTCACTAATCGGTGTGGCGACTCATAGACAACAATTGTTCGCTCTTCTTCTGCTAATTTTTTTAAAGCGGTTTGCTTTCCTTTTTTGTGGGGGAGGAAACCTTCAAACACAAACCGATCGGTTGGGAAACCAGACTTTACCAACGCAGGAACAAAAGCAGTAGCGCCCGGCAAACTTTCGATTTTGATTTCCGATTTTAAACATTCCCGTACCAACAAAAACCCGGGATCGGAAATCCCCGGTGTACCTGCATCCGTGATCAGCGCCATTACTTCGCCATCTTGCATTCGCTTGATCAATCCATCAAGTGTTTTATGTTCATTAAAAATGTGAAAGCTCTGAAGAGGCTTCTTAATCTCATAATGATTTAAAAGCTTGCTGGACGTGCGAGTATCTTCCGCCAAAATAGTATCCACCGTTTTCAAAATCTCCAATCCGCGAATTGTAATATCGCCCAAGTTGCCGATGGGAGTGGAGACTAGAAAGAGACTGGTTTTAATCACTCTGCTAATTTAAAATTTCGTTGATTCGGTAATTTGAAAATGATTGCCTTTAAATTAATTTGTCGATAGCTTTTGCTAGGGCGTGATCTTTTTCCGTTACAATGTCTCCCGCATCGTGCGTGGATAGTTCAATACCTACTTTGTTGTACACATTTGTCCAAAATGGGTGATGGTTTTGCTTTTCAGCTAAAATGGCCACCTGTGTCATAAACCCAAATGCTTCAATGAAATCCTTGAATTGAAAATCTCTCTTCAGGCGGTTGTTTTCTTCTTTCCACATAATTCAAATGTTTAAGTGACTCTAAATATCCTAAATAAAATTCACAAACCGCGGGTCAACAAAGGTTCGCTAAGAAGGACAGGCTGTTAAGTAACTTTTAAAGAGCAATTATACCCTCAACCTTTGAAGTCGAGACATAGACAGCCACCACAGCTTCGCTTGAAGGCATCATCATTTGAAAGGTAATGCTGGTGTAATTGCCGTTTTTAGAAATGCGCTCGGTGGCAATATGACTAGGAAATAGAGTAGTAACCTCAACCTCTTTGCCTTTCGGAACAATAAACTTAAATGTATAAAGGGCTGGCCACGCGTAATGCTTATCCAATTTTTCTTGTAGGGAAGTCCAGTCCATAAAAAAGAAAGTCGGCCCTCCTTTCAGAAAGCCGACTTATGATTGAATTTAATGACTAAAAGAATTTATAGCGCTTATCTTCTATTTTTGAAACTTCCTTGATCGCAGCGGTAATACCTGAATTCGATTTGCCATTCAAGCCTTGTAGTAATTGAGTCTTGAACATCGTGTAGTCACCAATAGAGGCCGCAATTGTTTTGTTTTCAAGCTCAATGATCATCACTCCGTTCTCTCCTGCAAAAGGCTTAGTTCTTTTTCCATTCTCCAACGAAAAAGCAACTCCCACTGCTTTCGCATCCAAACCCACGGAAGGCAGAGAATTGGAATTTAACTTTAGATCACTCGAAGAATTCACAGCGGCATCAGTGCCAAATGCTTTCGCGATTTCCTCCAGGGTTCCTTTTTGAGCATTCAATTTTTCAATAATTTTTTCCCCCTTCAGTATATTTTTTACGGAAGGGGTTATTTCATCTTTTACTTTATCGAATGACTTGTATCCCTCTTTTGTTTCAGCTGTCATAACAGCTACCACGTAGTCGTCTTCTAAATCAAATACATCGGACACTTTGCCCACTTTACCATCTCTGTAAAGCCATGTTACCATTTGACGTGCTTCGCCCAAGTTTCCAATTCTTCTTTCAGCAGTGCCAAGGTCATTTGCTTCCAACACATTTAACGTTTCTTTTTTGGCTTTCTCTTTAAAATCTTCGACACCGGAGATGCCGGATGCAAAAGTTTGTGCTTTCAAAAAAGCCGCGTTTTGCGTATCATCGCTCGGGGTAATAGTCAATTCAACAGTTGCAACGGAATAGGTGGTGTTGTCTTTTACGTTGGTGACCTCAATAATGTGGTAGCCAAACTGAGTTTCCGCCAAATCTGCTAACAGACCTATTTTCTTTGCATCGAATACTGCTTTTTGAAAAGGCTTTACCATTTGACCTGAAGTAAACCAGCCAAGGTCTCCACCGCGAGAGGCGGTTCCGTCTGTTCCAAACTCGCGGGCTTTATCCGAAAATTTTGCGCCTGCTTTTATCTCTCCTAAAATTTTCTTGGCCTTGTCTTTAGCCGCTTTTTTACCCTCGGCAGTTTCGTTATCCCATTTGATCAAGATATGATTTGCTTTTGCAGCGTAGGTAGTATCTGAACCTATTTTCACCACTTTTACAATTTTGTAATTTCCACCGTCTAAGAATGGTCCGACTAAATTTCCGGGCTGCAGTTTTGTTTGATCATCGCCTAGAAAGGAAGGTAGTGTAGCTACAGTGTACTTTGCGTAGGGACTGCTACCCTCTGTATTGTTAACAGCAAAAACAGAATCTTCGGTTACTGTCTTAAAGTCAGAAGCAATTTTTGTGGCTTCTTCTTTAAGCGCAGCTGAATCTGCCGGGGAAGGGACAACTGGAAACGTCACGTAATTCATAGTGCGTGTTTCCTTTGCTTTGTATTTCTCTTTGTTAAGGTTAAAAAAATCTTTCAATTGACCATCCGTAGGGTTTACCAAAGAATCGCTAATGGCGTAAAACGGCACATACAAATATTTAACTTCAGCCACATCGTTTTGTGTGTGGTAATCGCGCTCTGATTCTGCTTCTGTTACATAATTTGTCTTGATGAGCAAGTTCTCATATTTAATGCGCTCACGGCCTAGCCCCAATTCCTTTTGGAACAAGTTCCAGCGGTATTTTCCCTCTTGCCATTGCGCCAGCATTTGTTGATTGCCCACAGGAGCGGGCGAATTGAAATTGTTAATGTATTGAACCACGCGCTTGCGGTCAAAATTTCCAGCCGAATCGGTGAAGGATTGTTTCACGTTTTCATCTACGTTTTTTCCTTGCACCATGTCCCAGATTTCATCGGCCGTTACTTTTACGCCCGCTTTTTCGAACTGTGGTTTGATCGCATTTTCAACGACTAATAGCTCCCACGCCTGATTTTGCAAAGTAGGTCTTTCACGCTCGCCCGGCTGGCGGCCAAAACTCATGATATAATTGTTTTCGCGCTCTTGAACGAACGCTTGATATTGTTCTCGACTAATGGATTTGCCGGCAATCTCGGCCACTTCCTCATCAGAGCCACCAAAGAGTGACTGCGGGCTGCTTCCAAATAAGTCGTTTAAGATGAAAGCCAAAATAGCTACTGCGATGAATCCAACTACCCATTTAGTCATTTTATCCCGCAACGTTCCAATCAATGCCATAATAAAAGTTTAGTTTGAGTGTCCAGTCGGTAAGGTCAACCACGCCATTTTAAAGAACGGCAAATTTAGCCCGTTATATTTATTCAGCAAAGGTGTGACTGTAAATAATAGTGCTGATTTTCAGCGGTTTAGATGACTCGATTCTGCGAATTTAGAAATGAAACGAGAAAGCATATCTAGTCTTGATCCGTATCTGCTTCCACCACCACTTTTACCGTGTTGATGAGCTTATTTTCGGTCTTCTGGATGGTGAATGAATAGGGTGGAATGGAGACGGTCTCACCTTCTTTCGGAAAGTCCTCGGTATAGGATAAAATCAGGCCTCCTAGCGTTTCGTAATCGCCTGTGGGAAGCTGCCATTTAAAGTGATCATTAACATAGTCAACCTCTAACCGGGCGCTGAGTAGGTAGGTATGATCATCAATTTTTTGTTCGATCAAATCGTCATCGTCATGCTCGTCTTCAATTTCGCCAAAGATTTCCTCGATCACATCTTCCATACTAACAATGCCAGAGGTGCCTCCAAATTCATCTACCACCAAGGCCAAACTTTTTCTGTCTTTGATCAGTTGCACCATCAACGTATTGGCCATCATCGTTTCCTGAACAATATTGATGGGGGTAAGAATATCCTCAATTCGTTTGGGGCCTTTGAAGAGGGCAGAGGAGTGGCAATAGCCAATCACATTGTCAATCGTGTCTTTATAAATAAGAATTTTTGAATGGCCACTTTGTATAAATGTTTCGCGTAGTTTTTCAATGCCTTCTTCCATATTGATGGACGTCACCTCTGTACGTGGGATCATGCAATCGCGAATGCGGACGGTTTTAAATTCCAACGCATTGTGAAAAATCTTTTTGTCAAGATTGATGTCTTCATCGTCATGCCGAACTTTCAGCATACTTTTTAAATAGTTATTTAAATCCGTAAGTGCAAAAACTGGCTTCTCTTCGGAATATTCGATCCGAAGCACGTGGATAATCACTATTTTCGATAAGTACACAATTGAAAACGTGAGCGGGGCAAGAATAACATAAATGATGCGAAATGGAACGGCCAGTGCTGCCAGCATCAATGTGGGGTTAATCAAAAATAAACTCTTGGGTAGAAACTCCGCGGTGAACAAAATCAGTAGTGTAGAGATTAGGGTTTGAAAGACAAGCACAAATACTTCATCGTTGATGCTTTCTGGCAAGTTTGCTGCCAAAAACGGCTCGATCAACTGAGCCATGTGAATTCCAAACAGCACAAGTGCTAACGTATTTCCAATCAATGTGGTACCGATAAACCACGATTGCCTTTTTAAAAAGTAAGACATGATACGGCCCCACAGCACACCTTGTTTGCCTTGCAATTCAATTTGTAATTTGTTGGCCGAAAGAAAAGCGATTTCAATCCCCGAAAAGAAAAAAGAGAAAGCAAGGGTGATGCCTATTATTATATATTCGCCCGATTCCATGTTTATTTCTTTTTACGGTAGGTGTAAATAAAAAACAAACCAAAGGCCAGCATAACAGCCCAGTAGGCATGGCCAATGCCTAGCGTCATTACCTCATAAATACCGATGATTATAAAACCCGCAGCTAGCGACAATAGGGCGATATCTAACAACTTCATTTCGGGGCAAAGATAAGAAATTGAAAGTAGTGGTGTAATTTTTCAAATTACGAGGTCGAATCCAGAGGTATGATCCGTGAAGTACTATTCACTTTTATAAATTTCAGTACAATACCAAAGTTCGTAATTCACACTTCTTAAATCGTACTTAGTCTTTCACTTCCATTGTGCCGGTTGGATTTTTGATAGTATAGGTGGACATGTCTTCTGCGGCATCCAATCCAGTTCCATACAACACGTCACTGGCATCGGTGATGGTAACAAATTTTTCAGTAAATATTTTTTTTGTTGCGGGCATCCAGAAAAGTTCCTCGGTATTGAGTTGTTGTCCCTTGTCCATATTCTTTACAACCACATCGCCTCGGCCGCGCCACTTGTTTTCACTTTTAAAATAAAAGGCAGTATTAGCGCGGAGCGTGGATGTCAACTTTCCGGTCTTGTCAAAAAATTCAAGGTAAATGCCTTGGGGAAATTCCTGATCGCCATTTTGGTAGTCGAATATTTGTTTTGCTTTTAAAATCGCTTTGATCCGATCATTTTCGGTGTAGTGCATAAACACGTCCTCGGCTTCCCTCAAAGGTCCTTCATACACTACCACTTTGGCCGTTTCCTTTGTTTTGCAGGAAGAAAAGAAGAACATGCTAGCGCAAAAGGTCACCAACATTAATGGCGGAAAAAGGGATGGCTGAAAAAGTTTCAATGCGTTTGATTTTAAATGAAGAAGGCTGACTTTATAAAGTCAGCCTTCTTGCGATAATTATGCCTTGGAATTATTCTTTGCCGCGAGTGCGCAAAGTAACAGTTTCACCAATCCAGCACGCAATCTTTTTAATTTCACCTTCCTTCCAGTTTAATTCGAAAAGCTCTGTAACCGAGGGGAATTGACTACGAGCAGACCTGATTTTTTCCTGATTACCTGATTTAGCATACATATCGTATGCAACTATGTAAACCAATCTATCTTCTGCAAGGCTTTGTTTTTTTGAACATTCCGCGAATGAGAAGTAATACAAATCTCCGATTTTTTCATACCCTTCTTTATTGGAGGGGTCTGCAGCAATGACTTTGCGGTAATAATCGCGGGCGCTTGTTTTGTTACCTTTTTGGTTTTCATTGTCGCCCAAAAGAATATTAATATCAGCTTTCTCGGCTGGGGTGGTAGCCAACGTGAGGGCTTCACTCAGCAGGGGCAGTGCCCTATCGAAATTTTTTAGCGTCAGATATTTTGCGCCCATTACTTTCGCCAGCGCAAAATCAGGGGTTGCTTTGTGAACGACTTCAGTAGCCTCTAACCAAAGCGGATCATCTGTACACTTGTCGTTCAGCATGTATTGGAAAATCTTTTTTGCTAATACAATATCAGAAGGATTTTGCTTAAAACGAGGCTCGTAATTTTTCTTTACAAAAGCACAATTGATCGTCACCATTTTAGCAAGTTTGTCATCTATGTTGGATTTTATTTTTTTGTATTTCTCCACATCGCCCACTTTGTTTTCAGACTCAGCTTTTTTGATTTTGGCCTCAATTACCGCGGATAATTTATCGTAACGACTCAAAATATGTTCCTCATTTAAAGTCCGTTGTGCTTCAGGCAAACTTTTCTGTACAATAAAATTGGCAAAGATCACTGATATGAAAGCCTCTAAATTGTTATCGTTCACATTGTTTCCGCTGATTTCATACACGCGGTCAAACAGCGCCAATAACTCAGTTGCTTTCTCCTTATTGTTGATATTGTACTTCGCGTTGGAGCCAGCCTTTCGGTTGAGGACATTGACTTCATCTCCGCAATTCTTAATGCGCATGTCGTAGATAATCATCAATGAATCTACCAATATCTTTTTCTTGGCAGCATCAGTTTCTTTAGTGGCTAGGCCATCATAGGCTGTAGCAGCATCAACATATAATTTGGTGTTCCAATTAGGAGCATTTGTCAACATCCATTCAAGTGACGATGTGGCAGCGCGGAAATTTTGCTGTTTTACGGCATCGCCAAAAATCGCCACAGATTCTTCTGCCTTTTGTTTGTTTTCAGGCCATTTCAATTCTTTGCACTGCGACCACGCGTTTGTTGAAACAAATGCGATTAAGGTCAATCCAAGTAATGCTCTTTTAAAATTCATGTTCGTAGTTGTTTTCATTTTCTAATCAAATTTCCTCTTGACAAACCATTGATCATTAAAAGTCATGCCAAAGTAGAACTTAAAATAATCTTCTTCAATACTATTGTCCAACAAATTGCCTCTTTTGCCCAATTTTAATGACATGTCGATCGTTGAGAGCCTTCCCACGGGAAGCGAAACACCAAAATTAACGCCAAAATCCTTCACTTCATTGCCCGCTGTCAAATAAGGATATCGGTCATAACTTAACCCCGTTCGGTAGGTGATTCGCTTAAGGTAGCTTCCTACCCCTGTCGGATCGGGTATTATTTCAAACCCCACTGCGCCATGCAAGCTCGTGTTAGTTGTGGGGGTGTTCCCAACAAAACCTTTGAATTCCCGATAGTCTGTGAGCGCAACATCTGCGCCAACTGTCCAGCGGTTGACCCGGCCGAAAGAGACGCCCGCGCCATAGGATTGGGGCACTGTAATGATTCCCGGTTCATTGTTGATGATGGTGGTTGAATCTGAAATAGACCCTCGCAGAGAGCGCTGCTCAATTCGCAGAGTTCTAAGATTATTGAGATTGGAATTAAAATCATAAACCAACCCGACATTCACTCGGTAATTTTTTTTGAACAGAGAATCTTTGTGGAGGTACAGTCCTGTGGAAAAACTCACGCCCTTCATAAAATTCCGCTCGTAGATGGAGGGAAAAAAAATGGTTGGCTGGTTGTCTACCCGATTGAGCAGATTGGTATTTTGTGTAATCACGGAGCCGAACAAATAATTAGCCGTCACCCCAACGGCTATATTCTTATGAATTTTTACTCCATTAGACCAATAAAACCGGCTGAGCCCTCCAGTTCCTTCTTCCCGCGAAAGGACGGTGCTGTTTGCGCTGCCAGCAACACTTTGGACGGAGTTTAGTCTGTAGTTTACGGTAGAATAAGGCATCAGGCCGATAGCAGTAGTCCATTTGCCGGGCTTAACCGGAAAGGCCATGGCCAAGAAATTCAAATTGCCACTGGCGTTCTTGAGAGAAGACGTGCCATCGCTCACCGTTCTGTTTTCCAAAATCATGCCCGCTTGGAAAGTGGTGACGTAATTGGCAATCAACAAAGCCGGGTTTTGGTTATTGATGTACCAAGGGCTGGGATTGCTGATGCCAAGGCCGCCCATTCCCTGATTTTGAGTAAGGCTTTTTCCATAGATATCGCCCAAACCTAATGACGAAAAAGGGCTTTTGGCAATTTGTGAAAAAGTCGCAAAAGCCATTGCTATCAATAAAAACGTTAGAAAAACCCGCTTACAATGCTGCATTATACCTTAAAATGCTGTTCAGACCCATCAAAACCAATTCAGGGGCTGCAAATATGGTGGGTTTCAAGTTGGTTTCAAACAAAGCCCCGTCTCCGCCACAAAGAAGTACCGTTAGGTTGGGATATTTTTTGCCATATTGAAGAATGACACCCTCTATTTCAAATCGTATTCCATTCATTACCCCACTTTGCAAACAACTCTCGGTGCTATCACCCGTTAATTTAGCTTTTGCTGTCGCAGATGCCAACGGTAAGCGAGAGGTAAAAGTATGCATCGATTTAAATCGCATTTCTACTCCGGGTGAAATGGCACCACCTCGATAGATTCCTTCGGAAGACAGAAACTCATAGTTGATACAGGTGCCAGCATCAATGATCAAGCAATTTCTGGTTGGGAATAGAACCTGTGCCCCACAGGCCGCTGCGATGCGATCAACGCCCAACGTTTGAGGAGTGGCATAATTGATTTGGATGGGAAGCGGAAGTTGATAGGAAAGGGCGAGTTTCTTTCCCTTCACGTTGATCTCTGAAAAAAAAACTTCGTTGGATTGTGAAACGTTACCAACAATAGCATTTTCGATTTCTTCATTGGCCAACTCTTTTTTCAATTCTTCAACGGTCTGGAAAGTGAATTTTTTGTTGAGATCATTAGCGCGAAAAAGTGCTGCTTTACCTCGTGAGTTTCCTAAATCTAAAACCAAGTTCATGCGACTATTTATTAATTTGTAATCTTGAGCCTGTAATTTAATATACGATGAAAGATCTACTACAAAAGTTTGAAAATAAACGGCCCGAAATAGTTTTTGAGTGGAAAGATGCTGAAACGGAGGCTGAAGGATGGGTGGTAATTAATTCCTTGCGCGGTGGTGCCGCTGGAGGCGGAACGCGCATGCGATCGGGGTTGGACAAGCGGGAGGTGGAGTCATTGGCCAAAACCATGGAAGTAAAATTTACCGTGAGCGGCCCACCCATTGGAGGGGCAAAGTCGGGGATCAATTTCGACCCGAACGATCCGCGCAAAGCGGGTGTGCTGCATCGTTGGTATACCGCGGTGATGCCCTTGTTAAAATATTATTACGGAACAGGTGGGGATATGAATGTGGACGAAATTCACGAAGTGATTCCACACACCGAAGATGTGGGAATATGGCATCCGCAAGAAGGTGTTTTTACAGGCCACTTTAAACCTTCAGAGCCCCAAAAGGTAAATCGAATTGGACAATTACGGCAAGGAGTGGTCAAGGTCATTGAAGACGAAGAATTTACCCCCAGCCTCTTAAAAAAATATACCATAGCCGATATGTGCACCGGGTTTGGCGTGGCGGAAGCAGTAAAACATTTTTATGAATTGTGGCCCTCCGCTGGTACTACGGAGGGTAGGCTCTCCTCCGCTAAAGCTATGGAGAGCAGGGATGGTAGTCTAAATGGCAAGCGTGTGGTGGTGCAGGGCTGGGGCAATGTGGGCGCGGCTGCCGGATTTTATCTATCGCAGCATGGGGCAAAAATTGTTGGAATCCTAACCCGCGAAGGTGGCTTGATCAATCAAAAAGGATTTACACACGAAGAGGTTTGTCAGTTGGTTGTCAATCGACAAGGAAATAGATTGGTGACAGATGAGCTTTTGTCTTTTGAAACGGTGAACGAAAAAATTTGGGATTTGGAATTTGAGGTATTTATTCCTGCTGCGGCTTCGCGCTTGGTTACCAAAGATCAGGTAGATCGCATGATTGCCTCAAAGGTAGAAGTGTTTTCGTGCGGAGCCAACGTGCCATTTGCCGACCCGGAAATTTTCTTCGGCCAAACTGGTTTGTATGCGGATGAAAAGTTTTCAATTATTCCTGACTTCATTGCAAACTGTGGCATGGCGCGTGTGTTTGCCTACTTTATGCAAAGCGAAGTGCCCATGGACGATGCTTCTATTTTTGCAGATATATCAAATACCATCCGGGTGGCACTCGAAAAAACCAAGAAGGTGAATCCATCTAAAACAAAAATGGCACAGACTTCTTTTGAGATTGCGCTCAAGCAGCTTGTCTGAATTTTAATGAGGAGGATGTACCGCTAAGTAGGGTTGTATTATAATATATACGATCGCGCCAGCGAAATATCCCAGCATCGCTAACAGCGCAATCTTCTTCAAGTACCAGACGAAATCAATCTTTTCAATACCCATTGCGGCTACTCCGGCTGCGGAGCCAATGATCAGAATGCTTCCGCCAGTGCCTGCGCAATACGCAAGATATTCCCACACCATATGATCCTGATAGTAGATATCCATATTATACATTCCCATACTGGCCGCTACAAGTGGAACGTTGTCCACCAAAGCAGACAGCAAACCAATCAAGGTGACTATGATTCGTTGGTCTCCGATAGATTTGTCTAGCCAGCTAGCCAGATGATGAAGCACCTGCATTGACTCCAGCGCGCCAACGGCCAGTAATATTCCAAGGAAGAATAAGACACTCGGCACATCAATGCGTGCAAGCGCTCCCGCGACCGTGTAATTTTTCTTCAAGGCTTCATCAAGATCAGGATTGATTAGTTCGGAGACTACCCAAAGGATACCTAAACCAAGAAGGATGCCTGTATACGGAGGCATGTGAGTGATGGTCTTGAACACGGGCACAAAAATTAATGCAATTACACCCAGCACAAGCATAAGTTTTCCAGAACTCACCAAATCTTGATGATTTTTTGTATGGTGCTCAGGAGTTTCCCCCAAGGTTCCTTTCAATGTGAAATTCAGATACACTAAGGGAATCAGCATACAAGCCACACTGGGCAAAAACAAGGTGATCATAATATTGCCGGTAGAAATCTGTCCGCCTATCCAAAGCATAGTGGTGGTTACATCTCCAATAGGAGTCCATGCACCACCGGCATTAGCTGCGATGACAATCATACCTGCAAAGAATAGACGCATTTCCTTATCGGGAATCAGTTTCTTTATCAGAGACAGCATTACAATGGTGGTTGTTAGGTTGTCGAGGACTGCAGAGAGAAAGAAAGTAACCCAGCAAATAATCCAAAGCAGAGTTTTTGGGTTTTTGGTTTTGATACGATCGGTGATAAACCGAAAGCCGTGGTGTGCATCCACCAATTCAACAATGGTCATGGCGCCCATCAAGAAGAATAAAATTTGGGCAATACTGCTTAGATGTTCATCCAATTCAAAAGTGACAAACTCGCGATAGATTTGGTTAGGGCTAAGCGCATTGAATTTTTCACCTAACTCAAGCTTCAGAATCTCATTAAAAGTAGAATATGCATCGCTATCCGTGACTGAAGTAGAAGGAGTTGCCAGCGCAAAGAGCGTCCAGCATAATACCCCGGTCAGCAAGGCGGAGGCCGTCTTATTAATCTTAAGTGGATGCTCAAGCGCGATGGCGATATAGCCCATCACGAAAATAATAATAACGAAGATTTCCATAGCCCTAGGTTTGGTCTATGGTAAATATAGGCGGAAAAATCAAAACTCAAACGAGTGCATTAAAAAATTCAATTTAAGTTAATACTAGCCGTAAGAGCGGTAGTTGGCCATTTGCAATTGTTTTCAGTTGGGTTACAAATGGAAAAGACCTTCGTTCAGCAAGTTCAGGGCTTTGTCTTTTTGGGTCGTATCTACCAATATGGAAATATTGTTGTGACTTCCCCCAAACGAAACCATTCTGATTTTGATGGATGCCAAGGCATCAAAGACATCCTTTAGCACGGCTTCTTTTTCTGCTAGGGCGTTGCCAACGATGCAGATAATGGTCTGATCTTTATCTACTTCTATTGTTCCAAAACTTTTTAGCTCGGCTACAATCTCGCTCAAGCGGTGGCTTTCATCAATTGTTACCGACACGGCCACTTCAGAAGTGGAAATCATATCAATGGAGGTTTTATTTTTTTCAAATACCTCAAACACTTTGCGCAAAAAACCATACGCCAACAGCATGCGTGACGACTTAATGTTGATCGCGGTGATGCCATCTTTGGCAGCGATGGCTTTGAACTGTCCGCGCGAGCCCTTATCGCTGATAATGGTGCCGGGTGCTTTTTCGTCCATCGTATTTTTTAACCGCACGGGAATGGAATATTTTTGAGCCGGCACAATGGTAGAGGGATGTAAAATCTTGGCGCCAAAATAAGCCAGCTCCGATGCCTCATCGAACGTAAGTTCGGCTATGGGCATGGTCTTCTTAACGATACGCGGATCGTTGTTGTGCATGCCATCAATGTCTGTCCATATTTGAATTTCTTCTGCCCGGATGGCTGCGCCAATCAATGAAGCAGTGTAGTCGCTACCACCTCTTTTTAAATTATCAATTTCATTTTTATGGTTGCGGCAAATGTATCCTTGTGTCACAATAATATCAGCCTGCATGGTCTCCAAAATAGGCATGAGGCGTTCTTCGATCTTTTCGAGTTCCGGCTCGTTATTTTCATCAATCGACATGAAATGTAAAGCAGGCAATAGGCGCGAGCTGATTTCTCGCTCTTGCAGGTGATGATAAAAAAGTTCAGTTGAGATCAATTCACCTTGTGCCAATAGTTCGCGATAGCCGCGATCGTCAAATTTTTCGGCAGCCAATAAGCGAAAGAGACTGAAATACCTACTCACAATTTCTTGGCCTATCGCCAGATAAGCAGTCGATGTATACAACTCTTTGATGAATTGAAGATAGTGTTTCTCGAGTTCGGCAATTTCTTGTTGTGCATCGGTTTGGCGTTGTGCCATAAGGTGTTCGCCAATCTTAACGAGTGTATTGGTAGTTCCGCTTAGCGCGGAAAGCACAACCACTTTTTTGCCGGGCATAGATAAAACCAACTCAGCAATTTTTTTCATTCGCTCAGGCTTCCCCACGGATGTGCCACCAAATTTTACAACTAACATAATTTTATTTTTGCGGAGGGCAAAGTTAAAACTCCATTTGAATAATAGAGTATTGTGAAGCGAAATGTTTATCTCTTTCGCTATCGCAATGGGTAGAGAGAACAGTTGTAAGGCAAAAAAAAGCCCCGTTTTGCGGGGCTCTTTCAGTGGTGTTTATCAGTTACTTTTTCACCTCTTCGTATTCCACATCTTGTGCATCATTACTTCCGGCAGTGTTGTTGCCTCCAGCGTTTGCGTCCGCCCCGGCAGCGCCTGCATCAGCACCCGGTTGTGGTCCACCTTGTGCATACATCTCTTGTGAAGCAGCAGTCCATGCAGTATTCAATGCATTCAGTGCGTTTTCAATGGCTGCTAAATCCTGGCTCTGGTGTGCCTGTTTCAGTTTTTCCAATGTACCATTGATGGCTGTCTTATTTCCTTCAGAAAGTTTGTCGCCAAATTCTTTCAACTGCTTTTCAGTTTGGAAGATCATGGAGTCTGCCTGATTGATTTTCTCAACCTTCTCTTTTTCTTTCTTATCGGATTCGGCATTGGCTTGTGCTTCTTGCTTCATCTTTTGGATTTCCGCATCGGTCAATCCGCTGGAAGCTTCAATGCGAATCTTCTGCTCTTTGCCAGTGCCTTTATCTTTGGCAGCAACATGAAGAATTCCATTGGCGTCAATATCAAAGATTACTTCGATCTGCGGCACACCACGCGGTGCAGGTGGAATTCCATCTAAATGGAAACGTCCAATCGTACGATTATCTTTTGCCATCGGGCGCTCGCCTTGCAGCACGTGTATTTCTACAGAAGGTTGGCTATCAGATGCAGTTGAGAATGTTTCTGATTTCTTTGAAGGAATGGTTGTATTGGACTCAATCAATTTCGTCATTACGCCACCCATCGTTTCAATACCCAAAGAAAGCGGAGTAACATCCAACAACAACACATCTTTCACTTCACCAGTCAGCACACCGCCTTGAATGGCAGCCCCTACTGCAACTACTTCATCTGGGTTTACACCTTTCGAAGGTTTCTTGCCGAAGAATTTTTCAACCTCTTCTTGTATTCTTGGAATACGAGTAGAACCTCCTACTAAAATCACTTCGTCAATTTGAGATACAGAATAACCTGAATCGGCCATAGCCTTTTTACAAGGATCTAATGTTCTTTTTATTAAATCATCGCACAATTGCTCAAACTTTGCGCGGCTCAATTTTTTCACTAAGTGTTCCGGCACGCCATCCACAGAAGTGATATACGGCAAATTGATCTCCGTTTCGTTACCACTGGAAAGTTCAATCTTTGCTTTTTCAGAAGCTTCTTTCAAGCGTTGCAAAGCCATCGGGTCTTTGCGCAAATCAATATTTTTATCAGCCTTGAACTCATCGGCCAACCAATTCATAATGCGCATGTCAAAGTCATCACCGCCAAGGTGCACATCGCCATTGGTAGATTTTACTTCAAACACACCATCACCTAATTCTAAAATAGAAACATCGAATGTACCACCGCCTAAATCATAGACAGCAATTTTCATGTCTTTATTTTTCTTGTCCATGCCGTAAGCAAGGGCGGCAGCAGTAGGCTCATTGATAATACGCTTCACATCCAAGCCAGCAATTTGCCCCGCTTCTTTCGTTGCTTGACGCTCAGCATCGTTGAAGTAAGCAGGCACCGTGATGATCGCCTCCGTCACGGTCGTGCCCAAATAATCTTCAGCCGTACTCTTCATTTTTTGAAGAATCATGGCAGAGATTTCTTGTGGAGTATACAACCTGTCGCCAATGCGCACCCGTACCGTATCGTTATTACCACTTTCTACTTGGTAGCTAACCATTTTCTTCTCGCCCGTCACTTCATTGAATTTTTTGCCCATGAAGCGTTTGATAGACGAAACCGTATTTTTAGGATTGGTGATAGCCTGGCGCTTAGCGGGGTCTCCCACTTTGCGTTCGCCTTTACCGTTATCCAAAAAACCCACAATTGAAGGCGTGGTTCTGCGGCCCTCGCTGTTGGCAATTACCACCGGCTCATTGCCCTCCATTACGGCCACACAACTGTTGGTAGTGCCCAAGTCTATACCTATTATCTTTCCCATATTTTGATTACGTTTTTGTTACTGCACCCATGTTATCAACCACTATGCCAATGGAGATTTTGAAGAGATTTGTGCCACAATGGCAGAGGGGCTATGAACCCCAAGCACCTCAATAGGTAAAACTGGCTTTCAATCAATAGTTGTTGGGCTTGACCCCCGAAGCTTCAGCGAAGGAGGGCGGCCCCCGATCCGCGGGGCGCGGGTTCGGGTCAGGCTATCCGCTGCAAGGCCGGCCACGCTCAAATCCTTCACACTTCGGGCTTTTCGCTTCTATCCTTCCCGCGAGTCGTGCCAGCGCTTTATGCTTCCAGTTGTTGCAGTAGAACGACTTAGCTTAGGCAACCTTGGTGTTTTACCTATCGGCATCTGACACTCTCCATAAACTGTGTCCTCACAGTCCACACACAAAATTGTTTGAATTAATCTTTGAATCAGCTGCAGTGATATTTTACAGGTAAATACTTTCTTAAGTTTGTGACATTATAAGTAACAGTTGTAATCTTAAATAGTATGCCAGGCACTCTTAAATCAGTATCGCAGAAAAGTAAACTCAACCTTTCCAAAAAGAAATTCGCCATTGTGGTGGCCGAATGGAACGAAGATATCACCGAGCCTTTATTTGAAGGAGCTTACAACGCGCTGGTTGAGTTGGGCGTGAAGAAAGTAAACATCCTTCGCAAAAATGTGCCCGGTAGTTTTGAACTCCCACTCGCAGCTCAATGGATGGCAGAGAAAAAAGATATTGATGCCGTTATTTGTTTAGGCTGTGTTATCCAGGGAGACACACCCCATTTTGATTACGTGTGCCAAGCAGTGGCATACGGCATTATGAAAGTAAATCTCAAAACCAACAAGCCGGTGGCATTTGGCGTTCTTACCACACTCAATAAAAAGCAAGCCATGGATCGCGCTGGCGGAAAGCTCGGCAACAAAGGCGAAGAAGCTGCTCTCACCGTAGTGAAAATGCTGGAGAATAAAATATAGAAAATATAGGGGACAGTAGTTAGTAGTTAGAATACTTCTAACTACTAATCACCGCCTGCCGAGTACCGTTTACCCCAATTAACTCAGCAAATCAGTTTTTCTTTATAAATTTTAGTTGATGAAAGGAATTACCTTGATTGATTCTCAATAGGTAAAAGCCCGCAATCAAGTTTCCTATTTCCAAACGATGGCCTTCCGCTATCTTATCTAAGTTCATCGAAACCGATCGTCCCAGTATATCCACTACTTGGCAATCTTTTGTTTCGGGTTGTAGTCCAATTAGTTGTAGGCTCTCGCTGGCAGGATTTGGATAAGCGGCTATTCCGGCCCTCGCAAATGTTAAATCACCGGTAATAACAACGGGCATAACAGAAGAGAAATCGCTGACACA
>Ga0226658_10000180_pt1 | contig 28634 bp, 45 predicted proteins | sample OliLak19BULKMAT1_FD_169091 | JGI IMG/M metagenome (GOLD analysis project Ga0226658, IMG submission 169091) | Freshwater microbial mat bacterial communities from Lake Vanda, McMurdo Dry Valleys, Antarctica - Oligotrophic Lake LV.19.BULKMAT1 (v2)... | ecosystem: Environmental > Aquatic >... | reverse complement strand
TCCCGGCGCTGCTCCTGTGGGGCCAACGGCGTCTCGGAGGTTGGCCTCTAACTCCCGCCGCTCGGACCCGGCACGATCCGTGGTCGCGCACTCCACCGCAGTCTGCGCGTAATTGTCGGCGTCGGCCATCAGCGCGAGGATCAACGCCTCGTCGCCGGCTTTCCAAGCGGCCGGCGCGGCTTCTGTGGGGGCGCGGTCGGCAAGGGCGCGCAGACGGTAGCTGATGCCCATGTACCGGCCGTTTTGGATAGCTGTCGGCGACTCTGGGTCCATGCCGCACTCGCGCTTCAACGCCTCAACGGCCCGTGCGATCGACAGCAGTTCATCGCGTAGGGGGTCACTCATGGCTGGCCTTTCGGTTTGCGCAATGGTGAGCCGATGGCCCCTCCTGCCTTGCACAGGCGCAGAATGACCTTTGCCCATTCCTCTTTGCGGTGTCGTGCAGCGTAGAGGCGGCAGTTTTCGAGGCCCTGCTGCGCGGCCTGCTCTGCCGGGCTGCCGTCGATTTCGTCGATCACATAGATGCGGCGCGGCCACCGCCATGCTTCGGGCGGGATCACTGGGGCCAGCGCTGCTCCTGTGGGGGCGCGGTCGGCAGGTATCGGCCAAGCCTCGTCCCGATACCACTCCGGCGCTGCTCCTGTGGGGGCGGCGAGTGCAGCTAGGGCGAGCATTCGCAGCACGTTCTCGGGATTCCGGCTCGAGGCGTTGGTTGTGGCGACATAGCCGTTCGGCGCAGTCACGATTACCGTGCCGAATATGTCGTGCTGCTGTTCGATCTTCCAGCCCGGCAACGCTGCTCCTGTGGGGGCGGCGAGGGCATCAACGATCCGCGCCTCCAAAGCCGCCGAACCTCCCGAATCCTCGTCGAGCAACGACGGGCACTCACCTTTAACTGTTGCGAGCAGCTCGACGAGCGCTGCGCGTAGGGGGTCACTCATGGCTGTCTCCCTTCGATTGGTGTGGCGAGCTGCAGCTGGTGGCCGGTGGCCACGCGCGCCGACCAGGCGCTCGAGCGCCGCTCGCGCTTGGCGATAGCCAGGGCGATCGTCAGCTCCTCGTGCTCGCTGCGCCCGTCACCGGGCTCGGCGTGCCCCTTGCGGCGGCGGATCGACTTCGGCCTGGGGCGCGGCACGAGCGCCTCTCGCGGCTTGTTGAAGCGCGGATGCAGGCTGGCCTGCTGGAAGCCGGACGGCCCGCCGGCGGCGAGAGACAGTACCGCGGCAACGGCGAGGGAGTTCAGTCGGGTGGTCATGGGGCGGCCTCCTTCAGTAGATGGGGTGGGTGTTGGTGCGGGTGACCCTCGCCGGCGGCGGGGGAGCGAACGTGTAGACGGTGTCCGGCGTCTCGCGCGGCTCGACATCGTGGGCCCACCATGCGCGCCCGCGGAGCTGCTGCTTCATGCCTCTGTACGGGGCGCGCCACTCGCCGTTGTAGGCGCGGGTGTAGCGGGCCGCCGGCGCGCGCCCGGCCACGACCGTGGCGTAGGCCGCGGCCCACTCCTGGCGGCCGAACAGGCGGGTGGTGCGTGCGCCGGTCTGGACGCCCCATAGCGTGGGCACCTTGTCCTTCTTGCGCATCGTGTTGCTGGCGTTCATCAGGGCGTGGGCCTGCTTCTCGTCGAGGTGGTTCCGTTCGATCACCTCGCGGGCATAGAAGCCGGCGGCGCCGACCCTGTCGGCGTGCTCGAGGAGCAAGCCGCGCGTGGGGCCGCGAAGGGCGTGCATCGCGGCGGCGTAGGCGGTGGAGTTGTTGCGGGAGAAGTTGCTCAAGTGAACCTCCCGATAAGACCGTAGCAGAGGCAGGCCAAGAGAGGGCCCCAAAAAAAGGTGACGGCCCAGCGCAGCGCATCCGGGTCTTCCTCGATCGGATGGTCCCAGGTGTCGGTGGGTAACATCAGAGCCCCCGGGCGCCGGTCAGGGTGGCAACTCGGCCCCCGCACGCGGACATGTTGCCAAGGTACTCGGCCGGGCTGTCGTGCGCGGCGTTCGCCGGGAGCACCGAGTCCAGCTCCTCGAAGATCGCGCTCTTGTCCCCGCCGCGCTTGGCGACGCGTTCGCCGAGCGTGAGCAGGGCGTCGCGGTAGATGGCGACGTGAACCAGCTCGTGCCGGTAGACGTGCTCGAAGGCGCAGGCGTCGGCGGCCAGCTCGGCGGCGACGAACAGGATCGGCTTGGCGTAGCCGACGACGATGCGGCACTGCGGGGCGCCCTGGATCGCGAGGTACTGGTCGAGACGCAGCTGGCCGAACGTGCCGGCCCCCTTGTTCATGGCCGTCAGCTCGGCGAACGTCTTGGTCCTGTCCTCGCGCACCTCGAACGGCAGCACGGCCACGTCGTAGCGGTCGCAGGCGGCGGCCGAGCCGCAGGCGGCGAGCAGGATGGCGGCGAACGCTGACTTCATGGGGCACCAACGGAGAAGCCGTCGTTCTGGATGCCGTCGACGATCGCGTCGATGTAGCGGGACTCGACGACGATGCCGGCGCCCCAGGCTTGGGTCTCGTCGTCGCCGACGCGCTCTTCGAGCCATGCCCTGGCCTCGGCCGTCATGCCGGTCAGGATGCAGATCGAGCCGTGGTTCCTGACGCGAAAGTCCGCCATGTGCGCTCCTTGCGTGGCAGGTTGCCGATCGGCACATCCCAGTTGCCATCCCAAAACGTGAAGTGATCCTCGACGAAGACCCACGTCTTGCCGAAGTCCGGCGTGATGTGGGCCAGCCCGGACATGAGAGCGGCCCGGAAGTAGCGGCGCGAGCCGGCGCCCATGCTGCCGACGTAGATGCCGTTGCCCTTGTCGCAATGGGCGTTGATCTCTTTGACCATCTGCTTCGCGGTCATCGCCTCCCCTTGCCTTGCGGCGCTGCTTCGGGTGCTCATGGTTGGACTCCTTTGAAACGAGGGATTCATTACATCACGATGCTGATATGCGTGTCAAGCTCATTGTGATAATTAGTTGGCGCGGCGGTTCCGGGCGATGCGCTCCTCCGCGGCCAAGCTCTCGCGGGCCGCGCCCATAGCCAGGTCCAGGCGCCGCCGGGCCCCCAGGGTATGCCCACGCGGGAGGTACTCGTCGACTTCGGCGGCGCGGCGCGCGCGCTGGTCGTTGTCGATGGCGACGACCAGCTCATCGAGCGCCGCCGCCGGCGACTTGACTTCGTCCAGCAGGTTGGCCTCGTTGATCCTCACCTCGCGGACGTAGTCGGCGATCGTCATCACGACGGTGCTCACGACGCGATCGTCCAGATGTGGCTGTTGCCGGCCGGTCGCACGATGCGCTTGAACGGGATGCTGCGCAGCTTGCAGTACATGACTGCCTGGAGGTAGAAGTTGAAGGTCGGGTTCATGTTTTCTCCTTGTCGACGAGGACGATGATCGGATTGAGGCGATGGTCGATCGAGCGGGTCGCGTTGACCGCGTCGGTGAGCGCGTCGTAGCGGCTGCGGCTCGTGATAAGCGCGACCGGGAACGGCGCGCTGTCCACGACGTGCGACTGCCGCACGATGGTGTACTGCTTGCCGCGTGGCGGGGTGGCAGGGAGGCTCATGCTCACGCCCCCTGCTGGCGCCGCGAGGCACCCGTGAGAATCTGCACGCGGCGGATGACCTTGCGGGTCGTCTCCGAATGGTTCTCGAACTTGTTGCGCTTGAACGCGCCCACCAGACGGTCGGCGCGGCGCTGCTGCTCTGCGGCCTTGGTCATGGCGCCAGCCCCAGGCGCTCGCGGCTGCCGCCCTTCTTCGCGGCCTCTTCCTTCAGGCGCAGGATCACGGCCTCGGTATGTGCGAGCCCCTTGGGATCGTTGCTGTAGTGGCCGTCGAGGATGCCGTTCTCCTGCATCGACCACTCATCGCATTGCGGGCACAGGTAGCTGTTGCCCTGGTTCGTGCGGCGGGTTCTGCGGCGGCAGGCCCCGCACTCGAAGACGGCGCTGGTGCCGCCGATCGAGCGGCGAAAGGTGTCTTTCATGTCAGGCTCCGAAGCCGTCGCCGGCGAGGGTGCGGCGGCTGCGGGAGTACCTCTCTCCCTCGGACTCGTCGTCGTAATCGACGAAGGCGCCGGCAAAGGCGGCCTGCAGGCGGGCGGCGTTGCCGGAGTCGGCGTACTGGTGGGCGACGCCAATAGCGCGAAAGAAGTGGCCGCCGCGATCGACCATGCGCTGGGCGCAGCGCTGGGCCTCATCGCGCTCGAATGGCATGTATCTGCGGATGAAGCGAGCACGCCCCAGGTCCACGGCGAGCGTGGCCACGGTCGCGGGCGCCACGGTCGTGGGCACGACGCCCTCGAGCTGGGCCAGCTCGAACGCGCCGGCAGCTCTAATGAGGCGGCCGAGCAGGGCGTCGTCGATGATTCGGTAGGTCGTTGTCATGTGACTCTCCTGGTGTAGAGGGGTGGTGGGCTCAGGCGGCGGGCACAAGCTGGGCGCGGTAGGCCTCCTCGCCCATCACGCGGGCCTTCGCCAGCGTCTCGCCGACGATGGCGGCGCGCTTCACGTCGTCGTTCTCCTCCTGGCAGTTGCGCATGAACAGCCGCTCGGTGATGTCGAGGTTGGAGTCGACGACATACGTGCCGTTGTCATGGTTGTCGGTGTCGCACGCGTCGTACCGGCCGACGTACACGCTCGACCCGATGAATGCGAGGGCGGCGCGAGCGAAGGCGTCTCGGGCCGCGATGGGCGCGATGTGCGCGCCGGGGCTGGTCGTTTTCTCGCGCTCGCTGCGGACGACATCGAGGAAGGCCTCGACGCTGCAGCGCCCTCCGTTCCAGTGGAGGTAGACGCACGGCGCGGCGGGGCCCGTGCCGGCGAAGGAAACTGTTGCTCTGTTGCCCATGATGTGCTCCTTTTAGGCGATGTTCTTGGAGATGTCGATCGAGGTTTGCTTCATCAGCCGGTCGTACCGGGCGCGGACGGTCGTGATGCCGGCGGCGCGCAGGTCGGTGAGGTTGCAGGCCATGCCGTCCCACTGGGACGACATGTCGTTGACCGTGAAGTCCTTGTCGGCGACAAGCGCCAGGACGAGCGCGGCTCGGGACTTGTAGTCGGTGAAGCGGGGGCCGATGCTAATGGTGGTCATGTGACTCTCCTGTGAACGTGCGGGCTGCACTCGCCTGCCGGGATGGGCAGGCGGCTGCGGTCAGCGATAGGTCAGGCCTGGAGGACGAAGAGCTTTCACGGACTTCACAGCCAATCCTCGAACGCTTCGGCCACTAGGGCGTTGAAATCCTTTTTCGCGGCATCCCACGCGGCAGCCCTCGCGGCAGCCCTCGCGGCAGCCCTCGCGGCAGCCCCCGCGGCATCCCACGCGGCAGCCCTCGCGGCAGCCCTCGCGGCAGCCCCCGCGGCAGCCCTCGCGGCAGCCCTCGCGGCAGCCCCCGCGGCATCCCACGCGGCAGCCCTCGCGGCAGCCCTCGCGGCAGCCCCCGCGGCATCCCACGCGGCATACCTCGCGGCATCGTCGCCCATGAGGTAGTCGAGAACGACTTGCGGCGGCTCCCACAAATGCAAGACAGCCAGCGCTTGCGAGCGAGCGAACTGCCGAAGCAGCGGCTCGGCATCCATGCGCGCCAGAATGGTCCGCTCGGTGCAAACGAGTTTGTCATCGCTGTGCAGGACGGTCCCGCCGCACTCGACGAGGCAGAGCGTATTGCCCGGCGCGTACTGCAGCGCATCGAACGCCTGCAGGCTGGCGTGCAGCCCTCGCTCGCACAGAATCGGCTGGCCGGGGTAGATCAGCTTTTCCCCGTCCTTCGGGATCGGTGCGCCATCGCGCAGACGGTTGCCGACGAAGTGCCAAGCAGCTTTCACAAAGTTACCCATGAGACGAACTCCTTGAGCCGGGTGCGGCCGGCTACCGTGCGGCGGACGCCACTGACATGCCCCGGAGGGCATGTCGCTGGGGTCAGCGGGCCGGTCAGGCCTGCACGAAGCTGGTCATGGTTATGGTGAGCGTCCCGGCGCATCCGGCTTGGTGCATCAGGCAGTAGCCCACCTCTCTGGCGGCGGCCGCGTAGTTAAGGTCGTCGCGGACCTGCTTGCCGTAGGTGACGCGGAAGCGAGGCGACGAGGCGATCGGCCCCTCGTGCTGTTCGAGCTTCACCGGGTACTGCCCCGGCTCGTCGTGGTTGAAGCAGACGATCATGCTGCCCTCCAGGTGAGGGTCATCAGGGTCAGAAACCCGCCGATACGGTAGCAGTGGCGGCCGGTGCGCAGCGCGGGGGCAACGCTGCCCCGCGAGCGAGCCGCGCGCAGCAGATACGCGGCGCGGGCGCGAGTGATCGGGACGCTGGCCGAGCCGTCATACTTGGTCGAGCAGGGGCCGAGCAGTGGGGGCGTGTAGTGCATCTGGAACTCCATGGTGTTCTCCTTGGTGGCGGGGGTCAGTGGCAATGTGATAGATCAGGCCGAGCGCGTGGCGGTCAGGTCGTTGACGAGCTGGGCGGGGCAGTCGTAGCCGGCGTGGTAGCGGGCCTTCGAGCCGCGCTGGCGGGCCATGCAATTGGCGTAGTCAGCGCCGGCCTGGGCACCTTGGGGGCCGACCGTGTAGCCGATGACGCCGGCTTCGCTGGAGACAACGGTGTGGACCGGGACGACCTTGTGAGCTGGGGTGTGGAACATGACACTCTCCTTCGTGGGCATTGTGATGGTTCAGTCCTGCAGTCGCTCTCAGCCTTGGAACGGCGTGGTGTCGGTGAGATTCATGCGGCCTCCCAGTAGCCGCCGGTAAACTCCACGAAGCCCGGCAAGGCGGCTAGGTGCTCGCCGATGCCTTCGATGATGTTTTCGCGGGCGGTGGCGTCGTCGCCGCACTCAAGCAGGCAATCCGCGCGGTCCTGCTTCTCGACCTTCTCGACAAGCTCGCCGGCTTCGCGTACCCGGTAGGTGATGACTGCGGTGCTGTTCATTGCTTCTCCCCGAACGGCGTGTGATCGACCGAGTAGATGCGGTCGCCGCGGTAGCCGCTGAGGACCACGACTTGGTCGGCCGTGAAGTCCTTGCGGTAGACGATGGCGCTCATGTTGTCGTCGAAGATGCCCTGGCACTTCAGGACGCCGGCGAGGGCCGGGATCGGGGCGTAGGCGTAGAGCAGGGCGGCGAGCAGCGGGGCCGAGGACCGAGGGCGGACCGTGATCCGCTTCTCGGTGCGCGTGTCGCTATCGACCGTGAGGCCGGCCGGGCGGTCCCAGCGGTCGCAGTTCAAACCGTACCAGTGATCCCATTCGGCGAGGGTGCCGACGAAAACCTCCTGGTTGGTCCTGGCGTTGGTGACGGTGTAGGTCTTGGTCATGGCGGACTCCGTTGTTGTGAGTAGCCATTGCATCAGAAGCTGATACCCGAGTCAACTGACCGGGCGTCGTCAATCCCGACTAAAGTGTGTGGTTAATCACAAAAGCCCCGACCTTGTGTTGGCCAGGGCTTGACAGGGTGCTCAGCCCAGATTGGCGGCCTGCGTCGTCGCCGAGTAGCTGGTCGATTTCTCGCTGGCGTTGAGCACGTACGCGATACCAATCAGCTCCGCGCGCTTCGTGTCGCTCATGCTCTCGTACATGTCCATCAGTCCCGTGGTGTTCGCTGCCCTCCACCTATCACAAAGCTGTTGCGCGGGTTATTATTGGACCTTGCGATCCCACCCGGAAGGAGACCACGATGACACCGAAACAAGCGATCAAGCACTTCAGGACCCAATCGGCACTTGCCGCCGCCCTTGGGGTCTCCCAACCGGCGGTCAGCAACTGGCTCTCTCGTGGGGCGATCCCCGCGATCAAGCAGCTGACCCTGGAGAATATCACGGGCGGCGCGCTCCAAGCCGGCCGCAATGTCAGGGCGTCAGTATCAGGTTTGTGATAGTCGCCGCGGTGTAGGACAGCGCCGCGAAATATCACAACACACCTCACGACACCAGGAGACACAATGATCGACGCGAGAACCTCGCGGGTGCTTGAGCACGGGCTCGCGTACCTGCAGCAGGGCTGGAAGCTGGCCGCCATCCCCTCCGGACAGAAGGGGCCATCGAACCCAGGCTGGAACACCGCCGCCGAGCTGATCGACGATCCGGCCAAGCTGGTGGAGCGCCTCAAGCATGGCGCCATCAACCTCGGCCTGTGCCATCAGCCCTCGGGCACGGTCGCGCTCGACGTGGACTCCGAGGCATTCACCCGCGTGATCCTCGACGAGTTCAGCATCGACATCGACGACCTGCTGGCTCGCGGCCTGCGCATCAACTCGTCGCAGCCAGATCGGGCGAAGGCGATCTTCCGCTGCCCCGACATGCCGCTGGTGAAGATCAACTGGCCCACGAAGGACGGCACGAAGATCACCGACAAGTTCTCGGTCTTCGAGCTGCGCTCTGGCCCGAGCCAGGACGTGCTGCCGCCCTCGCTGCACCCCAGCGGCGCGACCTACGAGTGGATGGAGGGGTTCGCGCCCTGGGACCGCGACGAGGTGCCGGCGATCCCCGAGGCTCTCCTCCACTTCTGGCGCGACTACGCGGACCCGAAGACGGGCGTGCGCGAGGCGGTCCAGGCTCTCTGCCCCTGGCGCAAGACGCCACCGGTGGCGAGGCCAATGCGGGCACGCACGCCGGGCACGAGCACCGGCGTGATCGAGGCCTACAACCGGGCCAACGACGTCGGCTCGGTGCTCGAGGCCAACGGGTACAAGAGGCGCGGCAAGCGCTACCTCGCCCCCAGCTCGAGCACGGTGATCCCGGGCGTGGTCATCCTCCCCGAAGGCCGGGCCTTCTCGCACCACGGCTCCGACCCCCTGGCTGACGGGTACAGCCACGACGCCTTCTCGCTCTTCACCATCCTCCACCACGACGGCGACATGAGCACAGCGGTGAAAGATGCGGCCCAGATGCTGGGCATCGAGCGCGATGCGCTAGTGGTGGACATGCAGATCGACCTCGACGCGGCCCTGGCGGCCCAGGCGAGGCGGCGGGCGGCGATGGTGCCTCAAGAGCGCATTGAGCTGGTTAATGGGCACTCAAGGGCCCATGAGCCCATAGCAGAGCCCATAGCTGCCAAGGGCCCCGGCGCGCGTGGCTCGGCGAATAGTTCGGCGTCATTCTCAATTCTCGAAACGAGAACGAAGCCCTGGCCGGCGCACCTCCTGCGCCCGCCGGGCATGGTGGGCAGGATGGTCGACTGGATTCTCCAGACCAGCCAGCAGCCCCAGCCGGAGCTGGCCGTGGGCGCAAGTATCACAATGATGGGATCGGTGCTCGGGCAAAAGGTCATGAGCCACACCAAGGCGCGGACCAATTTCTACGTGCTGAGCCTCGCGGCGTCGGGGGCCGGCAAGGACCACGCGCGCAAGGCCATCAGCATCGCACTGCACGCCGCCGGCATGGGGGAGCACCTCGGCGGTGAGGAGATGGTGTCGGGCCAGGGCTTGCTTACGCGCATGAGCAAGGTGTCCAACTCCCTGTTCCTCCTCGACGAGTTCGGTGACCTCGTGTCCGCCATCAGCGGCGAGAAGGCGGCGAACCATGAGAGGGGCGTCATGACCATCATGAAGAAGATGTTCAGCTCCACCGCCACGGTCTACAAGGGCGCCGAGTACGCGAACCAGAAGGATCGCGCGCGGCTCGACATCACCTGCCCGCACGCCGCGATGTACTGCACCTCGGTGCCCGAGTCCTTCTACGGCTCCCTCACGAGCACGAGCGTGTCGAGCGGCTGGCTGAACCGCATGCTGGTGATCACGGCGCCGAAGGGCTGGCCAGTGGACCAGGAGGACGCCGCCCTGGGCGATGCGCCCCAGGACATCGTCGAGTGGATCAAGGGGGTGCGAGGGATGCACGCTGGCGGGATGATCGGGCTCGATGCGGCGTCGCCGATCGAGGTGCCGGCCGACCCGATGGCCCAGACGTTGATGACGCAGTTCCTGGCGTGGATCAGAGACCGCCAGGACGAGCTGGGCCAGAACCCGGACACGGCGGCCCTGGCAGAGATGTGGGTGCGAGCACGCGAGCAGGCGATCAAGCTGGCGGTGGTCATTGCCGTGGGTCAGGCGTCGCTCGCGGCGCTGCCCCAGGGCGGCCAGAGCAGCCTGGAAGTCGACGCTCGCTCGACCGCCTGGGCGATTGACTTCATCAAGCATGTCGTGCTGGAGATGGAGCGAGAGGTGGCCGCGCGGGTGGGTAACAGCGAGATGGATCGGGTCGGCCAGGACGTCGTTCGGGTGATCAGCAGGGGCGAGGAGACTGGCTTTACGTTCGCCCGTCTCTGCACGTTCAGCAGACCCTTCCGCGGGATCGCGGACCTGAAGAAGCAGATGGCCCTGCTGCAGCTGCTGCAGGCGCGCGATGAAATTGTGGCGGTCAAGTTTGTGGCCACTAACAACAGGTCATGCGAGGCGTACGTCGCGAAGGCGTTCGCGCCGCCTGATGGCGGCAAGACGCCGGGTGTCTGCGCTGCCTGATGACGGCAAGACGCCGGCGTCTGCGCTGCCTGATGACGGCAAGACGCGGCAAGACGCCGGCGTCTGCGCTGCCTGATGACGGCAAGACGCGGCAAGACGCCGGCGTCTGCGCTGCCTGATGTTAGTGTCCACCAACAAAGGCGTTCGATCCGGAGACGACAGAGTCACAGCTGGACACTGGTGTCTTGCTTCTAAGTCGTTGATTTTGCTTGTCCTTCTTCTCTATATATACAAAAAGATTCTTTTTAACATATATATATTATTTGATCTCTTTTCACGCGAGGCCGGCCCCCTGTGGGCCCTAGGGACCCCGTCTTTTGTCTTTTCGTCTCGTTTGTCTCTCTGCCACCCAAAGCCGGGCCGAGGCCATCTGGTTTCGGTCCGTTAGCGCCAACTAACATCATGATGTTCTCCACGGTCACCATCGAACTGCCATACCCTGGCCGTACAGGCAACCATTCCGTGCGTCATACGGCCACAGGACGGCACTACGTGTCCAAGGAGGCCCTGGCCTACCGGGCGCTCGTTTCGCAGGCTCTACGGGGCCGCAGGGCCCCTCCTGGCCCCATCAGCGTGGCCTGGACCTTCGTACCCCCCGACCGCCGGGCCCGCGACGCGGACAACCTGCTCAAGGTCGTCAAGGACGCGCTGACCCTGGCCGGCTTCTGGGCCGACGACTCGAACAAGGTGATCCAGCGGGGCGACTGGGAGTGGGTCGAGCCCGAGAAGGGCGGCTCGATCTTGCTGACCGTGTCGTCCCTCGATCAAGGGGGAGATATCCACATTTGTAACAAACGCACCGGCCGTTCGCCCGGGTTTTCGAGCTGAAAAGGAGACCATGATGGAATTCGAGACCAAGACCAAGACCAAGACCAAGACCGAGACCAAGACCGAGACCAAGACCAAGACCGCGGCCGACGGCGAGGTGGACCTGATCGCGGACCGAGCCGAGACGCGCCGCGCCATTCGCGCGCACAAGCACGGCGTTCCCGTGCAGTGGCGCTGGCGCTACGGGCCCAGGCCCGTGTGGTGGTCGCAAGGAGACGGCCCGCTGCTGGAGGGCCTGGACTACCGGGTCAAGCCGGGCGTGCGGGTGGCCTACATGGGGCTGCGGGCGGAGCAGAGCGAGCTGCAGTTCGACGACGAGCGCGGCGTCTACACCGCTGTGCCGGCCCCCGCCTGCGATGCCACTCGAAAGCACGAGACCACCCGCGCGGCGGCCCAGCAGTGGAAGCAGACCGAGGCCGGCCACGCCAGGATCATTGACCTGGAGACGCGGCTCGCCGCGGCCAACGACGCGCTCGCTGTGGCCAACGACGCGCTCGCCGCGGCCGACGGCGCGCTCGCTGTGGCCAACGCGGCGCTCGATGTGGCCTACCGGCGAGGCGTCGCCGGCGGCCTGGACCAGGCCAAGAGCGCCATCGGCGATGCGCTCGAAGGCGACCTGACAGCATGGATCCGCCTGCTCGCGAGGCAGCCAGCTACCGGCAAGGAGGCCTGACATGAGCGGCCCCTACCGGCTGGGCACAGCAACCCGACAGGACATCCTGGCCGGTCAGTGGGCCATCGTGCAGCAACGCATCGAGAGCAACCGCCGCAAGGCGGCGCGCCAACGCGGCTACCGTGTCGCCGAAGAGCAGAAGCCCTTCGCCGCGATCGCCGACACCACCATCGAGGAGACCACACCATGAGACCACTGACCCGGAGGGCGTGGAAGCGCCGCTTCGCCGAGGCGCTGTACGCGCTCTCGCCGCACCACGACGAGGCCCAGTGTGCCTCCCTCGCCCAGGCCTGCGCGGACGACTACGCCGACATGCACGTGTGGAGCTGGCCCCACCCGGTGGGCGAGGCGAGCTATGAGGCGGCGGTCATCGAGATGGAGCCGCCGAGGATGAAGATCGCCGCGGCCGCGCCGCCGGAGCACATGCTGGCGCCGTTCCTCATCAATGCCGTCGTCCGAAAAATGCCCCGCTCTTCGGACGGCGCAGAGATCGACAGCCTGCCGCGCACCGGTCTGATCATCAAGGGCGAGCGGACGGTCATCGTGCCGGCGGTGGTATGAGCGCGAGGCGGGTGTGAACATCGAGATCACCGCCTCGCTCCGGCAGACGGCCGCCGACATCGCCGCGGTCATGCTCGAGCCCGCACCACCACCACCGCCGAGCGCGAAGAAGACCAGTCGGTACGCGCGCAACAAGCTGGCGGCGGGCGTCGAGACCACCACCGTGCGCGTCGACCCCGACGTCTGGGAAAAGATCAAGGCCGCCTGTCCAGAGTTCCGCGGCTCGGGGCAGAGCGCCTACATCAACGCCGCGGTGCGCGCCTACACCGGCCCGCCGCCCGAGGCCCAGCTCATCGCCGAGCACTACCTGCTGCAGGAGTGGCCAGGACTGCGAGACCGTGCGCACGTCACGGAGATTGCCGTCCGCCTGATGGCCAGCCAGACGAAGGGGGGTGAATTGACGCGTATCGAGGTGTAACACATGCCATAATGGCATCGTGAAGTTCAACAAGGAGACCCACTGAAAATGGAACAGACGACCCCGCTCCCCGCCTGGATCGAGGGCACAACCCTCGACGACATCGGCAACGGCCAGACGACCCCGCTCGAAGACCCGGCAGACGCCACTGTGGACGAATGCATCGACGAGATGAACAACGAGATGGCGAAGGACATCGCCTACCACCTTGACGCGCTCGAAAAGAAGCGCCCCGGAGAGGCCGACAAGTTCATGAAGAGGCTAGTCGACACCTTGGTCCTGACTCTCCTATGTGCCGACCGTGACGACCGCCTGACGGCGCCACCGATCACAATGCTGGTAGTGTGATCCTCGCGGAGCACTCCATGCCCACCTCAAGGCCCGCAGCACGCGGGCCTTTTTCATTTTCAAGCTGGCGCAGGCCCATCCATCCTCCGGGGCCGCCCGTCTCCCGGTACACCGAGGGGATGGCCTGCGCCGCACCTACACCGATGGCGACGAAGAAGACAGCACCACCGAAGCGCAAAGCAGCGACCACCACCCCACCGCGCGGCTCAGCCGTCGGCCCCGCTGCGCCTTCGTCGTCGCCCTCCCTCGAATCCCTGGCCCCGCCAGCCCCTCCCCGCGAGACCATTGCCGACCACGTTCGCCGGGTGTTCCCCGCGATCATCGCCGCCTGGATCGAGGGCGCAACCCTCGACGACATCGGCAACGGCCTGGAGCCGCAGCTCTCCGGCCTGCAGCTTCGAGCCGTCTTCATGAGGGACGACAGCCTGCACAAGGTGTGGCTGGCTGCGCGAGAGGAGCGAGCCCACTCGCTGGTTGACGGCGCCGGCTCCTGGGCCGCCGTGATGGGCGGCAAGGACGGCGTCGAGGCCAAGCTAAAGGTCGCCGCCATCCTCGCGCCGAACGAGTACGGGCCGAAGGCCACCAGGGTCGAGCACACGGGCGCCGAGGGCGGCCCGATCACCACGGTGCAGCTCGACCCGGCTGAGGCCTACAAGCGGATGTGCAGGGGATGACATTCGACTGGAAAGAGCCCGACCACGCGCCCGTCTTTGCCGAGCGCATGGCGCGGCTCGAGCGCATCCGAGCGCCGGGCTACGACCTTGCCGCGCTCAAGGCGCACTACAAGCAGCATCCGGCAGATTTCATCAACGACTGGGGCATGACGTACGACCCGCGCAACGCGGAAATCGACAAGCCCACCGTCGTCCCGTTCCTGCTGTTCCCCAGGCAGCGCGAGTACGTCGGCTGGCTGTTCGAGCGCTGGCGCAAGCGCGAGGACGGCCTGACCGAGAAGAGCCGCGACATGGGCGTGAGCTGGCTGTGCGTCGGCTTCGCCGTGTGGATGTTCCTCTTCTGGCCCGGGGTCGTCGTCGGCGTCGGCTCGCGCAAGGAGGAGTACGTCGACAAGCTGGGCGATCCGAAGTCGCTCTTCTGGAAGGTCCGATCGTTCATCGACCTGCTGCCCGACGAGTTCCAGCCGGAGAGGTGGAACTCCAAGGATCACGCGCCGTTCATGCGCGTGCTCAACGTCGAGAACGGCAGCTCGATCATCGGCGAGGCCGGCGACAACATCGGCCGCGGGGCGCGCACCTCGATCTACTTCATCGACGAGTCGGCCTACCTGGAGCACGCGGACAGCGTGATCGCCGCGCTCTCGCAGACGTCGAACTGCAAGCAGCACGTCTCGACGCCCAACGGCGCCGGCAACCAGTTCTACCGGATGCGCCACAGCGGGCGCACCAAGGTCTTCGTCTTCGACTGGAAGGACGACCCCCGCAAGGGCAAGGACTGGTATCAGAAGCAGGTCGAGGAGCTGGACGAGGTTGTGCTCGCGCAGGAGGTCAACCGCGACTACAGCGCCTCGGTGGGCAACAGCTACATCTCCGGCGCGGCGGTCACGGTCGCGCAGATGCGCGGCCCGGCTGACGTGCAAGCCATCGGACCGGTCCTGGTCGGCGTCGACTCCGCCCGCTTCGGTGGCGACAAGACGGTGATCACGTTCCGCCAGGGCCGCGTCGTGTTCCCGCAGATCATCTTCGGCAAGGCCGATGTGGTCGACGTGGCCGGCCGGACCGCCGACGCCGTACGCGCGTGGCCCGACCGGGTGGACCAGATCGCCGTCGACACCATCGGCATCGGCGCAGGCGTCGCAGACGTGCTCCGGCGCATCGACGACTTCAAGGACATCGTGGTTGACGTCAACAGCGCGCTGCGCCTGGACGACGGCCAGAACTACAACCTTCGGGCGCGCATGGCGCGAGACCTGAAGGAGTGGGTCAAGCACGCCTCGCTACCCAATGATCCTGAACTCACCACCGACATGACCGCCCTGCAGTACGGCTACAAGGGCGGCGAGCTGCTCATCGAGAGCAAGGACGACATGAAGGCGCGCGGCATGAAGAGCCCCGACCGCTTCGACTCCATTTGCCTGACCTTCGCCTACCCGCCGAAGGACCGCCGCACGCAAGAGCCGACAACGGCCGCCTGGCAAGTGCTCGACGCAGCCACGGGCTACTGAGGACACACGCATGGACATGATCGAACTGGACAAGCACGACGACGACGCCGTGTTTGAGGTCGGCGCCGAGAGCATCTCGAAGGCCGAGCTGAAGCGCCGCCTGAAGGAGGAGATGGACAGCGTGCGCATCGGCGTTGTCGCACAGCGCGACGAATGGGTTCGCCACCGCGCGAGCACCGGCGTCGAGGAGAGGTGGCGCCGGGCCAACGCCCTGTACCACGGCGAGGAGAACAGCGACACCCTGTTCGTCGACACGCTGAAGAACGGGCCACAGTCGCGCGAGCAGAAGCGCGCCATGGCCAACCGCAGCCGCGTCGTCATCAACATCGTGCGGCCGAAGACCGATCAGGCCATCGCTCGCATGTGCGAAATCCTGCTGCCGACCGACGACAAGAACTGGGGCATCAAAATGACCCCGGTGGCGGAGTCAGTGAGCCGGATGCTCGGCGACATGCGCCAGACGGTCCACGGCGCCACCACCCCGGCCGGCGTGCAGGGCCAGCCCACGGGCATGACCGCCGACGCCGAGGCGCAGAAGTTCGTCGCCGACGCGCGCAAGAAGGCCGAGCGCATGGAGCTGGCGATCGATGACCAGCTGACCGAGTGCAAGTACAACGCCGAGCAGCGCTGCGTGATCACCGATGGCGTCAAGCTCGGCACCGGCATCTTGCTGGGCCCGTTCCCTGCGAAACAGACGTCGAAGACCTGGGCGGCCGCCACGCCCGGCTCGCCTGCGGAGCTGAAGTTCAACAAGAAGACGGTCCCGGCATCGATCCACGCCGACCCCTGGGACGTGTGGTTCGACCCCGCGTGTGGCAAGGACCACCAGAACGGAGCCGGCTTCTGGCACAAGCGCATGGTCACGAGGAAGCAGATTCGCGCGCTCGACGGCGTTCTCGGCTTCGACCAGGATGCGCTTCGGGGGGTGCTCGAGACGCAACCGAGCCGCATCAGCACCGCTGAGGGGCGCGTGCGCAAGACCTACGCCATCAAGGAGCAGGCCTACGAGATGTGGACCTACCACGGCGAGGTCGAGCCAGACCAGATGCGCATGATGACGCAGAACACGGGAGACCCTCTGTCGGTCGACTTCGCCGTCGTGATGATGATCAACGACAGGATCGTCGGCGCGATGAAGAGCTGGATCGCGGACAAGTCGCTGCCGGCTGATGTGTGGTGCTGGCGCCAAGCCGACGACTCGCCGTACGGCTACGGGCTGCCCAACGAGCTGGAGCACCAGCAGCGCGTGGTCAACAGTGCCTGGCGTCAGGTCATGGACAACGCGCGATTCGCCGTGGGCTCGCAGATCGTCTTCCTCGACGGCGTCGTCCCCACCGATGGCTCGCGTGAGATCACACCGGGCAAGTTGTGGTCGGCGAGCCCCGACAAGATCGACGACGCCCGCAAGGCGATGGCCGCCATCGACATACCGTCGCACCTGGGTGAGCTGCTGCAGATCGCCGAGAAGGCGATGGAGTACGCCGACATGGAGACGAGCATGCCGCAGATCATCGGCGGCGAGCAGGGCAGCGCGCCCGAGACCGTCGGCGGCATGGTCATGCTCAACAACAACGCCCAGGCCGTCCTGCGCCTGCGCGTCAAGCTGTACGACGACGACATCACGAACCCGCACATCAGTCGCTACTACGACTGGAACATGGCCAACAACCCCGACAACGAGATCAAGGGCGACATGGAGGTCGACGCGCGCGGCTCGACGGCGCTGCTCGAGAAGGACATCCAGAACCAGGCCACGCTGAACCTCGCCGCGGTCACGAGCAACCCGCGTTACGCGGCCTACCTCGACCCGAAGGAGGAGCTGAAGGTCGTGCTCAAGGCGTTCAAGATTCAGCCCGAGACGATCATGGCCACCGACGACCAGATCAAGAAGAACCTGTCGGCGCCGCCGCCGCAAGACCCTCGCCTCGCCGCCGCAGAGATGGCGATGCAGGCCAAGCAGCTTGACATCAAGGACCGCGCCGAGCAGCGTCGGGTCGACGTCGCCCAGGACGCCGCAATGCGCCAGGAAAAGGCCGCCGACCGCGACTACAACCAGCGGCGCGAGCAGGGTGAGTTCGTCATCGCCCAGACCCACGAGCAGAACCTGCGCGACATGAAGATGCTGAGCATCAGCTCCGACGAGCGCAAGACCGCGGCGCAGATCGAGGCGGACGCGGGCATCGCGCACCTGGAGATCGACAACAAGCGCGAGCTGTTCAATGCGGAGGCCGCGCTGCGCGTGAACACCGGCCAGGGCATCTAGGTGCCACCAAAATCACAATGCCCATAATCACCTCAACCAGAGAGCACCCAAATGCCACTTGACATCTCCGAATACAGCGCGCAAGCACTCGACAACAGGGGCACGACGATCCCGACCGGCGTAGAGCCGGCGATCGCGTTCCAGCAGGTCGCGATCGGTGCCGGCTCCGTTCAGTCAGCCGTGTTCAACAGCGCAACGACCTTCGTCCGACTTCATACGGACGTGGTGTGCCGCGTCCAGTTCGGCGCGAGCCCGACCGCCGCCGCCACCACGATGCGCCTCGCAGCCGGGTCGACCGAGTTCTTCGGCGTCAGTCGTGGCGCGCGCATCGCGGCGATCACCTCGACCTGATCGGAGTATCACAATGATGATGTCCACCTCCACGCCGGCGGCGCTCGCCGACCTGTCGTCCTTCCTCGGGCTGCTCGCGGCAGTCAATGAGATCAAGGACCCCGCCAAATTGAAGGCCGAACTGGACCGCGTTGCCGCGGCAAAGGTCGATCTGCACGACGCGCGCGCCACGATCGAGCAGCTCGGTCGCGAGCTGGCCGCCGAGCGCTCGCAGCTCGCCAACGAGCGCGAGCGCGCCGAGGCCGCTGGTGCCGCCCAAGATCGCGCCCGCATCGAGGCAGACGCCGCTCGAGTCGCGCTCAAGGCCGAGCGCGACTCGATTGACACGCGCCAGACTCAGCTCGACCAGTCCGACCGCCAGCTCGCCGCGGCCGCGCGCCAGGTCGAAGGCGACCGCGCCATGTTGGCGGCCGAGCGCGCCGGCCAGGAGGCGGAGTACGTCCGCCGATTCTCGGAGCTGTCCAGCGACCGCGATGCGGCGTTCGAGGCGCGCGCCAAGGCCGACGCCATCACGGCCGAGTGCGAGGCGCGCATCACCGCGCTCAAGGCCGCGGTGGGAGCCTGATATGGCCCTGCAACTCGCAGTCTCCACGCGCACAGCCCGTGCGGCCGCGATCGAGACCGACATCGGCACCTCGCCGACGCTCACGATCTTCAGCGGCGCCGTGCCGGCCAACTGTGCCGCCGCGGACCCGGCGGGCTCGCTCGCGGTCATAACGCTGCCGTCGGACTGGGTGGCCCAGGCCTCCGGCCTCTCGTCGCTACTTGGCTCCTGGACGGTCGCCGCCGCCAACTCCGGCACCGGCCTCTCGTTTCGTATCAAGACGTCGGCCGCCGTGTGCAAGATGCAGGGCACCGTCGGCCTTGGCTCGGGCGATCTGAGCCTGAACAACAACGTCATCGCCGCCGGGCAGACCGTCACGGTCACCCAGTTCGACATGACCGAGCCGAACTCTTAGGCCATGCTGCTACTCACCTCGACCGGCGACCTCGTCCGCGTCATCACCGGCGTCGCCACATCGACAATTGAGGTTCACGCGTCGTTCGTCGATCTCGACGGAACGACGGTGACGCCGGGGCGCACCAATACGCTGATTACCACGGCCACCACGACCACGGTCGTCGCCTCACCGACCGGCACCGCGAAGCGCAACATCCGGGGACTCTACGTCGGCAACACCAGCGCGGGCACGAATTGCACCGTCAGCGTGGTGCATACCGACGGCGCCAACGTCGTCAAGCTGATGTCGTTCATCCTGCTGCCCGGCGAGAACATGACGTTCAACGAAGAGGGCGGCTGGCGGCACCGCGACCGATCAGGAGGTGAGTACCCCCCCGCGGGTCTGGGGGCGTACAACGGGCGTTCGATTGGATTCATGAAAACCGGGACCGCCGCCGACGTGACGGGCGCCTGGTACTGCACGTCCAAAGATGCGGGGTTCCCGGGTGCGTGGGCACCGGGCACGCCGGGCATCAATGGCCGCGTGACGGATGGCGTCGTGGCGGCTGACTTCGGTTGCATCCCGATCACGAACCCATCGACGGGCGCGAACTATTTTACCGAGTTGCAGATGGCTAGCTCAGTCAACCATTCACACTTGTTTTTTGATTGCCTCTGGGTCAATACCGCTTTGGTAGTAACGACAACGACGGCGCAGGCCATTACGACCCCGACGCTGCCGGCGCGCGACATCAACGGCTCTACGGACGGCGAGGGCTGCATGATCGCCCTGTTAGTTACGACCACCGTCGCCAACGTGGCCGCCAACTCCACGATGACCGTGCAATACACGAATAGCGACGGTGCGGGCACACGCACTGCGACCCTGGCCGCGCTGGCAGGGTCGCAACTGCCGGCTACCGCACTGATCGGAACGATTATTTGGTTCAACCTCGCTGCCGGCGACAGGGGCGTGAAATCCATTGAGGGAATAACGCTCGCTACCACGATGGTTTCCGGCGCGATCTCCCTGATGATCTGCCGCGACGTGGCGATGATTGGGACATCGATTGTCAACGTGACCGCGCAAAAGGTTTCGAACACGCCGGGCATCAGGCTTTATAACGGGTCGTGCATCCTGCATTGCAACGTAGCCTCAGCCACCACGGCGACCTTTTATAACGGCGAACTGTCGGTAATGGAGCGTTGAAGTGGCCCGCGTTGGGTCATTCGATGAGTGCGCGGCGCCTAGCGGATGGTTCGACGCGTATGCCGCCACAGAAGGGTGGTTCGACGAGGAGCTAGTCGCGGCCGGGCCGGCGAGCATTACCGGCACCCTGGCGGTCACGCTCGGGGCGCTGACGCTCACGTCGCAGGTCACGGTCCTGGTGAGCGGCACCTCGGCCACCACCCTTGGCATCCTCACACTGACCGGCGCCGGCAATGTCCCCATCGCCGGCACGCTCGCGCAGACCCTTGGCGCGCTCACTCTCACCGGCGTGGGGACGGTGGGCGACGTCGACGCCACCGGCACGCTGGCCGTCACCCTCGGCGCGCTCACGCTCGTCGGCGCTGGCGCGGTCGACATCGTCGGCATCAGCTCGAGCACGCTCGCCGCGCTCGGCCTGACAGCGAACGGCACGGTCCTGGTGAGCGGCAGCCTTGCCACAACGCTCGGCGAGCTTGCGCTCGTGGCGGCCGGTAACGTCCTCATCGCCGGCACGCTCGCGCAGACCCTCGGCGCGCTCACTCTCGTGGCCGCCGGCAACAACGGCGTCTTCCCGCCGGTGACCGATGTGCCGCGCGCGCACAGCCCAATCCGGCGCGCGGGGTCGCTGCTCTCTTGACGCCACACAATCACAATGCTGTAGTGTTGTGCCCATAGTCACCCTGGAGCCAGCGCTTGCTGCAACGCGAAGACTTTCGTACGGACGTGTGGAGGCGGCTGAAGAAGCAGCTCGACGCTCGTCTCGCCGAACTCCGCGAGCAGAACGATGGCCTCACGTTGACCAGTGACAAGACCGCGACGATCAGAGGTCAGATCGTCGAGGTGAAGAACCTGCTTGCCGCGCCGCAACGCGCCGCGAGCGAACCCGCAGAACCCGGCGCGAGCTGGCTTCCGCAGCCCGACGCGTAAGCGTCGATCACGACCACGAGAGACATGACGACCGAAAGCCAGCAAGAAGAGAAAGCAAGAATCTGGGCCGAACTCGACGAGGCCGATCGCAAGGGAATCCCCGCGCAATCGACACCCCAAGAGCCGGCCACGGCCGCATCGGAAACCGCGACCAGCCCCGCAAAGGGAGAGACCGCCGCCCCGGCCACGGTCGACCCCCTAGCCGCTGCAACCGCCGATCCTTACGCGGGAGTTCCGCAGATTGTCCGTGACGAGATCACGGGCCTGAAGTCGATGTTCCAGCGCAAGCTGGACGACGCCAACGGCAGGATCGGTGGACTGAACCGCGAACTCACGCAAATGCGCGAGGCGGCCAAGACCACGACCCACGCCGGCGGCGACGCGCCCTCCGCGACGGCCCTGAAGGCCGCCCAGGGGGACGCATCGAAAATGGCCCAGCTGAAGGCGGACTACCCCCAGTTCGCCGAAGCGCTCGAATCGGCCCTCGACGAAAAGCTGCAAAGTGTGCAGGCACAACTCGCCAACGCGAGGCCCGCAAACCAAGTAGCCGGGATCACCGCCCAGGACTTCGAGAAGTTCAAGCGCGATTCCTTCGTCGAGAGCAAGCACGAAGGCTGGCAAGATCGAGTCAAGGCTCCTGCATTCCACGGCTGGCTGGCGAGCCAGTCCCGGGAGGTGCAACTCCTCGCGGCGTCTGACGACCCGCGAGACGCTGTTCGCCTCCTGGACCTCGAGAGCGTGGCCCGTCAACGGCCCACCTCTCAGTCAACGCAAGACCAAACCCGCCTCGACGCGGCCGCGGTCATCCCCACCGGTCGAGGCGCGCAAGGTGCGCGCGTCGGCAAGCCGGTGGACCAGATGACCAAGGCCGAGTACTGGGCGCACCTCGACCAACTCGAAGCCGAGAAGGCAAGGGCCACGGCCCCCTGACGGCGCCACCGCAAACCAGAGAACAACCATGCAACAGTACAACACCGTTCCCTCCCGGAACCTCATCCAGGCCGAGCGCGACATGCTCGCCCGCGCCGAGCCGATCAAGGTCATCTCGACCTTCGGCGACAGCAAGCCTGTGCCCCAGAACAAGACCGACACGGTCGTGTTCCGCCGCGCGCTGCCGATCGACGCGAGCGCCACCACGGGCGCCCCGTCCGGCATGGCCATCAACGACTACCTGCTCCAGGAAGGCGTCACCCCCGGCGCGCGCACGATCTCGTACCAGGACGTCAGCGTCACGCTGCAGCAGTTCGGCGTGCTCATGAAGCTGTCGAGCAAGGCCGAGTGCCTGTACGAAGACGACATCCCGAAGGACATGGTCGCCCTTGTCGGCGAGCACATGGGCTCGATCGAGGAGCTGATCAGCTACGGCGTCGTCCGCGGCGGCACGAACGTGGTCTTCGCCAACGGCGCAGCCCGCACCGCGATCACCGCCGTGATCAACCTGAACCGTCTGCGCCAGTGCGCCCGGGTCATCGAGAACGCCCACGGCAAGCGCGTCAACGAGAAGCTCGCGGCCTCGATCGCCTACGAAACGCGGGCGATCGAAGCCTCGTACCTGGTGTTCCTGCACACCGACGTGGAAGCGGACGTCCGCGGCCTGGCCGGCTTCGTGCCGGTCGCTCGGTACGGCTCGCAGAAGGTGGTCCACGAGCGCGAGATCGGTGCGGTGGAGCAGTTCCGCTTCATCACCTCGCCGTACTTCCGCCCGTTCCTCCTGAGCGGCGCGAACGCGACGGTCGGCACGGTGCTGGCTGCCGGCATCGCCTGCACGGGCTCGAACGCCTCGGACGTGTACCCGGTCATGGTCATCGCCAAGTCGGCGTGGGGCCAGGTCGCGCTGAAGGGCATGGACGCGATCGACCCGACGTACCTGCCGGCGAAGGTCAAGAGCCACGCCAACCCGCTGGGCCAGTTCGGCTACGTGGGCGCGCAATTCTGGAAGAACGCCGTCCGGCTCAACGAAAACTGGATGGTCCGCTACGAAGTGGCCGCCACCGCGCTGTAAAGCTGATGCCCCGGGCTGATGCCCGGGGGCTAAGCGCAACCAACCACACATCAAACCGAGAAACACAATGGACAACCTTCAACTGAGCCAAGGCGGCAACTTCAACCTGGTCTCGCCGGCCCTGGCCGCCGCGGCCTCCAACATCAACCTGAACGTCGCCGTCGGCACGCTCGCGCACATCATCGACGGCGTGTTCGTCACCCGCGCAGCCAATGCGTCGATCGCCTGGACGATCGCGGAAAACGCCGGCGTGTCTGGCGATCCCGGCAACGGCAGCTTCACCGGCGCCGTCGGCGGCTCGACCCGTCTGTACGGCATCTTCTACGACGCGGCCGGCGCGCTGACCGCCAAGGGCGGCCCGATCGTCAACACCGCGCAGCTCGCTGCCGGTGTCGCCCCCCTGCACTTCCCGCCCCCGCAGCGTAACCGCGTCTGCTGCGCCGCCGTGCGCATCACCCTGACCGCCAACACGACCTTCGTGCCTGGCGTGACCGCGCAGAACGCGACCGGCGTGACCACGACCTACCTGGCCCTGTTCTCCATCCCGGCGGAGCCGCTCAGGGTCTAAGGCGGAAGGCGTCGGGAGACGCCGCCGCACCCCCGACAAGCCCGCCTCGTGCGGGCCTTTCGGGTGAGGGCCCACCCGGGAGCCCGAGCCTAACCGCTGAATCCCGGGTGCCAATCAACCAGGAGAGACCCACATGACCGATACCCGCAAGGACGTCTTCGAGCGCCGCCCAGGCGTCGACTCCCGCTCCGTCGAGCACGACAACCCGACCGAGCGCGTCGACATCGCTGCGGCCGTCTCTACCGGCAGCGGCATCGCGCTGGTCGACACCGCCGCCGGCATCGAGACCGAGCCGCCGACGCGCAACATCGCCGCCGCCCTCAGCGATGAGCAGTTCTTCGCGCAGCCGATCGAGATCATCTTGCATGCGGCCGCCACCGACGACGAGCACGAATACTGCGAGGTCACGGTCAACGGCTTGCGGCACTGCCTGCGGCGCGACGGCGAGACGGTTCACCGGACCACGCGCGCTCACCTCGCGGTCATCTGCGCGGCCAAGGTCCAGCGCGTCGTCCAAAAGAAGATCACGAACTCCGACGGCTCGATGGGCTACGAAGAGAAGGCGGCGCTCCAGGCGCTGTACCCGTTCCAGCTGGTGAGCGACCCGAACCCGAAGGGCGCCGCCTGGCTGCGCCAGCAGCTCCAGAAGGGCTGAGCGGGTGAACTTTCTCCAGCTGGTCCAGAAGCTGCGCCAGCGCACGGGCGGAGCCAGCTCACCGTCGAGCGTCGTTGGCCAGACTGGGGAGGCCCTCGACTACGTCGACTGGACCAGCGAGGCCTGGGACAACATCCAGACCGAGGAGCCGGACTGGATGTGGATGCGCAAGGACGCGACCTTCAACACCACGTCTGGCACCTCCGCCTACCTGCCGCCGGCCATGTCGCCGACGCCGTACGCGAACGTCGCGAAGTGGCGCGTGTTCGACTCGGCGCGCTGCTACACCACAGCGCTCGGCCGCATCGACGAGGGTTACCTCGGCATCTGGAGCTACCAGGACTGGCGCGACGGATTCGACTTCGGCCTGCAGTCGACCGTCCTCAGCCGCCCGAGCATCCTCGCCGTGCGCGACGCGGACAACGCGATCCTGGTCGGCCCGACGCCGAACGCCGCCTACTCGATCAGCCTGCAGTACCAGTGCGTGCCCACCACGATGACGGCCAATGCCGACGTGCCTGGCCTGCCGCTGCGGTTCCATATGCTCATCGTCTACAAGGCGATGATGCTCTACGCGGCTCACGAGGCCGCGCCGGAGGTGTATTCCGAGGGCGAGCGCGAGTACAACAAGATGATGGCCGCCCTGCGCCTGGACCAGCTCGAGACGATCCACTTCGGCGCACCCCTGGCCTGACGCCATGAAGCGTCCGCCCTCCCCGGTAGAGGCGCCCGTCAAGCTCGACTCGTTCGCGCTGAAGGGCGGCCTTGACCTCCACAGCCCGCAGCTCTCCCTGAAACCAGGCGTTGCCCGCGACGCGCAGAACTGGGACTGCTCGATCAACGGCGGCTACTCGCGCCTGGACGGCTACGAGCGCTACGACGGCCGCCCCTCGCCGTCGACCGCCGTCTACGGCACCCTGTCCGCCACGTCCCTGACCAGCCTGGCTGTGGGCGACGCGATCAACGGGCAGACCTCCGGCGCGACTGGCGTGGTCGCCTACATCGACGGCCTGACCGTGGTCTACGTGAAGGCCACCGGCACGTTCGTCGTCGCTGAGAACCTGCGCGAGGTTGCCTTCGTTGCCGGCGTCATCACCGCCGTCGGCATCCTGGTCACCAACCAGACCACCTCGGCCACCTACCGCCTGGCCGCCTACAACATCCTGCGCGCCGACATCGCCGCGGTGCCGGGCTCGGGCGGGGTGCGCGGCGGTTTCACCTACAACGGCTTCGACTACGCCTGGCGCAACAACGCCGGCGGCACCGCGGCCATACTCCACCGCGCTGGCGCGTCCGGCTGGACGGCCATTGCGCTGCCCTACGAGGTCTCCTTCACGGCCGCCAGCGGCGCGGAGCCGGTCGAGGGGGCCACCATCACCAAGGGCGCCGTCAGCGCCGTGGTGCGCCGCGTCATGGTCCGCACGGGCACGTTCGCCGCAGGCACCGCGGCGGGACGCTTCATCACCGACCTGCCGACCGGCGGCAGCTTCACCGCCGGCGCCTTCACGGCCGGCGTGACCGCAACGTGCAGCGGCGCCCAGACCCAGGTCGTGTTCCTGCCGGGCGGCCGCTTCGCGCACGACATCGGCAACGCCGGCAAGGGCGTGCGCGTCTACGGCGCCGATGGCGTCAACCGCGGCTTCGAGTTCGACGGCACCTACCTCTGCCCGATCGCGACCGGCAACACCGTTGACGCGCCGCTGCACGTCAAGGCCCACAAGTTCCACCTGTTCTTCTCCTTTGTCTCGAGCGCGCAGCACTCAGGCATCGGCCAGCCATACACCTGGACGATCGTCTCGGGCGCGGGCGAGCTGGCGGTCGATCAGAGCATCACCGGCTTCCTCGCGATGCGCGGCACCACCGACAGCGCCGCGCTTGCGATCTTCACGAATTCGTCGGTGTCTATCCTCTACGGCAAGAGTGCGGCGGATTGGAACCTGGTGGGCCTGGACGCCGGCGTCGGCAGCAAGGCTTACTCGGCCCGCTCGCTCACCGAGTCGTATATCTATGACGACCTCGGCATCGCCTCGCTGACGGCCGTGACGGACTACGGCAACTTCGCGTCGGCCTCGCTGACCCAGAAACTCCGCTTGTTCGTGCAGCAGCGCCGCACGCTCGTGACCGACTCTCTGGTCAACAAGGAGAAGAGCCAGTACCGCGTGTACTTCAGCGACGGCTACGGGCTCCACATGACGATCGTCAACGGCAAGTTCATCGGCGCGATGCCAATCTACTTCCCGAACCCGGTTGCCGTCGCGTGGAGCGGCGCAAGCGCGAACGGCACCGAGATCAGCTTCTTCGGATCGACCGACGGCTTCGTCTACAAGATGGACGCCGGCACCTCGTTCGACGGCGCAGCGATCGACCACTGGTTCGAGCTGTCGTTCGCCGACCAGGGCAGCAGCCGCGTCTCGAAGCGCTACCGCCGCGCCGTGTTCGAGATGCAGGGCACAGGTTACGCCGAGTTCAGCGCCGGCTACTCGCTCGCGTACGGCGACGCGCAGGTTCTGCAGGGCACCGTCGCGGCCAGCGTCACTCCGGTGTACTGGGACAACTTCACCTGGGACAACTTCATCTGGGACGGCTCCGCGATCGCGCCAGCGCAGATCAGGCTCGCCGGCACGGCCGAGAACATCTCCATCCGCATCTCCGGCTCGAGCAACCTCTGGCCGTCGACCACCATCAACTCGGTGACGCTGCAGTACACGCCGCGTCGCGTCTTGCGCAACTGAGCCATGTCCGACTTCTACAACGCCTCTGGCTACCCAGCCACCTCCGCGCCAGGCGCGTCGCTCAATGCGCGCGCCGAGTTCACCGCGGTCTCGGCCGGCTTCGACAAGCTCGCGCCCCTGGTCGGCAAAAACAGCGAGCTGCTGCGCGTTAACGCAACCGGCACCGGCTACGAGTCGGGCTCGGCCGCGACCTTCGGTCTCGCCACCGTCGCCAGCCTGTCGAGCTACCTGCCACTCGGCGGCGGCGAGATGACCGGCACGATCACCAGCAACTCCGCCCTCAGTGAAGTCATTCGCTTCATTGGCGCGAGCCCGTTCTTGTCTGGTTTCAACGCGGCCAACTCGACGCGCACGGGGTACCTGCAGTTCGTCGCCGGCGGCCAGGTCAACCTGGCCGCTGAGAACGGCGCCTACCTGTCGTTGCTGACAGCTGGAAGCGAGCGCCTGCGGATCGACACCTCCGGCTTTGTCGGCATCGGCGTTGCGGCATCGGTCAGGTTCCAAGTTCAAGGCCCATCCGGCGGCACGGCTGCGATCTTCGGCGACGGCTCGCGCGACTTCCAGGTCAAATTCTCGGCATCGAACGCCACCATCGGCACGAGCGGCGGCGACAACCTTAATTTTCAGACGGGCGGGACAGTCAGAGCGACCGTCGACACCGGCGGCAGGCTCCTCGTCGGCACGACCTCCTCGAGCGGCGCGCCATACGGCCTTGAGGTCAACGTCGCCGGCTCAGACACGCGGATTGGCCTCAGCATCGGCGGGACCCTGACCGGCATCATTCAGGCGGCGACGAACCTTTTCACCCTGGCGGCGACTGGCGCCTCTGCCGGCCTCGCCCTCCAGACGAACGGCGGGGTGCGCATGACGATCAACAGCGCAGGCGAGCACGGCCTCAACTGCGTGCCGGTCTCTGGTGTGGCCTGGCGCGTGCAGGCGGCAGGCTCCAATGACGCGGGCCTGGAGTGGCAACGCACCGGCGCAACTTCCGGCGCATTGCTCTCCTACAACCGCACCGGCGCGGTCTACACGTCGCTCGCCTTCTCCGCCCTGGACCACTCCATCCAGACGAGCGGCACGCCGCGGATAACCATCGCCGCCGCCGGCAACGTCACGATCGCCGCGCCTGGTAGTGGCGTAGCCCTCTCAATCGCGGGCGGAGGTTTTGCAGCTACTGGCGATAGTTCCGTAGCGGGCATTTTCACGTCAACGTCTTTTGCGGGTGTTGGCACTGCGCTAACCGCGCTGAATGCGAGCAATCTGACGAGCGGCACGATTCCATCTGCACGAGTAGCTGGTGCCTATACGGCGATTACCGCGATTGGGAACACATCAAGTGCCATCTCCATCGCCGCCGCCGGCAACGTCACGATCGCCGCGCCTGGTAGTGGCGTAGCCCTCTCAATCGCGGGCGGAGGTTTTGCAGCTACTGGCAATAGTTCCGTAGCGGGCATTTTCACGTCAACGTCTTTTGCGGGTGTTGGCACTGCGCTAACCGCGCTGAATGCGAGCAATCTGACGAGCGGCACGATTCCATCTGCACGAGTAGCTGGTGCCTATAC
>Ga0226658_10000179_pt1 | contig 28679 bp, 25 predicted proteins | sample OliLak19BULKMAT1_FD_169091 | JGI IMG/M metagenome (GOLD analysis project Ga0226658, IMG submission 169091) | Freshwater microbial mat bacterial communities from Lake Vanda, McMurdo Dry Valleys, Antarctica - Oligotrophic Lake LV.19.BULKMAT1 (v2)... | ecosystem: Environmental > Aquatic >... | reverse complement strand
AAGCTGTCATCATAATTGGTCATTGTGATGTAATACAACCTTAGCTTTTTCATTCCTTGGTCGGGATAATCTTCCTGAGTCAATGCCATCGTTATTTCTCTACCGCGATCCGTGCGGAAATTAAAACACAGCACCACATCGCCTTCTTGAATGGTAGTAATTGGATTATTGTTTGCGTCTACGGCTACAATAGGTTTAATAAATTCATCAGTTACATCTGCTTCGTATGATTTTTTTAACGATGCCAACAGGTCAGTTGATTTTTCTCCCACACCTTTCACCATCAAATCATAAGCGAGCTTTACGCGTTCCCATCGTTTATCACGATCCATCGCATAATAGCGCCCAACGATGCTGGCAAGTTTGCCAGTTGTTTTGGTAAGATGATTTTGTAAATCGGTAAGGTAATTTAATCCGCCTTTTGGATCCGTGTCCCGTCCGTCCGTAAACGCATGGATGAAAAGATTATTGATGTTTTGATTTTTGGCAATTGTACAAAGTCCCTTCAAGTGTTCGATATGCGAATGAACACCTCCATCGCTCACAAGGCCGATTAGATGTATCGATTTTTTATTTTCTTTTGCGTAGGCAAATGCTTGCAGTAAGGCCGGATCTTTATCCAGCTCTTTTTCTTCAACTGCTTTGTTGACTTTAACCAGATCTTGATATATTACCCTCCCCGCTCCTAGATTCATGTGGCCTACTTCTGAGTTGCCCATCTGTCCGGCAGGCAATCCTACCGCCAAGCCCGATGCCTCTAACTTACTGTGCGGGTATTTGCGGTACAAAGAGTTGATATAGGGTGTTTGGGCATTGTCGATTGCTGAAACCTTCAGGTTTTGAGCGATACCCCAACCATCCAAAATCATTAAAAGCACTTTGTTGTTCATGGATATTTGGGTAAGCCGCAAATATAGGCCCATTCGATTGAATAGCGGATCAAAATAGTTGCAACGGTGAGCTAGAATTTGAGGCACCGTGTAATAGTCCCACACCGTCTTCCAACGCGAACGAGGTGCCTGCCGCGGGGTCGGTATCGTTTCTTTCAAAAGGCGATACTTGACCAGAGGATCAAAATTGTGCCTGCCCTTCACAATCATTTTCTTAACATTTGTTCGGCTAAATTGGCCTACAATTTTGCATCACAAGATAATGGCATACTTTTGGCCTTACCTTTGGGCTTATGGAAAAGATAAAGTGGATTGCGGTGGTATTTTCAATAGTTTTTGCCGGGCAGGTAATGGCTCAGGTTGAAATTTTCGCGCCCGTGAAGGACGCTATCAAAGCCAATAGTGCAAAAGATGCAGTAAGGTATTTCAACCAGTCTGTTGACATTAACGTAGAAGGCGAGGTGAATAACTATAGCAAAGCCCAAGCAGAATTTGTGCTGAGCGATTTTTTCAAGAAACATCCGGTGGCAGACTTCAACATTGTGCATACCGGCTCATCTCCCAGTGGGCTTAAGTTTGCCATTGGCAAGTACCAAAGTGGTGCTGATAGCTATAGCGTGTTGATGCGGGTGAAAGAATCGGACAAAAAATATTTCGTGCACGAAATCAGTTTCATCAAAGAATAATGCGGCCGCCCTATTTGACGGAGGCGGCTATCCAATCTTTTATCATATCCGCGCTGGCGGAAGACATTGGTGAAGGCGATCATTCGTCATTGGGCGCCATTCCCATCACCACACAAAGCCGCGCCAGACTGCTAGTCAAAGACAACGGAATTTTAGCGGGAGTTGAAATGGCGGAAAAGATTTTTCACCAAGTAGACACGCTGCTCCAGGTTAAATTGTTCAAGAAGGACGGAGACGTGATGCAAAAAGGAGAGATAGCGTTGGAAGTAAAAGGTAGTGCGAGGTCGATCCTTGCCGCTGAGAGATTGGTGTTGAACTGCCTACAGCGCATGAGTGGCATTGCAACTTATACCAACCAACTCTGCAAGTTGATAGAGGGGACAAAAACCAGACTACTAGATACCCGCAAAACCACGCCCAACTTTCGGCTGATGGAGAAGTGGGCGGTTGTAATAGGAGGAGGACAAAACCACAGGTTTGCGCTTTACGATATGGTGATGTTAAAAGACAACCACGTTGATATGGCCGGTGGAATTCAGCAAGCCATTCAAAACACCCACCGCTATTTGAAGGAGAAGAAAAAAGAGTTAAAGATTGAAATTGAAACCCGAAACTTAGATGAGGTGGCCGAAGTATTGGAAGTGGGGGGAGTGGATGTGATCATGTTGGACAATATGACAATTGAACAGATGAAGAAAGCCGTTCTATTGATAGATGGAAGATATAAAACCGAGGCCAGTGGTGGGATTACAGAAAAAATCCTGCGGTCTGTGGCCGAATGCGGAGTTGATTACATTTCGGTAGGCGCTCTCACCCATTCCGTGAAGAGCTTGGACTTGAGCTTGAAGACAATTAAAGAAGAGCAAATGTCATCCTAAGGCTATCGAAGGCTATCCAGGCAACCCAAAAAAGTAATTTTCCCAGCCTTCCTAAAAACCATTATTTTTGCCTCCCTTTCAGATGAATACTTATTTATGATTGTTAAAACCCGAAATTATCGCTTAGAAAAGAGCGCGTACATTAAAATGGCCTTGAAAAACATTTTGCTGCAGCAATGGTGGGTGGCGTTAATAGTGTTGGCAATTTGTTTGTGCTACTTTCTAGTTCCCAGCATTTGGTGGTTTATTGGCGCATTTTTAGCCGCTGGTTTGTATTTGCTCTTTTGGTGGATTCAATTTTATGGCGTCACCCAATTGGAGCAGGGAAAGATGCTGTTCGAAAAATTCTCGTACGAAATCACCAGTCAACAGATTGTGATGAAGATAAACCCAAGAGAGGGGATGCCCATGAAGTGGGATCAAATAAAAAGTGCGAAGTTGACGAAAGATGCATTCGTACTTTTTGTCAATAAGGCACAACTTATACACTTGCCGTTCAAGATATTTACTACGGAAAATGAGCGTAAGTTTTTGAATAGCATCTTGAAGAATAAGGGGCTATTGAAGTAAACCATCAAAGGCAATCTATATGAAGAAGCTATTGTTTTTACCTCTACTTTTTTTTACCAGTTTGTTGGTTGCACAAAAAACCGACTTCGATAAAAAGCTAAAAGAACTCAACATCCAATTGTTTGAACCTGCCAAGCCCATTGCCAATTATGTGAAAACGGTGCGTACGGGCAATTTGCTTTTTGTGGCTGGCCACGGCCCCACCAAAGCAGATGGCACCAACATCACCGGCAAGGTGGGTAAAGACTTAACCACCGAACAAGGCTACGATGCAGCACGACAAACAGCCATTGCGATTCTCTCTACACTCAAAGCAGAGCTTGGTGATTTGAACAAAGTAAAACGAATTGTAAAAGTATTGGGCATGGTAAACTGCACCGAAAACTTCACCGATCAGCCCAAAGTGATCAACGGATTTTCCGATTTGATGGTGAGTGTGTTTGGCGAAAAAGGAAAGCACGCGCGCTCTGCCGTAGGCATGTATGCACTGCCCATGAATATTTCTGTGGAGGTGGAGTTGATTGTTGAGGTGGAGAACTAACAACGCTCAACTTTCAACTAAGGCACTTCCTTCCCACCCATTGCCCACTTCAACATTTCAAACCAATCTTGTTTGTCAAGTTCAATGTCGGTCGACTTTGCCGCCTCGATAATCCGCTCAGGCTTGGTGGTGCCGAGCAAAGGAAAAATGTTGCTAGGGTGCTTCAGCAACCACGCCAACGCCAGTTGACTGTAGGTGGCATTATATTTCGATGCTTTGCTAAACCAATCGCGGTCTTCAAAATGCAATTTGCCTCCACCCAGTGGAGACCAAGCCATCGCGCTGGCTTCGTGCTTCATAAGCACATCCAAGTCACCGTTAAAAAGCGGATCGATCCGCGACAGCGAAATTTCAATTTGATTAGTGACCAATGGAAAGGGTAAAAACTGTTGCAGCATTTCAAACTGCGAAGGCGTAAAATTAGAAACGCCAAAGTGCAACACCTTGCCTTGCGCTTTTAGTTTTACAAACGCTTCCGAAACTTCACGCGGGTTCAACAACGGATCAGGTCGGTGTATCAATAACAAATCCAACTGATCAGTTCCCAACATTTTCAACGAATTCTCTACCGACCACACAATATGATCTTCCGAAGTATCGTAGTGCTTGATCCATGTGTTGGGTCTTTTCGCAGAGGGGAATTTGATACCACACTTCGTTACCAACTGCATCTTCGCGCGCAGCGAAGAATTATTCTTCAACACCTTGCCAAACAATTCTTCACAACTATGGTCGCCATAAATATCGGCATGATCAAACGTGGTGATGCCCTCGTCCAGCGAAGTTTGAATTAACCGTTCCACCGTTTCGGGCGAAAGTGATGCCCACCTCCACACGCCAGTGATGATGCGCGAGAAACTGGGGCCTTGCGGATGGAGCGGTTGCGTAATCATGCGCCTATGCGTTGGTTGAATTTACCTTTGCCAATGCTGTTGATGCGTTTGCAGCGGGGGCATCGGCAGTTTTGTCTGCGCACTGCGCTATCTTATCTTTTAAACGTTCATCGGGTTCGCAAATTTTGTACACATCTTTTTTTGCTTTCTTCACAGCAGCTTCCGTTACGTCTTTGGCATTGCTCGAAAGTTTGGAATTGGCAATATCGTATTTTTCTCCTTTGACAGGCGCGTAGATCGTTTGGCAAAAACCTTTGATAGCCAATCCAAACAACAAGAATAGACTGAGGACAATAATCTTTTTCATACTACGTGATTTAGTTGATGGTACAAGTTGTGATTTTTTGGTAAGAAAAAAAATTACTGGGTTGTAGACTCTTGCCCGCCTTAGCTACAGGTATAGGTGGGCGGCCCCGGTGGCGCGAGGCGCAGCCACCGTCAGGCTATTCGCTGCAATCCACGCGAAACGCATGGGATTTCCGCTGCTATCCTTGGCCGATGCTCGCTGGTAGTTATCCAAGTAGCCCCTTTGCAAATAGAGAGCACATCAGTTGGATTGACGAAATAGGTGTGTTAAATTGTTGCGTGTATTTAGGAGTTACAAGCCAGCGTAAAAAGAGATACTGCAACCATTTAACTGACGGCTAAGAATATAAACTGACTAACACGACCAAACATTTTGACAAGTGGAAAACATACAGACCATATTTCGACTGAACAGTGAATAAGCCGACACTCATTGCCGACCCTTCTGTATTTTTTATTTTCCGCACTGCACATTTTTTTAATTCAATTTTAGCGAGCCACACAAGTGGTCCATTTGCTTTTGCCCCAACCACACAAAGCCGACCCTTCGGCAAAACCAAAAAGCCTGTCCCGTTTATTTCGGGAAGCCACTTTTTGCCACCGCACCAAAGACTATTTCGGTTATATTAAAACTATCTTTACCAACATAAAAAACGAATTTTAAATTAATAGAAACAAGAACATTAAATGGCAATCAAAAAATCAGAATTATACAGTTCCCTCTGGGCGAGTTGTGACGAGTTAAGAGGTGGAATGGACCCAAGCCAATACAAGGATTATATTCTTGTGTTGTTGTTTGTAAAATATGTATCCGATAAATATGCTGGTGATGCTGATGCAATTATTGAAATACCTGTAGGTGGTAGCTTCAAAGATATGCAAGCGTTGAAAGGCAATAAAGACATCGGCAATCAAATCAACATCATTATTGGTGTGTTGGCTGGTGCTAATGATTTAAAAGGTGTGATTGATGTAGCCGACTTTGCTGACGATGATAAATTGGGTAAAGGCAAAGAAATGGTGGACAAGCTCACCAACTTGATTTCCATTTTTGAAAACCCCGCCCTCGACTTTAGTAAAAACCGGGCAGGCGGTGACGATATTCTGGGCGATGCTTTTGAGTACCTGATGAAAAACTTTGCTACCGAAAGCGGAAAAAGCAAAGGACAATTTTATACACCAAGCGAAGTAAGTCGTGTGATGGCAAAAGTGTTGAGCATTCACGATGCCACCAATAAAACTACTTTTTATGACCCAACCTGCGGTTCGGGTTCTTTACTTTTAAAAGCATTGGACGAAGCCGATGGCAAAGGTACTATTTACGGACAAGAAAAAGATGTGGCAACGGCCGCCCTTGCTCGTATGAATATGATTTTGCACGGAAAAAATGCCATTGATATTCACAGAGGACAAAGTACATTGTCCGACCCATTTTTTAAAGACAGCAACGGGCATTTGAAAACCTTCGATTTTGTAGTAGCTAATCCACCATTTTCTTCGGTCAATTGGGCTTCTGGATTTAATCCTCAAGATGACCTTTTTGGACGTTTTGAAAAAGATGAAATTGAAAGTTCAAAAACTGGCAAAGCATCTTATAAAACGCCACCCGATAAAAATGGCGATTACGCTTTCTTACTTCACATTCTCAAATCATTAAAAAGCAAAGGCAAAGGTGCTTGTATTTTGCCACACGGTGTTTTGTTTCGTGGAAATGCCGAAGCCGAAATTCGCAAAAGCCTTATAGAACGTGGCTACATCAAAGGCATTATTGGCTTACCTGCCAACCTATTTTACGGTACTGGTATTCCTGCCTGCATCATTGTGATGGACAAAGAAGGGGCAGTACAGATGCACGGCAGTGCGTCTCCACAAAAAGGAATTTTTATGGTGGATGCCAGCAAAGGCTATATTAAAGATGGTAACAAAAACCGTTTGCGTGAGCAAGACATTCACAAGATTGTAGATATTTTTAATAAACAAATTGAACTACCTAAGTTTAGCCGATTGGTAAGCGTAGAAGAAATAAGCGACCCGAAAAATGATTTCAATTTAAACATTCCAAGATACATTGACAGCCAAGAAGCCGAAGATATACAAGACATAGCAGCACATTTATTGGGCGATATTCCCAATGCAGATATTGATGCCTTGCAATCTTATTGGGATGTTTACCCCTCTCTCAAAGCAGTTTTATTTCAACCAAGTATCCGACCAAACTATTCCGCATTATCAATTGTCAATTATCAATTGTCAATTATGTCCCATCCTGAATTTGTAAGTTTTAGTGCTGAAATGGATGCCTTGTTTACCGATTGGAAAACACGAAACACCGAAAAGCTAAAAGCATTAACCATTGGCATAAAACCCAAGCAAACTATTTTCCGAATTTCGGAAGATGTATTGCAAACCTACACAGGCAAAGCCCTGATGGACAAATATGATGTGTACCAACATTTAATGAATTACTGGAGTGAAGTAATGCAAGACGATTGCTATTTGATTGCCGTAGATGGTTGGAAAGCGGAACTTAGCATTACCAAACAAACCAAATCTGCCACCGTTTGGGATTGCGATTTAGTGCCAAAGACACTGGTGGTTGACCGCTATTTTTTAACTGAGAAAAAAGCGATTGAAAAATTGGAAGCCGACAAAGAAGCCATTGCTACACAGCTTACCGAACTGGAAGAAGAACACAATATGGAAGATGGCTATTTTGCCGACTTGGACAAAGTAAACAAAGCCAATGTACAAAAGCGATTGAAAGAATTGCTGGCAATAAAACCTAAAACTAAAAAGCTTGAAGCCAAAGGCGGAAATCCCGATGCGAAGCTATCGGGAAATAATTTGGCTATTGCAGCCGAACCCGAAACGGCCTATGGAGAGCAAGCCGTATTGGAACAATATCTGCAACTATTGGACGACCAAACCGAAGGCAACAAAAAAATAAAAGAAGCTACTGCCGACCTTGACGCCAAAGTAATAGAACGCTATAAAACACTCACCGAAACCGAAATGAAACAATTGGTGGTAGATGATAAGTGGATGGCAAGTATTGAACGCAGCGTAAAAACCGAAATGGAACGCATTAGCCAACGCCTGACCCAACGTATAAAAGAACTGGCAGAACGCTACGAAACAACATTGCCGAAGCAAACGATAGAAGTTGCCGAGTTTGAAGAAAAAGTAATTGCTCACCTTCAAAAAATGGGATTTGTATGGAGCTAGTAGTGGAGAAATATAAACGAACCGAAGTTGGTTTAATTCCGAGTGATTGGGAAGTAAAAGAATTGGGGCAATGCCTAATTAAAAATCCTGACTATGGTATAAATGCAGCAGCGGTGGATTATGACGATACCCTACCAAGATATTTAAGGATCACTGATATTTCTGAAGCTGGTAAATACTTGCAATTAAATAAAGCATCAGTAAATCATACTCTTTCAAATTTATATTATTTGGAAGAAGGGGATATTGTTTTTGCAAGAACAGGGGCAAGTGTTGGTAAAACTTATTTGTATGATGTAAATGATGGAAAACTTGTATTTGCTGGGTTCTTGATTAGAGTCAAATCAAATCCTGAAATACTTAATCCTAAATATTTAATTTACTTAACTCAAACAAAATCATATTGGGCTTGGGTAACTGCTAATTCAATGAGAAGCGGACAACCTGGACTAAATAGTAATGAGTTTAAGTCTTTCAAAATACCAATTACTTTACTTTCCGAACAAACCCTTATAGCCACCGCCCTATCCGATGCCGATGCCTTGATAAGCAGTTTAGAAAAACTCATTGCCAAAAAACGCAACATCAAACAAGGGGCAATGCAAAAATTGCTGCAACCTAAAGAGGGTTGGGAAGTGAAGAAGTTGGGGGAGGTTGGGAAACCATTCGGAGGATTATCTGGAAAATCAAAATTAGATTTTGCTGATGGTAAATTCCCATACATTCCTTTTATGAATATTATGAGTAATCCAATAATTGACACCGCATATTTTGACTATGTAAATATTGGAGAAAGCGAAAGTCAAAATAAAGCATTAAAAGGTGATTTGTTTTTTAATGGCTCTTCTGAAACACCCGAAGAAGTTGGAATGTGTTCTGTTTTATTGGAAGATATTCCAAACCTATATTTAAACAGTTTTTGTTTTGGGTTTCGCTTAAATAGAGATAGCAAAGAAAACGGACTTTATCTTTCTTACTATTTCAGAAGTAGCGAAGGAAGAAAGTTATTTTATTCAATGGCACAAGGTGCAACTCGTTATAACTTATCAAAAAGCAACTTTAATAAATTGCAAGTATCACTTCCAAAACCCGAAGAACAAATTGAAATTTCAAATATCCTCACGGATATGAACCAAGAAATAACCGCATTAGAAACCAAATTGGAGAAATACAAAAAGGTAAAATTGGGGATGATGCAAAATTTATTAACGGGTAAAATAAGATTGGTTTAATATGGAAAAAAAGGAACTACTTGATTGTATCGATTTTTTCAAAGGCCTAGATGTTTTTGAAACAGACGTTACTTCCAATGAAGATAAAAGCCATTTCAATAAGGTGGTGGTTGTAAGATACTTTTACAAGGGAAAATCATTTACAACAACTAAGCTCTATTATAAAAATATATTGCATCAGAACAATGTACGAAATCCCGACAATATTGCTAAATACTTTGGCACTGAAGTGTATTGGTTAGATAACGAAAAACACGATTGGCCTAAAGGAAGCGGTGAAGGCGAATTAGAGAAAACCATTATTGACGAAATGATTGAAGGTAATGATATAGAATTTAACTCTCTACTAAAATCTCTTGCAAACAATACTAAAACAGGATATATACAACGTATTACTGCTGATGGCAAAACGGCTCAGTATCATCACAATTTAGAAAACAACAATCACTGGCACGATATCATTTTGCTCATTAAAGATATCATTAATAAAAAAGGAGCAAAAGCTGACAAACGATTTTTCTCAAGACTGATTTTTAAATGGGATGGTGACAAACACACAGAAAGAGAACGTTCGTCATTGGCTAAGGAGGTAGAATGGAAATCAAGAGCATTCATTGATAATTTATATCAAAACATTAAATCAATACAAAACATCATAGCTGATATGGAAATCATAAACATACTGACACAAAAAAAGCAAATCATTCTGCAAGGTCCTCCCGGCACAGGAAAAACTTACACCGCAAAAGACATAGCAGAGCAGATACTTTTTTCAAAAATTTCGGACGACAAAAACCAACAAAAAGCTCTGCTTGAAAATTGTGAGCAGTTTAAACTCATTCAGTTTCATCCAGCATATTCTTATGAAGATTTTGTAAGAGGAATTGTGGCTGAAAGCAAAGGTGATTTTATTGAATATAAAACAAAAAATAAAGTTATAGGAAGCTTCGCAAAGCAGGCTTTGGATAATTATAACGATAGTAGAAAAGATAGTAAGCAACTAACAGAGGAAAACTGGATAGAAAATAGTTTTAATGAGTTCGCAGAATATATAGCCGATGAAATTGAAAATAATGATGGTAAACTTTTACTTGAAGGAACGACAACCTATATAAAGGAAGTAGAAGACGATTGTTTTAGATATACTGGCGACAATTGGAATAATACGGTAGGTAACCGCATGCATTTTAAAGACATTATAGAAATGTTTAGGCAAAATAAAACCGAACGTCAACAGATAAAGAAGATGTCTGGAGTCTCAGGTTTGGCCATACAGCACGCCAGTTATTTTTTGAAAGTACTCAATTTATTCTACAAATTCTCCAAGGGTAAAGAAAGGCCAAATAAAGAAGTAAGTGAAATAGCAGTAAAGCCCTATATTTTAATTATTGATGAAATAAATAGAGCTAACCTTCCTGCCGTTTTAGGTGAATTAATTTATGCATTGGAATACAGAGGCGAGAAAGTAGAAAGTATGTATGCGACCAGAGAAGAAGGCAATACATTGATTTTGCCCCCTAATTTATACATCATTGGCACGATGAATACTTCCGACAGAAGTGTTGGACATATTGATTACGCCATTCGCAGACGCTTTGCATTTATAGATGTTTTACCTAAAGCATTGGCAGGAGATAACTTTGAATTGGAATTATTCAAACAAGTGTCTGCCCTATTTATCCAAAACTTTGATGAGTATGTTCAAGATAATACCGTTAAATTAAAGCTATCGGAACATTTATCGGAAGAATTTAGACCCGAAGATGTTTGGTTGGGTCATAGCTATTTCATTAAAAACGAAAGTGACTTTGCCTTGAGAAAAAAATATGAAATCGTTCCTATTCTGAAAGAATATGTAAAAGACGGAATACTAAAACAAAGTGCAGAACCCATAATTAATACTTTGTAAATAATGATAGTACTAAGCGAACAATATGGTTATAAAAATCCAAAGTCAATAGATAATATTGAACGCTTTGCTGCTGCATTAAAAAATAAACCATACAGCAAATCAATACAACGTGGCGAGAATAAAGCATACTGCTTTAACATTCTCCATACAGAAAATGAAACAAATCCATATCGGTTTGAAACTTCCTATTTTGTTGGAGTTGACTGGATTGTAGAAAACGAATTGCCAATTTACGTAAAGCCGAAATTGGACGATAATACTTCGGAAGTGAATTATATAAAAATGCTTTTTGATGTTTTAAAAGAACCTGAAAACTACAATCATTTAGATCAACTTTGTGAAATTAATTTTGATAAGCCAAGCATTGCCATAGAGCAAAAGCAAGATTTATTAACGCCTTTGCTTCTTATCCAATACATCAACATCTTGAAAAAGATTGTTCAGAAAGGATTAAAGAAATCATATTACTCTGTAACCAAAAATCTGAATGCAAAAGTCAAAGGCAAAATATTGATAAATGAAACCATCAAGAAAAACCATTTTAATAATAAGATGCTTTATAGCTATTGCCAATATTCGGAGTTTGGCATCAATAGCATTGAAAACAAAATACTAAAAAAAGCATTGGCATTTTCTATTGCAGCAATGCAAAATTTGAAAGGAATTGATATTTCAGCTTTAAACGGTTTAGTTAATTATATTAAACCAGCATTTGTAAATGTAGATAACGAAGTAAATATTGAAGAACTTAAAAGTATCAAATCAAATAAACTCTACCAAGAATATAATCAGGCATTGAAATTTGCCAAGCATATATTGAAACGATACGGTTATAATATCTCAACTACTAACTCAACTATCATAAAAACACCGCCATTCTGGATTGATATGAGTAAACTGTTTGAGTTGTATGTTTTCTCAAAATTGAAAGAACGATTTACCCACCATAAAGAAGTTACCTATCATAAAAAGTTCAATTATTTAGAACCTGATTTTATTATTAAATCAAAGGACGGACTGACTAAAATGGTGGTTGATGCCAAATACAAACCTCAATATCAAAACGGCAATATCAACACAGAAGACATAAGGCAGATTAGTGGTTATGCAAGGCTAAATAAGGTATATGATTTTTTAGACTTTGAGGATGATAAAATAATTGATTGCCTTGTTGTCTACTCCAATCAAACAGCAAACAGAAAAGATTTCAATGGAGCTAATTTTAGCCTTGAAGAAGAAAAAGAATACAAAAGGTTTTTCAAAATCGGGATTGAGCTACCTATAAAAACATAAATAGATATGAGTAAAGTAGGTCAAATAGAACGTGCCACCCAAAGCCGTATTGTGCAATTGTTTCAAGAGCAATTGCAGTACCGCTATTTGGTTAAATGAGAAGAAAAAGAAGGCAATAACGGAATAAAAAAGATGAATTTAAAAAATTACGCGATGAGTTTATTAATGGGCAAAACACATCTGTTATGAGCAAAAAGAAAATATTTATCAGCAGCGTACAAAAAGAGTTTGCCTCAGAAAGGCAAATGCTTTTTAATTATTTGCATAGCGATGCCTTGTTGGGTTTATTTTTTGAGCCATTTCTTTTTGAGAATCTGCCCGCTTCAGACCAAAGTACAGATACTGCATACATCCGTGAAGTTTCAAAAACAGATATTTATTTAGGTTTATTTGGCATAGACTATGGCTACGAAACAGCAAAAGGTTTATCGCCTACTGAACTCGAATTTGATGAAGCAACTTTGCAACATAAAACAAGGCTTATTTTTGTTAAAGGCGATAGTGCTTTGGTTCGTAAGCCTAAAATGAATGCATTTATTCAAAAGGTTGGGTTAGATGTTATTCGCAAACGCTTTAATTCAGATGCAGAATTAATAGTTGGTGTATATGCTTCGTTGGTACATTATTTAAAAGAAAAAGAATTTATTCGTTCAGGCCCTTTTGATGCTGCCACCACCAAAGCACAGTTTACAGATATTGACAATGATAAAGTAACAGCATTTGTAGCAAGGGCAAAAACGGTTCGCAATTTCCCTTTATCTCCTTCGGCTACGGTTATTGAAATTCTTATTCACCTCAATTTAATAGATGATAGTACATTGACCAATGCAGCTGTTTTGTTGTTCGGCAAAAATCCGCAACGCTTTGTTTTCAGTTCAGAGGTAAAATGTGCCCACTTTCACGGTAAGGAAGTAGCGAAGCCCATTCCTTCTTATCAAGTGTACAAAGGCACTGTTTTTGAGTTGGTTGACCAAAGTGTGGATTTTGTACTTTCTAAATTAAATATTGAAGTAGGAACAAGAGCAGCCTCTAATCAAGCACCCACCAAATACGAAATACCCCGAGCCGTAATTTCCGAAGCAATTGTAAATGCTATTGTCCATCGTGATTACAGCAGTACAGGTAGCGTGCAAATAATGCTTTTTTCCGATAGGTTAGAAATTTGGAACCCTGGCACCTTGGCCTCTTCCTTATCACTTTCGCAACTCAAAATAAATCATGGTTCATTTCCTTCAAATCCACTGCTTGCCGAACCAATGTACTTGGCAGGTTACATAGAACGCTTAGGCACAGGCACTCGTGATATGGTTAATTTATGTGTAGCCGCTAAACTTAAGGACCCCGAATTTACATTAGATGATGGTTTTAGAGTAACTATTTGGCGACCTGCCAGTCAAGTTAGTGTGGAAGCTACTGAGGAAGTTAGTGGGGAAGCTACTGGGGAAGTTAGTGGGGAAGCTACTAGGGAAGTTAGTGAGGAAGTAAAACGGGTAATACTTGTATTAAAAGGAGAAGAAAAGAGAAGTGATATTCAGCAAAAACTCGATTTGAAAAGTGATGATTATTTTAGAACCAATTATATAATTCCTTCACTTGAAGCTGGCGTTATTGAAATGAAATTTTCTGATAGCCCTAATCACCCGCAACAACGCTATAGACTAACAATCAAAGGCGAAATATTAAAAAAGGAACTCAAAAAATCAACAAAGAAAAAATGAGTAAAGTAGGTCAAATAGAACGTGCCACCCAAAGCCGCATTGTGCAATTGTTTCAAGAGCAATTGCAGTACCGCTATTTGGGTAATTTGGAAAAAGTAGAAGAAAATAGCAATATAGATGAAGCCTTACTAACAGCATATTTAATTAAAAAAGGACACAGTGCTTCACTCATCAGCAAAGCCCTGTTTGAGTTTAAGAAGATAGTAACTATTAATACCAATGATGACCTGTATCAAGCCAACAAAAATGTATATGCAGCGCTGCGTTACGGCATCAATGTAAAAGAAGAAGCAGGGCAAAATAAAACCACCGTTCATTTAATTGATTGGGCAACTCCACAAGAAAATGATTTTGCCATAGCAGAAGAAGTTACCATAAAAGGGCAACACAACACTCGTGGTGAGCTAGGTCGAACCAAACGACCTGATATTGTGATTTACATCAACGGCATTGCAGTTTGTGTATTGGAATTAAAGCGAAGCACGGTTTCCGTTTCGGAAGGTATACGCCAAAACAACGACAATCAAAAACATCTTTTCATCAAACCATTTTACACCACTATTCAATTGGTTATTGCAGGGCAAGATGTAGAAGGTTTGCGATATGCAGCCATTGATACTTCCGAGAAATATTATTTGAAATGGAAAGAGGTAAGTGAAGAATTTAACCCAAACGATACGTACCTCTTAGAACTTACTAAGCCAATAAGAGAGCAAGCAAACAAAGCTGATAATTTGTTGGATAAGCATATTATTGAAATGCTAGGCAAAGAACGCTTGCTGGAAATATTGCACGATTTTGTAGTGTTTGACCGTGGACAAAAGAAGTTTTGCAGACCCAATCAATACTTTGGTTTAAAAGCAGCACAAGAACATATTCGACAAAAAGAAGGAGGTATTATTTGGCACACACAAGGCAGCGGCAAGAGTTTAACAATGGTGTGGCTCGCCAAATGGATACGGGAATACAATGCCAATGCAAGAGTGCTCATCATTACCGACAGAGACGAGCTAGATAAACAAATTGAAAAGGTTTTTAAAGGCGTTGACGAACACATTGTAAGAACAAAAAGCGGAGCTGATTTAATTGAAAAACTAAATGCAACCACACCTTGGTTGTTGTGTTCACTCATTCACAAATTTGGCAACAAAGAAGAAGGTGCTGATAAAAGTAAAGATTACGACAGCTATTTGGAAGAACTAAAAAATGCTTTACCCAAAGACTTTAAACCCAAAGGCGATTTTTATGTATTTGTAGATGAATGTCACCGAACACAAAGCGGTGATTTGAATAAAGCAATGCGCCAACTATTAGGCGAAATGGCTTTGTTTATTGGTTTTACAGGAACACCATTAATGCAAGCCGATAAAAAAAGAAGCATTGAAATTTTTGGCAAGTACATACACACTTACAAATTTGACGAAGCAGTTAAAGATGGTGTAGTATTGGATTTACGTTACGAAGCGAGAGACATAGAACAAAAAATAACTTCGTTAGATAAGATTGATACTTGGTTTGATAGCAAAACAAAAGGCTTAACCGACTTTGCAAAAACTGAACTTAAACAGAAATGGGGAACCATGAAAAAAGTGTTCAGTTCGGTGGGGCGTTTACAAAAAATTGTTGCCGATATTTTATTAGATATGGAAACCCGTGAACGCCTACAAAACGGCAGAGGCAACGCCATATTGGTGTCGGGCAGTATTTACAATGCTTGTAGATATTATCAATTGTTTCAAGAAGCAGGATTTAAAAAATGTGCGATTGTTACTTCCTTTGCTCCAAGTTATGCAGATATAAAAGGAGAAGGAGAAGGTCATACTGAAAAGTTAATGCAGTATGAAATCTATCAAAAAATGCTCAATGGTAAAACTTCGGAAGATTTTGAAGATGAAGCAAAAAATCGCTTCGTTAATGAACCAGCACAAATGAAACTGTTGATTGTGGTGGACAAACTACTCACAGGTTTTGATGCACCAAGTGCAACCTTTCTTTACATTGATAAAAGTATGAGAGACCACGGTTTGTTTCAGGCAATTTGTCGAGTAAACCGTTTGGACGGAGACGATAAAGAGTATGGTTATATTATTGACTACAAAGATTTATTCGGCAGTTTAGAAAACGCATATAAAGATTTTACATCCAAAGCATTTGAAGATTATGACAAATCGGATGTAGAAGGTTTGTTAAGTGACCGTTTGGCAAAAGGCAAAGAACGTTTGGATGATGCTTTGGAGACCATCAAAGCCTTATGCGAACCTGTTGCACCCCCCAAAGAATCAAAAGATTACATTCGGTATTTTTGTGGTAATCCAGAAAATAGAGAAGATTTAAAAGACAGCGAACCCAAACGAGTAGCATTGTACAAAGCTGTTATTTCTCTTATTCGTGCTTATGCCAACATAGCCGATGAAATGGAGGAAGCAGGTTACGAACCAAACGAAATTGAAACTATTAAAAATGATCTGAAGCATTTTGAAAGTGTTCGCAAAGAAATTCAACATGCCAGTGGCGATTGGGTTAATTTGAAACAATATGAACCTGCAATGCGACATTTGATAGATAGTTACATTGGAGCAGAAGAAAGTGAAAAAATTTCAGCCTTTGATGATTTTAGTTTGGTGGAATTACTTGTTAAAGACGGCAAAGGTGCGTTAGACAAATTGCCTAACAACATCAAAAAAAATAAAGAAGCAATGGCAGAAACCATTGAAAACAACTTGCGGAAAGTTATCATTGAAGAAAGTCCGACTAACCCTATTTACTACGAAAAGATGAGTGTGTTGCTGGATGAATTAATTAAGCTACGCAACGAGGAAGCAGCGGAATATGAAAAATACTTAGATGAGATAGTTAAGTTGGCAGTGAAAGTGAAGAAGCCTGAAACAAGCAACGAATATCCTTCAAGCATCAACACGCAAGCCAAACGAGCCTTGTATGACAATTTAGAAAAGGATGAACCTTTGACAATCGCAATGGATAGTGCTGTAATTTATGGCAAACACGATGATTGGGAAGGAACGCTATCGAAAGAAAAACATTTAAAAAACAAAGTGGTAAAACCTGTTTTAGAAGAATATAAAAAGTCAGAAAAATTAGACCCAATTTTTGAAATCATTAAACAGCAAAAGGAATACAAGTAAGTAATGGAAGAAGTAAAATTTCTAAATATCACATCTCAACTTTCTATTGATGTTCTTCGCAAAGACATCAAGAATATGCACTTGGCAGTATATCCGCCAACGGGCAGAGTTCGTATTGCAGCACCATTGCGTATTGATGACGAAGCAGTAAGACTTTTTGCCATTTCAAAAATTGCTTGGATAAGAAAACACCAACGTAATTTTGTTGCACAAGACCGCCAACCCCCAAGACAATTTAAAGAAAGAGAAAGTCATTACTTTTTAGGTAAACGGTATTTGTTGAGAATAATTGAAGAAGAAGCACCAGCAAAAGTAGTTTTCAAAACCAAAACATATATTGACCTCTTTGTGCGACCAGACAGTACAACCGAGCAGCGACAAACAATTATAAATGAGTGGTATCGGACAGAGTTAAAAAAACTCATTCGGCCTATCGTAGACAAATGGGAAAAACAAATTGGCGTAACGGTTGACTACTGGCAAGTGAAGCAAATGAAAACAAAATGGGGAACTTGCAATATTGAGAAGAAACGGATTTGGATAAACTTAGAATTAGCCAAAAAGCCAATCCATTGTTTGGAATATATTATAGTTCACGAAATGATACATCTGTTGGAACGATATCACAATGACCGTTTTCTGACCTTGATGGAAAAGCATATGCCACAATGGAAGTTTTATAAAGAAGAATTAAATCGTTTACCAGTTAGCCACGGAGAATGGACATACTAACAAATAGCCCACGCAATTTTGAAGCACAATTAAAAACCGCACGAGCCGACACACGACCAAAGGTTTTAATAGAGCTTGCAAAGCCGACCCGAAAGAAAAATTGTTTTTAAAAAATTTCCAGTCGAAATTGATAATTTATCGGCTACAACCAAGAAAAAACTAATTGCTACTTGTGACAAATTGATGATTGATTTAAATAATAATTCAATTGTGCAAAACGCAAAATATCAGACTGGCGATGTTGAATTCCAACAGTTCTTTCCGCAAAAGTCTAAACCATTAATTGACGAGATAGATAAAGTGCTTGCGGAATATTATGGATTTAACGAAGCTGAATGAGATTTCATCATCAACTACGACATCAAATACCGAAGGGGCAAAGAACTTGAAAACGAAGGCGAAGAATAAAATAAGTATGAAAATATCCATCCGCTTTTTTAACGACCGTGAAGTGCGGGCACTTTGGGATGACGAGCAATCCAAGTGGTGGTTTTCGGTATTGGATATTGTAGGCGTTTTGAACGATGAAAGTGATTACACTAAAATTCGTAACTATTGGAAATATCTAAAGGCTAAGTTAAAGAAAGAAAACAGTGAAGTGGTTAGTGTTACTACCCAGTTCAAGTTTTTGGTACCAGATGGTAAAAAACGTTTGGCCGATATGTTGGATAGCCAAGCAGAGAAAAAAGATTTCGATCGATAAAAAAGTGAAATTGATCACAAACGATGAGGACTAAAATTCTATTAGCGGCTCTATTTATAGTTTCCCCGCTAATATCATTTGGAAAAGATTATTATATAGCGACCTCAGACTTAAATGTAAGGACTGGGGCAGGGACGGGATATGCGGTTTCTTTTACTTTACGGGAAGGTGATGAAGTTGAACTATTATTAAAGAAAAATAGCTGGAACAAAATAAACTATCTCGGGAAGATTGGTTATGCCCATTCAAAATACTTAAAATTCAATAGAGCGACATCTGAAACAAAATTGGATACATCTCAGAAGATAGTGAATAAACTTCTAATAGGAGCTTACGTTAGCTTAGCTCTTCTTCTTGTTTTTACTTGCTATGGAAAGACACGAGACAAATATTTAATGCACAGTGTTACGGACACGAGCAGAGGCACAAAGTCAGAACGAGATTTGGTATTAAAACTTTTGAAGTATGGTATATCAAAACAAGACATTCTTCATGACCTATATGTAAAAAAACGTAACGGTGAGTTTTCTCAAACTGATTTAGTCGCTATAACGAAAGTAGGTATTATTGTTTTTGAAGTAAAGGATTATAGTGGTTGGATTTTCGGTTGCGGAAATCAATCACGGTGGACTAAAGTATTAGCCTATGGTAAACAAAAATATTCTTTTTATAATCCAATAATGCAGAATAATACACATATAGCTGAACTAAGAAAGCAACTCTATAAAAATGAAAATATACCATTTTATTCGATTGTGGTGTTCTATGGTGACTGTGAATTAAAGAATATCGATTTTGTACCCAATGGAACATTTATTGTAAAGTCAAAAAGAGTGGTAGAAGTTGTGAGAAATATTTTGAGAAGTAATCAGCCGTTTCTCTATACTAATAAAATTGAAGTAATTCGGATTTTAAGGGAAGCAGTAACAAATGGCGGAATCGTAGAAAATCAAATTCAACATAGTGAAAGCATCACGGATATGTTGGGGAAACATAGAGTATTTGATTAACGGTGCTCGGCAAACAAGTTCACAACACGGGGATAGATTCTTCTTCTCAGAGAAGAGAGAATTCTTGAAGAATTGTTCCTTATATGACTATCCGTGGCGGACTCTGGATGTTGTCGGGTATTGTCACCAACTATTCGAATAATTTTTGGAACTAAAGAGTGGCAGAGGTTAGTCAATTTTTTTAAACTCAACAATCAACTCCTTGTTCCGCGGTTTGAAATCAGCAGAATTGCCTAACGGCTCGCCCATGGTTTTTTCCGTCTTTTCTATGCGCCCGCTGGCATTGATGTTGGCAATCGCCAAACTTAACAGCGTTTCCGAAGGGTCACCTAATGGCCTCTGTGCTTCGTTGTCGTCATTCTTAATATCGGGAATAAATCCGGTGCCATAATCAGATTGGTCAAGGCTGTTAAGAGACTTTACAACAATTGGTTGCATGCCCCATTTATTTTTTGAATCATCTGCTTTGTAAATAGAGATAGACCCGACATTCTTTCCAAGCGTCTGGCCGCCAATCAAGAACACACTCATGTAGGGGCGAAGTCCGTTGATCAAAAGCTCACTGGCGGAGGCAGTTCTTCTACCAGTTAAAATATAGACCCTTCCATTCCTTAGCAGTTGCCCGATGTTTTGAGATTTGATTTTAAATTTTGATGACAAGAAGGCAGTCCCAAGGGAGGGGTCATTCAATATTTGTGACGTGAGAGTAGCGTTGTATTGCCGCTTGGCAAATACTTTAGTGTCATCAACCCCCTTGCCGATTAAACTTGCAAGATTAATTGTAGCTGTCTCGGCTCCTCCACTATTGAAACGCAAATCCAAAACTAAGTCCGTGATACCGGCAGATTTAAAGCCGGCAAATACAGCATCCATTTCATCATTGTATTGAGTGCTTGCGGAGGTCGGCCCGGTAGAAAATAAATTGTAAACGTAATACCCGATCTTCCGATTGTTTACAGTAATAACCGTATTCAAGAAATTAGGGTTCTCAGCATACTCAACCGTGCTAAGAGAAATAGTCTTTGAAGTGCCCACCGAATTAGTCGAAAGATCATAGGGGCGGTAGGTAATGGAATGATTGGAATTGATTTCTTGCAAAAGCGTTTGAAAGTTATCGATCGTTATTTGTTTGTTGTTAATTTGATCGATTGCATCGCCCCGCTTCAATCCGGCCGCCTCGGCAGGCGAAACCTTTTTTATGTACGTGATTTGCGCGAACACATTGTTAGCAGTAGAACTCGATCTGTACAACGTAAATTCGTAACCAGCTTCTTTACTTACTCCTTGCAACGCGTTGAGCAGATCTTGATAGTTGTTTTGAATCCAAGAAAACCGATCTTCACTTGAGAGCAACGACTTAAAAAAAGCATCGGGTACTTGTTCTTTGTTTGGCGAGGTGGGGATTTGATCTGTCCAATAGTAGGCCTGCTTCATATTACCCAATATCCAAGAGTTAACATAATCATTCTCGCTGGGCGCTGGGTCATCTTTGCTGCAGGAGGCAACAAATAGTAATGACCAAATAAGACTAACCGTGAGGATGTAATTTAAGGTCTTTTTCATACTCTATTTTTTCCTTTTCTTAAGTTGAATATTTATTTCTGTTTGGTTGACGTCAGCCAACATTTCCTCAAATCCCTTTTTTTGAATGATGATACGCTCATAGAGTTTGAATGACGATATAAAGAATGTTCCGCACTTATTTGTCGTGGCTAACAGTTCACCTTTCGCTGATAGAATTTTTGCCCGATTTACGTTGGCACCTTTTAGGTTTTTTACGGTTCCGTAAACAGGGATTTTGCCATCGCTGCTTACTAAGTATATACCGTTTTTGCCACGAGGCCCCATCAGGTCCATGGCTTGCTTGCCTTTGATGTAGTCTATCCTTTCAAAATCTGAAAGGCGAACAGTATCGCTTACAGGCTTGCCATTAATAAAAACGATCGGTTTAACTTTTACAGAATCCTTTTTTGTTTGGGCACCAACGATGCTGCTTATCAATAAAAATACAATACACAAGTAGGGGTTTAGTTTCATTTGACTCAGAATGTAAAACTCTAAAATTATTTTTTAATATCTTCTCTTTTTCAATGTTTTTTGCACTTGCTAATACCTCACGCAAACAAAACGCAATAAAAGCCCACCTTGTTCCCCGCCAAGGAGGTTTATTGATAGCGGGTATATTCTTCGCTACCGGTTTAGAAAGGAGTTTATCTTTGGTAGTGGGTTTTTAACCGAGTTTCAATAGGAAAGATTTAAAGGTGCGGGGATTCAAAAAATTCAAGAATTTTATCCTAGAAAAAATCCCTTACTTTTGGTTTGCAACTATAACACACCATGACCCCCGACTTCAAAACCATTTGCGCACACGCTGGCGCCACGCCTGATCCACAAACCGGTGCGGTTACTTTGCCTTTGCATTTTTCATCGACATTTCATTACCACCCTACGGGCGAATACCCTACCGGGAATTTGTATAGCCGGGAGTCAAACCCGACACGTACAACATTAGAAAATGTGTTGGCGCAACTCGAACAAGGTGAAGATGCGGCAGCGTTTAGCAGCGGAAGTGCTGCGGCCAATGCGGTTTTCCTTAGCCTTCGCCCGGGTGATCATCTTATCATCAACTTTGATGCGTACGCAGGCATCCGCACCATGTTGCGCGATATTTTTATGCCGTGGGGATTAGAAGTTACCTTCACCGATTTGAGCAACATTGAAAATCTTTCAAAGTCGATCAAACCGAATACAAAATTAGTATGGACGGAATCGCCCACGAACCCACAATTGAAAATTGTTGATTTGATCTCGTTGATTAAAATAGGCAAGGAACACAAGATCAAAGTCGCTGCAGATAATACGTTTGCGACACCAGGGTTGCAAAATCCTATCAAGTTGGGTGCAGACATTGTGATGCATAGTACTACCAAATATTTAGGCGGTCACAGCGATTTGACAGGGGGTGCACTGATCACCGCAAAAAAAGATGAGCAGTGGGAGCGCATCCGTCACATTCAACACATTCAAGGTGCCGTGCCGAGTCCGTTTGATTGTTGGTTGTTGATGCGTGGCATTAGAAGCTTTGTTCCGCGAATGGCGCACCACCTGAGTAATGCAAAAGCTATTGCAGCATTTTTGTCAACCCATCCAAACGTAGAACGCGTATTGTATCCAGGGCTTGCTACCCATCCCGGTCATGAGATAGCTAAAAAGCAGATGAGTGATTTTGGTGCAATTGTTTCCTTTTTGGTGAAGGGAAATAAAGAAGATGCGATTCAAATTGCCCAGCGGGTAAAAGTGTTCACCAACGCGACCAGTTTGGGTGGCACGGAAAGTTTGTTGGAACATCGCAAAAGCGTAGAAGGCCCCGATTCGCCCACACCTGATAATTTAATTCGGTTGAGTGTTGGGTTGGAAGACGTAACGAGTCTGATAGAAGATTTGAAGCAAGCGTTGGGTTAGACTGTCTCAATTTCTCTTGCCACAAACCTCCCCGCTGCAGGCGGGTGCACGAAAGGATTTATTCGTGGCAGACCTAGCTACTTGCCAATACCTTCTTTTTCCACGCTCCCGATCGCATATAGAAAAACGACATTGAAAACATACTGATCCAATACACCCACTCGCTTACCCATGCCCAAACAAGAGACAAGTTCCAAACTTCTAGCACAAAGTAAACATAAGCGGTGTACAGCACTAGCGTAACAAACTCAATCATCAGGTTCACCATTGTGTTACCCGTGCCAGTTACCGCGTTCAACCACACCACCGAAAAAGATTGCATCAACAAAGCCGAGGATACCACACGCAACACCGGTGTTGCGTAGGCAATAAAATCTTCGCCCTGCCCAAACAGAGAAAGAAGCAGCTCTGGAAACAAGTTGAAAAGAACTGTCATCAACAATGAAAATCCAAAACTCACTTTGGAGATTCGCACGACCAACGGCATTACGTCATCCAATTTTTTTTGACCAATCATATTGCTCACCATCGTGTTGGTGGTGGCGGCAAATGCCCACGAGAAAATTCCTGCAATGCCAAATGCGTTGCGCATGGTGTTTGATACCGCTAAGTCGCGGGCACCATGGTGCTCAATTAAAATGTAAAAATATTCCCAGGTAATAATGCTGAGTGCAAATTGTAAAATGAGTGGCGAAGATCTCACCAATACCAATTGAATGGTTTGCCACTCTAACTTCCAACTTTCAAAGAAAGCAAACTTTTTGTGAATGCCTTTGGCGTGGATCACGGCATAGATCACCAACAAGCCGATGCCCTCGGCAATGATAGAGGCATACGCAGCTCCGTTGAACCCAATTTCAGGGAAGCCTAGCTTTCCGTAAATAAAGACGTAATCGAAAAAGATATTGGCAATGGCCTCACTCAATGTGCCCCACACCAAAAATTTAGTCTGGTTCGTGCCGACCAACAACGCATTGCGCATTACATACAAATACAACAACGGCAATCCCCAAATACGGATACGAATGAAGCTGATTACTTCTTCGGCAATTACGGTGTTGTGAATGGTGTGGCGCATGATCCAAGGCGCGAACATGTAAGAGGTTAAAATCCCGAGTATTGAAATTCCTAACGCCAACCAAACACCATGATAAAACAGCTTGCCGATTTCTTTGGGTTGATTTTCTCCCGCCTTGCGCGCAATCATTGATTGTAGCCCATTGTTGAGTCCACTGCCGATGACTGCGAAGATCAAATAGTAAACTCCGGTAATAGCAGCGCTCGCCAACGCTTGCTCGCCCAATCCACCTAAGAAAATATTATTAGTAATAAAGTTGATTTGTGGAACGATCAACGCCAATGAAATGGGCATGGCCAAGCCGAGAATTTGCTTGTAGCCGGTTTGGAGGCGGAGATCAGGGGTGTTCATTTGGTTTTAGATTGTTAGATTTGATTTACCGAACAACCATGCGGAAAGGTATTTTCACAAATAAGTTAACTATAAATATACCAAAAAAGGCTTTTCTGTCTGGTCTTTTTGTGGGAATCATTTATGCAATTGTCTTTTATTTTTTTCTTGTCGGATGCCGAGAAGCCTGGAGATACCTGTCAGGTCTTTCTCACGGTGAATCGTTCATATTCCTAAGTGATAGAGAGATCGTTTTTTATAATTTCTTTTTTGCATTCATTAGCTGCCTTACAGGATTTGGAATTGCTACAGATTTTTGGTGGAGAACCGTTAAAGTGCCAAACTACATTCGTTTGTCAATCATTGTGGATCAAAAAGGTCTGCAATGGTTCTTTAATCATTTGTTTTTCAAGCTTGCCATATTTTTTGGAATATTTTGCAGTGGCATTTCGCTGTTTGAATCGTTTCAGTTTTATCCGGCATATAGATATCTATTCTATTTGCTAATGTTCGTTTTATTCTTTCATCAGTGGATGAAGGCCAGGTTATTTTTTGGTAAGAAAATTCTGAGATACATGATGATTATTGGGGTCATTGAGTTATCAACTTCTTTAGCACTGGCATTTATCCCATTAGAATTTAGTCAAAGAATGAATAGTGTTCTTCTGAAGCGGTCACCAAAGTATTATTGCGACTATGAATTGCCAACCTCCAGCATTGCTTACGGAATTTTACGCAAACATATCAGTTTCCCATTGTACCTCGGAGTTTCAAAACAACAGATTGACTCAATCATATTGGTTTCTTATTGGCGCGATAAAATGAGACCTATAAGTATGAACGAAATAGCTAGCTGGATTTCAGAAAAAAGGGAAACGATATATGAATTGGAGTATGATCAAATGGCAACAGAGTTATACGTTGATAAACATATGAAGATGAAGGAAGTAAAGAAGGTATTGATGGCATTGCGGAAATCCGATGCTAGAATTGTTTACCTTATGGCAAATAAATATGGAGTTGGTTTGCGTTGGACATTGAGACCTTTATGCGAAGAAATTCACCAAAGGGATACGAGCTATCAAATTCCTAATATGCCCTGTTCTGAATTTAAAGCATTGAGAAATGAAAAAAAGGTACCATTGGAACTTTCAAATAACAAAACGCTCTATAAAAACAGGCTAATTGATTTGGAGATAGTTGATTCGATAAAATTCAATATTGAGAAGTTTAGTGGAGGAATTAGTTTTGAAATGTATGTGGATGATGAGTCGGACTATGAGACATTTGTTCGAATCTATGAAAGTATCCGAGTTGCCTATTTACAAATTTGGCAAGAAGTTGCCAAGGCTCAGTTTGGGTTGACTCTTTCTCAAAAGGATTTTGACTCCAACAATTTTGACTCAGATTTCTTGGATAAAATTCGGAAGATCAAGCAAGAATACCCCGTTAATTTTATCGTATGGAGCGATGAAGAAATCGAATACTTTAACCTCCGGTAAAACAAAAATAGAATTCAATCGACTAACCTTATAGCCAAAGACAAAAATCATGCAAACCATCCTCGGAGCTAACGGAACTATCGCACAAGAATTATCAAAGCTCCTTCCCCAGTACACGGATAAAATCAGACAAGTAAGTCGCCATCCCAAAAGAGTTAATGCTTCAGATGAATTGGTTACTGCCGATCTGCTGAACTACGAACAAACGGAAAAGGCAGTGGCGGGTAGTGAAGTAACCTATCTATTGGCAGGGCTTACTTACAAAACGTCAACCTGGCAAGAGCAATGGCCAAAGGTGATGAAGAGCACAATTGATGCGTGCAAAAAACACACTAGCAAATTGGTGTTTTTTGATAACGTGTATTCCTATGGATTGGTAAATGGACCGATGACCGAATCAACACCTTTTAATCCTACCAGCAAAAAAGGAGAAGTGCGCGCGAAGATCGCTACAATGTTGTTAGATGAAATTAAGGCTAAGAATTTGGAGGGCCTGATTGTGCGGGCTGCCGATTTTTATGGTCCCAATGTTCCGTTGAGTCTCACGCATTCGATGGTGACAGAAAAATTGAAAGCGGGTAAGACAGCGCAATGGATGGGAGATATTAGAAAAATACATTCGTTTACCTACACCCCCGATGCGGGGAAGAGTGTAGCGATCTTAGGCAATACTCCTAGTGCGTATAATCAAACCTGGCATGCCCTTAACAGCAGCGAAAAGATTACGGGAGAACAGTACATCAAAATCGCGTGCGAAATTATGAATCGCCCTTACAAAGTACAGGCATTGCCTAAATTTGGAGTGCGTGTATTGGGTTTGTTTATTCCGGTTCTTCGCGAATTTGTGGAGATGATGTATCAATATGAGAATGATTACATTTTTGATAGCAGCAAGTTTGAGAAGGCGTTTAATAGTAAGGCAACGGAATATAAAGTGGGGATCGCGGAGACATTGAGATAGAATCAACCTGTCGTATTTCCGGTTGAGAATTGAAAGTGATGTGCATGGCCCGTGGAGGTAAAAGCTTCGTTCACCATTACATTTTTTACCTACAACGTCCTTTTCATTTCCACAATTTTCGTAGTCAGTCTCTGACGAACAAAAAATGAGTGGCCTCTCAAGTAACAAACGCTCCTTCCTCTATTAAACCTGAAGTCCTGCCGCCAATGGCTACTTCGCTTGATTGTTGCATCGATTCACTGTGCAAGTTGAGGCTGCGTGATAATGACCAATTAAAATTTCCTTAGAAGTTCTCCTCTACTGCAAAATAGGAAGTTGGCGGAGACGGGGATATTAATAGAAGGTAATCGTCAGCGCTAAAACGGCACCGCGGGAATTTTCTAACCGGACCAGTTCCCGCCCGCTGTATCGGAACTCATTATTCATTCCAATTCGATTTTAGAGAAAGGTCTTTATCAGCACGATTAATAGGGGGCTGGCTCTGGAAAATCGGTATTGTTCTTTTTATAAAAAAGCTGCAAGAAAATCAGGATCAGATTTTTGCCTTCCCGGCTTTGTTGTTTTTCAAAAAAAGCATCGATGTCTTGAAAACCGCTTAGCGTTTTAAATTCATCGTCCGTGATTTGTTTAAAGCCCATCGACCAATCTTTAAACAGGCGCTCAGGGTAGTCGCCCTCAATTACGATCGTTACTTTTTTGTGCCGCGTATCGTTTGCGATCTTTTCATACAATTTCTTTACTTCGCTTTTATCCCCCTCCAACACTTGAATGAATTTACCCTGCAGGTAAAGCAGCATACCGGTAATTTCTTTGGTTTTATTCCACGTGTTGCTTTGATTTAAAAGTTGGATTAGGTCGCTTTCTGAAAAAGGTTGGCTGCCGTAACTGGTGTAAACTAGATGGTACATGCAACGAAGCTACGCTTTTAGGCGCTTGAGGCAATATCTGTCTTCTGCTCTTTTTTGAATGGCGAAAAGTCCTGATGAACTTTGATGGCGCGGCTAGAAAGTGAAAAAGCAATGATCAACCAGGCGAAAGCCCCATCTATATGCCAAGACCCAGGAGATAAACCAGAAATAGTCACAGACACCTTGAAAAAGGGTGGCAACGCCCACTTCCTAAAATGCGCAGGGAGACTTTTGGTGTTCAAATTTCGCCCGCCCAAAAAATCGCTATGTCAGCGGGCTAAAACTCGCCATTTGGTTGACGTTCGTGCTGGTCCTTTAGGGAAAAAAACGGAAGCCTGTAGATAAACCGGGTGCGGAATTCACAAAAAAGAGATGTTTACGGCTGTTGAACATCAATTTTAGGAGATTTTAAAAAAAAATATGAAATTTTTTTAAGCACTTTTTGTTTAACAAAAAGTCGTAAATTACATGCAAAAAGTAACCAAAAAGGTATTTTGTGGATTGAATAAAAGTGTTTTGGCACGATCTTTTAAACGTTTTTAAAATGTTTGCATAAATACTTTTTTGAGAAAATTCACTCGTTTGAAACAAGTCTTATGAACGTTTGTTAATCTTGTTCAATAAAACTCTTAAACAAAACTATATGAACACCATCCTGACAGACATCGTGAAAATCCCAGTGGATGATCCGATCGCATTCACAAAA
>Ga0226658_10000175_pt1 | contig 28894 bp, 18 predicted proteins | sample OliLak19BULKMAT1_FD_169091 | JGI IMG/M metagenome (GOLD analysis project Ga0226658, IMG submission 169091) | Freshwater microbial mat bacterial communities from Lake Vanda, McMurdo Dry Valleys, Antarctica - Oligotrophic Lake LV.19.BULKMAT1 (v2)... | ecosystem: Environmental > Aquatic >... | reverse complement strand
CTCGTAATCGGTCAGAAGTTTCTTTTTCAAGTCCTCTTTTTAAATTTTCAATTCCCATCAACTTGGAATTCTTTTCGTTATACAACTCGTCTTCAAGATTCCTCAAAGTCTGAAGTTGGCTGTTTACTTGTCCAAGTGCTTCAAAATGAAAATGCGCAAATAAGAAATCTTGGTCTTTAACAGAACTATCAATTAATCGAAGAAGGTTAATCTTTTCTTCTTCAAGTGCATTAATCAACGTCTCTAAATCTTTGTCCAATGGCTAAATCTTTTTTAAGCTTGCCGCTAACATTTGTATAGGCGCAACCAGTTGCGTCTATACACCCAAATATAGGTAATAGACGCATAGAGTTGCGGCTATTTCCCATTTAGCTGCCGTTGATGATATCGGTGTCAGGGCACTGTTCATTTTAAAAAACACAAACCGTAGAAAGCAAACCCCAACTTTGCTTTCTACATCCGTTGTCCCCCCGGTTTCCTGTCATCGCTTTGCTGTCCTTCGGAAATACCCTGGCCTTTTATGCTCTTTTCCTCCAGCTTGGACGCTTCAACCATCCCTCCCATGTAAGCACAAGCCTGCGCCAACAGAAAATCACGCATCGGCGTAGTGTCCTCCGCTGAGCTGTCGTAAAACGCTTTTAGGTATTCAGCCCTTTTGTTGGGTTGCACGGGCGTGATGGGGAAACCATAGTAGGCTTGGATGAAATTCATCAACAGCCTTGACGTACGGCTGTTCCCGTCACCGAATGGATGGATCGAACGCAGATAATAATGGGCATCGAACGCTAGGCCATAAACTTTATCAATGCCTTCGACGGCCTTCATCTTTTGCTGGAGCCCTGAACAAAATTCTCCCATGGAAGAAGGTATTTTTTGGTGCGCTGGATAATAGCGCGAAACGACCTGTCCATCGCCCTGCTCTATGTTCGCATAGGCGCTCGACAACCGATAGTCGCCTTTCGATACGTCGTAATCCCCCAACACCGTTTTCTGAACTGCCCCCGTCGTCTTCATCACTTTGCCCGCAATAGTTCTTACGAAGCCCTCTGTAACAGGAACTTTTTCCTTCGCTCTGTCAAGGACAAATGAAAGCGCCTCGTAGTGGTCCCTTACCATATTGGAATGTCCCAATGGTTTGCCCGCAGGAGTGATCCCGTCCTTTATCAGCAAGGCCGTTTCGATCATCGTGAGCGTTGAGCCTTCCAGTACTGTGGAATTGTGCGTGACCAGTATTTTATTCAGCTCTTCGTGCCCTATGGCCGCTGCCAACGGCTGAAATTGCCCGTATAGTTTTTCGAGTACCGTCATAAAAAAATTCTTTTACATTTTTTGTCCCCCCAGCCTTCTTTCATCATTGCCCGGACTGCCGATAACCCTGAGATCATACGGGACCGCATCTAAGCCATATTCAAAAGTATAGCCCAGCGGTTCGAGCACCTTCAACAAATTTTCACATTTTTTATACGTGACGAAATCACCAAACTCCAACAATATTTTCTGTACATTTTTGGGCAAGCTTTCTGGTGCCTGAAATAAATCAATTGCCGCTGTCGGTTGCCCACCAACACCCCTCATCTCGGCCGCCAGCGAATCGCGTTCGATTTTTGAGTTGAGTTCATCGCAGCTAACGCGCAGCGTTTGCATCTTTTCCCTGTCCGGAAATTCCCCTCCCATTGATTCCACAAGGGCATCCCTTGTTTTAAACTTTTTATCAAGGTCTTCCTTCACATTTGCCAGTATTGTGGGGATACGATTCACAGCCGTGTACAAGTACCCGCCGGCCAGCACCGGGTTATTGTTCAACTCACCGTCTGCATAATTGATGACCGTCCCGTTGTCGGATGCCGCAAATACTTTTCCGTAGGGAATCGCCAAACCTGTCTCACTGAAAGCAACGTATGTTTTAACTTTCAGTTTAAAAATCCCCATGGCCGCAACGTCAACAACAGATCCGCTCGGGTGCGTGCGCACCATCGCGGCAACTTCTGTGAACAGCTTCTCCCCTATCTGTTGACGGTCCATATACGGAACGCCAGCGACCATCAACGGAAGTACGCTACTGTCGTGATCGGCCAGCCACACCGCATCTTTCGAAAGGCGGTCCACTGTTTGCTCAACTGTCTCAATTTCCCTCAACAAATTAGAATGGCGAACAACAGTTGCCTGTTTCTGCGTCTGGAACGCCGTGTAACTGTGTTCCATCATACTGTACTCCTTGTCCAACTTGGCCTTTTGCAACAGATCGGTATTCCCAGATAGCAACGCTTCAAATTCAGCGTAACCAACGCCCGACTGTTCATCAAACGAACCCTCATCGATCTTCCGGTCTGTCGTGTTCGTTTTGATCTGTAGTATAAAGCTTTGTTTGTTTTTCAGTATTGTAAAACAATAAGGGTCGAGTGTCCGGTTCACCGCATAGAAATAACTTTTTGCCACGTTGCCCCTATGTTTTCTTACCATCTCCGCACCCTGACGATAAAGCCTCCCGTCCCGTTGCTCGATATCCTTTGGCGTCCATGGAAAATCATAATGGTGGACAGCGATCATACTGTACTGCGGATTGATACCGGTCCCCCCTACTTTTGTGCTGCCCAACGCCACACGTATCTTCCCATGGTTCATGTCCTTGGTGAACTGGGTCTTGCGCGCATTGGTCTTATAATCATGCACGAACTGGATCTCTTCAGCGGGCAGCCCGTGTACCTCGATCAGGATGCGTTTGATCTCCCCATATACGTTGAAGCCTTTTGAACCCGGTGTGCCCAAATCCCCAAATATCATTTGCGTCCCCCTAAAACTTGTTGAAGAACGGTACTCGGCCGCGACCACTTCACACATCTTGGCCAACTTGCCAGCCGGGTCAAACGAATATTTTTCCCCATCGATCAACCGCATATCGATCGACATCTTTTTTGCTAGGTTGGTGGCAAGCAACATGTACGCCTGTTTCTCATTGTCACCCAATATCATCCCTATATGCCCACCATCTTTTGTCTTGGCAAACATGATCAGCCTTTTTATGAAATCCTCTTGGTCAGCACTGGGCTCAATGTTCACCATCACATGCTCCAGCGTCGGCTTCTCGTCCTTGAGCGCTAGGTTTGTGACCACGTGCGCCATGTCCTTATACCACATTGCCAGCTCAGGAAGGTTCACGAATTGGCGGTAGCGCATCTTCGGCTTTATCTCGCCAGTGACCGAGAACTCAAAGTTTATCGATTTCTTAGCGAACATTTTACTCCACGCATCGAAGCTCACCAAATTCAGGGAGGGGTTTTGTAACTTGTTGACACGGAGGTATTTTTTGAGCAGATAAAGCTCGACCATCGAATTGGAGATCGGCGTCCCCGACAAAAACGTGATGCCCTTGTCACCCCCTTTTATTTCTTGTATGGTCCTTACGCCATAGAGCAGGTTCCTTGCCCTGTCCGAACCTTCCGGCGTACCAAGTCCGGGGATGTTCCCCTGGCGTGTAGTGAAGGGAAGGTTTTTAAATTCATGGCTTTCGTCAACGAAAATGTGGTCAAACCCTATCTGCTGAAAAGTATAACCGATATCGTCCCTTGCTATTGACGCGGTACGGATCTTCATTTTTGCCTCAAGGTTCAGCTTCCGTTGTTCCAAACCCTTGAGCACCCGTTTGGATAAACTTGCATCTCCCTGGAGTGCATTTATATCGGCACGCAGCAGTGCGATCTCATCACCGTCAACCCGTTCCACGATCCTCACATCGTGCTGCAACGCCTTATAATTATCATGTGTAATGATAATGGCATCCCATTCGTTCACCGCCATCTTTGTGAACAACGCTTTTCTGTTCCCTTTTTTAAAATCATTTTCTTTCGGCGCCAATACCCGTGCCGAAGGGTAGCACTCTTTAAAAGTATTGGCAATAGCATCAACGTTCGATTTTAAACAGAGTATCAACGGCTTATTTGCCACACCGAGTTGTTTCATCTTGATGGCCGCAAGCACGATCACCAAAGTTTTACCAGCACCAACAACATGATCGATCAGCCCGCCATCTTCCTGAAGTACTTTCCAAACGGCGTCAACTTGCGTTTTCTTTGGTTCAAACCCTTTCAGCTCAGCAAATTTCAAATGCGACCCATCATATCTCCGCGGGACAAAATTGTTGATCTCCTTATTGTAAATATCAACAAGCCTTGTGCTGACGTCCTTTCTGACATTGGTGGTAAAATCAACCCATGCCTTTTTTATTTCGTTCACTTTTAGCTCGACGCTTTTCATCCCATCGAAATCCGGGACGGTGGTGTTCTCATCGATCCTGATTGTGAGCTTGGGTATTGTGTCCTGGACCGCGTATTCGAAAATATGACCGCCACCTATAGTCCCGCCGTTGGTGGTTGCCGCATACGTCACTTCGCTCCGGGGCGAACTACGCTTGAGCATCAAATAATAGGAACTGGAATCCCGCTTGACCACAGCGGGCGCATCGAACAAATATTCGGCAAATTCTTGGTACACATCCGTAGGGACCCAACGGACGCCTAAGTTTATGTCTATGTTTTCCCGTGACAACCGCACAGGCAAAACAGATTCCAGCTCACGTTTGTGATCTGTAAAATTATCACCGTCCGTAAATGGAGCCTCAAACTCGATCCTATCGAGCCGCTCCAACTTTTCCACCACGTTACCACTTAGGAACAGATCCCTGGGAGCAAACCTGTACCCCTTGTCCAATGGCTCGATAAAAAACTCCTTTGTCATCAAGCCTTGCTGGATCACTTCATTTTCACTCTTTTCCAAAAGAGACGCCAGCAACGGAATATCCACACGGTTCAAACTGTTCAGCGAAATGATAATAGCATCCTGAAGGCTTTTGGCACTGAGCTTCGCGGCTACGTTATTGACACGCCGTTCAAAAATATCCCCTTTAACATAATCATTTCCCTTTAGCGTCTCCAAGGAAAGCAACTTGAACCCATCCGGGTCCGCGTTTATCAACCTACGGTTCACCACGCTGTTCAGATTGCCATACCTGAAAAGAAATTCCGTATAGAGACGGTTCATTTCCTTCCTGAGCGAATCCATACGGTCAACATCTTCCGTGTCCATCTCTGCCGCCACCAATGACGTAAATGCGCCCCTTATGTTGTGCAAATACATCACCCGCTCCGCATCGCGCATCGAATCGATACGCTTGAACACGATTTTCCCGTTCTCCTTTTCGACCACCCCGGCCAGACCGCCCAGGGCCACGATACTCCCATCTTTCAAAGTGGTCCGGTATGGATACCCCTCTGGGATTTCACTGAGCGTTGAAGCCGCCCCGACCTGCTCGATAACAAAGACCCGGTCTGTGGACTGACCAGCGCTCACCCCTTCCTGAAGTGCATACTTCAGTTCAGACATATACGCGTCACTTGTTTTGATAACGTCCAGCGTCTCGCCGTCATATTGGCCGCCCAACGACAGTGATCCCAATATATGCTGTTGGTTCCGTTGATAATACCTGGATAAGTTTACCCCGACACCTTCAACATCATGTTTGACCGTCTCTATAAAGTCGTTGTCGCGGCCACTCAAACGCCCTAACTTCTTTTCATCTTTCTGCAGCACGATCACGTCAGTCACGACCCTAGTGCCCTTCGATGAAAAAACGTCATTGGGCAACCTTACCGCAGCCAGCAGGTTCGCGTTGGACACTAAATATTTCCGTACCTCCCTGTTGGTCGGTGAATCCATTACACCAGTGGAAGTGACAAAAGCCAACATCCCTTTGTCACGCAAGTGGTCCAACCCTTTTACAAAAAAATAATTGTGTATGCGTGTTGTCGATTTTATTTTTACAGCATTGCCCTCCCTATATATTTGGTCGTCCGCTACGCGGTACGGACCAAAAGGGATATTGCTCGAGACAAGATCAAAACTTTTAATCGCTTTATGGTCTTCAAACCCTTTCTGTAACACAGTGTCACCCTGAAATATCCGTTGCAATACCAAGGCTGCCAACAAGTCTTTCTCTATTGCCGTCACATGCGCATCTGGGTCTTTCTCCCTTATCTTGTCGATAAAAATCCCGCTCCCGGCTGAGGGATCTAAAAAGTTGACTCCGTTGCCGTACCGTCCGACAACAGCCTCCAACATGACGTCGACCAAATCTACCGGTGTGTAAAAAGAAGTGAGCACAGACGAGCGCAAACTATCAATGACTTTTCCATACCGTTCACCAAAAACAGCTTTCAGGAGACGGTGTGCCTCGAGCACTTCTTCGCGCACGGCCAGATCACCTTGTCCCCAATCGTTCAAGGTCTCAGTATCCAACAAGAGTTGTTTTAAACCACCCGTCCCGGGATAGCGGCGCAAAACAGATACATCGGCATCCGCTTTAGCAAGCTCCCTCAGCACATTATTAAAGTCTGTGTATGACTGCCGCAGATCAAACCTCTCTCCCATATTCAAAATCAATCAAGCCCTTCAAACGCAGCCGCCCGGGCGATCTCCGCGACACCATTGTGACCAATGCCCCCGTTTTGGTAATCTTCACTGCCTAGCACCTCACTTGCAGCCTGAACATAAATATCATAACGCTCATCTATGAACTCCCCCAACGTTAAGTCCCCCAACAGTTCAACTAATTGCTTACCATTTTTTAAAAGCAAGCAATCCATTATGACCTTGCCCACTGGAGTGTCCATTGCGTCGATCAGATCAACTTCCGAATTATTTTCCATTGCTTAAAATTTAAAACCCACTGTAAAATCATCCTTCAGGATCAACTTGGCATCGAAAGTATTCCCACGCTTGGGGGAATAAAAACCTTTGATGATGCCCGTTTCCCTTTTCTCGATCAACGTTTCCATTTGTTTATCGGTCAACTTTTTCTTGGTGATCACACGGAACACAATGAAGCCACACTTTTCACGCTCTGTGCTGCAGACCGCTGCGTCGAGCTTGTCGTTGCTGACAAACCGTATATGCCCTGTCTTGCACTTCGGGCACGAAATGGCGCTCTCCGCCTCGAGCCGTTGCTGTTCGACCTTCACCCCTTGTCCCGCACCCAGCAGTGACGTGGTGATCCCCTTCGTGTAACCACGTATCGCCGCCATAAAGCTAGTGGCCACCAACTTTCCTTTTTCAATTTCTATCAATTGTTTTTCCCAACCCCCCGTTAATTCTGGACTGCCGATCTCCATCCCTTTCACGAGCTTGTAAACTGCCAGCCCTTTATCAGTGGGGACAAGCGATTTTTTTTGTCGTGAAATATATTCCTTTTCAAAAAGGTTTTCAATCACGGCCGCCCGCGTAGCCGGTGTTCCCAGGCCGGAGTCCTTCATCGCTTCCCGCGCCTGATCGTCGCTGACTTCTTTTCCACACGTCTCCATGGCTTCGAGCAACGTTGCCTCCGTGTGCAATGGCTTGGGGCGCGTTTCTTTCCGGACGTTTTTTGCATCCACCAGCTCCAGCTTCTCGCCAACAACAAGCACGGGAAGCTTTTCAACCTTCTCCTCTCCTTCTTCGACCTGTGGGTTCACCGACCGCCAGCCCGCATGTTTTATAACCGTGCCCTTGGCCGAGAACTTTTCCGCTGCAACCGTTAGTACAGCTGTCGTCATTTCCTTCACACAGGTCTCATGAAAGGCCTCCAGCACCCGGCCGCCAATGAGTACGTACAATGCCCGCTCGTCTTCTTTGAGCGCGTTGCCGCTGTTCTCCGTGGTCAACAGCGCATGATGGTCCGTTACCCCCTCAGCGTTTACCGACCGTCTGTTCAATTCCCTGCCAGCAAGACCGCTTGCGGCCGTGGCCAGCGTCACATCTTGTGCCAACAGCTTCACCAGTGAAGGGATCTGCTCAAACACGTCCTCGCCTATGTACCGGGATCCTGTCCGTGGATAGGTGATCAACTTCCCCTCGTAAAGTTGCTGCGCAATCTTCAGCGTTTTATCGGCCGAATAGCCAAGCCTTTTGTTGGCCTCTTTTTGAAGCGTGGTCAAATCATAAAGCAACGGGACGGGCTCTTTGTTTTGCTTAACATCAACGGCGTCCACTGTGACAGAAGCCCCTTGCTTCACCGATCCTGTCACAGCCAACATAACCCTCGCACCTTCTGCAGCGGTCGGCCAACGGTTCACGGACAGAGCACCAAAAGATATCCCTGATTTTCTCAGCGCCAGTTCTACCTGAAAATAGACCTCCGGGACAAAAGCGTTGAACAGCTCATGGCGTTGACATATCATCACCAACGTTGGCGTTTGTACACGGCCAAGGGAAAACAGCCCACCTCCTGCCGACACCGTCAGCGCCCTCGTGGCGTTCATCCCCACCAACCAGTCCGCCTCCGACCGCGCACGCGCCGCCTCAAAGAGTGCATCATAAGAAGAACCTTTTTTCAGCTTGTCAAATCCTTCGCGGATGGCCTTATCTGTTTGGGAGCTGATCCATAACCGCTGGAAAGGTTTTTTGCAGCCCAAGTATTCGTAAATGTACCGGAAGATCAATTCCCCTTCGCGCCCAGCGTCAGTGGCAACGATGATCTCGTCGGCACGTTGGAAGCAGCCATCAATTATTTTGATCTGCTGCCGGATGCCCGGGTCGTCTTTGTAGCCGTCCTTTGAATAGGCCTGCCTGCACACCAGCTTGAAAGTATCCGGGAGCATCGGCAGGTTTTCCTTTTTCCACTGGCCACCATAACCATACATTTCCGGCGGTGCCAGCTGCACCAAATGACCGAAGGCCCATGTCACTAAATAGCCGTTCCCCTCCAGAAAGCCAGACCGCTTTTCTGTCGCCCTCAGGATCCTGGCCAGATCACGGGCCACACTTGGTTTTTCTGCAATGACAACCTTCATAAGCGAAAGTTAAAACTTATTATTATATTGAAACAAAAATGTTTCACCTAAAAAGCTAACCCTATGCCAAAAACAACAGACACCATTTACGCAGGAACGCTCACCGCGTCCGCAAAATTCAAAGACGATATCCTGGAAGGATACTTTGACGTATCAAAACTTGATGAAGAATCAGTCAAAGGATTGATCTACGCCATCAAAGGGAACAAGCGCCTCAATATTAAAGTGGTGAAAAGAAAAGCCCCGGGCCAATATGGTGACACGCACTACATCGAGGTAGATCAGTTCAAGCCCAACAAGCCAAAGGAGGCATAACGTGTGGGAACTAAAAAAAGGGATGTTATCGCATCCCTTCTTTTTTTTCCATTCCATTCTATTCAAGTGCAAAACAGAAAAGGGAAACCAACGGTTGCGATGGTTGCTCCGCACCAATACTATTGAGCCTTTCCTTGGTCATCACAACCAACGAATACTCACCGGGCAGTGTCAGTACATCAAGTATTATCTCGTACGTGTCGACACCCACTCTTTTAAATGTTCGTGGGAGAATATTTTCTTGAACGAATGATTCATACGGCATTTTATAACCCACGATAAACATCCTATACTTACGCTTCAACGCCGTTTTATCGTCAGCGGCAGAAAACAATAATACCTCGTCGCCTGGATCAACGCCCGGGCTGACCTTCACAAAAAACCGCGGCCTACTTCCTTTTAAGAATCGTTTATCGGAACTTAATTTTTCAATTGCTAAAAAGTATGTTTTGCCCTTGAATGTCTTCTCAATGTAGCGTGGACCAGAATCCTTCTTTTCAAAAGATTTAACTTCCCCCTGTTCATAATAGACCGGCTTGTTAACGAAGTAGATTTCCGGAACGGTGTCTTTCTTTTGTCCAAACAACGAAAAGCTCACAAGAATTAACAGAACAACAATTGAATTTTTCATAAAATTAAAGATACAAATATTTCTTTTTTTAAAAGCCTTTTTACCGGATCGTTTCGGTACCGCTCACCTCACCATACGCCCCATCGCTATCCTGTACCTTCACGGTAATCTTGTATTGGCGCTTGTCTTCGAAAATCCATTTCAGCTTAGGCTGCGCGGCGCTGCGCACAGCAATCTCTACATCGTTGACATAAAAATAATACCGCTCTACCGTCCCCCCAAACTTTGCATCCCTGTCAAAACTCTTTGATGCATCGATCTCGTATTCCAACGGATCAATTACTGCCAATGACTTTAACGAATACCGTGCCACAGGGGCAAGATTATTAAAACTCATCAACTCTAAATCTGCACGGCCCGTTGCATTGAGCTTATCAGTGACTACAAAAGCAATCCTATTGAGTGCAAGTGATTTTGGAACAATCCGCAAATTGACAATACCCTCAGCGGGTATCAACAGACCACCGGCACCGACTAAATTTCCGTCCTGAGAGATTGTGCCCTCGCCAGATTGCCATGATGTAAGTACCGACACAATGTTGTTGTTCTTGTCGGTCACTTTCAATGAGAGCTCGTAATATTTCTGACCAGACTTTAATCCCATCTTCATGGAGTCTTTCAGCAGCACCGCACCTGCATCGAGTTTCCCGAAACCGATCACGGGCAGATCGTTGAGTTCCTTAATATATTTTTCGCGTTCATCACATCCCGCCAACACCACCAATAGAAAAAAAACAACTTTTACTATTTTCATCGCTTCACTATTTTATTCCATACGTTGACGTTCGGTGCAGTAATGTGGATCAGGTGCATCCCTTCAGCCAGTTCCCCCGCCCCCACTTCGATCACATTTTTACCTTTCACTCCTTTCGAAGTTTGAACTTTTAACAACGAGCCCAACTGTGAGTGAAGTGAGATATCGACAGCTCCCTCTCGGGGCAACTCCAGTTCGACAAAGAAAGCCGTTGTCACCGGGGACGGATAGAAGCTAACAGCACCCGTAAAAGAAACCGTCGTGTCGGCGGTGACCACATCGATGGGTATACCGTTCACCCGCACAAAGTTTTTTTCTGTGAAAGATTTCTTGCACCCCTGGGCCGTCTCGATATCCAGCTTCACGTCGTAGCTCCCCGGGTAGTAGTAATAGTGGAAAGGTTTGTTGAGTGAAGATTTGAAACGGTCACCAAAGTCCCAGGCGTATTTGCTCCCCGGCGTGCCCACAAACTCAAAACCGATAGCATCCCCCGTCTGTGCATCGGTTTTTGTTGCCGCCAATCTCCCGGCAATGTTCTGGACAAATAGGCCATACTCGCCCCGCGCCCTGGACGAACAACCGTCCCGGTTGATCGCGTCCACATAAATCGTCTGGTTCTCAAACACTTTCAACGAGATAGTCCTCCCTTCCGTAAAAGGTGAATTATCCCCTTCTAAATACCACTTGTAGCTCGTGAACGTATTCGCACCCGTTGATGTCGCATTGAAGGTCCCCGTCTCCCCAAAGCAAACAGTGGATTGTCCAGTGATGGTCGGCTGCGGAAGGCCAGCGATAACGGTCATGTCGCGATCATCGGTTGCTCTGCAACCAGAAAGATCAGTGAACGTATAGGTCACCCGAAATATACCCGAGGCCACAACAGAAGGGTTAAATGCTCCGTTGCTAACACCTAGTCCGCTAAACGTACCTCCTTTCGGAGTGGCGTCCAGCGTAAGATCAAACCGGGCGCCGTTATCGCACAGGTTTTTGTCGATCCCCGCATTGACGTTGGGCAAACTGTTCACTGTGATCACGCGCGTACCTGCATTGGAACAACCATTTTGATTGGTGAAGGTGTAAGTAAGCTGTTGGCTCCCTAGACTGACATTCCGCGGCCGGAACTCAGCGCCAACTATCCCGTTCCCAGACCAAACACCGCCCGACGGGCTTGCCCCTGTCAATACGATCGGATCGCCACCGGAACAGGCCTCGATGTTTGGCCCTGCCACCACCACAGGGCCCGCGTTCACAACAATCTCCTTAGTGGCCGTGGTCGCGCAACCATTCGCATTTGTGAATGTATACAGAACGGTCGAAACCCCGGCCCCAACAAGCTTCGCGTTGAACGACGATCCGTTCACGGCCGTCCCCGTCCAGATGCCACCAAACGGATTGCCACCCGTAAGGTTTACACTTGTCTCTGACGAACACACAGCTATGTTCGAGCCAGCAGTGACGGCGGGTGATGGCTGCACCAAAAATTGTCGGGCCGCACTTCCACTGCACCCCTGCGCATTTGTGAACGTATAGGTTATTACGTGATTTCCAATTCCAGCCGTGGACGGCGTGAACGTAGTGCCACTGATGCCAGGCCCCGACCACGATCCTCCCGATGGCGTTGCCCCGGAAAGGATCAACACGTCGGAATTCAAACAGAACGTCCGGTCACTCCCCGCATTGACTGTGGGAGCCGAGCGCACAACAACGTTCTTTGTTGCCATATTAGAACAGCCTTGTGGATTTACAAACGTATAAGAAACAGCGAACGTCCCAACGCCGAGTACACTTGGATCGAAACGACCGTTTGACACCCCCGTACCTTGCCAGATACCTCCCGTCGGAACACCGTCCTGAAGGGTGAGCAAACCGCCATTGAGACAAACCGCCTGATCAGCGCCAGCTAGTACCGTGGGTAAATTAAGTACATCTATTTGGCGCACCGCAGAATTCGCACAGCCGTTCACATCGGTAAATGTATAGGTGATCACCTGAGTGCCAACACCGGAAACAGTAGCATTGAAGATATTGCCCACCACACCCGTTCCCGACCAAACGCCGCCAGCGGGACCCGCCCCGGTCAGCGCAATACTTTGGCCCGCACATAACTGTGTATTGCTGCCGGCAGAAACTGTTGGCCGAGCGCGTACGGTCACTTGACGCGTAGCACTTCCAACACATCCCGCACTTGGCGACACCGTGTAAGTAAGTACGCCGACACCTACACCTGCCGTTGTGGGATTAAAATTAAAACCGGTCACCCCCGTTCCAGTCCAGGTACCGCCCGAAGGTGTTGCCCCCGTTAATGCTACAATCCCAGCATCAACACAGACGGCGAAATCTGCCCCCGGTAACACCGTCAGATTGCTCGTCACCCCAACGGTGACGTTAGCTGTGTTCGTGCAACCGAAACCATCTGTAAACGAATACGACAAATTATAAGAACCTATGCCCACGGAAGCAGGAAGGAACTGAGAACCAGAAACGCCCGGGCCGTTCCACGTCCCCCCGCTTGGGACACCCCCTGTCAACGTAACTGCCGTAGATCCCACGCACAGCGACTGAGCCGTTCCTGCTTGCACAACTGGTAGGCTTCGCACATTGACATTGCGAACCCCCGAAGAAATGCATCCATTGACAGATGTGAACAGGTAGGTTACCGGCACCTGTCCAACCCCAGTGAGAGACGTATTTAGTTGTGTCCCTGTTACCCCGATACCCGACCAAGAACCGCCCGCGGGAGCCGCTCCCGTAAGTTGGACCATACCGCCCAAACAGGCAGTGATATCAGCACCCGCATTGACAGTAGGCGCAGCACTGACAACGATCTGTTTCGTTGCTGTGGTTGTACAACTGTTTTGATCTGTGAATGTATAAGTGGCAACATAAACACCTGAGCCAGCTACACCCGGATCAAAAGCCGATCCTATAATCCCTGTGCCTGACCACGTTCCCCCTAGCGGTGAGTTACCTGAAAGCAGCTGTACGCCACTGTTGGTACACACGGACAGGATAGCTCCTGCGGACGTAGCGGTTACGTTGTTCACGGTAACGGTGCGGGAGGCACTGCTAACACAACCGGTCGATGGATTGGTATAAGAATAGGTGATCGTTTTTTGCCCCACCCCAGCGATCGATGAATTGAACACCGTTGATAACACACCGGGGCCACTCCATATCCCACCGAACGGAGCTCCATCGGTCAATGTTATATTTGAATTGATGCACGTACTGAGATTGTTCCCAACGGTAACCACAGGTAAAGCGTTGACCGTAACTATACGCGTAGACGACGTGGTACACCCCGATGAATTCGTAAACGAATAAACAACAGGTATGCTACCCAGCCCCGCCAGTAAAGCATTGAAGTTATTTCCAACCACGCCACTACCAGACCAAATTCCCCCACTAGGGGTACCACCAGTCAAAGAAAAATTATCAGAGATACATCTACTCAAATCGGGTCCCGCAGAAACCGAAGAAAAATTATTCACCAAAATATTCCTTGCCGCTGTCGCAGAGCAACCGTTCACGTCAGTGAATAAATACGTGGCCACAAAACTCCCTGCGCCTGAAGCAACTGGATTAAAATTGCTCCCCTGTACCGCCGTGCCTGACCAAGTTCCCCCGATAGGGCTTCCCACCAACGCCGTGGGATTGCCGTTTGAGCAAAGCACAAGATCTACGCCCGCCGTCACCACCGGACTGGCGTTGACAACAACGTTACGGGCCGCAGCAGCCGAACAATTATTTATGTTTGTAAACGTGTAGGTCAACACATAAGATCCAGGAGAAATAAATTGTGGGTTGAACGTATTCCCTGTCACCCCCGGACCGGACCATGCCCCCGAAACAGGAACACCATCATTCAATGTTACCGTTTGATTTTTACACACTACCAAGTCTCCACCAACAGACACCGTTGGCAGTGCATTCACTTGAACAATACGATTGGCACTTGAGCTACAGCCTTGGGCATTTATGAAAGTATATGTTAAAACTTGCTGCCCAACTCCTGTAACAACAGTATTGAAGTTTGTTCCCGTTACCCCCAAGCCTGACCACGTACCCCCGGCAGGTGATGCACCAGACAAATTAACTACCGATCCGATACACGCACTGATATCCGTTCCAGACGAAACCACCGGGGCATTGTTAACAATAACGTTTCGAGTGGCTGAAGCGCCACACCCGTTCCCATTGGTAAAAGAATAGGTCAGGGTATAACTTCCCGCCCCCGCTGACGATGGATTGAAAGTCGAACCACTCACTGAATTCCCTGACCATGTCCCACCAGACGGTGAGGCGCCACTTAGACTTACAATGCCACCATTGGTGCACACCTGAAGGTCTGCACCCGCGCCAACGACAGGCAACGCCGTCACTGTTACAGTACGGGCCGCCACGGATATACAACCTCTAATATCGGTTACGGTATACGTTGCCGTAGTAGCACCGAGCCCAGCACTGATAGGTGTAAAGATCCCATTGTTGATACCGTTCCCAGACCATACACCGCTCGACGGGTTCGCGCCCGTCAACGGAAATGGTGGGGTGTTTATACAAACCAATATGTTCCCCCCAGGACTGACCACAGGCAGCGGGTTCACAGTCACATTCCTTGTGGCAGAGTTGCTACATCCATTTCCCCCAACAAAGCTATATGTAATCACCTGTACACCTAACCCGGCAGTGGCAGCACTAAAGCTATTACCTGTTACGCCCACTCCATTCCACGAACCGCCAACAGGCGTCCCGCCCGTCAGGCTGACAACGTCCGTTGCACATACCGAAAGGTCAACACCCGCCGAAACAACAGGTACGGCGTTCACCAATATTTGCCGGACCGCTGAGCTTACACAACCTTGGGCATTTGTGAATGTATACGTCAGCGCATACGGACCGGCACCGACAGCAGCCGGATTAAAAGAACTGGCGACCACACCAGAGCCGGTCCAGACACCGCCCGAAGGCGCAGCACCGACAAGAGAAGTGATCACCGAATTTGTACAGAGGATCAGATCTGGCCCAGGTGTTACAGGCGTTACATTGTTCACAGTCACCTGTTTGCTCGCTCCGACCGTGCAACCATTGCCGTTTGAAAAAGTATACGTGATGATATGCGCCCCAATGCCTGAAAGGGAGGGATCAAAATTGTTTCCCGAAATACCAGGCCCCGACCAAACGCCGCCCGTAGGACTAAACCCTGACAACGCAATGGGCGAAGCGTTGATACAAATGTTTTGATTGGAACCAGCGGACACAACCGGAACGTTGTTCACGGTTATACTTCTGATCGCGTTGACAACACAACCATTCCCATCTGTATAACTGTAGGTAATCGGAAATATACCAATTCCCGCAACCGTGGCGTTGAAAGCTGAACCCGTTACCGCCGTCCCACCCCATGTCCCACCAGCGGGATTTCCCCCTGTAAGGGCCAGCGAAGTATTATTAACACACGTAGAAATATCCGAACCCGGTGTAACAACGGGCAATGATAAAACAGTCATTTGCCGTGTGGCCACATTTGAACATGCATTGGCAGCGGTAAATGTGTAACTCAATAACGTTGTACCAACGCCCGCAACAGAAGGCGTAAAATTAGATCCTATAACCCCCGTGCCGCTCCAAACACCGCCACTTGGGCTCTCACCTGTAAGCGACACCGCTGCACCGTTGAAGCAAGATTGTAAGTTGCCACCGGCTGCGACCGTGGGAACGGTTTTCACTTGTATATTTCTCGTAGCAATACCGCTACATCCCGCGCCATTGTTGAACGTGTAGGTCAGAACAAAGGTCCCAAGCCCCGCAACGGATGCGTCAAACCCATTGCTGAAAACACCTGTCCCCGTCCACGTCCCGCCACCGGGCGTACCGCCGACAATATTGAACAAAGGCGTATTGAGACAAACACTTAAATCAGCACCCGCTGAAACACCGGGGGCCGCAGTAACATTTATATTACGGTTTGCACTGCGCGTACATCCATTTCCGTCAGTAAAGGTATAGGTGGCGATAGAGTTACCGATCCCAACCAACGTAGCATTAAAATTTGTCCCCGTGATCCCCGGCCCACTCCAACTTCCACCGGAAGGGGACGCGCCAGTCAACGGAAGATTTGTTACGGTCGCACAGGTGCCCAGGTCAATCCCCGCGCCCACTGTCGGCAACGGGTTAACAGTCGCTGTCAATGTCGCAGATGAGCTACACCCGTTCCCGCCCGTAAAATTATATGTCAATATTTGATTGCCAACACCAGCCGTTGTCGGATTGAAAACATTGCTCGTAACCCCTAACCCGCTCCAAGCACCACCACCCGGAGTACCCGTGATCAACGGGACGTTAACACCGTTTACACACGAAGAAAAGTTTGCACCTGCATTGACCACCGGAAGTGCATTGACAGTAATCGTCTTGGTTGCTGAAGCGCTACAACCGCTGCCATTGGTTGACGTATATGTTACCGTAAACGTGCCGACACCAGCCAGCGCAGGATTGAATGTCCCGCCAATGACCGTTGGCCCACTCCATGCGCCACCAGTTGGCGTGGCTCCCATTAATGTCAGAGCGCTTGAACTTACACAACCTACTTGCGCCCCTCCCGCGTCAACAACAGGAGAAGCCAGAACAGTAATATTCCGTGTTGCCGAATTGGTACAACCATTCCCATCAACAACGGAATACGTGGTCACGAACGTGCCCACGCCAGCAACCGGGGGATTGAACGTACTACCGGAAACACTGACGCCCGACCACGTCCCTCCCAATGGACTTTGACCAGTCAAGTTTAACGAAGTCTGGGTTACGCACACTTGGAGATCGCCTCCCGCGTTCACAACCGACAAAGGTGTAACGGTAATTTGGCGGGTCCCTGAAACCGTACAAAGCGTCGTTGGGTTTGTATAAGTATACGTCACCAGTCTAGTACCTGTCCCTGAAATAGTAGGATCAAAATTTGACCCCAGAACGCCCGTACCACTCCACGTCCCCCCCGTGGGAGAAACACCCGCGTCGCTCAAACTTGTTATCCCAGCATTTAGGCATAGCTGTAGGTTACTGCCAGCGTTAACAACGGGCAAGGCTGACACGGTGACCTGGGCCGTTGCACTGCCACCACAACCCAGAAAATCCGTAAAATTGTAGGTGAGCGTATGAATACCTATACCAGCAAGTATAGGACTGAAATTGTTGGCCGTAACCCCAGTGCCCGTCCAAGTGCCGCCGCCCGGGGTACCATTTGGGATCAAAGAAAAAGCGGAACCCCCAGCACATGCTTTGATAGGGACACCAGCACTGATAACAGGGTTCGCTGAAACGGAAACCTGAACGGTCGACGAAGCAGAACATGTTGTTATCGAATTGGTAAAAGTATAGGTCAGCGTAAAAGTCCCCACACCGCTGTTTGAAGCAGAAAACACTCCCGCACTTACACCGGTGCCAGCCCAAACACCACCCGTTGGACTTCCTGCCGTCAGTGCAATATTGGCCCCAGCGGTACAGGCCGTAAAATTAGAGCCCGCACTGACCGTCGGTGTCGCTTGGACATTTATAGTGCGCGTTGAAAAATTTGTGCACGTCCCGTCACTGTACGTATACGTAATCGTCTTTGAGCCAAGGCCCGCAGAAATTGGGTTGAACGAACTGCCTGAAACCCCAATACCTGACCATGTACCCCCCGCAGGAGAACCGCCCACCAACGCAATGTTGCCCCCATTGCTACATACGTTTATATCATCGCCCGCTAAGACAATGGGCAGTGCAAGAACAACAAAAGATTTGTCAGAAGAATTGGTACATCCCGTGGACACATTTGTGAACGTGTACGTCAACGTATAGGTCCCTGCCGGGGCATTCGAATCGAAATTTGTGCCCCCGGTTATAAATGGACTCCCAGACCAACCGCCCCCAAAAGGTGAAGATCCATTCAGTGGAATATTCCCGCTCCCACGGCAGACCGTTTGCGTTGGCCCAGAGCTTACCACAGGCTTGGGCTGTACAGTAACAGTTTTCACAGAACTGTTCGAGCAACCGTTACCATCAGTAAAAGCATAGGTCGCTGTATACGTGTTCGGCGGTGCACCGTTTGTGTCAAAACCACCAGAAGTATTTAGAAAACTTCCCGACCAAGAACCGCCAGCGGGACTGTTCCCAGATAGCACAATCGTACCACTATCATCACAAATGGACTGCGCCAAACCCGCAGAAACAGTTGGCAGCGCAAACACAGTCCCTGAAGCAACTGCCGTCTCACTGAACGATGAGGAACCGTTCACCATCCCGGAAAAGCTCCATTGCTTGATCACATTAACACTGCCTGCACCATGCGCAGATGTGTTCAACGTAAAACAACCAGTAGCACATGCTTGTTCGGAAATGAACGATCCCCTGTCGGTGGACAAATTAAGGTACTGGCCAAGGTCCTGTTCGTTAGGAACACCGCCTATAGTTACTGTCGGCGAAGCCCCTATACAATTTGACCCAAAAGAAAATGCGGGCAGCACAGCGTAAGGGTTGTATATCTCCAATATAATGTCCTTAACATAGGTTATGATTGGGCCAACACAACTGGCTCCACTGCTACAGATCCGTGTGGTGACCCTACCTATTACAAACGAAGTCTTAAAACCAAAACAACTCCAATTATCCCCTAGTGTCCGCTCATCGATCACTAACCTGCTGTCCGTTGGGTTAAAGGGATCAGATCCTCCATATGTCCATCTTGCTATCGTTGGGCCACCATTACATCTCTTAGAACCAAGGCCTTCAACATCTGTATAAGCACCAGCGGAAAACCCAATCGAAAATGAACTCAAAGGCCAAAAATCATTTGGTGCAAAAGTTTGTACCGGATTACCGAAAAAATCTGTCTGAGTAAACACGGCCTGACTACCCTCAATGCTTATTAAAACACCATTTACCAACGACCCAGGTATCACGGTTGGAAAGATAATCGCCGTACTATTCGTAGTGGCTGTACCGCGCTTCACGATCTTTATCACGACTGGATTATTATCAGCATTCACCATACTCGCCGTAGGTAATTGCACCAGCGTCTGGGCGAACAACAGTAGCGGGCAAAAACAAATCAGACTCAAATAAATAAACCTCATAGACTAAAGTTTAAACCTAAACGCCCCACCGAAATAATACCTGTCACCGAATTCTTTTGAGAAAATAAACCGCTGCGAACCGACCAATAGAAAAGAAATGCCGTTCGCCACGTAAAACTCAAACTCCCCGCCCAGTACTGCACCGTAGCCAACACCATTGGTTTTTTTATCGGTGACCAAACCATCCAACATATCATAGGCCACTGTACCACCGGCAAAACCATTCACAAAAACGCTGCCCTTGTCCAAGACAGTGATCCCAATAAGCCCGTCTGCAAAGGCACTGGAGTATCTAGTATCACCGACCGCCACCGGTCTAAACTCATAACCTGCACCGACTTTGTAATACAGGTTATCCTTAAAAAATTCGCTGAAATACCCTGCCCCGTAAATGCCATAGCCGCTGATCCCGGCACCCAGTTCAAACCCTTTTGCCCCTTGTACGTGCCTTACTTTCAACCGCTGCCGGCCACCACCAGCAGATTTCCTCAACTGCGCATCCACTTCACCTGAAACAAAGGACAGCACCACCAAACAAAAAACTATTTTTCTCATATCTGTTTCGCTTTTAACAGCGCCGTATAGGGCAATTCGATCCGGACGCTGCGCGCATTGCTCTTCTCGTAAAATTCCAAGTAAAGCTTGTTTTCTTTTTTATACGTAAATGTTTTCAATGCATAGATGTAAGTATAAATCCCGCCCTTCTTGATACTCTTTACCTCTGAATTATAAGCGTATAATATATCCATTGCCGCAGGCGACTGAACCGCCTTTCGCTTCACTTTTCCTTTTTCCTCTTCCTGGACAAACGACACCAGATCAATCTCAAACGGAAGGTTGGATTCATTCTCTACCATCACCCTAAAAAACAAAACCCCTTCTTTAATATAGATCCCGCCAATGGCAAAAACCATTTTTTTGTTTAACTTGGTAAGCCCGACGTCTGCTTTCATTCCATCGATCAACCTGCACGTTCGGTTCAGCTCTACCACAGCCGTATCCTTTTTTACAACCCCGTCCACCTCGACACCAACAATCCCATCGGATTGAAAAGGCCTTGCCTTCGCACGTTTAAAAAAAGACATGTCCGGGGTGATGATCAACTTTGGATTTTTTATATCCGCCACCCAATGCACGATAAATGAATAATCATACCCATCATCGGTCTCTACCATTAAATTACTGTCAAACACTTCGTCATACTTTGAATAGATGACAAGCTTGTTTTCATCTTTCAGGACAATAATGCTGTCCGGTTCACTGCAATCGAATTTGTATACCGATACCGGGAATATCAGATACATCCGCTTGTCAAAAGTGACATCGATGTGTATGTCCTTAAACTCCGAGATCCTTGACTGCTGCGCAAAAACACACACCGGAACGGACACGACCAAAAACAGTATGCCTAGAACTTTTTTCATTGCCTTGATTTTAAGATCAACTCGTACCCCGACGGAAAGCTCACCGTCTGCTCTTGCACTTTCCGCTGACCTGCATTCCCCAGAGTGCGTTGTAAGATCGGGACACGCAGAGCTTGGCTCGCAACGCTGACCGCATCCACAATACCGTCGCGTGAAATCTCCTGATTGGTGCTCACGGGAACATAAAGACCCTCGACCCCATCCTTGCCATCATATCCTTGGAGCGTCACCGGATAGACGACCCCTTTGACCGTGACCGTGTTTACTGTCAGCGACGCACGTTGCCCGGAAAAATTAACTATGCCTGTGACAAACGTGTTCCTCGGCACAACCACATTGTCCAACTTCATGTCTTCGACCAACCGCATGACTATCGGCCCGCCCGTGAATATTTTCTGTTCATTATGGATAAGCGCTTTGCAGTTGATGACGAAAGCCGACGGCCCATTCTTCTCCGGCCCCTCACCGGCACTCTCACCCATATTCCCCGATGTTCCTATAGCTGCATAACTGCGACGGGTCCGGACAGGGGCAGCTTGCACCGGCAACTTTTCCTTTTCTTGGACGACAACGGCAGTTTCTGGGACCACCTTTTTCAACACACGCGTTGGCTTGTTAACAATTGGAACTCCCTGATTTGTTGGGGAAGGCGAAGCCAACACTAAATCACCACGGCTATCGGAAAGATTGGCAAGCGCCCCTTTCTTTTCGGCTTTGCCATTGATTATTTCTGTCAGGTCGTTTATCTGGTTTGTCTCAGACATACCTTGCGCCTTTTGCGCATCCAATCCCCGTTGCTGCTCGTCACCCAATCTCTTTTGATCGGCCAAAAGCTCCGCTTCATATACCTCGGCCTTTGTACCGTACTCCACGCCTTTCTTTTCTTCCACGGATGTATTGAAGCCCTCGAACTTCGAATTGCCTGTCTTAGGCTTTTCTACGACATTACTTTTAATCCCGACCATCCCGGTGACGATATCGGTAAAGAAAAACAGGTAAATGAAAAACCCCACAAACAAAAAAGCGCCGATAACTATCAGGTCACGTGTTTTTATTTTACTCATCGATCTTCTTTTTATTGATTGTCACGTTTGCCCCATCTGGCAGGTCTATATCCTCTATGCTCAGGCCATGTGGGTTTAACACCGCTACCCGCGGGATAACTATCAGCACAAGGTTCAAATTCATGGCCCGTGTCTCTTCTACAAAATCATTTGTTAAAACCATCGTCCCGCTCACCGCTACCGAAACGCGGTCCCCTTGGACGGCCACGAGCTTTACTTTACTCACGGTGCTGACAACACGATAATTATTGGCCACTATATCATTATAGAACCCTTTGTCCACCAGCGCCTTTCTAAAGTCCTTGATTATGTTTCCCCCCAGCGAATAAGAGCGCTCGCCTGTCTGTTCTTTGTAGTCCAGGTGCGTGAACGAAAAAAAAGTGGAATAGAATTTCCTCACGTGATCATCCGCTTCAATAAACAAAACACCCGGATCATTCCTGGACTCACTCGATGATTCCCAGATACCGCCACTTTTGTTGATCACAAAAACCCGCTGTTGAAAAACAACAAACAGAACTATTGTTCCCCATAGTATATTGAGCAAAATGCCCCCAACAAAACGCCACTTGAGCATGGCTATGTCTTTATCCAACCTCTCCCCCATTTTTTTTACCCTCTCCATGCCATTTTATTTTTTGAAAGCCCCTTTGACATTTGCACCTGCCTGAACCATGCTCCCAGCGGACGCCCCTATCCCAGTGCCGGTAACGCCAAACAGATCTTTAAGTATTGTGTAAGACGCAGCAATAAATATTATTTTAAAAATCACAAATGCCAATATCCCCAACAACCCAGCGGCCAACCAAACGTCCGCCTCAGCTGCAGCTTTTCCCTCTTTTTTCAAATAATAGAGGACCTGAGCAGTGATGGAATTTAAAAGGGCTTCGGAAAGAAAACCAACAGCGACAACCAAAAAATAGAACACTCTATAAAAAAAGAAATATTTCAACCATTTAATAAACATATCCTTCGTTTCCTCAAGCATGGCGAACGCCAGCACGACCGGGCCAATGATACCCAAAATAAGATCGTTGATCCCCACATAAAGAGCAACCGTGATATCCAACAACGTATTGATTATCATAGCGAAGGCTTTTAAAATGAACGAGATAAAAACCTCAACGCTTAAATCGAACAAACTTATCTCGTCACTGACCATTACATCTCTTATGGTGTTAAGATTATGCTGATCATTAATGACGCTCCTGTTTTTTACCGCCAACTCCAACAAGGCGTCAAAACCGCCAACCAATACATTAAAGTATATCCATTTCCAGAAAATTATCAACAACAAAACCCCAAACGGACGCAAAAACTCACTCAGCTGGATTTGTGAGCCTATCATTTTCTTCGAGTACAAACGAACCACAGTGATCGCATAAAAAAACGCTACCAAGACGCTCACCGTACTGAACATATAATTTAGGATCTTAGAATCGGTGACGAAATCATTAAATCCCTCTATAACGAAATTTGTATCTATCTGCAGCAGCATTTTAGTTGGAAGATGTTGGTGTCCTGTTCAATAACTCAGGCCGCGCCTTCACGTGAAACCTAAACTCGCTCATGAGCCGATCTATCTCACCTTTGGTAATACTCATCTGTCTTTGTTGTTGCCCCCAGGCCAATGCAGCCGCCGACTCGATACGCGAATTTCGTTGAACAATATATGTGTGCAGATTACCTGATGACCCGTGAAACAATACACCCACACCAAAAGAATTCCTCACTTTCCCGGCAAGCCGGTATACTTCATTCTCGAGGACCGAAATGGATCTGTTAAACCCGTCAAGGGTTGTCAAAAACGATAAAATTTGATTTTGCACAGCATACCTTTTGTTGCTGTTGAGATTGTCCTTCAGCTGCGCCACAGAATTTGCGTCTGCATTGCCTCCGAACTCAAATCCAGCAATGGTAGTACCACCCGCAACAGCTCTTATAGCGGCCAAAGCTTTATCAACCTGAACTTTGGTGGTAGCCCTATTTATCAACCCTATCTGTACGGTTATACTTGAAACGCTGCGGATAACATTTGCCAACGTCCTTGCATACACCTCCAACTGCCTCGCTTGTATCCTTATGGTCCCCAGAGTCGCGTTGCGGGTATAAGGGGATATAAATTTAAAATTGGCCGGTGACCCCAACTCAGTAGTGATCCTAGCCATCTCCTGATTGATCCTTTGTATCCTGTCGATAGACGAAAACGTATCGTCCATTACATCCGCAGTGATGGCGATCAACTGTGCCCCATCGGCAACCTCGACTATTGCACCAGCTATTTCCTCTTGATCCGGCTGCGCGTACGCACCGATACTCCCTACTAGCAACAATAACAGTATAATATTTCTCATGACCATCCCCTTATTTTTATGAATTTCTCTATCCCTTTGTGCCAATCACCGCCAACACTTTCGACAACCGAATAAAGTTCTTTCTTGTCTTCCTTGTCACTCATCATGATCACCCGCTGTTGTGGCGACACCATCGTGCGCACCACCTTCGAATCAGTACCTACAATGTTCAGATGCTCAAAATACCCATACTTACCAGCAAGGTTATTTTGGATGCTCATCAACAATGCCTTTTGATGTTCCGATAGCTTTAACTTATCGACCAAACTGTCAACGGCATCCACTGCGTGGCGCATAATGTATTTCAAATCACAGTTGCCACGGATCGATTCCTCTATATTTGTGTTAGGGATATCAATGTCCGAGATCTGTTGTATACAGATCCATACCCCGGCATCAAACTTTCTATATGTTTTGTATTGATATCTTAGATTGATGGCCATGCCAGGCTTCTCCAGTATCTTGTGCGCCTCGTCATAGACCAATATCTTACCGCCACCAGAGGACCCCAACAATACATTCAATGACATGTAGCCGATCAACATCGCAAAGATCGGAAACAGCGTAGGATGGTCTTTTATGTTGTCCAACTCAAACACGGTGATCTTTTTTGTAGGGTCAACCAACCTCTCCCCCTCATTGACCACGAACAGGTTCGAGAACTTTCCCGTAACAAACTGCTCCAGCACGATGATAAAAGAATCCAGATCAAAGAACTCGTCACGCCCGCGCGTGGTGACTGTTATCAGCTCCTTATTCTCGCTCACCCATTTATAAAAAACCTTTATGTCCCAACGTGTGATATGCCTGGCCTTATAGAAAGCATTGTCAACTTTTTCCGCTTTGTAAAACTCTACGATCAAACGTTCCAAAACCTGCCTCCTTTCATCTTCCAAGTTCTCTTTTGGTTTCCATAAAATGAAAACAAAAGTTGCCAAATATTCCAAGTGGTCTACAGTAAGGATAGCATCCTTCAGATCAAAAGGATTGATCCCCAAAGCCATCCCTACCCGATAGATTATATAGTTGCCGTCATATTCACGGACAAACAGCTCCAACGAACCACCTATATCGATAGCAGTTATATTGAAGCCCATTTCCAAGAATTGCCTACAGACCTCGACAGTGGTGGAACTTTTGCCACCACCGGATTTTCCGACCACCAAGCCATTTCTGTTGTCGATCTTCTTGGTCCGATAAGGCAAATCCCACATATCCCTGAACATCGGGATGCCGGATACGCGGTCAACTAATATTAGACCATCCTTGGAAGGAGTCCCAGCACTTCTATCATAGATGGATTCCTTCAACAGGTAACACGCAGCGATATCGGAATGCGTCACAAACGTTTCCTCATATGGCATCGTCCCGGCGTTCCCCAAACAACTGCTCAGATAAATATTTTTAATGTCTAAATAATTCGCCTCATGTGGCCGCATCCCACGGTCAATAAAGCAACCTTTCACAACCCCCTTTAGCGTCTTTAACGCCTCGCGTGAATCAGCCCAGAACAGCACGTTCATGTGCATCCTGACAACTTTCTTATTACCGTCCCCCTTGATGGTATCTTCTAAAAATGCCCGGTTGTCCTCTGCTTTTTTCTTATTATCGGAGGAAAAAGAGGCCATGCTCTCCAACGACTTGCTCCGCTTCTCCAAGGCATCTTTCCAGAACCGCTGTCCGTCCAAATAATAGATCACGTTCACCACGTGGTCACACTTCAACCCAAAAGTCAGGTTGTACAACAGATCACTTTGTATTTTTCCGGACTCGGTGGAATATTCCTTGTTCTCAGCGTAGGGCAACACCTGCTCGGGCTGGTTCTCGTCATTGTTGAGCGCAAACATCGTCCCATGACAATCGCCCACTTTGATGCTATCTGAAAACTCAAGGTCGCTCAAAACGCCTTCGCGGAAAAAAGAAAAATAACCGTCCAACACCCGCTCCACTTGATCGCGTGTCAACGGCACCATCGATATACCGTTGGACTTTAAATGAGATACATACTGGGCACACGTGCCATTGTATTCCTGGATATCGAAGCTTATGCGTTTCCCCTTTTCCCCGGGCTTGCGGGTCGTGGAATAACCTCTTTTTATACTCACCGTATCAGTGCGTATGATTGTCACATAGCAATACGTCTTATAATACCGCTTCCCCAAAAAATGGGCCGCGTAGGCCTTCGACATATACGTCTCAAATTCCAACGGTGGCGAATTGTAGACCGTGTCCAAGGAAATGAACTGTTGATGCACGACATATGACTCGTCCAAGAAATTAAAAGCGGAATCAAAAAAACCAGCCAGATCGGCAAAGCCATTTTTATCCAGCGAAAAAACCTCCTTGCCCTGAAATAAAAAACAAGTGGCCATGTCACCATACTTGTTGATGAGCACATTGTCCTCTATCCCATAGATAGGGAATACGTCTTCGAAACCCACCCTCATTTAAGCATCCTTTTAACGACCCGGTTTTTTCTAACTATCGAAAAACTCTGATCGGTGTAGTACGCCACCAACTTGTCAAAAAAAGACGAACCGTAGCGCTGCACCATCAGGATCAAAACACCATAGGACGCCCCCAGCACTAAGGCGCACGTGATCGCCGCCACAAATGTTTGCGCTGCAAAGACAATCACGAACACAACAAATGCGATCCCCAGGAAGACGAAGAAAAAGGAATTGGGCAGCCCGAAAATATGGGGCTGTTTATACACATTGCGGAACGTCCTGAAGGATTTCAAAACAACAGCTAATTAAAATTTGTACCTGTGAGAGCCCCAGCCGCAAACGTCTTTATGACCGTAATAAACCCCAACGCTACAAACAGGAATATAATACCGTAAATGAACGACATCAAAGCCTTCCTGAAATCATCCGCGTTACCGGAGGATTTTTTATTGTATACAACGACTACCCCGATTGCAAACGTTATCACAATCACAAACACCAAAGCTAATTGGATATATCCCCATACGTTGTTGAACGAAGTGCTGAGCCCAGTTGTGTTGTTCGGTTGCCCGACCAGAGAGAGTGGCAACTGCAACACAACGAACAATAGCACGTACTTGATTTGATTTTTTTGATTTTTCATTTGGGTTAGAGAATTTAAGTTTGACATATCTAAAAAAAGTAAAAAGTTAAAATTGAATTTATTAGATCAAAGTTTCGATACCCCACTATCGGCCTGCCCGATAAACGCACTCATCCTATCCCCCTTCACAATCACTTCCTCCTGCGCCATCAGGTCCTCTTCGTCCTCGTCGTAAAACAACCCGTCGATCACTTTGAACACCATCCCGTTGTCGGTGAACTCAACCAACACTTTGTTTTTCAAGCTATCATAATCCACCAGTACCGTTTGCCCTTCATGCTCGATCAACAGCTTTTTCTGTGCCCGCGACCGTACTTCTATATTTTTCTTGCGCAGGAACCGCCAATACATCCACGCCCCCAAAGCGGAAACATACAGAACAACAACCAAAACGAGCCATCCTTTCACACCTTATATTTAGTCCGCCTCAACACTTCTACTGATCTTCAACCACTGCCATCAACTCGTCCTTCATTTCCAAAATGTCTTGCCTGATCCGGTCAAAGTTCTCTTGCAAAATACCGTCAATAAAAGCAGCCTTTTCGACCTCCAACATACCACCACAATCGTCAAAAACCCCCTGCCAGAATGGTGTCATCCCGACCGAATAGGGCAACGGATCTTTTTGAAAAGGTGGCACGTAGGCCGACTCACCATAAAAAACTTTTGTTTTCAGCCGCTGGTCGAAATTGTCCGCAAGTTGGCCACCGAAAACCCCTTGGCTCATCGAGGAAAAAAAGTTCGCTGGCACCGCATCGACTTCCTGTTCCGATACTGTCCAAGATGGGTCTTTACTGCCTGTGTTCATCGACTGCTTTCTTATCCTGATCTTGCCAATGCGCTTACTGATGCGCTCGGCAGAGTCGTCCGCGACATTTCCGGCCACCGTATTTCCAACCATCTTGAACAATGCCTCAGCGACATCTTTGGTAAAATCCCTGACCAACTGGCTAAGGTCCTGAAACCCCAACCATACACTGATGAGATTACTTCGCCCCGTGGCAATGATCGTATCGAGCGTACCTTTCGGAAAGGACAATGTAACGACCTCGTCCAACATCACGCCCAATGGAAAACGCCCCTTCACATTCACCAACCTAAATATCTGTGCTATGAACACAGAGAAAAATATATTGTTGACCATCTGGTTTTTTCCACTACTGCCAAGACAAAGGATCTTAGGATCAGTCTTTGAGTTTATGTCAAGGTTGAACGGCACGGCCGTCGGGTCTTCCGTCAACACCCAGTATAACCTTGGCGATGTAAGCCGCGAGAGCGCTATGCGAACAGTCCCCATCTGTCCCTGTAATTGCTCGACCGCTTTACTTTGAAG
>Ga0226658_10000169_pt1 | contig 29331 bp, 25 predicted proteins | sample OliLak19BULKMAT1_FD_169091 | JGI IMG/M metagenome (GOLD analysis project Ga0226658, IMG submission 169091) | Freshwater microbial mat bacterial communities from Lake Vanda, McMurdo Dry Valleys, Antarctica - Oligotrophic Lake LV.19.BULKMAT1 (v2)... | ecosystem: Environmental > Aquatic >... | reverse complement strand
CATTAACTGCACCTTAGCCCTGCGATAGCTGCGGATCTCATATGATGTCGGTGGCAACGGCTTGAGATAATTCTTCTCAAGTGATAGAAATAACTCTTTACGGCTATATGAAGTAAGCTGGAACAGGCCCTTAAGCGCTTGGTCTCCCAGATACTGCGGCCTCGCTGGTAAAGTTCGATGAGACGTTTAATTTGATGCATACGGAGGAGTTGTGACATGGGCTCGTTTTAGGTTTAATCCCGATAAACACCGGCCTTAAAACGAGGGCACTTTAACATCAAATCCTAAAGCAAAATGGGTGGGTCAGACTATTAGCGGAACTCGCTACTTTATCCAACCCATACCCGCGTCAAACAATTACCGAAATCACTAGGTCACACCATTGTCGGAATACCTAGGTCAGCCGGTTGGCGGTAGACTGGGTCAGACCATTCCGGAATATTCACGTTATTTAGTATTTTTAAATAAAATACTGAATACCAAAGTTCGAGATCGTCAAATTTTTGCGAAATGAATTTCTAAACATCGCGAAAAATTGTGATCATTGATAAACGAAATAAAGTGTTCAACCCCCACGGAATTTCCAGTATTCCATTAAAAAAAAAACATCAGCATATTTATCGGTTCGCTTGAAGCAATCAATACGTTTGCAATCACTGAGTATTGGTTTTCTAAAACTGCCAATTATTTTCTAAGGTGGCTGCAAATCAAGATCACATTTATTTCAACCATACTGCTTTTTTGAATTTCAAATGGACATCATTATCAAGCGCGTCTAGATTTTGCAGCTGCAACCTTATTTGGAATTCATTTTTATTGAATCTCTCTTTCAAATCAACATAGAATTTTTCAGGTTGATCTACGGGATAAAACGAATATGAGCCAATTTCAATTGGATTCTTGCCCATCATGTCAATAAATACTTTGAACACGACCGGATTTAGCTTTTGGTTTTTTACTTCGACTGCTTCGATCTGCAAAAAACTAGAATGCTTACCCTGATTTTGTATTACTGGCAAAATTAGCTCGGGGTTGTTTTTGCTTAAGGATAGGTCAGACTGGCAAATGGTAATCGAATCCTCTAATTGGGAATAGCATGTCCCACTAATTATCGACAGAAAAAAAAGAAATACCCCTATTTTTCTCATAGCATGATTATGATTATTTATTCTCTAACGTAACCGGAGTCAAAATGATTTCCAATTTAGATAGGCTAAGAACATCTTCACTTACCCTTAATTCCTTGTCAAAAGGTACCGTGATCAAATTGATTTGAATGGGATCACCTTCCCTCATCCTCTGTTGCTTCTTTAAATCCCTTATCACCGAAGTCAATTCAACCAAGGCGGTGGGGGTTTTGTGATTCTCATGACCAGAATGATCTTGATTGCCGTCATCGGTTCCAAATATCCCAAAGCTGCCCGCATAATATTCACTCTCGATTGAGTTATCAAGTTTGTCGGTAGGCATATTTAGGAACACCCTTACAAAGAAATCGTTTTTTTTAGGGAATCTATCCAAGGTGAGATTCAAATACACCCTGTCGTCATTATTGGATGGGTTTAGCGCTATCCTGTTAAACTCGATGGATCCTTTCACGGGAGACGTATTATAAAATTTATTTAACTCTAACCTGACTGAGTTTGCTACCTCAGTCCTCTTTTTTATATCGAATCTAATTGGTGCACCATCTTCAACCCTTTTCTTGACAAGTTTAAAATCCCTTTTGACTTTTAGTGACCTCATGGCGATCAATCCAGTATCACCTATTTGGCTATCTTCGTATTGGTAGGATAACAGGGGCATGAGTAAAGTACCAGGTGTGCTGAGAAGAAATGGCGACCCATCAGTGCCTACAAAATGATTCCATTCTCTTCCCATGAAATCAGGATCGTTAGGGTTATCATGACGCCTGTTTATGTTCCAATCATACCAGCAATAGTCGATCATGCAATGGTGACACCAGAAAAGCGGATCCAAAGGAGAATCAGCCCTTCCTAAAATACCGCCAATCGCACTGTGAGCCGTATTGTGTGGCCCACCCCGAAGCAGCTCACTAAAAGAATAAAAATTCGTGTCGGAGAGTATGGTCTGTAAATTGCTACGAGCAAATACACCTGAAGCGGAACTGAGTGAAGTCCTTGCCCGGCTGACATTCAAAAGGTTGCCAGAGCCAAGGAACTGTTCAGGAACTGAATTATCTATAGTCCAGTTCCAGTAAGGGATGGCGAATTGCTTATCACCAGAAACAGTTTGGCAAATCCGCTCAAATTGGTATAAATAAGCACGGTGCCAAGTAAGAAATTCCCTATTGTCCCTATGGCAGAACCTAAAACCAGAAGATGTTCCGTGTATATGTGCCTGATTAGTCCAACCCCTATTATCGCTCGAAGCGGAAGAATCAAGGTTCTGGAGGAACCTGATTGCGTTCCTATAAACATCTAGTACCGCGTCGATTTCGGAGGACGATTGTAGGCGTCTTCTTGTTGGACGGTTTGCGATTGCGGCCTTCAATGCTTCACAACCGCCTAAAGATGTTAAAAATACCCCCGCTGACAAAATCCCCAAGGATTTTAAGAAAAACCTGCGAGATTCTATTTGGTTGAAAAGAGTTTCCATGATGTAAATTATTTAGTTTCGACAATGCGTTTAACCATATAAAACTAAAAAAAGACTTGCGGCCAATTTTGTAGAACGTCCTCTAACAAAAGGAACTGATGTGTGTAGTCCGTCTAAATTGTGGATGCACGCTAATTTCCCGTAGGATTATGAGAAGTGGTCAGAAAAAATATGATATTAAATCAGACTTACACCGATATTGAACTGAAGTAAGTATTCGATTTCATAAGATTAGTTTCTAGTTATTTTAAAATGCCAACAATGAAACTTAATGTCCCGTTGTTTTATGCTAACCACTGTTATGTTCGCTCTAGGTATTTTGATAATTCATAAAACAAAAAGTCTTAGATGAATAAGATTTTTTCTTAGAGCACTACTCTTAAAAATTTTGATACAATAATCATTGGACTGACTTCAAACAATTAAAATACGTGTTGTACCGTCTGATTGTGCCATTTAGAAAACGTCAGTTATTAATGTTGTTTGTTCTAATTCAATTTTGTAATTGTATTGTCTGACCCGGGTTCATCAGAGGAGCTTTTCTCGGCCATTATTTTTCTACTGGAAAGTTAGATAGCCTTGAATAAAAAATAATGCGACACTAGAAATCTTAAAAATTGATATTTTTGGTCACGAGTCATAAATCTTAAATAACATGCGACTGGCGGAAAAAGTGAGGTATAAAAATTATATCTTCGATGACAAAGGCCGCGCAGTTATCTATTAAAACTTTATTATTACGTGAGTCCAACGATGGATGGTTTCCATAGGTTCAATTTGTCATGACTATTGTAGTTGAACCAGATTATTAGAATTTGATTTTCCAAAACTTTTTTTCATTGAAATAAACATGCAAGAGGATATAAAAACCTATGTTTTTGAAATACTCCCTACTGGTTTGGATAAATGGATAGTTGTTGCGTGGGGTAAAATCGTTAACGATAGAACGGGGGCATATGAACAAGAAATTATTCTCAAACGTTATTCCGAGAATGAAACATCGAAGATATGGGATATGAAAGACTCTTCGAAACTAATTTATTGTAAAGTAAATCTTGGAAGTCTTAGAGTGCTAAGTCCTGGGACAATTATTCAAAATCAGAGGATAGTCCAATTCGTGCACGAATATTTAGTGAAAACAGAAATAAGAATTGAAGACCCTAAGGCAATGTTGAAAAAACCTTTTCAAGTATTGTACGACCCAATCTTTCCAGAATGGGAAAGATCACATCTATTAAATTCCATTGATAAGGTTGAAACAAGGTTTTATAGGGGGAAGAACTTACAAATATTTATTCCTTGCAATGTAATAGCGGATTATTATTATTATGGAGAAACTTATCTTATTAAAGCTATTATGGAAGGTAAGCTGGATAATAGATTCAAAGATGGAAACGATGTATATCACCCGAAAAACTTATCCCGGCACCGATCTCCAACAGGTAAGGTGATTGTACGAGTCGAACTTCAAAGAAGGATGAGTTTTAAGGATAATTTTAAAATTGCAAGATTGGCACATGATTATTATTTCCATTCAAAAAGCTTGGATATTCGAACCGGCATTTTGAGGGGTTCAACTGATGAAAGTTACATTGATACAGATTTACCGGTAGAAGGTCCAATCACTCTTTCTGTTTACGGAGTTGAGATAAGTAGTAAAGGAGGAAATTTTTTTCTGGTGCATTCAATTTCAAAATGTAGTGCAAAACCCCCATTTGATTTGATTCTTGCCGGTAAACCATTTAAAAATGAAAGTTTGTTGGAAGATGCTGAAAATGGAAGTGGTATACCGGACGATTCTACAAAGGATTTGCTTGGGATCTCTCCAAAAGCGAGAAAAAGCTTTAGGGTAGAGCTAAGTAAAAACGGCAAGAAGAACATTGGGGGACAGAAACCATTATGGAATTCCGTGCCTAAAGCGTTACCTTATAATCGAAACCAGGAGAATAATTTTCCAAAAGATGCGGAAATTAACGAGCGTGATTTTACAGACCCCAAAAAGCGTGATAAGCTGACAGAGATAATTCGGAAATTTGGAATTGCCGCAGGTTTATCTACTAATCCAAATAAGGCAGGTTCTTCAAACATTCTTCAACTTGGCCTTTTTGCCAAAGGTCCAGCAAGATCTAGGCCTGAACCGCCAACAGAGGCGTTTCAGGCCATTGAAGAATTAACCCTGTTTATTGAAGAAATGTTGAAGGGCAAAAACTATCAGATGAACTCAAATTTGCTTTGTCCGTTTCCAGAAGGGCTGGATAGGTATTCAGCTTTTCCAGTCAATGATTTATTGAATGAACCGGGTATAGATCGAAAAAAAATCCTTAATTTCTGCTATCTAAATATTCGTGAGAAAGGGCACACACACTATCGTAGGATATATATAAAAGAATTGGTTGTCGGGGATCATTTTTTCTATATAATGGATGTCGAACCAAAGTACAAAGGAATGAGGCAGAATGAATTGATAGAAAGATTTATATCCCTTTTTGGTGTTATCTTTTATGCGCACAGGTCTGCCCTCGATGAGAATAATCTTAGGAGAATCCTCTTTTTAATTGTTACCACTTATAAAAGCCCTTCTGGTGGGTGGAAATTCTTAAACGAATTAGGGTATCGATTTCGGCTCATAGAGCATCGAGTAGGGCAACGATCATTTGATCGATTTTCTCAATTCATTTTTCAAAGATTATGAAGGCGTATTTTTTATTTACAATGGACAATTAATTGTATCTGGATTAGTGGCTAATTTTGGATGTATTTATTTTACCAGCCTACTAAAGCCCAAAGTTGCTGGTATATATTTGATTTTCGTTGACGGGTATAGCGTGAGGTTCCCATCCACATGCAACAAATATTTTTTCAGCATTCATAAGATGTAATCTTGGGTCAACCTGAACGAAGAACGGATATTCGATCCAACACAATCTCGCTAGTTTCATGGCTTCTTTCAGTAGATCTTTAGAGTCTTTCTGAGAATTGTTGATAAAGAGAACGCACCGTATTCCGTATTTCTTTGTAGTATAATATTGTTTCTCCCACACAAGGATTGCTTGACCAGTAACATGACGCAGAACCAGTCTTTTGTTTCTGCCGTATATTGTCAAATCTGTTTTGGACTGCCTCAAATAACGTGAAAGCTTCAATCTTTCGAGTTCATTTAATATTAATTCATCATCACTTGGTGATTCAATCCAAAGGGATCCAACAAACGGTCTAAAATTCGGATGTTTTGCCATAAATTATTTAAGGGTATATATTTTCAATCGCTCGGACATCTCGTTGTTTAACACTTCTTTTAAAATAGTTTTGTAAAACTTCTTAGTCTTGATTTTAGCTTACGATTTAAATTTTACATTTTTAAAACGGATTAAATTCAATTCTTTAGGTAAAAATGAATTGATCACTAATCAGCGATTGTCCTGACCGGTGCACTATTTTAGTAAGGGAAAATTTGATTTTTTTAAAAAGTAAATTAATACTTAAGAAAAGATTAAGTTTTAACCCCCAACCCCAAAAAAAAATTATTTCTTTCTCTTGCGAGTCATGCTCATCTCGGATGCAGATGGCAAATGAAGATGCTGGTTAGCTTCAGCGATAAACCACCGTGGCAGCGATTTACTATCCTTAAGTACTATAGAAGTTGTAAGTTTGGATTCTTTGCATAGTTCAACAAATCTGGTTGGCCATTCTTCTAATATCCAACTTCCGATCCTAAGAAGATGTTCTCGCTCAATGGTATTGATTTTTTCAAAATCTCTTTTTTCAGATAGACTACTAACCCTCAAATTTTCTCCGCTCGCGACTAAAGAATTAAATGATTGAAAGCATTTTGATTTACTCCGTAGAATTTTGAGAATTTGATAAAGCACATCAAAGTATTCATAGGATGGATATTGTTCATGCCAACGCCTAGTCATCAAGGTGTTGTTGATCTTTGTCTGAAAGCCAATTGTTCCAATTACTGGAGGATATCTAGGAGTATCTCGAAGATCAAAATTGCACCGAGAACAGGTTGTAATCTTTTTTGGTGCAATTGAGTTCTTAAAGCCCAAGTCTGTCCTAAAGAAAATGATTGGCGAGCAGCAACTTGGGCAACAATCATGCAGCAATGTGCGGCAATTTGTACAGGCGACCGAAAGACCAAGTCTCCACGATTTTCTGAAGTAAGGTTCTTGATCCTTGCTTAAGCACCAGGGACAAAATTGAAGACCGTTATTTTTCCAAGTCCTATGGTATATACCTAACGGCAGTACCCACTTTTGTTTTGTGTTGTTATTGCAGTGTTCAAAAACTTGGTTTTCGTAGCTCCGAATAGTCAGTTGATAGATTGTTTGAAATGGTATTTCAGTCAACAACGAAAGGCGCTCGATTGTGATATCAGAGACTAGCCTATCGATATCCCTGTTCCATATGTTTCGCCCCGGAAGATGGAACCTGCAGAAAGTATGGGCTTTTGTTACATTTTTGGTAGCTAACCTAAAAAGCCAGCTTGAGAACAGCTCATCTCCCTTTGGCTGCGTAATAATAGGTAAGATGGTTAGCTGGAATGCCATTATTTTGAGCGCATCGATGGTCTATCAAATGATATTTTATTGAGAATTTCTAACGTGATTTTTTCTTCGCCTGATTTAATTGCTAACACTGCAGCTTTCTTTAAGATGGTAACGTATTCACCAATCAATCCTTCACCCATTTTTAAAATCTTGGCTGCAAGTTCACGGCTACCAAGGTTAGAGGCCTTTTTTAATGGTAGCCTTTTCTCGTACCCTTTTATAAATCCTATAAACTCAATTTTTTTTTCGTTCCAAGGCGGCAAACGGATTGTCTCAAACCTGTTTGCAAGTTGCTTATCATATGTTATGACGTCGTACACAGCAGGCGTGCCTGCTGCAATGATGGAAATTTTTAGCTCATTGCATAAGTACTTTAGGGTTGTCAGAAATTCAAGCTGTTTATTCGGAGTTGCTGGAGCTATATTATGAAGTTCGTCTATGATCAGAATTTTTAGCCCAAGAGATTGGATATAAAATTTAACTTGTTTGAGCTTGTTGGAAGCGATGTCACTGTCGTTGTGTGCAGCGTTTAATCGCTCTAATATTGTGCTGTACAATCTGCTCTCGTCCGCTTTTGCAGGAGCTTGCATATATAATACTTTGAGCATTGGTCCGTTGGGCAATTGATTGGTCACAACATAGCGACTCTCAAATTCTCGCAATATTGCTGTTTTTCCATTGTTTGTTTCTCCCACTAAAAGATAATTTGGCATCCTATCTATTTGCGGGTGGTCAACTAGGTCCGTAAATAGTTGTAATATTTCAAGTGTTTCTGGATACGGAATGAACTTGGATTCCAAAATATAGCGAATGCGTTCTTCGTTGGAGTTCTCAAAAACGTTTTTAGTAGAATCATCTAAGTGTGGGAACTCCATTATTAAAAGGGTTTAATAGAATCAATGTCTATACCAGCAAAAGGATCTTCATCTTCGACCTCGGTTTTCTTTAAGGGCTTGCTTTCTGAATTTTGTTTTTTGGCTTTTTTCTGATCGGTCTTGATTTGAGTTTTTCGGTTTACAGCTTTTTCTTCGATCTCATTTGCCTTAATGATGGCTTGAAAAATTCTGTCCTCATCAACCTCCCTGATACCTTGTTCTTTAAGTATTCGCATCATTGCTTTATACTCCCACATGTTTGCTTTGACATGGCGATATTGAATTTTTGCAAGGTCGATGCGTTCAAAATCTTTTTTGATCGGGTGAAGAAGATGAATAGAGCTAAGGTCTCTAGGATCCCATCTAAACTCGTATTCTTTTAGTTTTTTTCCACGACCTCGATCCTGTCTTTTTATAAATGGTTTTAGAGAATTTGAATAGTAGGTAATTCCCTCATGGGATACTCCATAGTTTTGGATTGTCCTAATGAAGGATGGTTGGAAGCCTAGTTTGATATTTTCTTCTTTAGGAATTTCTTGGTATCCGATTCCTGGAATAGAATCTGTGCCGACGATCTGTTCTTTCCACACTGCAATGGGAGGTCTCTTCAAGCCAGGATGAACGCGTATGTGATACTTGTTTACAATAAAATTGACAATATACGCCTCTAACTCATCAAAGGTTAGTCTAGCCATCCTCTCGGAATCATAATTGTCTCGATCTTTTATATTGAAGAAAGTGGAGCCAGGAAGGTTATGTAGTTCTTGATTAAGAGTTTTTAGAAATGACTCAATGTGGCCACCAAATCTTGGATTTTTTCTTGGTCTCCAAGCTGTGTGTACCAAGTGTTTTTTACAGGATCTCGCCATTGAATTGCCGCGAAACTCTTTTGCGTTGTCCATATAAAGTACCGCCATTTTTCCCCAGCATGGCCAATCTCCTGTTAATTTGAGCCTTTCAAGAGTTGGCTCTTTTGGAAGTATTGAATGAGATATACACAGTCCAGCGCTTGTAAATCCGGGTTTAAAAAATGAGAGGTAGTATCCAACCACCATCCTTGTGACTACATCCATCGCTGTCGTTAAAATAAGGCGTCCCTTGATCGGAAGATTATTGACTGGATCAACAACAATAATATCAACTGGAGTATGGTCAATCTGAACAACTTGTAATGCATGCACTGGATCTGGAAATGAGCCAGTTCTCGCATCGAATTGATCTTTAGCTTTTCCGTTTCCTTTTCTTTTACCTACAACATCTCGTTGATCGATATCATAAATCCTGCTTCGAATGGTATTGCTGTGGGGCGGTAAAAGCCTTTTGGTTCTGCACTGTAAGCCAACTTCTTCAATAACTTTAGTGATGCCCTTTCTGGTTTTCGTTAGATACTTCTTTTCAATTGCACTAGAAATAATTTCTTCAAGAACGGGGTCAATCAACTTTCTGCCATCTAATGATTTTCCTCTTCCCTCAGCAAGAGACTCAACTGTTCCTGCATCGCGAAATACTTTTGCCCATCTGTAGAGCGTGGTATTTGGGATGCCATGTTCCAAGGAGATTTTATTCACAATTGCTCCGTCTCCAGGTGAACTAATCATAGGCAGAATAATTTCATAGCGTTTCGTAGCAAGCTCGAAATCTTTTTTAGAAAGTGAGAATATTTCCTCCGAGTCTTTTACTTCAAATTCTTGTGGAATTTGGGAGAGTACTTTTCTTGAGACCTCAAAAATCCTCTTAGTCAAATCAACGACTTCTATTTTGTCTAAATCAAGTAAACGCAGAATTCTCACGAGAGCCCCCTGATACAAAAATTTTTCACCTGGTTTTATTGCAGCCATTAATCCTATTTCAATCTTATTTCTGTCTTCATATTTATGGTTTTGTCCAAGTCAATCTCCAAGAAGCCTTTTGCAATAAGATGCCACAGATTTGACAAAGCTTGTCCTTTTATGAGTTCAGATCCTTCGATATTGTTTACCCAATCCTTAGGGGTAAATTCTTTAAGACTATTTGCAAGATTGATAAAATTGAAGTTCAATTTTGGAGTTTCACTTTCATCTATGTAACGATGCAGAAATTTGCAGCTTGCAAGTTTCGTTGTCCGAATCGATTGCTCATTAAATATTTCAAAATCTCCACCTTTAGCCTGACAATAATTTTTAGCTGCTTTGAATTTGGGTGCAAACTCATCCTTGCAGATTTCTAACTCCTCTGTGTATTTTATTTCAATTAATGAGAATTTAGCCCCCTTTTGTAACGCTCCATTTTTTGTATATGTTATTTTAAAATCTGGTGTATATTTTACTTTTCTTCCTTTAGCATTAACATATGGTATTGAAACTGGTTGAGCTTCGAATGTGTTCACTAATGGATCAAATTCTGCTAGGTATGCAAAGTCAAATTCTAATGTTGATTCACACCTATGAGTTGAATTAGTTTTAACGCTTACAAAGTCCCATGTTACAGACCTAGAGCTCATCCCAATCTTCCTTACCGGCATAAAACTTAGAGTGTTGATTTCTAAGCTAATTTAGCATTTTTATATTAATTTATTTCCATTCTTTGTTGTTTCATGGAGATTTATTTCCATTCTTGAGTGTTAACATGGGAAATCAATAGCCTCTTTTCGAGCTAAATTTTAAACGTGGATTTCCATCTAACGATGTGTAAATTTCAAAGAATCAATGGAATTTCCAGGGGGCGGAGGCAATCCGCAGCCCGGAGAAATTTCTTTGTCGCACAACGGAGTTTTGTTTTTAGATGAACTACCAGAATTTAAGCGTACTGTGTTAGAAGTGATGCGGCAACCGATGGAAGAAAGACGCGTGACCATTTCGCGCGCAAAAGTGTCTATTGAGTTTCCAGCCAATTTTATGTTGGTGGCCAGTATGAACCCGTGCCCGTGTGGCTACTATAACCATCCCGAGAAAGAATGCGTGTGTGGGCCAGGTGTAGTACAACGCTATTTGAGTAAAGTGAGCGGGCCTTTGTTGGATCGCATCGATTTACACGTGGAGGTGGTTCCTGTTTCGTTTGATCAAATGACAACAAACCGAAAAAATGAAACGAGCGCTGAAATACGTGAGCGGGTGGTAAAGGCACGCGAAATACAAAGCGAGCGGTTCAAAAATCAAAGTGACGTATACTGCAATGCCATGATGCCTAGCAACATGGTAAAAGAAATTTGTGTCATTAGTGACGCTGGCCGCACCTTATTGAAAACCGCCATGGAGCGGCTGGGTCTTTCTGCTCGTGCTTACGACCGCATCCTAAAAGTCTCACGCACCATTGCCGATCTTGCCGGATCTAGCGAAATAAAAATTGAATATTTAGCGGAAGCAATTCAATACAGAAGTTTGGATAGAGAAGGGTGGGCGGGGTGATTTGTTGATTAATTTATTTGAAAATTTGTTGTGAATCATTTCAAACTCAATTGTGCACAATAAGGATGTTTGGGATTTACAATCAACTCTTGCCGTTGGGGATGAATTAGAACACCCATCTCTTTCATAGAAATAGCACCCAAGAGTGGTTCACAATCTCCCTTTAAAACCATAGACTACAGGTGGCCGTAAGGTTTTTGAATTTCACCATTAGTGGACCAACCACGTCATATTCTTGGACACTTCCATCGGCCAGGACTGCTTTTCTTTTTTCTATAAAGGGTAAGTCTAGTTGTTGTTGAATGGTTTCATTAATACCCATCATGTAGGCGCTACTGTCCACCAGCATTTTTGTGGTTATCCTTTTTACTTCTTCCGCGCCAATAATATGTCGCTTGGCACTTTCTAGATCATGTCCATTGATCAATTCAATATCTGCGTAGACCAGTCCCGTAAATAACCTTTTATCAAAAATACAGTTTTCGTTCGATTTCAATTAAGCCGCAAAATTCAATTGAGTATTTAGGTTTAACCGAATGCTTTCATCGATCTCTAAAAAGAAGTAATCGTTTTTGATTTTGACCTCGTCTTTGCGCTTGATTTCTTTTAGCAATGGTTGGTAGAACTCTAAATCAACATCGCGGGTTTTTAATTCTGCAATCTTGGGGGCCAGGTCCATAAGGTCGGTGCGGGTGGGCTGCAGATGAAATTTAAAGTCAATGTAAGTCGATAGATCAGAAAGCACCCTGTCAACTAACGCATCGCGGTGTTGGTTAAAAATAATCCTGATTTGAAAAAGTTGGATGTTTGGCTCCTTGGCCTTGACAACTCTGGCACCTATCAGGCCCGATTTAATAATTTTCATATTTCTATCAGTTTATAGATCAAATGTAATAACTAAATAATTTAGTAAAAAATTAATTAACTAAAATAATTAGTCATATGGATATAAAAGGCATTTTTTGATTAAAAAAGAAGGTTGGAATTGGGCTAAGATAAATTGTTCTCTGGAAGTATCAGCGAAAATGGGGCTTTGATGATTGCTCAGATTGGGGCTGAAAAGCGTTTCTGATCGACCAATTTTGATTGATTTCGAGGTAATCTATCCATCCAAAAAGCTTATTATTTTGATATAACCATTTGAAATGTAAGGTTTTGATTACATTCGCTTAAATTAAAATGTAGCTATGAAGGATATTTGCACCCCATCAAATCAAGATTTTATGAAAAACAAGCTGACTTTAATCCTCATCATTCTAATAACAGCACTCAATTTAACTGTATTGGCCACCAACGGGCAGCCAGAAGATAGAAACTCGGTGTATGTGGTGATCGGGGCATTCTCTATTCCAAAAAATGCGATTGAGTTTACCGAAAATGCGCGAAAGAATAATTTCAAGGCAGAGTATTCAATCAACCCCAATCGCAACCTCTTTTATGTCTATGTGCTACACACAGCCGACAAAAAGATGGCTTTTGAAGAGGCCACTAAACTGCGCTCTTCGTCCCCCTTCAACGATACATGGGTGTATAGCGGCCTTCTGGGCGATGACAATGAAACAGTAAAGGCACAAGACATAAATCCAAATACAGGAGAAAAAATAGTGAAAGTTAGATCTCAGGATCAAAATCTTACGCCCGTAATTGTTGTCGAGGCGCCAACTGAAACGACTATTTCAGCATCTAAAGAAGCAACACCTGAAAAACTGACTGAATCACCGGCTAATCAAATTGTTGCAGATAAAACTGAGACCAAAATAAACACCCTTAACAATCCTTCAGCAGTTTCTACCGTGGAGGAAATAGAGGCTGGGAGCAAAAAGTTTTTATTCAAAATTTTTACTAAGTCAAAGGATATTCAGAGCGACATTGATGTGATGGATTTGGACAAAACAAAACCTAGAAAAGCTGCTTCCTACCGAGGCAACGAACCTGTTAACGTTAAGCCAGCCAATGCCTCCGGAAATATTTCACTGATCTGTAATGTTTTCGGCTACCGCAAAATTCAATTCGTCACCAATTTTAACCAACCTGAAGCAACGGAAGGTATTTCCATTGAAGACAATAAGGCAGTCGTGCCTTTTGAGTTGGTCCGGTTAAAAAAAGGAGATTTTGCCGTGATGTACAACGTATATTTTTTCAAAGACGCGGCCATCATGCGGCCTGAATCAAAATATGAAGTGAGCAGCTTATTGGAAATGATGAAGGAGAATCCGAAATACAAGATCCGCATTCATGGCCATACCAATGGAAATGAGCGCGGAAAAATTATCTCAATGGGTGACTCGAAAAACTTTTTTGGGATGACAGAAGACGTAAAGGAAGGATCAGGATCGGCCAACAAATTGTCGAAAGAACGGGCATCGGTAATTCAAAGCTATTTGATAAATCAGGGTGTGCCTGCTGATCGGATGCAAGTTAAAGCATGGGGAGGAAGTAAAGCCGTTTATGAGGAAGATCACGCGTTGGCGCAGGCCAACGTGCGGGTAGAAATAGAAATATTGGAAGACTAGCATTTTATACGGAACTTTCCCCAAAGGCAATTTTTAAAAGTGACCTCACGAGAAAAAAGTATCCAGAGCATCAAAAAGTTGGAGCGCACCAAGTCCGACCGGAGATTCTTCAGAAGATAAAAGAAGAAAATCCTCACATTTACGGATCAAGCCTGTCTTTCCGTTTCTGAATTAAATGAATATCGCAACCGATACATTGGTTCGCGATTGGAGCGGGAAGTCGGCACTCTTTCAGAATTAGAGAAAGAGGTGCTGGATGCGCTCCATAAAAATCAATTAATTTCAGATGATGTCGATGAATCCATTGGAGAAAAACTAACTTATGGCCAACGGTTGGCAGAACGCATCGCTACCTTTGGTGGGAGTTGGATGTTCATTATTTTCTTTTTTACCATTTTATTTGCTTGGATTGGCGTCAATCTGTATTTTTTTTCGAAGCCATTTGAACCCGATCCATTTATTTTACTCAATTTGATCCTCTCGTGTTTGGCTGCTTTGCAAGCACCCGTCATTATGATGAGCAAGAAGAGAAAGACCGCAAACGATCGGAAACACGATTATCAAGTCAACCTAAAAGCAGAGCTGGAAATAAGAATGCTCCACGAAAAAGTAGATCATTTAATTCTCCACTAACAGCAGCGGCTTTTTGAAATTCAGCAAATACAAGTTGACATGCTAAAGGAAATAACCGAACGCTTAGATTCAACTAAGTCCCTCTAAGCAGTAATGGCTTTTAAAATGTCGTGCTGGGTTATAATGTGAGCCTTCTCGTTTTCATCCCGAACCAGCAACGCTTTGTTTGTTTTATTTAGCATGGACGATAGCACATCTAGTGTACTATCTAACGCCACCATCTGCATTGGTTTGTCCATAATGTCCCCTACCGATTTGTCTTTTATGCTTGGGTCTGAAATGATTCGCTCGATCAAACTATTGGTAGTTACGCTGCCCACAAACTCTTTGCCTTCTACAACAGGCATTTGATCAACCCCTTCTTTGTTCATGATTTTGATAGCTTCACCAATGGTCGAATTTTTAGTTACCGTAAACAATCCTTCCTTTCCATTTCTGCCAGCTATGATTTGACGGGCTGTGCTGTAAGCACGTTCTTCTAAGAACCCGTGATCCTTCATCCACATGTCATTGTATACTTTGCCGAGGTAGCGCGTGCCGTGATCGGGCAAGAGCACCACTAGGGTGTGTTCTTTACGTAAATGTTCTTTCGCATATTCCATTGCTCCATGCAAAGCCGAACCGCAGCTCCAACCACCAAATATCCCCTCTTCACGCGAAAGCCTCCGCGCCATGATAGCGCCATCTTTGTCTGTTACTTTAATGAAGTGATCGATCACATCAAAATCCACATTTTTTGGTAAGATGTCTTCTCCAAAGCCCTCAGTGAGATAAGGATATATTTCGTTCTTATCAAAGATGCCGCTCTCCTTGTATTTTTTAAAAACCGATCCATACGTATCAATGCCCACAGAAACAATGTTTGGGTTTTGTTCTTTTAAATACTTGGCCGTGCCGCACATCGATCCACCTGTGCCGACCGTGGCAACATAATGAGTTATCTTTCCACCCGTTTGCGTCCAAATTTCCGGACCGGTGGTTTCATAATGCGCCTGCGCGTTGGAAGGATTATCGTACTGGTTGGGATAAATGGAATTAGGTATTTCTTTATTCAATTTTCTAGCTACCGAGTAATAACTGCGTGGATCATCGGGTTCTACATTGGTAGGACAGACAATTACTTCGGCCCCAACTGCTCTGAGAATATTAATTTTTTCCTGAGATTGTTTGTCGGCCATCGTGAAAATGCATTTATATCCCTTCACCGCAGCTGTAAGGGCGAGCCCCATGCCCGTATTGCCGGACGTCCCCTCTATAATAGTCCCGCCAGGCTTTAAAAGGCCAGCTTTCTCGGCATCTTCTATCATTTTCAACGCCATCCTGTCCTTGGTGGAATTGCCCGGGTTGAAATACTCCACCTTGGCGAGCATCGTCCCTTCTATACCCTTCGGAATCTTGTTCAGTCTTACAATGGGCGTATTTCCGATGGTTTCAATGATGGAGTTGTAGATCATTATTTAGATGTTAATTGGAGAAGTAAAAGTAGGGATTTCTGGGGTTCCAAAAAGCTCAACTTTCGTTCGGAAGTAGGCAGGCGGCTTGATCAAAATGGGATATTATCCTCATAAAAATAATTAGCTTCATGGGTTATCGCTGAAAAATTAAACTAAATAATTCTTGACATAATCTTCCGTACCTTTTTCTAAAGAAGAGAAACCTTTCTCATAGCCTTCCCCTCCAACTTCCCGATCCTCGCCTCTGTAAAATATTGATACTTATCTCTTATATCATTTGGGGTATCAACGTACTCAATATTTACAGGTTTATTTAGCGCGCTAAAAACTGCCTTGGCCAAGTCATTGAACGTCCTGGCTTTACCGGAGCCTAGATTGTATACACCAGAGTTTTTGCGGTGGTGCATTAAAAAAATGCAGACTTCCGCCACATCCTTTATGTAAACATAATAACCAGTTTGCACACCATCGCTGTAGTGGCTTTGTGCTGTGGAAATATTTATACCGATTGTTTTTTATATTGGTTTGGCGGTTCAAAAATAGCGCCTAAAAAGTGGTATAAAAAATGGTTCGCAAAACATGATTGTCGGGCCACTGGTATCAATGATTTCATAATCTCGGAGGGCCGCTTCAATGCGCTTTATGTTGGTGGAAGTGCCCATATTGTATTGCTTTTGAACTTTGCTTGTCCCAAATTTTGTTTCTCCAGCTTCAAGGGCTCTAATGTAGTTCACCTGAAATTGAGTAAGCCCCTCTGTTTGGCTTTTGAAAAATATGGTTTGATCCTCAAGTAGTCGGTCGTATGCGTTTTGAATATCAGTGTGGGCGACAGTTTTTTCAGATATATCCCAAACAGTTCGGCATAGCAACTGCACATAATACGAATGCCCCTCTGTTAACTCAACTATTAGTTTAGCATTTGCCTCGTTAACCAAAAGCCCGGTATCCTTAAAGTTCTTTATAATAAACTCCACCCAGTCTTTAGTAGCAATTTTGGGCAAGAATAGTGTGTCTCCAAATCGGTAGAACGGTTGTCCGTTTGAATTGAATAGTAGATTCATAATATGGCGTTTTGATCCATAAAGGCAGTAAGAAACTTTGGTGTGTTTTTGCCATACTGATCGCAATGTCTCAAGTAACTCTTTACCACCACTAAGTTCAAACAGTTTTTGAAACTCGTCTATGCAAACCACTACGGGTATCCCCTTTTTTTTATATAAGGTGTTTGGAATTTCCAGTATCGCAGAGTGGTCTTTAAAATGGTGAGGTAGGTGAACGCCAATTTTAAATTCTCCTGCCTGTTCGGTGGGAGGAGTGTAAGTTATAAATGGAGAAATCTGGCCCAAAATATCTCCAATCTTATTCATGGCAATACGTACCTTTCCTTGAGTAGCTATTACACAAGCTTTCAAGTAGTTTGAATAAAATTCTTCAACAGACTTAAGCGCAAAACAATCAAGGGAGATTACAACAAGCTCATGTTTGGAGTAATTTACTGCTTGGGATACAAGTGAGCTCTTACCCCAGCGCCTGGGTGAAATTAAAATAGTATTCTGTCCATCGTAAAATGATTGTTGTAATCTTTTTATTTCAATTTTCCGATTACAAAAAATAGAATTATCGATTACTTCACCTATTTTAAAGGGGTTTTTATTCATGGCTAACTAAGGATGTTATAAACAAATATAGTTAAATATTTACAGACAATCTTGTTTATAACATAGTTGTCCGTAAATGGACAATTCCGAGGTTAGAAGGACTGTTTTTGGGTGATTTATTTCACTAAATGATTCTGTAAATAATCTAAAACTCCTTTCTCTAACTTGGTGAAAACGCTGGAATACCCAACCGCTGTCAACTTCCCCATCTTCGCCTCTGTAAAATACTGGTACTTATCTCGTATGTCAACTGGGGTATCAACGTATTCAATATTCACCGGTTTGTCGAGCGCGCTAAAAACTGCACTGGCCAAATCATTGAACGTCCTGGCTTTACCGGAGCCTAGATTGTATACACCAGAGTTTTTGCGGTGGTGCATTAAAAAAACGCAAACTTCCGCCACGTCCTTCACATAAATAAAATCGCGCATTTGTTCTCCATCTTTATAGTCGGGCTGATGTGATTTGAACAACTTCATTTTTCCGGTTTTCTGAATTTGGTTGTAGGCATGCCAGATCACCGATGCCATTCTTCCCTTGTGATATTCATTAGGGCCGTACACATTAAAGAATTTCAACCCAGCCCAAAAGAACGGCTTTTCGTTTTGTTGTAAAGCCCACACGTCAAAATCTTGTTTCGATTGGCCGTAGGGGTTAAGCGGTTTCAGCTTGGGAATAATAGACTCATCATCATCATACCCAAACTCACCCAATCCGTAAGTGGCAGCGGAGGATGCATACACCAGCGGAATTTGATATTCAACGCATTTCTTCCAAATAGATTTGGTGTATTCTGTGTTTAATTTGTTCAGTAGCTGGCTATCAAACTCCGTGGTATCCGTTCTCGCACCAATGTGGAAAAGGAATTCTACTGTTTCGTAGTGTTGATCTAGCCAAGAAAAAAAAACATCGCGGTCAACTTTTTCTTGAATTTTTAGCCCTACAAGGTTTTTGTTTTTTTCAGCGTTATCAAATTTGTCGACTGCAATAATCGCGTTGAAATTGTCCTTATTCAGTCTTTTGATAAGATAACTGCCAATAAATCCAGCTGCTCCAGTTACAATAATCATGTTTATGTGATTTTTGGGGCAATTTAAGACAAATCAGTTGATCATTCTTGATTGATTGAAGCCTTGTATATTTATGCTTTTAATGCCAATTCATGATCTACGTTAGCCGAAAAGAACATTTTAATGCCGCCCACAAATTGTACAACCCCAGTTGGTCGATAGAGAAGAATAAGGAAGTATTTGGCCCCTGTGCGAACGAGAACTGGCACGGACATAACTATGAATTGATCACTACCGTGGCCGGCAATCCTGATCCTGAAACCGGATTTGTAATTGATCTGAAAAAACTCAGTGATCTGATTCAGCGAGAAGTGATTGAAAGGGTAGACCACAAAAACCTGAATTTAGATGTTGATTTCATGAAAGACAAAATGGCCAGCACGGAAAACTTGGCGATTGAACTTTGGAGAATTTTGGCCCCAAAAATTTCGGCCATTAGTACGTTTGGGAAACTGCACTCGATCCGATTGTACGAAACTCCGCGGAATTATATTGATTATTTCGGGGAATAGTTTGTTCTAGAAATAAATAGCCAGTGAAATTCTACATCATAGCCGGAGAGCGTTCAGGTGATTTGCACGGAAGCAATTTGGTGAAAGCCATTTTAAAGGAACGCCCAAAAACCTCCTTTCGCGGATTTGGAGGTGATGAAATGCAGCAGGCAGGCGTTGAACTCGTGATTCACTACGATCGCTTAGCGTTCATGGGCTTTCAGGCCGTGATCAATTTTTTTAAGATCGCCAAGTACATGCGGGACTGCAAGACAGATATTCTCGCCTACCAACCCGATGCGTTGATTCTGATAGACTATGGTGGTTTCAATAGGCAGATGGCCAACTTTGGCAAGGCGAAGGGGATAAAGGTCCTGTACTACATTCCTCCAAAAGTGTGGGCTTGGCGACAGGGCCGTGCATGGCAGTTGAAGAGAACGGTAGATCATATGTTTGTGATCTTGCCGTTTGAAAAGGAATTTTTCAAGAGGTATGACTTCGAAGTGGATTATGTGGGTAATCCGGTATTGGATGCTATCAAGTCATTCCTACCGAATGCTCACTTTTTAGAACAACATGGATTGAATCGAAGCCAGAAAATTGTAGCCCTATTGCCTGGCAGCCGAAAGATGGAATTGGAGCAAATCGTGCCCTTGATGGCGGAAGTTGTGCGGACAACTTCCGATGTTCAATTTTTGGTAGCAGCAGTAAAAAATCTTCCGGAAAGTTTATATGCATCATTGAAGGGGATAGGCAACGTAAAATTTGTATACGATTCAACCTACGATGTGTTGTGTCATGCTGCTGCTGCAATTGTCACTTCTGGAACGGCCACACTTGAAACAGGTCTTTTCAAAGTTCCGCAAGTAGTGGTCTACAAGGCGGGCAGGTTAGAATATTTTATTGCCTCTCGCGTAGTGCAAGTCGATTACATTTCACTGGTGAATTTGATTACTGGAAAAGAAGTGGTAAAAGAGTTGATCCAGAGCAATGCGACTTCAGACAAGCTAGGAGAGGAGTTGCAATTGCTTCTTACCGAAGGCAACTATCGGAATAGAATGTTGGCTGAATACGAAAAGCTTTACAAAACTCTCGATACTGGTTCAGCGTCTGAAAATACTGCCAAATTAATTTTGAAGTACATGAACTAGTAACCGGAAACCGGTAACCAGTTACGCAACCTTCAATTTACTGTAATGCGACTTGTTGAATTTCTCTTCCGCATAAGCGCGATTGATCACCAACCGGTCGGTAGTCTTATCTGAGGGCAACTCAAACATCGCATCGTTTACGATCGCTTCACAAATAGAGCGCAAGCCACGAGCACCCAATTTAAAATCAACAGCTTTCTCGACAATAAAATCCAAGGCGCCTTCTTTGAATTCCAACTCAATGGTTTCCATTTCAAAGAGTTTTTTGTATTGTTTTACCAACGCGTTCTTCGGTTCGGTCAATATTTTTCGGAGCGTGTCGTGATCCAATGGATTCAAATAAGAAAGCACCGGCAAACGACCAATCAATTCGGGGATCAAACCAAATGTTTTTAAATCTTGAGCAGAAACGAACTGCAACAGGTTGTCCTTGTCGAAATCGCTAGGGGTAATTCCATCGGCAGAGGTAGCAAAACCCAACGGGCGCGTGTTTAGCCTCCGTCCAATCAATTTAGATATACCCTCAAATGCCCCGCCACAGATAAACAGAATATTCTCCGTATTTACAGTGATCATTTTTTGATCGGGATGCTTGCGCCCTCCTTGGGGGGGTACATTCACGGCTGTTCCTTCCAACAATTTTAACAATGCTTGCTGAACACCCTCCCCACTTACATCTCTGGTAATTGAAGGATTGTCTGACTTGCGAGCGATCTTGTCAATCTCATCAATGTATACGATTCCGCGTTCTGCCGCTTCGGTATTGTAATCTGCCGCTTGCAGCAATCGAGTTAAAATACTTTCTACATCTTCGCCCACATACCCCGCCTCTGTCAAAACCGTTGCATCGGCAATGCAAAAAGGCACTTGCAAAATCTTGGCTAGTGTTCTCGCCAAATACGTTTTTCCAGTACCCGTTTCACCCACCATAATGATATTCGATTTTTCAATCGTCACATCACTGTCCATTTTGCGTTGGGTCAAACGCTTATAGTGATTGTAAACAGCCACCGACATTACTCGCTTCGCTTCGTCTTGACCAATCACATATTCATCCAAAAATTTCTTGATTTCGCGCGGCTTGACCAGCTTAAAGTTGGGGAGCGTTCCTGCTTCTACCTTATTCTTTTTTTCTTCCTGTAGAATTTGACTGGCTTGCGTTACGCATTTGTCGCAGATGTGGGCATGGATACCCGAAATCATCAAATCCACATCCTTTTTATTTCGTCCGCAGAACGAGCAAGTAACTTCAGCCATTTTAGATTTGTTGATTAGTTGATCCGATAACGTGTTGAGAGCACCAATCATCAAAGATATTAATTAATTGGTTCATCAACACGTTACTGAATCCACGAATTTACTTCTTCTTTTTCTCCAATACCTCGTCAATTAAGCCGTATTCCTTGGCTTCAGACGCACGCATCCAGAAATCTCGATCTGAATCTTTTTCAATTTTTTCGTACGTCTGTCCACTGTGCTTTGCTAGTATGTTGTACAAATCCTTCTTCAACTCCAACGTTTGGCGCATGGAAATCTCCATATCCGAAGATGTTCCTTGCATACCTGCCGAGGGCTGATGGATCATAACGCGGGAATGTGGAAGCCCGGATCTCTTCTTGGTGGTGCCAGCAGCAAGTAGAACCGCACCCATCGAAGCGGCCATCCCTGTACAAATTGTAGCCACGTCTGGGTTGATAATTTGCATGGTATCATAAATTCCCAGCCCAGCATAGACTGAGCCACCGGGGCTATTGATATACATGATTACATCCTTTTTAGGATCAGATGATTCTAAAAACAAAAGTTGTGCGGTGATCACGTTTGCTACATAATCATCTACCGCAGTGCCGAAAAAGATAATTCGGTCGGCCATCAGGCGTGAAAAAACGTCAATAACCGTAGCCCGCATCTGTCTTTCCTCCACCACGTTGGGCGTCATGCCCGTAACCGTGTACTGGTTTTGGTTAAATTTCATGTAGCTGTCCAAGGCATTGCCGCTCATGCCCAGATGGTGCACGGCATAATTTCTAAATTCGTTTGTTGACATACAAAATGGTTTTTTTTATTTACGTGTTTGGTTGATATTGAATAGTCGATCGGGCTGTCAATTTATTGTTATTGACCTTCAATGTTAGCCAATAATTAAACAAATTAAAAAGCCCTAGCGGGGCTCTGTCTTTAACTCGCAAAATGCTATAAAGGTTCAAACTGATGTGAAACCGTTGACGTCAAATTGTTTAGTGATTGTGCGAAGCAGCAATCTTTTTAAACTCATCCAGGCTCACTTTCTTTTCTGTAACGGTAATAGTTTCTCGTACGGCCTTCATCAGCTTCTCTTGGCGCAGCTGATTGTAAATGCGCATAAAGTTTTCGCCTTTGCCATCTTGACCAGAAAGATAATTATTGGCAATTTCATCCATTTTATCTCCTAATTGGGCGGCAATGGCGGGGCCGCCAAACTGCTCCACAATCAATTGCTTAGCCTTATCACGTACTTCATTTCCCTCCACTTTGATTCCCTTGTCTTCGGTGATCCGGTTCTTGATCAGGTCCCACTTTAGGGAATCTTTGTAAAGTTTGAATTCTTTCTCAATCATCTCGTCAGTCAACTCTCCATTACTGGTGGCCTTCAACCAAGTTTTCAGGAAATTGTCAGGCATGGCCACCTTGGTGTGGTCTACCAAGTGATGTTGGATTTCATGGTCCAATAAATGATCAGTTTCGCGCTGGTAGTTTTCTGCAATCGTCTCTTTGATCTTCGCGGTAAATTCGTCTAGACTTTTTACTATATCCTTCCCAAATACCTTGTCAAAAAGTTCTTGGTTTACTTCTGGTTCTTCTACGCGGCTGATCGAACTCACGATAAAAAGGTACGCACCGCTCGCGTTTTTGGCTTCTTCTTCCGTCACATTTAGCGCTCTGCTTTTTTCTGCGTCCGATGAGAAGGTTTTCGCAACATCAAACTCAACTGCATCCTCTTTCTTCAATCCAATAAACTTCTTTTGCTCTTTCTTGTCTATTTTGCTGATGGCGATAAACGAACCCTTTCTATTCTCCTCGGCTGTTTCTTCGCCCTTCTTAACAATTTCTCCTTGTAAATTATCGGTAGCTTCACTCACTTCGGGATAGGTCACGTTGCCAAAACGATTTTTTACATCAGCCAACGTTTCGTCAATCACCTTTTGATCCACCTCAATAACATGCGCGGTCAATTTTACTTTGGGCGACACTTCCACCGTAAAATCTTCTACCATACCGATTTGAAATTCGAACTCAAAATCTTTTTGAGAATCCCAATCGATGTTGCGCGCTTTCTCAGCATTGGGAAGCGGATCGCCTAATACTTTTAATTTGTTATCCTTGATATATTCCGAAACGGAGTGAGAAATAAGATGGTTCACCTCTTCCACCAACACCGACTTGCCAAACATTTTTTTGATAACTCCTGAGGGCACTTTTCCCTGGCGGAATCCCTTGATGTTCGCCTTGCGCGAATAGTCCTTCAGTTTCAATTCAACTTTGGGCAGGTAATCACTTTCACTCAATGAAACTTTAATAAGTCCTTCGGTGGTGCTTTGTTTGTCGAGAGTAATGTTCAATGGAAAGTAATTTAAGTGTTAATATTTACAAGTTTGCCAGTTGCTAATTGTCGGCCTAAGCCAACCAACTAACAACTGGCAACCTGTTATTTAATGGTGCGGATGAAGGGACTCGAACCCCCACGCCTTGCGGCACCAGATCCTAAGTCTGGCGCGGCTGCCAATTACGCCACATCCGCCTACAGTTAAATACCTTTTTTATTTAAAGGGATCGCAAATTTAGGGATTATTCGCTATTATTAAAGTCCAGAATAGAAATTGATTCGCAAGGTTTGTAATTCTACTCGGCTTTTGAGAGTTATTAACGTTAGAATAGGCAAATGACAAGCATACAATTGGCAACTAAAGACGTGCGAAGTAGTTGTCAATTGATTGATTGTCAACTGTCAACTAAATTTAAAGATGATAATAGACGAAGCTGTTGAGAAAAAGGAAATCATCGCTCGCTACCGCAGGTTGCTGCGATTGGCCAAGCCTATTTTAAAAGATGGCGATGCCAAGTTGATCAAACGGGCTTTTACCACTTCCATGGAGGCGCATAAAAACATGCGCAGAAAATCGGGCGAACCCTACATTTTTCATCCTCTCTCCGTGGCAGAAATCTGTGTAGAGGAGATTGGCTTGGGAACGACCTCAATTGTGGCGGCTCTATTGCATGATGTCGTAGAAGATACCGATATTCAACTGTCCGACTTAGAGGCTATTTTTGGAAAAAAGATAGCAAAGATCATTGACGGACTCACCAAAATACGCGGTGTGTTTGAGTACGGCACTTCTGCGCAGGCAGAGAACTTCCGAAAGATGTTGTTCACGCTTTCCGAAGACGTGCGCGTGATATTAATCAAACTGGCCGACCGCTTGCACAATATGCGCACATTAGAAAGCATGCCGCGCAACAAGCAACTGCGGGTTTCGTCTGAAACGATTTATCTCTATGCCCCCTTAGCGCATCGCCTCGGGCTGAATGCAATTAAAACAGAATTGGAGGATTTGTACCTGCGCTTTACAGATCAGCCCGTTTTTGAGGAGATCACCAACAAAATTGCCGATACAAAAGCGCAGCGGAACAAATTCATCAAGCAGTTTGTGCTGCCCGTCAAAGAAGAGTTGGACAAGTTAGGTGTTAACTACGAAATTAAGAGCCGGCCGAAATCTATTTTCTCAATCTATAATAAAATGCGCAAGCAGAATATACCTTTCGAAGAAGTGTATGATTTGTTCGCTATCCGAATTATTTTGGATACACCCATTGAGCAAGAAAAGTCTTATTGCTGGCAGGTTTATTCCGTTGTCACAGACTATTACACTCCCAATCCTGATCGGCTGCGCGATTGGATCAGCACGCCCAAAGGAAATGGCTACGAATCGTTGCACACCACGGTGATGGCAAAAAACGGTCAATGGGTGGAAGTTCAAATCCGCACGTTGCGCATGGATGAAATTGCAGAGAAGGGTTATGCTGCCCATTGGAAGTATAAAGACAATGCTGCCAAGTACGAATCCAACTTGGAAAAGTGGCTCGTTCGGGTTCGTGAAACGTTAGAGAAACAAGATCTCACTGCATTAGAATTTGTGGATGACTTCCGCGGAAACCTGTTTAGTGATGAGGTTTTCGTTTTTACTCCCAAGGGTGAATTGAAAACACTTCCCACTGGGGCAACAGCATTGGATTTCGCATTTGACATTCATACTGATATTGGAGCAAAATGCCTTGGAGCCAAAGTCAATCAGAAGCTAGTGCCTATTAACCATGTGTTGAAAAATGGAGATCAAATTGAAATCCTTACTTCAGCCAAACAAAAACCGAATGAAGATTGGCTGCGATTCGTCATCAGCCCCAAGGCGAAATCAAAAATCAAAGAGCTGCTCAAAGAAAATAAGCGAAAGTTCGCGGACGAGGGAAAAGAAGTGATGTTGCGAAAACTGAAGCAGCTAAAGATCGATACCAGCAACCAAATTTTTGAGCAGATGCGCGACTTTTTTAAAGTCCCTTCTCAATTTGAGTTGTTTTACAAATTCGGGTTTGGTGCCATTACCGTCAATGATCTGAAGAGATTTAAAGAGTACAAGCCCTCTTCCCCATTAAAAAATCGTGATCAAACCGAAATTCGAGATGTAAAAACCATCGAGCAGGAGATCAACAAAGCGAAAGGCCGCTACGAAGACATTCTCTCGATTGGCGAAGACATGGATGTGGTGGAGTATAAATTGGCGAAGTGTTGTACGCCCATTCCGGGCGATGAGGTATTTGGATTCGTTACAGTAAATGAGGGCATCAAAATACACCGCACCAGCTGCCCCAATGCCACTGAGCTGTTGGCCAATCATGGAAACCGAGTAATTAAAGCTAAGTGGACTTCCCAATACGAAGTGGCTTTCCTTACTGGATTAAAAGTAGATGGTACGGATCGTGTCGGGTTAATCAACGATGTCTCGAAAGTAATTTCAGAAGAGCTAAAGGTGAATATGAGCTCACTTTCCTTCAAGACAGATCAAGGGATTTTCAGTGGCGAGATTATGCTTTACGTAAATGACACGCGCCACCTGGAAGTGCTGACCGGAAAACTGGAAAAAGTGGAAGGGGTGGTGAAAGTGAGCAGGTTCGATTCAGGCACGGTTAATAGAAATTAAATCCCACAACTTATTTTCATGATTATATTTGAGCTTTAATTCACTCATGGCCCTCAACCCAAAGATATACGAACAAGTCAAGCAGATTTTCATTGCTTACTTGGAGAATAAGGAATTGAGAAAGACACCAGAACGATACGCCATCTTAGAGGAAATCTATTCAATGGATGGTCATTTTGACGTAGAATCACTGTACATCAAAATGAAAAGCAAAAGCTATCAGGTAAGCCGGGCTACCGTTTACAACACACTGGATCTATTGGTGGAATGTGATCTGGTTAGCAAACACCAGTTTGGTAAAAACTTGGCTCAGTACGAAAAATCGTACGGTTACAAACAGCATGATCATTTGATTTGTACCGAATGTCATAAGGTCACGGAGTTCTGTGACCCACGTATACAAAATATTCAAAACACAGTGGGCGACTTGCTACATTTTAATGTGATGCATCATTCCTTAATTTTGTACGCATCTTGCACGAAAACGGACTGTGAAAATAAACGACTATGAACTTTGCACAAGAAATTAAAGCAGACACATTGATCCTCCGTATTTCAGGCGACTTAATTGGAGAAGACAGCGGCACGCAGTTAGTGGGAGCGGTAAATGATGCCATGTCGCACAAAGCACTTACCTGCATCATCGATATTTCTGAATTACGCTACATTAACAGCAGTGGTATTGGAGTGTTGATTACAATTCTTACCAAATTCCGAAACAAAGGGGGCGAAGTGTATTTAATGAATCCGTCAGAGAGCGTCAAGAAGCTTTTGATTATTACAAAACTCAACTCGATCTTTCACGTGGTTGCTTCAGAAGCGGAAGTTTTAGCGCTGTCAAGAAAATAACTCCAAATCTAAAATCGCTGTGGACGATCGTCTATGGACTACGGACTAATAAATTAATTTGAATGAAAGTCGATGTGCTGCTCGGCCTCCAATGGGGCGATGAAGGAAAAGGAAAAATTGTCGATGTATTGGCGCCCAAGTATGATGTAGTGGCACGCTTTCAAGGTGGCCCAAATGCAGGGCACACATTGGAATTCGATGGCATTAAACATGTATTGCATCAAATTCCTTCCGGTATTTTTAGAGAGAAGACAAGAAATATCATTGGTAATGGTGTCGTGCTTGATCCCATCGTATTTAAAGCTGAGATCGAAAAATTAGAAAAGTATAAACTAAATGTAAAGGCCAACCTCTTTATCTCAAAAAAGGCAACCCTCATCTTGCCTACTCATCGGTTGCTAGACCAAGCGTACGAAAAAGCAAAAGGCGTAAATAAAATTGGCTCAACATTAAAGGGAATTGGCCCCTCTTATCAGGATAAAATTGGCCGCCAAGGGTTGCGTGTAGGCGATGTGCTGGCAACTACTTTTAAAGACAAGTTGAAAGTCTTGACCGACATTCATTTTGATATTTTGAAAAAGCACGATATTCAATTTGATTGGAATGCGTTGGAAAGTCAATTCTTGGATGCAGTTAACTTTCTCAAACAATTTAAACTAATCGATAGCGAGTATTTTATTAACAACGAACTGAAATCGGGGTCAACCATATTGGCGGAAGGCGCACAAGGCTCGCTACTCGATATTGATTTTGGTAGCTATCCGTTCGTAACAAGTTCCAGCACCGTTACAGCAGGTGCGTGCACAGGATTAGGTGTTGCTCCCAAGCATATCGGAGAAGTCTACGGTATTTTTAAGGCCTATAGTACACGGGTAGGCAGTGGGCCTTTTCCAACTGAACTATTGGATGAAGAAGGTGAGAAAATGCGGAAAGAAGGAAATGAATTTGGATCGACTACTGGTCGTCCGCGAAGGTGTGGGTGGATTGATCTTCCGTCTTTGAAGTATTCAATCATGATCAATGGAGTTACTCAGCTGTTGATGATGAAAGCAGACGTACTAAATATTTTCCCCACCATTAAGATTTGTACACAGTATAAACTTGCCGATGGCAGTATCACAGATGCAGTACCCTATGAATTGGTCAATGAAAAGATTCAACCCATCTATACGGAAGTGAAGGGATGGAATACATCGCTGGCGGGAATAACAGAAAATAAAATGCCGGTTGAGTTAGCCCAGTATATTGATCTGCTGGAAAAGGCATTGGAAGTTCCAATTACATTGATTTCTACTGGCCCTGATAGAAAGCAGACAGTTCACAGAACTAGATAATTTTTTAGAGGGTGCAATCAGAAATTTTCTCGACTTGTACTTGATGTAGTTGATAGTTCCCCGCCTCTTCTCTCAGACATTTTTTCCATCAGAGATTGAGCATAGCTTTCCGTTACTTCAACAACTGTTGGAACACTAAAAAAACCATTAAAAATATCAACAAATAATAGATAATGTCTTTTTTCTGGTTTCAATAGTAATATAGTTGGTTGGCGGTAGTCGTCAGGTTTTTTCCCATTGAGCCGAGACGAGAATTTTCTTTCTCCAGTTTCTAACTCGCTGACAACGTACTGCCCGGATTTTACTCGGTATGCGAATTTATCATCAACGAAGACATTATGGGCTCTCCCGATATTCCTAGCTGGCCGGATTAAATAAACTGAAGCTTTTTCTTGCGCCCAACTTTGCGAACTGACCAAACTAACCACAACTAAGAATATACTTTTTAGGGTTTTGATATAATTGTTGTTTATTAATATATGAGTTGATAAACGGGTTAGTTTTTTTAGGTTACTTAT
>Ga0226658_10000152_pt1 | contig 31330 bp, 39 predicted proteins | sample OliLak19BULKMAT1_FD_169091 | JGI IMG/M metagenome (GOLD analysis project Ga0226658, IMG submission 169091) | Freshwater microbial mat bacterial communities from Lake Vanda, McMurdo Dry Valleys, Antarctica - Oligotrophic Lake LV.19.BULKMAT1 (v2)... | ecosystem: Environmental > Aquatic >... | reverse complement strand
GGGGTACGCAAAAAAAAGAAGGCCCAATAAATGGCAAAGGTACAGTTGAAAACGCCGGTCGCTTGCAAAGTTGTCAATGACGCGATGACACAGTGCTCTAAAAGACTAGGCCGGAAAATAGACTACAAAAATTTATCCACAGTGCTAAAGATTAACCCCTCTAGCTTGTGGTATCCCATCAAAGGGCAGAGAGCCTGGACGGTTGACCGATGGCTCATCGTCTTGCAATCCCTTGGTTGTCTGTCATTTCAAGGCGACCATATTATTATTTCAAGTTCTAAATTCTCTAATTTCACAGAGCTGTTCAATACAGTTGAAATGATGCAAGAATAGCCTATACCGTTCGCTATGTAACACTCTCAGTGTGAGGACATATGCACGAATGGACAAACCACCCCCCGCCCCCGCGTACATCATCCGACAAGTGACTGAGCTTGTTTTTTTTTGCTGCACAGACTTTAGCGATACCTTCTGGACAATTTGCGCCGTGCTAGAAATTTCCTACCTCTTGATTCTATATTTCCACATAGGCTATAAACTTAACTTGTTAACTGAAAGGCTAATGAATGGACTTTGTAGGAATAGAAAAGGTTTCCGAGCTGGTACACATGAATGAAACAACAATTCGACGGTGGATCAAAAAAGGACTCTTTCCACGAGGCATAGAATTTAAAAGAAATCGGATAGGCTGGCTTCCTATCAATGTTGAGCGTTGGTATATGGAAGGTGGAAAAGAAAAGATGGTTGAAATGAAATTACAGCGTGGAAAGAAGCGCTGTCAAACATCTTGATTATGAAACTTGTCAACATAGCTTTGATTCATGTACTGACCCGTCGAGGTTTTCCGTGGACTCCCCGCGTTATAAGCTGCCACAACATCGTCAACAACTTGATATTTTCTCCATAGCTTGGCTAGGTGTCTGCATCCTTGCTCTATGCTTGTTTCTATCTCAGCAAGCTTTAACAAAGACCCTTCAAACCCATTCTCGCGTGCGGTTCCTCCCATGACTTGCATGAGCCCCCACGAGAACATCTGCAGCTTTTGTTCGGTGTCTGCTGTGATCCTGTTAAGCTTTGCGAATTTTTGCGGGTTTAGGGTGTATCGGTAGCCCGGCTCATAACGAATCGCTCGTTTGTTGAAAGCTGATTCGATCCTAATGATCCCCTCAACAAGCTTGACGTCAAGGCTGTATAGCTTTGCGAACTTATGTGCGGCTTCACTGATTGCGGCCTTGTCTACCTCTTGCACCATAACGACAACCCCCAAAATTATTTCAACTCGTCGATGAGCTTCTGCACCCATGGAATCACGGAGACAGAAAGAGCCACACCATCAGACACGCCAAGATTTTTGACTTCTACTGGCACCATGCTAATGCCGGAAAAGGCTTTTTTCATGATCTCAGAAAATTCCTTGTCCTCTTGAAACTCTCGCATCAGGTTTGGAATGTCATGCCATTGAAAACCGTCCTTGAGGTGCTTGGCGATTTTGCAGGACAAAGCCATCAGTCCATCGATGAGCTCTTGCAGCTCTTTAGATCCTTCAGTCATAGTCAAAATTCCTTTTCTGAACCCAAATTGATCTGAACTTTAACAGCCAAAAGGGAATTGGACTATGAAAGAAAGGTTTAAAGACAGCTTGGAAATTGCTGGTGTGGTTCTTTCTTTAGCAGTTGGGTCTGCTAGTACAGTCTGGTGGTGTTCAGGTTTGACATCAAAGGTGAGTCAACTCGACAAAGAGTTTGACCGTGTGACTGATATAATGGCGAGGATTGAAGAGAGGGTTAATAATTTAGAGGATAAAACTTCTAGGATTGAGGGGATACTGAATTGAAACGGCTACGCTCCATCCTATTCGAGCAAGAAACTCCTTCTTTTCTTTGTCTCTAGAGAGTCCACGAGAAATTCTTGAATGGAATCAAAACCTTCTGGCTTTGCAGCATCGTCAGTAGTCAGCCAAAAATCAGCTTTTTTAAAATCGAAGTTTTTTAAAGCGTCACCCTCCCAGCCTTTTTGATCAGAAATGATATTTTCTTGTGACGCCAAAAAAACCCCTGGTCTTACTTCGCAAAAGCCATGACTGTGAATTTCCGCTGCGATCTTTTCGACCAAGTCAGTGCCTGTGTAAATCTTGCTCATTTTGATGTCCTCCCTCGTAGTTATCTCTCGTGCCCTATAAACAACTCATCGGAATTTTTCCGCAAAACTTGAGGGTTCTTTCTTGCGAACTCTTAACTAATCGATTCTATTGCCTTATTCCTCGAATGCTTTGTGCACATGGACTTGACTTAGGATACTGAACTAAGAAAGTCGAAACGGCCTAGAGATTCAACGAGAAAATTCTTAATGGAATTAAAGCAGCGTCACCCTCCCAGCCTTTTAGGCCCACGCGGAAAAAAAGCAACATGCCGATATCATAGGACCGAGGTTGCGTGGCCGGGATGCTCAAGCTCAAGGTACACATGGACTTGACTTAGGTAACACTCCGTGAACTACTCGGCCCTAAAGGGCCAGAGCTTCTGGGATCAGCACACGGCCTCCCCCATCTTTTTTGACGCTTCGTAGTCCCTGCTTCGTGGCTTTTGGCCTGGAAGTCTTACTTTGAACTCCACGTCCTGTATCGGCCAAAGACAAAACGCCTTTGGTCGACAACTCCGTTCCGGAGTGTTTTAACAAGTTGATTGCTCGTTTTTTAAGTACCAACGCAGCGTTGTGGTCTGCATTGTCTCTGTGCCCGCAGCGTTGACAGGCAAAGAGAGCCTGACTTACGCGTGTGGCTCAAGCTCAAGGTACACATGGACTTGACTTAGGTAACACGCCCGCATCTCATGAAATAATCCGTATATTGAATCGGATGTCAGTGACGACAGAGCTTTCCACCCACCCATCCTCTCGATAACTTGAATCGTCATTTTGTCGAGGTTTTCAATCTCATTCTCTGGAGTGTGGTTGATCGCATTCATGCAAATCTCGCCTGCGACCGTGAAAGACCAAGCAATATATTTTCCTGGGATGGTAAGCATAGTACAGCCTTTCCTTCTCTGTGTTACTATTTCGGAATCAGTTTTACTATAAACTCGCAAAGCTTGAAAAGCAAGCTGGGCATGGCATCGAGGGATTGAGGGGTGAGGTGAAGTTAAGCCTTAAAGAGAAAGCGATCCTCGATCGGATTGCGTGGTCAGCAAGAACGCACAGCGAAAACCCAGAAAGGTATGCGTCAGATTATTTTAAAGGAGGAGCTTGGTGGATGAAAGACACACGCGAGGCGTTTGCAAAAGTCATCTGCTCGAGTGTCGGAACGGTTAGTCGCGTGATGTTTAGATTAGAATCGAAGGGCCTAATCAAGTCACTAAGAGTAAGGTCAAAGGCATGGGATCAGACAAAATACTACTCTGTGAGTTCAGAAAAAACCCAACAATTATGCATAAGTCGAAAATCGAACGATCGAACGATCGAAAATCGAACGATCGAACGATCGAAAATCGACCTATCTTCATCTCCTTTAAGTCTATCTGAAAGTCTTTCTAAGAAATCAAAAACAGCATCGTGTGTTATCGCTTCTGAATTTTCAACATTCGAGGGTCCAATGAAAGAAGACAGCCAACAGAACTGGCCTAGCACAAATTCTGAGACCGTTAAACCCAAGCGGAATACCAAGACAGCCAAGGCACAATCAAAACCCTTAAAAGAGCGTTTAACGACTTGGGATGATACAGACGAATTTGCAAAAGTTTTTGCAAACCTTCACATGCTAAAAACTTTCAAAAAAACGTTTGATAGGGAGGTGCAAAGAGAGTGGCAAAAAAGGATCATGCAAGAATTAAGCGTCAGCGCGTCAGAGATGATTGCGCTTTCCAATGAATGGCAAGAATATCACAATGAGGTGTGGCTCACGAAAGCACAACTGCCAAAGGCAATGAAAAGTTCGTTTCGAACATGGATTAACAATTATGTAAGTCGAAGGAATAAGAATGCAGGACCAGTTAAAATCACAAAATCATCTACTGATCAAGAGTGGGCAAAATACGCCGAGGCCGACAGGCTTGGCAAAAGGCCGTGGGATATATGAGGTCATATCATCGACCGAACCCGACCTTGTTGTAAAGATTGGCGAAGACTCTGACTATTTTAAAGCCATCTTCAAAGAGCACACTGAAAAAATGGACAGGGCCTATCAAAGAGCCCTTACGTCTTTTGATAGCGAGAAGGATCGAGCGATTACCTTCTCCAGCTTAATAGTTAATGATTTTAATAAACAATGGATCACAAGAATAGGCTCATGGAAACCAGAAATGCAAAAAGGTTTAGTTCTACTTGGGCAAGTGGGAACTGGCAAATCAACCCTGTGCAAAGCAACGATCAACAAATTAGCTGGAAAAGATTTTCGATGTCTGTTCGTCTCTATAGCGAAAATGTTCGATGCAATCAAGGCTGCAATGGACAAAGACAATTGGTCTGTTGAGGATGAGATCGCAATTTATTTGCGGCCTGAACTTTTAATCCTAGATGATTTAGGTGCAGAGAAAGCGACAGAATGGAGCATCGAAAAACTTGTGTCATTGCTAGATGAGAGGGGCAGGACTGACAAAATCACGTGGTTCACAACAAACTTAACCCATGACAGTATAAAAAAAATCTATGGGGAAAGGTTCACAGATCGACTCGCAGAATATTGTCAGTTCTTTTTTATGAACGGCCCAAGTTTCAGACGTACAAATTACACAGAAGTCATCTGAGGCTCTGGCCCTTAGAAAGGCAAGTCAAACGATGCTGCAGGCCCATCATCATATGCCGGCGGCCTCATCGCCATTGGTTGCTGAGAAGAGCGAGGATTCATAGGAGGGTACGGGGGCATCTCTTGAGAGGGGGAAGAGGGATTTAGATACGAGTTGATATCAAAGGCCGGTGGAATAGCCTTCTTTGGCTTCTCAGAAATGTACATGTTGAAGTCTGGGTCATTCTTATCGGGCCGCTTTTGATTCGGCCAAATAGTTATTTGACCATAAGCGCCAAAGTCTCCCGAGAAAAAAACCTGTCCGTTTTTCATGTGCTTGGCCCATAGGCCGCCTAATTTAACTCTTGGTGCGTGGTCATTCATAGTGTTTTCCTTTGGTTGATTAAATCTACGATTGTGCCGATTTGCTGTGCGTCGGCTCTTGTCACAGATGACAAGTCACGACCTGTTATTTCTTTAAAGGTGTAAAGAAAAATATTTAAATCAATTCCGATGTTCGTTGCATGTGCAACAACTGATTTAAAATACTCCTCATCACCCAATTCCGTAGCGCGCTCTGCTCCGTCTTTAGACCAGGCTACTAATTCTTGGCCGGTCTCTTCGGTCATCAAAAAGGGCATCCTGTCAGCAAAAAGACCTGTCCTGTCCTTCGATGACTCTGCCATGTGCTTGATGTCAATATCGAAAATCACGCCAAACTCGTAATCAACGCCGTCTTTTTGGACACTCTTTAAGCCAATCTTTCGTGGTTGGGATTTTCCTTTTTCGTTCTGCTCGATCACAAAGTCAGACTTCGAGCGCATCGTCGCGATGATATGGAGTCTAGAAGTCCGCATCTTGTCGATGAAAGCGTTGTGGAGTGGAGTGACCTTGGCCCAGTCAGTGAACCGACCGCCCAAGGATGCGTTAAGGTCAAGAGCGCCGCCTTTTGCGTCCCACTCATGTGAGATGCTATCAAGGATCAAGACTTCCGTTTCAGGGTCTTGCTCGACAGATGATATTAAGGATATCCAATTTTGTGGGTGATACCCGCCACGAATTGTAGGTGGAAAATCGATATGATTCCACTCACCCGTCCTCTCACCAGCATAGTACAGAGCAGAACGATTTTCAGTATCGGCAACAGTGATCTTTTTCCAGTCGCCGGTAATTCCATACGCCAACTTAAGAGCGGAAAACGTTTTTCCTGACCCAGCAGGACCGGTTAATGCAATTTTAAGTTTGACCTTTTCACGCAAAGCCACCGTTTTTTTAAACACAAAAATCTCCTAAAATGACAAAAAGAAATTAACATGGCACAATAGCTGAGTAATTTTTAATCACAGCCAAGGCCTTAAAGATGAATAGTAGCATTCCTATAACGCAATCGAAAGCTTTAAAAGTCCTTTTAGCTTTAGCTTTCACAGCTTCTTGCAGCTCTGGGAATAACGACTATTCCTTTGATGAGATCTATCGAAAAGAAGTTGAGATGGTTGTGGATAACGTCAGAGCAAAGGGCGTGTTTGTAGCCCCAAAGAGAGCGCTATATAAACTGAAGTTCGAGCTACCAGACAAACCCAACATCGTTAAGCTCACCACATGCCACAGAGAAGAGACGTTTAAGGATGTTGGGAAGAAGCTCGAGTATGATTACCGACCCGTACCAGGGTTAGAGGATACTGGATCTTGTCTCTTAGAGATGGGGGCGTTCGATGATGAGGGCGCTCATCTTTGGGGACTCATCGACTTTGAAGATATAGAGACGCTTCCCGCTGTTGTTGGCTGTAACGGTCTGACGATGGATGCAAGAGGGGCAAGTATTTGTCAGAGCAAAGCAGGACTCATCCAGCAAATAAGCTTTAAACGTACGGTGAGAGCCTTGACGACTCAAGAGTGTCCAAAGCCTGACACCAAAGATGATTTGGTTTTCACCTACATCATAGCCCAGGACAAATGCCTTTATCTTTTTTCTGATGGAACATCGGAACACAGGCATACGTCATTTGGTTATAACGAGGTGCTTTTATGATCAGCGGTATCATTTCTTTAGTCTTGCAACTTGCAGTTCCCCTCATCAATCTGTTTGTTCGAAACGCTCAGAAAAAAGCTGAGATGAAAAACAAGATGTTTAAGATGGTCGAGAATCACACAAAGAACGTCATGCGTAACGTGCAGCTCCGAAGAAATCTTGAGAATTTGCGGAGCGAGGCAAGAAAGGAGAAAGCAGAGGATGGAAGATAAAAAAAAGAGTCCTGGAAGGCCGACAAACTACAAGCCAGAATATTGCGAAGCTTTAATTGCACATATGAAGAGTGGCTTAAGCTTCGAATGCTTCGGTGCAGCAATCGGAGTCAGTAGGGATAACGTCTACGAGTGGGCTAAAGTTCATCCAGAGTTCTCCGAGTCCAAAGAGCTTGCAAAGGCTGCCAGCCTGCTGTTCTGGGAGCGTGAAGGGGTCAAGGGATTGTGGAATGAAAAGGACGGTCCACAATTAAATAACTCTGTCTGGATTTTCAACATGAAGAACAGACACGGATGGAAAGACAAGACAGAACACGCAATCGAAACGACAAGGCCGATTGTTTTAGCCTACAATCCAGCAGGAAAACTTGAGCCTCTATAATGATTGCTAGCACACCGAACTTTGCAGAGTTCAATCCTGATATCATCCCATATCAGCGACAAGTCATTGACTACGTGAAAAACAAATACGACTACAACCAAGGCACCAGTGAGATCATGCTTAGTGGTGCGGTGGGCTCTGCAAAGTCAATCCTGCTAGCGCATCTAGCAGTTTTTCATTGCCTCGTTCACAGCAATGCTAGGCTTATGATAGGGCGTCGTTCCCTTCCAGACCTTAAGGAAACAATCTTTAAAAAGATCCTGGAGCATCTTGAGGGTGTACTTGAGGAGGGCAAAGATTATTGGATCAATCAAAATTCTTGCAAAATTGTGTTTCGCAATGGCTCTGAAATAATTTCAAAGACCTGGGCCGATAAGCGCTACAAAAAGTTTCGCTCACTAGAGCTGTCTGCTGCAATCATCGAGGAGCTGACAGAGAACACAGAAGACGACAAGCAAGCCTATGACGAGATCAAATTGCGCGTTGGTAGGCTTACACATATTAAAGAAAAGTTTATTTTGTCAGCAACAAACCCAGACTCACCTAGTCACTGGGCCTACAAATATTTCATCGAGTCAGACTATCCCACAAGGAAGGTTTTTTACTCAGTCACAACCGATAACCCGTTCCTCCCCGAATCGTATGTAAACCAGCTAAAGAATGAGCTTGACCCTAAGCTTGCACAGCGAATGATCTACGGCAAGTGGATTGAAATCAACTCAGAGGTTCTTTATTATGCGTATCAAAAAGAGCATAACTTTAGAAAATATCAGTACCAGGTGGACACAAGGAATCCGATTTTTGTTTCATGGGACTTTAACATCGGGGAGGGCAAGCCGCTCTCCGCCTGTTTTTTCCAGTATATCGATGATGAATTCCATTTTTTCAATGAAATTGTCGTCCATGGTATGCGCACGCTGCAGTCATGTGACGAGATGGCGGACCGTGGACTCCTCGACTACGAAACGAAGTACGTACTGACTGGTGATGCTGCGGGTAGGTCAAAGGATACGCGCAACATACGAAGCGACTATGACATCATAACGGCGTTCTTTTCGAACTACCGCACCAAGGCAATCAAGGCGATCAACTTTCAGTTGTATGTTGGCTTATCGAATCCGCCTATTAGGACGCGACACAATTTGGTAAACTCCTATTGCTTAAATGCAAATGGAAAAAGACGGCTGTTTGTCTATGAAAAGGCCAAGACATGCGACGAAGGCTTAAGGCTTACTAGGCTCAAGCCTGGAGGCGCTTACATAGAGGACGACTCGAAGCATTACCAGCACGTCACGACGGCAATTGGCTATGGGATTAAGATAGCAACAGACCAACGGACAATAACCCCGCAAGGGTCAATAAGGCTTTAGAAATGTCATTAGTCGAAGAATCAAAAGAATTAATTGCGGAGTTCCTAAATAAATCATCTCAAGAGTATATCCACAGGAACACAGCTCTGTATGAGGTCAACGAGGGGAACATCCTCCCTCACATTCTTCAGGCTTTAAAACCCCAGTTTGGTGAAAACACCTACGAGCAAATGACGTTTAGAATTCCTCCAATCAACATCCTCAAGCGGGTTGTTGATAAGCTATCGAGGATTTATCAGCCGGGCCCGTCACGTTATGTCACAGGTGGACAAGACAAAGACGATGAGCTCCTCGCTTGGTACCAAGACCACTTTTCGACAGACGTTAAGATGAACACAGCGAACGAATATTTTAACCTGTTTAAGAATACATTGATTAAGATTTGTCTTGTTGATGGTGTGCCAACGCTGACACCTTTACCGTCTGATAGGAGCTATGTTTTCGCAAAGAACAGGTTGAACCCTATGAAAGTTACGCATGTTCTTACTGTGCAGGAAACATACGTCGACCCTAAAGACACAATGAAAAAATCATTCCTGTATCACCTCTATTCGGATCAAGAGTTTTTGATTTTGCAGGATGATATTGTTAGATGGGATTTATTAGAGGAGGCTGGAAACCCTGAAGGGATAAACCCTTATGGGAAACTTCCTTTCGTTTACGTCACAAAATCAAACAATGAAATTATTCCGATTCCAGATACTGACATGTACAACATGAGCCTGCTTGTCCCGATCTGTTTGACTGACTTAAACGCGGGGATGATGTTTTCAGTACATCCCATTAAGTACGTCATCAATCTAAGCGCTGAAAAACTGGTGTACTCTCCTAACTCAGTCTGGACATTTAAGGTTGACCCAGGCCAAGACGGTAAATCAGAGATCGGTATCCTTAAGCCAGATATGAATTCGTCAGAGGCTTTAACTCTCATTCAAGCTCAACTTGGTTTGTGGTTTCAGACAATCGGCATAAGGCCAGGAGCAATTGGAAATCTAACAACTGAAACCCAAGCAAGCGGCATCTCAAAGATGATTGATGAGATGGACACAGCAGAACACCGGATGAAACAAATTGGCTACTTTCAGAAAGCTGAAGACGATTTATGGGATTTTGTCCTTAATTACGCACATCCTTATTGGATTAGCAGTGCTCAAATTGATCAGTCACTCGCATGGAGTCCAGCGGCTAAAGTCACAGTCAACTTTGCCGAACAGATACCAATGCAGACTAAAGCCGAGCTTCTTAAGTCGCTGATTGACTCGTTAAATGCTGGCTTAACAACAAAGCGCAGAGCATTAAGAGAAGCTAATCCAAGGATGACAGAGAAAGAAATTGATGAGCTGCTGTTTGAAATCGAGCAAGAGAAGAGCTTAAAACTCAGCATAGGAGATTTGCAAAATGCCCAGTCGTTGAAAGCCAATGATGAAAATGTAGGGGGGTGAACAATGGCATGGCAGAAGCTGCGAATTGAAGTTCCTGAAGACTTGACTGCAGGCGAGCGTAAAGAAGCAGGACAAGCCATGGTCGATAAGATGGTTGAGAATGCAACCAATGGCCTTGGGGTTACTGGCTCAGCAGATAACCCTAGGCGGCGTGTCTTCCCTGCTTACACCAAAGACTATGCCAAGGCTAAGGGCCAAACCTCTGTAGACTTAACGCTGTCTGGCGAGATGCTCTCAGCTTTGAAAGTGATCAGCTCTAAGAAGGGCTCAGTTTTGATAGGCTTTGATAGTGGCAGTGAAGCGAACGCCAAAGCAGAAGGCAACATCACAGGTTCATATGGTCAACCGGCACCGAACAAAAAGAAGGCTCGAGACTTTTTAGGGCTACTAAGAAGTGAAGTTAGGGACATATTAAAAGAGATAGGTTGATGAGCGCCAAATCAGACATCGAAAAGTTCGTGAGAAATTTAAGGCGTGGCACTGGCGTTGCCACCTCTAAAGCCAACATGAGGTTGCTCGGTGAGCGGTGCATTCAACTGATAGTTAGGCGCACACAACAAGGTTTTGGAGTTGCGCGGACTGGCGGAGAAGAGGTTAACTTAAAATCTCTTTCCGAGAATTATATAGCTTATCGACAAAAGAACAGAAGCAAGCTTGACGGCACAACCACACCAAGAAAATCTAACCTGACATTCACGGGTCAAATGCTTCGCAGCATGACGGTCAAGCAAGTTACAAACAGCATTGTAAAGGTTGGGCCAAATAACAGAAGACGCAAGGGAGGGTTGACGAACGCACAATTGGCAGAGATCCTACAAGTGAGAAGACCCTTTAATAATTTATCTCAAGGAGAAATTGAGGTTGTTGTAAATTTTTTTGATAAAATTCTACAGCTTGAAATAGTTAAACAATAAGGCTAAAAATGGAATCAATTCTAAATTCTCCAGGTCTCAGTGAGACACCGCAAGTTCCCAGTGGGAATCAAGGAGTCGAGAAAGCGGAAGCAGTAGCGCAGCAAGAGGCGATTGTATCTTACGAGACACACAAAAGGCTTTTAGGCGAAAAGAAGAAGCTGCAAGACAGACTTGAGCAGGTCGAAACTCAGTGGAAAGCAAAGACTGAGCAAGAAATGAAAGCACAGAATCAGTATAAAGAACTTTATGAGTCCACTTTAAAGGATCGTGAGTCTTTGAACTCGAAGCTCGGTGAGCAAGAGAAGCGCTGGAATGATGCAATCAAACTTGACTCGTTTATGCAATCAATGGGGTCTAGAAAGATCGAACCTAAGTATGCAAGTTTCATAAACTTGGATGGAATTTTGTTAGATCCTGAGTCTGGCTCAATCGATTCTGTGAGTGTCCAAAGGGAAGTTGATAGGATTTGCAGAGAGTATCCCGAGATCATCAAGGGTGCTGTGCAGGTTCACAACATGCCAGGAGACCCACCAAGAAATCCTTTATTGCACGGGTCTGATTCGCTAAGGCCAAAGTCGAGTAAGGAAAAATTGCTAGAGGCTGCAAGTTATTTAGCAAAACCTCGATGACAAGGAACTAGAACATGGCAGATTTTGGCGTAACGGAAAGTGTAGCAGTCGCTCACGTACAAATTGCGGAAAGCATACAATTATACCTCCAGGAGCAATCAAAGCTGTTGGACAAGGTAACAGTGTATCCAGTGGCAAAGGGTGACAACTCAGTAAAAATTGGCCGCGCTGGTGGATTTACGGTTGGCGACAAATCAGAAAATACAGCGGTAACTGCTCAGGTCATTACCTATGCAGCTGACACGTTGAGCCTTGACCAACACAAAGTTATCCAAGTTCGACTTGAAGACATTGCCAATATTCAAGCTCGCCCCGATATCATCCGAGATATCCTCATGAGAATGGGGCATGACATGGCATACAAGGTCGATCAATTGATCATCACCAAACTAGAGGCTGCCTCTGCTTCTGCTCCAGATCATCGCATTGCATACGCTGGTGCGACTCTTGGCAAAGCTGATCTCTTGGCAGCTCGCTCATTGCTCCACATCCAAAACGTTCCGTTTAGTGAATGCTGGATCGGTGTGAGCCCCGCAGCCGAGAATAGTTTATTGGCGATTGATGACTTCGTACACGTAGACAAGTACGGCTCAAGCGCTGGACTAGTCAGTGGAGAAATTGGCAAGCTGTACGGTGCTCGCGTTATCATGAGCAACGGCTTTGCAGATCTTAAGACAATTGTTTGGCACCCAACAGCGGTCGCTTTTGCAATGCAAAAACAACCAAGCTTTGATCAGATGCGTGATCTTCCAAACCTTGCAACTCTTTACTCTGTAGATGCTCTTTATGGATCCGCTACATTAGACAGCGGAAAACGCCAAGTTATGCTTGGTACTGCGGCCTAATCATTAGATAGGTCACTAAGTCAAAGGGGGGCTTAATCTAACAAAGGATTGAGCCCCTTTTTTTTAAGGAGTCTTGATGAGTCTGTTTCACATTCCATTGCATGTTAAAGCATCCTCACCACAGGAATTGGAAAAGGAAATGCTGAGAGTTCAAGCTAAGGACGGGATAACCTATAAGTTCTTTGCTATACTTAGAGACGAAAAACTCGATTTGTATACGGGCTGGTATTACGGCGACGCTTCTTTAAGGTACAAAGACCAGATAGCCAAACTTTTAAATCCACCGAAAGTTTCAAATGGTATTAAGAAGAACGATATCAGATCGTGAATGGGATAAGTTCACGGAGAATTCCAACGGTGACACGGCGGTGCGTGGCGTCGTTGAAGGTAACTTTTCATTTTCTGGCTTGCGAATTGGTGGAAGGATCTCCGAGGTTACTCTTAACGATGCAACATGGGTTGCTCTTCCAGCAATTCCACTGACAGACCGTAACGCTATCTCAGTCCAAAACACTTCAAACGTAGAGATCAAAATCCAATACGATAATTTAGTCGTCGGTTATTCAGGAGTAGCTATTGGAATCAGCGGTGAGAGATTCTACGACTTAACCGACCAAATTATAATCTACGGCAAATCTTCTAGCGGCTCCGCTGTTATCACGATCGAGGAGTTAGCATAATGGCGGGTATCAGCAGCAGTTTAACGACGGTTCCTGTTACGGATATTAAGATCAGCAATCTAACAATTCCTTTAGCCAATACCGAGGTCGCATTTACTTTGAGCGCATCGAGCAAGGGCTTTGAAATTGCCGCGCGTGGTAACTCTAGACTGAAGATTGCTTTTGTAATGGGCGACACGTCACTTGTTTACAAGACTGTGCCTAGGTCTTCGTCTTGGGAGCTGACAGGATTTAACTTTGTAAATAAATTAATGTATATTCAGAGCGATATTCCAGGGGAAATTGTTGAGATAGTGGAACTTATTTAAAGGGTGATGAATCATGGCTCTCTATAAACACAAAATTGACTTTGATCCAGCTGATGCAGCAAACCATGATCAAATTGGTTCGTATATTTTAGGCGCTGCTGGTGAAGTTGCAACGGTCACAGACTTGGGCGGTGGAGTTCTTGCCCTTGATGTCAACGTTGGCAATATGATTCTTGATTCTGATGCGGGCGTGTTCCTTGAAGATTCAGCAGCGGCCGGTGGGGAGAAAGGCCAGAACATTTTACTTGTCCGTCAAGACACACTCGCCATTTCAACGTCTGCCGATGGTGACTTTGGACAGTTTAAGAGCACCGCTAAAGGCGAGTTGTACATCAAAGATGCTGATGCTCTTGCGATGCTTACAACTATCGAATCTGATCTTGATGCAGTAAATGCAAACCTCGTTCTAATCAATACTGACACTACAGCAATCCTTGCAGACACTGCTACGATTGACTCTAACATTGCAAGCTTGGTTAAGACTGAAGACGTAGCAGCTGGTGACGCTTACAAAGGCCTTGCCGTTTTTGCTGTCAGAAATGACGCAGGCACCTCCCTAGTATCTGCTGATGGTGACTTTAGCGCGCTGTCTTTGGATGCTGATGGACTGCTGAGAACCTATTCCAAATTCGATACTTCAGGGTTTGTAGCAGACGATGCAGCATCTACAGAAAACCCATTGCTGATTGGTGCTGTTGCACACACTGGAGCGGCTGCTCTTAGTTCTGTGTCGGCGTCACTCGACAAGGTACATTTTGCGACTGACCTCTACCGCAGAATGTGGGTCAATGATTCATGCGCAGTAGCATGGAAAGTTACAGCTGTAACAGTTGGCACCTCAGCTGTTCAGCTTGACGCGACTCCGCTTGCGGGGCGTAGAAAAGAGACTATTCAGAACCTCGGGGACAAGGCTCTTTACATCAAGAACGACAACACAGTTTCAACTGCTAACGGCATTATGATTCCAAAATACTCCGAAAGAGATTTTGAATTCTCAGCAGCATTGCCTTTGTGGGCCGTATCTACAGCAGCCGGTCAAGATGTTCGTTTCGTTGAGGCCGCGTAATGGATTTAGTTAAGCAAGATGCGACAGCAATTGACATGGTGATTGTTGCGCTAAGGAAGGGCCACTTCTTTAATATCGAAGGCGACGAAGTTTTGGCTCTTTCTTCCCATGTTCAAAGACTCGCTCATCTCAAAGGGCGCATCCTTAAAGAGCTTGAGGTTAGAGACGCAGCTGCACAGATTCAATTTAGTAGCATGAAAGTTTCAGAAGCTAGGCCGGTCAAAGGATTGGAAGACGAAAAAAAAAACTGACCAAGAAGAATCGAAGGCGAGTTAATGCTATCAATCAATGACAAAGATGATGTTCTCGTCAAAGGTGACGATGGGACTGAAGACGGAAAGAAAATCGGCGTTGTATCTGATAGGCTGAAGGTTGATTTAACTAATCAAATAATTTCACTTTCCGCTGGAACTCTGTCCACTTACTCAGCCTCGATATCTGGGTTAGTGTGTGCTGCAGCTGCTACAGACATTTTTACAATTACCGGAAGCGCTTCTAAAACTGTGCGTATTCTTGCGGTGGCAGTATCAGGAACTACTAGTGCTGGATCAGGCAAAAGCGTTGGCATGAGCTTGATTAAAAGATCGAGCAGCAACAGTTCTGGTACCTCAACTACGCCAACCATTGTCGCCTATGATTCCTCAAATTCAGTTGGTACAGCAGTAGTTAGGGCTTACACGGCCAACCCTACCCTTGGAACTTCCGTTGGTGCGGTGGTTGCTCAAAAAATCGCAATACCAACTGTTGGCGCCGGGGGCTATGGCTCCTCATTGAGTTTTTATGAATTCGGTTCAAGGCCAGCACAGGCGATTGTTCTACGTGGAACAAATCAACAGCTATGCGTAAATTTTGGCGCTGATACGATTACAAACCCATTAATTTCAATAACCATAGAATGGACAGAAGAATAATGAGTAACATAACGTTAAATCTACAAGGCAGTTTTCAGTCATTCGCTGAAAATTCCAATTGGATGATGAATGAGGCAAGCGACGTTTATGCAAGCTATTGGGCAACAGATGCTAACGTTCTGGTGTCTGCATTGCCTAGTGGTACGTCTGGCGCAAGTTTAAACACAAAATTTACGAAGACTGTTTATCAAAACAGCCTTGGTTTTGTTGAGCAGATGAATAAGTTTTTTAGTAATTCAGCCGTGACAACTGGTGATTATTTAAGCAACATTGAAAATGTAATTTATGCAAATGCCGGGACGCCTGCAATCATCAGCCCTGCAACAGAGTCTCTTGCAGACAGAATGAAAGTTTTGTGTGAAGCGTCTCTGTCTTTATTCAAGACGGCTAAAGATATTCTAAATGCCTACAACAACTCGGAGCTATCCGTTATTGTCGCTGGATGCTCAGGATCTAGAGTTGTTTATGGTGCTGCCATGAACGTCACTCAACTCATACAAGGCATCACGTTAGTTGAGCAGTTTAAAAAGATGATCAACAACGAAGCTGTTACGACTGGTTTGTATTCTGCAAACGTTGCTATTTGGAAAATGGTCTAAGAGAGAAAGAGAGAGCCCATGCTTTTTGATCAGAGAGTATTTTATTCTGACAACGGGGTATTGACCGACCACTCAGTTGTTGCCAATGATTTTAGAGCAGGGTTTGTCGCAATCCCTTACGTTTCAACGCAAGATTACATTTACATCGGCACCGATTTACCTTTCAATCACAGATATATTGACGTTCAAACAGCGAATACATCTGTCGCGGAGGTGGTCATTGAAATTTGGAATGGTCGCGTTTTTAATCCGGCTATTGACATCATTGACCAAACAAGGGTGGGCGCGCTTCCTCTTGCAAAAGACGGGTCTATTCGTTGGTCTCGTAATCGCGATACGGTATGGGTTAGAGAACTTGATAGCGTTAATGTGCTTGGCTTGGCAGATACTAAAATATCTAATTTCTTCTGGTTGCGGCTGTCCTGGTCTGCATCTCTCTTTGCCGGTACTACAATAAAGTTTATAGGCCAAAAGTTCAGTGAAGACGTTGAGCTGTTCAGCTACTACCCAGACCTGAACAATGCATCTCTTATGTCAGCTTTTGCCACTGCAAAAACAGACTGGAACGAGCAGCATTACGTTGCGGCTGAACAAATCATTAGAGCCTTGAAAAGAAAGAACGTCATTTTTAGTGGGGATCAAATCTTAGACGCAGAATTGTTTGTTGAGCCAAGCGTCCACAAGGTGGCGGAGCTTATCTATGCTGGGCTTGGTCAAGCTTACAATGACCGTCGAATGTCAGCAGCGCTCAAATATGAGCAGTCACTTGACTTAGGTTTTCTAAGGATAGATCTTGATGGAGACAGCAACCTAACGGCCAAAGAGCGCGGCACTGCTACGGGGTATTTAAGCAGATGAGCACAATATCTGAGATTCATGATGCAATCGTATCTCTAGTCGCTGGCCAGCTGACTACGTATAAGCAATTGCCAAACCCTTATTTCATCCAAGACAATAACGAATTATTTCTCACCAAAGGATTTGGCGTTGCTGTTGGGCCAGGGTTTCGAACGGACAGACAACTTTCATGTCAGTTCTCATGGCGACGGGATTTTACAGTTGTCTTGTCTCGTCTTGTGACAACCACTGATCACAATATCTCTCAAAGGGAAACCTTGGTAAAAAGCTTGCTCGAAGACCATACCCTTGTGATGGAAACACTCGAGAAGAACGTAAGCCTAAACGGGCTATGCGTTAAAGCTGAAGTAATTTCCGACACTGGAATACAATTTCTAGAGGGTGCGACGGGTCGATACTTCGTTATTGAGCTAGATATCAGCACAGAATACTTTAAAGACTTAACACCATAGAGAGGCAAATGATGGCTATACAAACACGCAATACGGTCTTGGGAATAAAAGTTGAGTTAATAGAAGGAACACCAGCCCTTCCCGCTGCAGTTACAGACTTTACAGCGCTGCAAGACGATGGGGACATGCAAAGCTCTTTTGACTCATTGGCAAATGCAGAAGTTAAAAGTTCAATTGGTACAAGCAAGCCGATTGTCGGATCAGAAAATCCATCATTCTCATTTTCTCATTATATGAAAGCATCTGGAACAGAGGGTACAGCACCAGACTTTAACGACTTCCTAAAGGGTGCGTTCGGTGCCGAAGCTGTAAACGCAACTGAGTATGACACTGTTGCAGCATCCACCGTTTCAGTTATCAAAGTTGATACTGGCGAGGGTGCAAATTTCCGTCGTGGTCAAGCTCTCTTGATTAAAGACTCCACAAACGGGTTTTCAATCAGGCCGATTGATTCCATTTCAGGAGATAACCTAACTCTCGGGTTCAACCTAACCGCTGCACCTGCAGTGAGTGTGAACCTAGGCAAGGCAGTTGAATACTATCCATCGGATTCTGGCCACCAGTCGCTATCTGTGTGGGTTTATCAAGGCAACGGTGGCGCTCTTGAGATGATGAGCGGCGCCAAGGTAACAGGCTTTGAGTTCAGCGCAGATGCCGGCGAGTTGATTAATGGTAAGTTTACAGTCGAAGGGTTGTCCTACTATTTCAACCCAATCACTCTTCTTTCAACAGATACAAAAATCGACTTCACAGATGACGATGGTACATTCGTAGCGACTGTGGCAGCTAAGACCTACAAAGACCCTCACGCGCTTGCATCTGCAATAAAGAGCGCAATGGACGCAACAGCATCAACAAAGACTTTCACTGTCACCTATAGCGACACAACAGGGAAATATACTTTTGTTGTAAGTTCTGGAGCAGTCTTTAGCCTTCTGTTCGCAACAGGTGCCAACCTTGCAAACAGCATTGCAAACCAAATTGGTTTCACTGCAGCCGACAGAACAGGAGCTTTAACTTATGCAGGTCAAAACGCTGTAAGCTTTGCAGCTGCTTATTCACCAAGCTACGACACAACAGACCCGCTAGTTGCAAAGTACAATACGGTCATGTTTGGGGATGCAACAGATACTGGTTGCTTTAGCGCATCATCGATTTCTTTCAGCTTATCAAACTCCAGACAGGTGATTGATGATATTTGCTCAGAGTCTGGGAGGAGTGGCTCACTGATCACGGCTAGAGAAGTTACTTGCAAACTCACTTCTCTTTTAAGCCAGTACGAAGCTAAAAATTTCAAACGCTTTAGGGACGGTGACAATGTTAAGTTTCTTTACAATTTTGGCCCCAGAGATAGCTCTGGCAATTGGACGCCTGGCAAATGTATTAGTTTGTATCTACCTAGTGCGGTTATTTCTTCGTTCAACCTCTCAGACCAAAGCGGTTTAGTGGCGCTTGAAATGGATCTAACGGGGTATGTTGATAACAGCGGCAACGGCGAAGCTTATCTTAACTTAGTATAAGGGTTTATTCATGAATATTTCTTTTATCCCTGAATCATGCAAAGGCGAGGCCGCTCTATTCGAAGGATCGCTTGTAATTCGGATGCCTACTGCAGATGAGCGTTGTGATTATTTGGCCGAAGCAAACATCAATTTTGAAGATCTTAAAGTTGCTGGTGGCACGGCTTACCTTAAGCCAGTCGCATCAATGATGAGAAGTTCATACGAACATATCGTCAAGATTGACCTGAAGAAAAAAGCTGATGGTAAAAAGATTACAACCGTAGATGATTTGAAATACGACAATGACTGCTTTGGAATCCTATCAGAGCTTGCAACCAAGATGACGAATGGTGGTTTCCTCTTGGGGAAGACTTCGCCCTAGCTTTAAAAAAGCAAGTCTTCGCTAGTTATAAAGGCCACCAGCTTGAAACACCGGCGGCCTTTTTAGTTCGTGAGTACATAATGAGGTTGGGACTTGCAAAGCTCGGGTATACTACTGACTCATCAAAACTCACTGCTGAAAAGGCCGACGCTTTTTGCATGATAAGCCGTTATATTGATCAGCTTCAGGCTGAAGAGATGAGAGCGCATAAGGCTAAAAACTCGCGGGGAAAATAATGGCTGGGATAGATTTAGACATCATCACAAACGTCTCAGATTCCATTAAGCAAATTGAGGGATTTTCTGAGAAATCCACTAAAGCCCTTCAGGGAATTGAATCTGGATTTAAAAATCTAGGTACCTCAGCCGATGATTTTGCAGGCAAAGCACAGAAAAGCGCAGGTGGTTTTTCCTCTGGTCTGCAGGCTGCTAGTGCCGCAGCTGCGGGTCTCTTGGCTTTCTTTTCTGGTAAAGCAATCATCAATTTCTTTTCTGAAGCTGTCAGTTCAGCAGCAGGGGGAGAGTTTGCAGTACAGAAGCTGAACATTGCTTTAGCCAATTCAGGATCATTCTCAAAGCAAGCATCGCAAGACATGCAAGAATTCGCTGGGAGCTTGCAGCAAACAACAGGCTTTAGTGATGACGAAACACTTAGTCTACTAGCTCTTGCCAAAAGCTTTGGCATATCAAATGAAAAAGCAAAAGAGATTGTTAAAACAGCTGTAGACCTAGAGGGCCGAGGCATTGACGCTCGCACGTCTGTCGAGGGTTTGTCGAAAGGCATGTTGGGATTTAAATCCTCCCTTGAGAAAGCCCTACCAGAAATTAGCGGATTAACAAAAGCGCAGAAAGCAAACGGCGATCAAATAGCCATCCTTGCTGAGAAGTACAAAGGAACGGCCTCTGATCTTACCAATACCTTTTCAGGGGCTGTGAAATTAGTCGGCGTTAATTACGGCGAGCTTGTCGAGACTATCGGCCAAACGATAACTCAAAATCCATTTGTTGTGGGTGCCATAAGGAAACTCTCTGATGGACTGGTCGAGCTTGGTGAGTTTGCCAGTAAGAATAAAAAAGAATTTATCGAGCTGAACAAAAAGGGAATCATCGCGATTCTTGATATCATCCCTGATTTAGTTTCAGGGTTTGCAAAAGTTGTTGTCGCCTTTCAGAGTATTGGTGGAACAATAAGCATCATTAAGATTGGGCTAGGTAGCTTTGCAGAGTTATCTATCAATTTCGCTGAAACCATTATTAACATCTTTGCGCAACTAGGGGCTGAAGTTTTCAAACCTGTGATTGCTCAGATTCTCGGCGTTGCAACCGCGATGAATTCTGTTCAGCTTGTTTCAGATGAGACGTTGAAAGGAATTCAAGACCTATCGGATAGCACCAATGACATAGCGGATAATGGTACAAAAGCTTTTGATGACTTAAAGAAAAGCGTCCAAAGCTTCACTAACAGCGCCCAAAATGATTTTGACAGCACAACAGAAACGATAAGCAAGACCGAAAAGGGCTTTAGATTATTAAAGGGTGGCGCTCAAAAGCTGGTTGATTCAGTTAAAGATCTTGGTGATGGAACAAATAACGCATCGAACGCATTCGAAAAGATAAGTGAGAACGCAAAGGTAACAACCGTAGCGTTTGAAGACCAAGAAAAGGAATTAGACAAACTCAGGTCTTCCTATTCAGACTTGCAAAAAGATCTAGAGAAAGCTCGCAACACAAGGAACCCTATTGAGGGTATTAAGCAAGACGAACAGAACAAGCTTAATGTTCTTAAGGAGTCTATACAAGCGGGGCTAGTCTTAGAAGAGGAAGCTGCAAAGGTTCGTCAAGAGATTGGAATCAACGCACAGCTTGAGATCTCAAAAGAGACTGCAAGGATTGACAAGGAAAGATTAGAGCTTCAGAGGAAACAGCAAGAAGAGTTTATCACTAGCATTAAGAAGGCAACAGCTGAAGGTTTAGCGAGTCCTTTAATAACGTCATCTCAAGCTGATGAAATCTTTGGACCATCTAAACCCGTTGACACAGAAACAGCGGGCGTTGTTGGTCAGTCTGTAGGTTTGATAGGGGCGGCTCTCGAAGGTGCAGCGGGTGCAACAAAGCTTATCCAAGCAGGCTTTGCTGCCATAGCCGAGTCAATCGTTCCTGGGATTGGTGGGGCGGTTGGAGGGATTATTGGCTTGCTTGCTCAAGGTCCAGAAAAAGTTAAGGCTATAGTCGAAGAGTTTGCAGCGGCATTTCCTGAAATTCTTAAAAATATAAATCTAGCCATTCCTGTTATTATTGAAACTCTTGCAGACCATGCGCCAGAGATCATCATAGCTATAGTTAAATCCATTCCTGAAATTATTACCGCTATAATTAAAGCGATTCCAGAAATAGCAAAAGCTCTTCTTGTAGAACTTCCACAAGCACTAGGAGACTCTTTAGTAGAAGAGCTTTCTACGGAATTGTCAAGCGGTGCAATCAAGACCGCCTTTGACGAATTTGTTGAAGATGTTGGAAGGATTGGAAGACAGTTCACGGATGAGGTTCAAGAAGCATCGGTTTCATTCAAGAATGACGTAAGCGATGCAGGCGAAAAATTTGCCTCTGATACATCGATTACAGGCAAAATCTTTGGCGCTCAATTATCTGATGCAAGCAAAATCTTTGGCGCTCAAGTATCTGATGCAAGCAAAATCTTTGGCGCTCAAGTATCTGATGCAAGCAAAATCTTTGGGTTGCAGATATCAGAAGAAGGAAAGGGTTTAGCGAATAACATCGGCAATGCAGGCACTACCTTCTTTACAGGCATGCAATCCTTTATTGACACATTTTTAATTGGAACGATTGGAAGAAAGTTAAAGGATGACGTAGGCGATACAGGCAAAATCTTTGGCGCTCAAGTATCTGATGCAAGCAAAATCTTTGGCGCTCAAGTATCTGATGCAAGCAAAACCTTTGGCGCTCAAATATCTGATACAAGCAAAACCTTTGGCGCTCAAATATCTAATGCAAGCAAAACCTTTGGCGCTCAAATATCTGATACAAGCAAAACCTTTGGGTTGCAGATATCAAAAGAAGGAAAGGGTTTAGCTGATAACATCGGCAATGCAGGCACTACCTTCTTTAAAGGCATGGAATCCTTTATTTTGGGCGTTGGTGACCAACTCGGGGTTATTGGCCAAACACTTATTGACGCAGTTATAAAGGGTATTTCTGATGTTTTTACGCCTTTCGAGAATGTTTACACGGATATTACCAATGGAATTTTTGATGCTATAAAGGCTGCTTTAGGTGGAAAGTCTCTGAACGTCAAAGCATTGTTTGCAACAGGTGGAGAAGTACCAGCTGGCTTTCCTAACGACACATTTAGGGCAGGCCTAACCTCAGGCGAGAACGTGATTGATAGATCACTCAGTGAGAGGTTAGAGAAATTTCTAACTGGTCAATCAGGACAGCAAAGCACAACTCAAGGGCCAATCAAAGTCGTGTTGCAAGTTGGGGAAAAGCAACTCGCGGACGTAATGCTTAATATCAGCAGACAAGGATTTAGGACGATATGAGTGTACGTTTAATGAGCACCAATTACCTTGACCTAGACTTGATATCAAACTTGTCAGTGTCAAGCGAGCAAGCGGCCTTTCCTGTAGTCAATGCTTTGAACCTCAACAGAAGATCAAAGGTTTGGCGGTCAAACGGCTTTTGGAATATCACATCGTCAAACAACATAATCATTTTTAGGGAAACCGTAGCAGTCGATAAGACAGCCACTATCACGGTCGGGACATACGCATCATCAACCGCACTGTACACAGCAATCAAAGCGGCTCTGGAAGTTAACGGGGATTCTACCTATACGGTCACAAGTGATACAACCACTCTGAAGGTTAAGATTGTAAGCAATGGCGCGGGTGGTGGTGGCATCTTTCAAATAGCTTGGCCGACCTCATCAATGGCCGAGATACTGGGATTTTCAACAACCGAAGAGGACACGGGAGCGTTAACGTATGTGGCAGACGAACTTCGAATTTCTACTGGAGAGTTCATTCAATTTGATTTTGGCATATCTACTTTACCAACTGCATTTATTCTTATCGGCCCAAGAAACCGACCAATTAGAATAACCCCCAGTGCAACTATCAAACTACAAGGCAATGAAACTTCAGTCTGGACGCCAGGCAGCGTCAATACAGAAATCACGCTTGACTATGACAGCTCAGTAATCGCAAGCATCAGCTCAACAGGGCTTTGGCCTGAAGCGTTAAGGTATGCCAGACTTTCAATTGAAGACTTAAGCAACCCGGAAGGTTACGTCGAAGTGGGCGCTTTATTTCTCGGGATATTCTTTGAGAGTACAAGGGGACAGGTGCAATACCCGTTACAATCACAGTACGAAGACAATTCGAGAGTGAGCTTTTCAGAAGGTGGACAAACATTTTCAGATATCAGAGAGAAGTCAGAAACGTTTTCAATTGGATGGTCTGGCCTAACTGTTGCTGAAAAGGAAGAGATTGACGACGTGTGGGACACTCTAGGAATTGCCAACCCATTTTTTGTACAGTTTGATCCAAGCTTAGTTTTTTCTAGTGCCGCATCAAAAATGATTAGATACGTAAAATTCGTTAGGCCACCAGCTTATAGGCTGATCAGCCCTGGAAATTATGAGGCTACTATGGAACTTAGAGAGGAGCTATAAATGGCGGGCTGGACTGTTTGGGGCGATGACTGGGAAAGTGGCGAGCTTGCAAGTACTGCAAAATATCAGCCCATTCGTTTCAATGGAAACTACATTGTCAGGTCTATACGAACTTGGATCATTGTTATTAATGACCCAGTGTTTACAAATATGAATATGAAAATCTACTCTAATGAGGTGGTGAGTGGTGATGACACCCCTAAAAAACTCCTCCATACAAGTACAGACGTTAGGACGAAGGCAGAGATTCATACTTTGCCGCATGCTGTTAAAGAAATTTATTTCACTTTTGACGATATACCAGTCCAAGAGGGCACCTTTTATAACGTTGTCATCAATGGATTTGGCTACGTTCCTACGGTCTCAAGCTACCTCGCGTGGATGAAAGGATTTCCGGATCCTGTATACTCAAACAACTATACGCCAGCTCTTGAGACTATAACCAAAGCTCCTTATCAAATGTATGCAATCGGGAGTTCCTACTGATGACATACGCAACGCTGTTAGATAGCGAGGGGATAGCATCCCAATATCTAGCAATCATAAAGCCTAGACGACTTGCTGATTCGACTATCTGGTCGATCTACAATGTTTCGAATACGTATGTGCAGCGCTTTCCTTATGGTCAAGTGATTGACGTGAAAGCTGACGAGGTAGTCTTTAACTTAGGCTCTAGCGCTGATACGATGATTTCCGGGGAATGGTTTTATGACGCAGAATCACATGATTTATTTGTTAACGTTGGTGCTGATCCATCTACTACTGATTTTGTGGCCACATACGAATTTTACCTGGGTACTTTTGACGCTCATTTTAATAGGCTCCCTCTCGACTCAACCTCTCGGGTAGTTTACTACGAGCCAATCATAACAAAATCACCAGAGGTTCAAGCTTCGAGCGTTGATGTTTTGTTTGGGTTCCTTCCATCCTCATCAACATCAATCACGCTTTCAAACATCACGCACATCTTGCAAGAGCATCTTTATGATTCATCTTTCAACAAGTGTGAGATTGATTTGTATCATTGGCTCGATGAGTTAACGACGGCCAACGTGAAGTTGATAAGCTCGGCAGTGTGCGGCTCTATTACGTCGACAGATGAGCAAGTTGTCATTTCAATTTTTGATAACAACGAAAGATTCAGTGAAGAGTTTCGGCATGTGAATAACTTGGACAGTTTTTATTCTGTGTCTAATTATGCAAACTTAGATTTAAGTTATTTCTCAAGGCCGATTAGAAAAGTTTATGGGGTTGTTGATTCATTCATTCCCGTGAATATTGATTACAATTCGAATTCACCATCAACTGGAAACAATCGGACATGGCTTTGCATAAAGCCAAACACAAACCTAGGAAGTGTTTCAACTGCCTGCCCTGCAAGCCCAGCATCAACGACAACCAGAACATATCTCACTTCAGCAGATGGCTTTAGAGTGGGTGATAGTGTGTGGATTGACTCATCTAGTGGGTCAGGATTTGACGAGTTTGTATTTGTAACTGTTGTTAACAAAACAGGCGCTCACTACATTGAACATTTAGCAGTTATAAACTCAGCTGCAGCATCGTCAGTTATTAAGAGAAGTTTTGTTGGAAGTGTGACAATCGTCAAAATCGGCGTGGCTTATTATGCCAAGTACGGCAAACACTATGATGAGTATACTGATGGGTTCGGTGGTGCTGGCTTCACTCTATTTTCAACCCTCGAGGCCGATCTTTCAATGGCAACTTTGACGCCGTTGGATCTTGTCTATTGCAGAATTTACGGCAACAAGGCTTTGCCTACACTCAGCGCTAGCCCACTCGGAGCGGTCTCAAGCACAACTGGCAACTTGTCCAAAGGTGTTATTGTTCTTTATGATGTCCTGAAAACGTACGTAGGGTTATCGGAAAGTCAGATTGACTTGCCAGCATTCAGCGCTGGTATCGGCTCGATTACCGATGAGGTCGGGTTTTCAATTCCTGAGTTAGGTCAACAGAATTATCCAACCTTTAAAGAAATTCTGTCAAAGCTTTCTGTGACACTATTGAGCAAGATCTTTCTTGACGATAACAAGATAACTTTTGTTCAATCAAAGCCGATAACCACAATCGCAAAGACGATTGAGGATGATGAGATCCTGCTAGACAGTTTCAGGTATGACTTTGACTATAGAGACGTGATCAGTGATATTTATCTCCAGTATGCACCGACAGAAGTTTCAACCCGAAACGAAACAGGTCTATCTCTATTTTATTCTGTTGTGACTGCAACAAACGACGTAGCGAAGTATGTGCATCGCATTCAAAAGCAACAGAGCTTTGTGACGTATCACCGCGACTCTGCTGATGCACAAATTTTAGCCACTAGATTAGCTAAGGCTTTAGGGGACAGGAGAGGGACGCTTAACATTTCCACGAAAAACAGATTCTTTGATACTGAGCTAGGCCAAGCAATTACTTTAAGCCGTGATAAAATAGCAGGGACGGCCTATATTGCGGGCCAAACTATAAACAAAAACGCTGTAGTGGTTTCAACACAAAAAAGCCTTGATAGGATCATCATCTCACTGGATGACCAAAAGGGTATTCAAGATAACCAAAGCTCATGGTAGGGGGAAAGAATGGCAACCAGACAGTTTGATTTCATCGTAGGGCCTGAGACATCCGTACTACCTACAATCGGGACTCCATCGCTACCCGATGACTTGATCAGCCTTGGCTTCGCAGATTTGAGATATACACAAGGTTCTAGTGCGGTTGCGGATGTTACGGCTTTAAAAGCTATGGCCGCGGCTGAACGAATTGATGGTGATTTTGTTTTAGTCAAAAGCACAAACAATGTTTATCGCTTTAACTCTGCAAGCTCAGATACTGGCGATGATAACTTTGTACTCACACCAGCTGCAGGTACAGGCCGGTGGCTGAGGGTTACCATCCTCAATCGAGCCAACACGTTTACAGACACCACACAGTCAACGACAAAAGATACGGGCGGGGCAATCTTCGAAGGTGGCGTTGGTATTGAAAAGAACCTCAACGTTGGGGGAAACCTCACTGTTGCAGGGACTACAACAACCGTTAACTCAACTGTGCTAGACGTTGTTGACCCAAACATCACATTGAACAAGGGTGGGAGTACAGCAACAGCAAACGCATCGGTTGCAGGTATTACAGTCGAGAATGACGGGACAGCTGCTAGGCTTGGTTATGATTCATCTCTAGCATCACGCTTTAAAGCGGGTGATTCGGGCTCAGAGTCTGAAGTCATGACGGTTGGATCAGCTCAAACAGTCAGTGGAGCAAAGACTTTCACAGCCGATTTGATCGTTAATAACGACAAAGCAGTTTTTTTTAGAGAGCTGACAGCTAATGGAACAAACTACATTGGCTTAAAAGCTCCTGCTTCTGTTGCTTCAGATCTAACATTCGACCTTCCAGGTGTAGACGGAACAAGTGGTGACTTGCTACAAACAAACGCGGCTGGCGTAATGTCATTCACAAGTAACCTGGTTGCTAAGAACGTCACAAACTTTTTACAATTTGATACTCAAGGCTCCATTCCTGGAACACCTGCGACAGACAAGGCTAGGATATATTGCAAGACTTCAGATAATAAATTCTACTCCAAAGACGAGACAGGAGTTGAAAGACAACTGGGGGGTGGCGGATCAGGAGAAAAGAATTACATAGCCGATCAAGACGTGATCGGGAGCGGTTGGTTAGCAAGTGGCGCTGGTATTACCGTAGCCACGTCATCGACCGGATCAGAGCTGCCCGAGGAATCAAAAGCCACGGGGATTAAGATAACGGGAGTGAGCGGGACGGATTACGCTAGATACCGATTCACGCTTGACGATTCCGACAAATCCAAGAAAATGAAAATCCAGTTCGCTTTGAAAACAGCAGCGGGTTACACGGCGAGCGATTTCAAGGTTGAGCTGTATACAAACACAGCATCAAATTACGGTGGAACATATGTTGCCCTGTCTATGTCCACGCAAAACATATCGAAGGCAGACAGTGGAATTGTATTTCTCACGGCTGTAGATTCCAACACCTTGGACTATTTGGAACTTAGAATTACTCGCGTGGCTGGCACCAGCAGCATTGTCATATCTGGTGTAATTGTAGGGCCTGGAACACCCGTTCAAAGCGCGGTTGTCGGTGAATGGACAACGTTTACACCGACTGGAGGCTTTACAAACACCACATACTCAGGACGATATAAGCGCGTCGGTGATTTAGTATTTTTAAATTACAGAGGGATTTGTACAGGTACGCCAGTCGGAACCTTAACACTCAACCTCCCAACTGGTATGACTTTGGATACTTCAAAGTTGCCAGTGGCAAGCACCAATAACACTTCCTTTCCTGGCTCATCTGTAACCATCGAAGATTCGACTACAGCTACGTTTCAAGGAATGGTTGGTTACAATAGCAGTACAACAAATGTTGCTTTAAGGATTTGGAGATCAGACGCAACATATGCAACCGCATCGTCTGGTGTGAACGCAACCTTTCCGATGACATGGACAACTAACGACGAATTTTATGTTAGCTTTCATATTCCAATCCTCGAATTCGCCGGTGGCTCTGTTGACGCAACGCAGAACACCCAAAACTTCTTGATCAACTCTAGCGTGACAACTTCTGGATCAGACACTTCCAGTTTTAGCTATGGTCAAGTTGGTCAAGCAATTGCCGCCTACAGCTCGGCAAACGCAGTAGTAACTAAGCGAGTAAGGGCTCTGTTTAACTTTCTAGCTTCTGATGAAATCGCCTTAAAGATTTCTCAAGATGGGGTGCAATGGTTTGATGCTGAGTCTCTATTTCCATATCTCCAAACCACCACAGCAAAATACGGTGCTAGACTTGTTCGTGTTTCAGGTAGCGCAACTGATGTTGATGTTGAGTTTGGTGGAGATGGTGCGAACGGTCAGGAAGCTTGGTCGGTCTATGCATCGTGGAAGTGGCGAGTTGATCATAAAAGTGGCACACCTCTTGTCGGTTTTAGTACTGCAACATCATCGACCTCAGGATTGATTTCAAAATATAATGAAGTCACAACACTAACCCCTGTAGTAACGCCCACGACAAGCGGCTCATATACTCACTCACTCCAAAGAGCAGAGATGATACAGATTGGCAAAATGGTTATGCTCTCTATAGAGGTTGCCATTTCTGCATCGTCATCTCCTGTAGGCAACGTCTCAATAGTTGTTGCAGGAGCGCCAAGGCCAGACATGACTAACGTTGCTATGTACACAGCAAACACCATCTACGATGGGATTTCAATCACCAATGAGAACTTGGAAGCGGGACTTGACGACACTGGGAGCCAAGCAACTTTCTTTCTCTACAAATGTGGTTTTGCAGGGGGGACAGCAACAAAAATTGTGGTTGGTGAGATCAACAATGCAGCCTTTAAAGTCAGGCTTAACTTAACATATAAGGCGCAATTATAATGGGTATCAAACTACCATCTGCAAGCACCACACAAGATGGACTCGTGACAACGGGAACCCAGTCTATCGGTGGAATTAAGACTTTTGCTAGTCAGCCTTCTTTTCGAGCTGAAATAACCTCGGCTTTAACGGGGCAAACTTCAAGCACGACCCCTGTCGATTTAACTGGCGCAAGATATGGAACTCCTCAGCACAACATCGGAACACATTTTAATACAAGCTCCGGAGTGTTTACTGCGCCGGTTGATGGTGTCTATTTGTTCACTGCGAATGTGGCGATAGCATCGACAACAGCAGGGGAATTAGATTTGGCAAGAATGTTATTTAAATATAATGCAACCGCGTTTCGAACAGTGTCAACGACAGCTGCAAGTACGGATCAAAACCAGCATTTTGTAAATTTGGCGGGTTCTTTTGTTGTTTTCATGACGGCAACGCAGACAATGCAACTTTCAGTTTTAGCGTTGACATATTCTGGAACCTGGACTTTAGATGCAGGGGCCGCAAATGGTGGCGTTTTCACGGGTACTAAAATAGCTTAGGCTTGAATACTTTCTTTCGGCAACTCCGCAGCATAACCCCCTCAATCGCCCAATTATTTACTTTTCGTATCCGCAATGGCAATGTATAAAGCCTTCTCCACCTCGCGGAGTTGTTGTTGATGATCTATCTCGGAATTGATCCAGGACAAAAAGGCGGTGTCGCCTACATTTGCTCGAAGACCAGACAATCCTACGTTGTACCCATGCCTGATATTTTTGAGTTCAATTTTTTAATTGACTCTTGGAATATCCAGCATGGAATTGTTCATTGCTTCCTAGAGAAAGCGCAGGCCATGCCTAAGCAGGGCGTAACTTCGATGTTTAGTTACGGACAACATTTTGGCCAGCTGCAAGGTGTGCTCGTTTCCCACAGCATCCCCTTCACTCTAGTGAAGCCTCAGGAGTGGCAAAAAGAAATGTTTAAAGGCTCAGCAGAGAAGACAGCAGGAGTGAAGAAAGACCCCAAGGAGAGGGCTCTAGAGATTGTTAGGCGGATGTTTCCGAAAGAGAAGTTTTTAGCAACAATGAGATGCAAGAAGCCTCACGACGGGATGATTGACAGTATTTTGCTAGCCGAGTTTTGTCGCAGAAAAATTATATGAGATTGGTGAAAAAAACATGTTCGTAGAAATGTGGGTCATCGCAATCGCAATCATAATATTTGCCATCATGATTTGGCTGATTCGATACGATAGAGATACTTTGAAAGTGAATAAAGCTTTTACGGAACAGCTCTATGAAGTGTGCAAGAAGGATCATGACAAGATTACCGAGCTAGAGAAAAAAATTAGCGGAGGAAGTCAAGATTGACGAGGTTTTCTTGTGTGCTCTTGGAGCTGTTGCGCTCTCGATCATGCTTCTGGCATCCATCATAGCGATAAGTGGCGGCTTTAAATAGATCGATATCGGCTAGTTATATTGAAGGGATACAGCTCGGCGGGGTTTTGTGATAGTGTCCACTCAAACAAGAGGGCATTATGAAAACAATAATTACGGCCGATGATTCCATCACCGTCAAAGATGGATTCTTTTTTAACTATTACCGCAGGCTTGAGAAGGTCAAGATCACGCAAAAGGGTGAGCGTCTGGTGCTGCACCTTAACCGCACAAGGCAAGTCACCCTCATGCCAAACCTTCAAGACATGAAAATCCCACTTTGCTTGTATGGAATTTATACGAATGGATGTCTTTTTGATTATGCCAAGCTCTCTTCAGGCGATAAGCTCAAGCTAGATCACTTTTATCCTGAGATCACTCGATGGCTAGTTTGTTACAAGCAAATTTCAAAAGTTAAAGTGACAAAAAAGGTACGCAAAAAAAAGAAGGCCCAATAAATGGCAAAGGTACAGTTGAAAAA
>Ga0226658_10000148_pt1 | contig 31547 bp, 31 predicted proteins | sample OliLak19BULKMAT1_FD_169091 | JGI IMG/M metagenome (GOLD analysis project Ga0226658, IMG submission 169091) | Freshwater microbial mat bacterial communities from Lake Vanda, McMurdo Dry Valleys, Antarctica - Oligotrophic Lake LV.19.BULKMAT1 (v2)... | ecosystem: Environmental > Aquatic >... | reverse complement strand
AAAATTGTAAAATCGGGAACCAAAGAATTAGCGAAAGAACTGGAGGCAAAAGGATATGATTGGATTAAAAACGAAGCAGCCTTAGTTTAATCTATGACAACCACTACCGCTACATTTACTTTTAAGGATATACTAGCCAGCTTTGATTCGCTGATCGCTGAGGATAAAAACACCCGGGAAAAGTCATTAAATAACTTGGAACAAGTAGGATTTCCCCTGAGCAAATCTGAAGAATATAAATTTACCCCCATCACAAAACTCTTAGAAAAAAAAATCAAGTGGGATCACGCCATCGCTCCGTCTACCCTATCGAGTGTGGAGCCTTTTCTGATAGAAGGATTGGAGGCTAACCTGATTGTTTTAATCAATGGAAAGTATTCTACAGCCCTTTCTAAAATCAATCAACTCGAAAAAGATGTAGTAATAACTTCTTTTGCAGATGCATCATCATCAGCGAAAGTGAAAATCGAAACATATTTAGGTTCTGTTGATAAATCAAAAGATTCATTCGCATTACTCAACGCTGCGTTTTACCAAGAAGGGATTTTTATTTACGTTCCTGAAAACACCATCGTTCAAAAGCCATTATTGATTCTTCACATCAACGATGCAAATGATAAGCAAGTAATAGCCCATACTAAGTTATTGGCCATTTTAGAAAAAGGAAGCCGGATTTCGATTGTTGAAAAATCAGATTCAATGGGCCAACAATCGTGCTTACATACTTTCACGGAAGAAATTATTGTAAAGGAAAATGCTGAGTTTGATTATTGTAAAATTCAAAACGACCACGGGCAAATTCATCAAATTTCAAATACTACGATTTCACAATTGAACGCTAGCAAGGTTAACACCTTTACGCTAACGATGGATGGGCAACTCATCAGAAACAATCTGACCATTTTAATAAACGGAGAGCAATGCGAATCGCATTTCAATGGCTTGTATCTATTGAACGGAAATACGCTGGCCGATAATCACACGGTAGTCGATCACCAAAAGCCCAATTCTTTCAGCAACGAATTGTACAAAGGCATCATGGATGGAAACTCGAAAGGAGTTTTCAACGGAAAGATTTACGTTCGCCCACACGCGCAAAAAACCAATGCGTTTCAATCTAACAGAAATATTTTGATGAGCGAAACAGCTTCCATCAACACCAAACCTCAGTTAGAAATTTGGGCCGATGATGTAAAATGCTCACATGGTTGCACTATTGGTCAGCTGGATGAAGAAGCTTTATTTTACTTGCAGGCAAGAGGTATTCCCCATCAATCGGCCAAAGCCATGCTGTTGTATGCTTTTGCGCTAGACGTACTGACTTCGATAAAAAATGAAACATTAAAAGCCTACCTAGACCAATTGATCTCAGAAAGGCTTCATAAAAACTTTTGACATGAGTACACTGCTAGCTACCGGTATAGATATCCAACAGATCCGTGAAGAATTTCCCATTCTTCATCAGCAAGTGAATGGGAAGCCACTGATTTATTTTGATAACGCAGCCACTAACCAAAAACCAAAAAGAGTAATCAAGGCAATTACTGATTATTACGAGGGATACAATGCGAATATCCATCGTGGTATTCACACTTTGGCAGAAAAAGCAACACGCGCTTACGAAAATACGCGTTTGGCCAGTCAAGAATTTATCCAAGCCCGGCACGTTAAAGAAATTATTTTTACTAAAGGAATAACCGAAAGTATCAATCTGGTGGCTTCCTCCTATGGCAGAACTTTTCTGAAAGAAGGAGATGAAATCATTATCTCTGGGCTAGAGCATCATTCAAATATTGTTCCTTGGCAACTGATTGCTGAAGAGAGAAAGGCAGTGATCAAAGTAATTGCCATCACACCGGAAGGAGAAATTGATTTAGATCATTATAAAAAATTACTGGGCGGCCGGACTAAAATAGTAGCCGTTAACCACGCTTCCAATAGCTTGGGCACGATCAATCCCGTAAAGGAAATAATTTGGTTGGCACATCAAGTTGGCGCGGTTGTGTTGATTGATGGCGCACAGGCATCTGCCCATTTGCAGATAGACGTGCAAGAGCTAGACTGTGACTTCTATTGCTTTTCATCTCATAAAATGTATGGTCCAACTGGTACGGGTGTTTTGTATGGCAAGAAAGAGCTATTAGAAAAAATGCCTCCCTACATGGGCGGGGGTGAAATGATCAAAGACGTTTCCTTTGCCAAAACCACTTACAATGATCTTCCTTACAAATTTGAGGCAGGCACTCCGAATATCGCAGATGTAGTGGCCTTGAAAGAAGCAATTTTGTTCATTAATGAATTAGGCAAAGAGAACATTGCAGCGCACGAGCACGATTTATTGTCTCACGCAAAAGAAAAATTGTCATCATTACCAAGAGTAAGATTGATCGGCACAGCCTCCAAGAAAGTAAGCGTACAGTCGTTTGTCATTGAAGGGATCCATCCATTTGATATTGGACAAATGCTGGATGCCAGAGGTATTGCAGTACGCACAGGGCATCATTGCACGCAACCGCTAATGGAAAGCTTGGGGTTGGAAGGTACAGTACGCGCCTCTTTTGCGGTTTACAATACGAAAGCAGAAATTGATCAGATGATTGAAGGATTGAAAAGAGTTATCCAATTTTTAACTTAAATTTTTTGTTATGGAAAATGAAAAAAGATTAGTTGAGATAATGGCTGAACTGCTAATAAAATTTGATGAATTTATCGATGAACAGAAGGTAACGAACAGTAAATTACAATCTATGGACAATCGACTAGAGTCCGTAGATAATAGATTAGAAAAAGTGGAATTACAGATTATCAAATTAAATTTAGTTTCCAACGAGAATACAAGAGCAATATTTAAATTAGCCGAGGAAGTTGAAAATATCGCGAAGCTTCATGAACGTGTAACCAATTTAGAGAAGGCTGTTTACAAATGACCACCAACGGAGCACAAGACGAAATCATTAGTGAATTCTCTCTTTTGGATGGGGATATGGAGATGACCGTCTTTTATATCATGGAGCTTGGGCAAAAACTTCCTGAAATGAAAATTGAAGAAAAGTCAGAGGCTAATGAAGTAAAAGGTTGTCAATCAAAAGTGTGGATGGCTGCTGGTATTGAGAACGGTGGTGTTCATTTTCTTGCTGATAGCAATACAGCAATTACAAAAGGATTGGTCAGTCTGTTGGTACGAATATTTAATGGACAAACACCCGAAAATATTTTGAATTCGGACTTGTACTTTATGAAGAAGATTGGGATGGAGCGCTTCATCGGAACGCAGCGTTCGAACGGTTTTGCCGCCATGATCAAGCAAATGAAATTTTACGCGCTGGCGTACCAAACACAATTAGCTGCCAAGTAAATGAACGAAGAAATTTCTACCATAAAAACTACCACAGCAGAAGTCAACCTTCGTGACAAGGTATTGGCAGCTATTAAGACAGTTTACGATCCGGAAATACCTGTGGATGTGTATGAGTTAGGGTTGATTTACGAGATCAATATTTTTCCGGTCAACAATGTATTTATTTTAATGACATTAACTTCTCCGTCTTGTCCATCGGCTGAGGTAATACCCGTGGAAGTAGAACAGAAAATAAAAGCCATTGAGGGGGTTAGCGAAGTAAAAGTGGAGCTGACCTTTGATCCACCCTATTCTCAAGATATGATGAGCGAGGCGGCCAAATTGGAACTAGGATTTATGTAATACTGTTTTAAATAGAATTTAGGAGATAGAATGTAGAAGGTTTCGCTGACAATAAATTAAAAATCTCAAATCATAAATTAAAAATTGTAAGTTATGTATCCAGAACATTTAGTAGCACCTATGCGCAACGATTTAACCGTTGTTGGCTTTACCGAATTGAAATCAGCGGAAGCTGTTGACCAAGAATTAAAAGATCAGAAGGGAACTACCCTTTTGGTAATAAATTCTGTATGCGGATGTGCGGCTGGCGCTGCCCGTCCCGGAATAAAATGGGCTCTTCAAAACGCTGAAAAGAAACCTGCACATTTGACAACCGTGTTTGCGGGAGTCGACAAAGAAGCTGTCGCTAAGGCAAGAGAGTATACACTACCCTACCCTCCCTCATCTCCTGCCATTGCATTGTTTAAAGATGGTGAATTGGTTCACTTTGTTGAGCGTCATCACATTGAAGGAAGGAATTCACAAATGATCGGCCAGCACTTGGTAGAGGTGTTTGACGAGTTTTGTTAAGTAAGATGTTTAACCATAAAAAAGCTAGCTCGAAAGGCTAGCTTTTTTTACTTTGTAGATACCTCAATCGGATTGCGCTTCGGATATAATCTTAAGTACGTCAATTTGTAGATAATGGTAGAAGAACCGTTTACCTCTGTTCGGATTCCCTCCAACATGCTTTTTTCAGAGTCGAAGGTAAACGTATAGTTTAGTATTTTACCCTTCGGCTCAAAATGTTTATACACCAAAATATTGCCTTCAGTCGCTTTGAGAAATTCACCACGAATAGAATAAGATGAAAGATGTTCTTTGTCAATAGGAACTTCAAAAAATTCGCGATCTGAATTTTTTTGATCACGAATAATAGCCACTTTAGAGTAATTCTCTTTTTGATTAAGCACTTTTTCTCTTTCGGTCAAAGACAAAAACGGTTTTCCCTTTTTTACAATAAAACTGGAAACTGAATATATACCCTCGATGTTCAGTTCCCTTTCGTCAGCAGGCTTAGACATGTAGAGTTTTGCCAGATCATCAAAATCAATTTGTTCAAAACCACGCGACTTATAATCCAACCTCTTTTGATAAAGTTTTTCAATTGAGCAGGAAGAGGCGGCTAGCAAAATAACCAGAAAAATCACTTTTGGCATAGGCGTAAAACAAATATACAAATTGTTAGTTTGTGCTAAAACACGATATCTTCATACTTTCCGTCAGCGTACCTCCTACATGAAATTCTCCCTTTCAAAGCAGATGGTTTGAACATTGATTTTCCCATCAGCATTCGAACACACTCTTGGATTCCTTCCGTGATACTCGGGTGGGGATGAACGCACTCGGCCAATTCTTCAATTCCCTTGTCCATTGAAATTAGAACGGCTACTGCTTGAATGGCACTGCTGGCGTGATTGCCCACTACCTTCATGCCCAAGATTTTCATGTGGTCGTCATCGGTCACAAGTAATTTGATAAAGCCTTGCGTATTTCTTTTGGCTATCGCCCGGGGGATGGTGCTGTACTCAAGCGTAACCACTTTGTAGCTCATTCCTTTTTCTTTGGCATGGATTTCATTCAGGCCCACTCCCGCCACTTCGGGACTTAAAAACATGATCGTGCTGATGTTTTCGTAAACCAATTTCCGATCGGGATGACCAAAAATTTTTTCTACTGCATAGCGTCCTTCCAATTCGCCCACATTTACCAATGAAATATCTGCTGTTAAATCTCCTACGGCATAAATATTAGAGACATTGGTTTGAGTATCATTGTTATGAATACCTCTTTTGGTGATGTCAATTCCTACCTTATCATCCCACAAATCCTCTAGGTTAGCGACCCGACCTACTGAAACCAATGCTTTCTCCACATTGAAAGTTTCCTTACTACCATCGGTGTACTCCAGTTCGTATTCGACCCGTCCATTCACAATTCGCATGTTTAACAGGCGAGAGTTACGGTGGATCAACACCCCGTTGTTTTCCATGTTTCGTTCAATGATATCTACCACATCCGTATCTTCAAAGGGAAGGATTCGATCTCCTTTGTCAATCAAATTGACTTTCGTTCTACCAAAACCACTAAAGATGGTGGCGTATTCACAACCAATAACCCCGGCTCCTACTATCACCATGCTTTCTGGAAAATCGCTCATGCCTTCAATTCCCTCGCTGGTCATCACCAACTTTTCGTCTATTGGGAGTTCCGGCAGATATCGGGGTCTACTGCCCGTGGCCAGTATAATAAAATCCCCCTGCACTGTTTCCTTGCATGCCCCTAGTGTGATTTCGACTTCATGCTTATTGATAAGCCGTGCTTCACCGATTTTAAATTGAAGGAGATCGGAATACGGAGAATGGCGCAATTGATCCATGTGCTCTTCAAGCATACTCTTTCTTTCATTAACAGCTTTTACAACCTCTGCTTGAATTTCTGTATAGCTAATGGAAGGTTCTTTAATATTATACCGTTTTAAGCTTTTACGAAAAGCAGAAGCTTCCCGGGATAACTCCCACCACGTCTTTGAAGAAAGTGCTCCGTTTGTTACGCCTGCACCACCAACACGGTTTTTTTCAATGAGTAAAACCTTCTTCTTAAAATCCAATGCACGCATCGCTGCGGCATAGCCAGACGGACCAGCTCCAATTACAATGAGATCAAAACGTTCCATAGACTTAAAACCTTTAAAAGTTAAAGATAAACAGGCTTTTATCGATTGCCAAGATTTCCCCTCTCAAACGACAGCCTCTTTAAAGCATTTTCAGCCGATGACTTGAGTCGCTTTAATTTGTAGATTTGAAAAAACTAGAATCAAATTCTGGATCTAATTCAAATGCTACAATATCTAAAAGAAATTGACACACAGGTTTTATTGTTTTTGAATCAGTTTCATACTCCTGGGCTGGATTCAGCAATGTATGTGATGACCAAGACATTTTTTTGGACCCCAGTTTATGCTTTTCTTATCTATTTGGTTTTCAAAACTTACAAAAAGAAAGGATGGTTTGTAGTACTGGCAGCGCTGCTGGTTATTTTAGTGTCCGATCAAATTATGACTTCTTTTATGAAACCATTCTTTGCCAGGCTGCGCCCATCGCATGAGCCAAGTTTAGAGGGAATTGTCCATTTAGTAAATGGCTATCGGGGTGGGCTTTACGGTTTTGCTTCGGGGCATGCGTCAACTTCTTTTGGAGGTGCTTGTTTTGTTTGGCTTTCACTTCGCGATCACGTAAAATGGGTCGGTCTGGTTTTCGTATGGGCCGCGTTGATGACTTATACACGGATTTACTTAGGCGTTCACTATCCGGGCGATATTTTGGTTGGAATGACAATTGGTTTTTTGTGCGGGTGGATGGGTTTCAGATTTTTATCCTACCTGCAGAACAGAAATAAAAAAACTCCATCAGTTTCCTAAAGGAGTTTTAACTATTCAGTTGGCAACGACTAATTTTTGCCGAAAGGGTCAGTTATTGTAAGTCAACCATTATTTAACAAACGCTTAATGTACTTTCCCACAATGTCAAATTCGAGATTTACAAAGTCGCCCACTTTCAATTTGTGAAAATTTGTGTGCTCATACGTATATGGAATAATCGCTAGAGCAAAGCCATCTTTCTTTGAATTGAAGCAGGTGAGGCTAACTCCATTTACTGCTATCGAACCTTTTTCTACGGTAACATTTCCAACGGTAGGATCATACTCGAATTCAAAAAGCCAGCTTCCGTTTTCGTCTTTTACAGAAATACATTTTCCGATTTGATCTACATGGCCTTGCACAATATGCCCGTCAAAGCGGCCGTTGTTCAACATGCACCGTTCTAAGTTTACCTCCGCTCCTACTTTCAATTCTCCGAGATTTGATTTCATCAACGTCTCCTGCACGGCAGTCACCCAATATTCGTTGCCCTGAATCTTAGTTACTGTCAAGCAAACTCCGTTATGCGAAACGCTTTGATCAACTTTTAATTCAGTTGCAATAGAGGAACTAAAACATAAATGCTTGTTCGTTCCCTCTTCTCTGATTTCTTTTAAAGTAGTTAATGATTCAATAATTCCTGTGAACATAGTTGATTTTAGAATTTAGAATACAGAATATAGAATGCAGAATTCAGATTGCTTATTTATTAACACCTAGTTTCATCACTGCTTCTTTCTGATCTGGCCGAAGTGTTGGATATTGGATTCCCAATTGCTCCAAATAGGTTTTATATTTTGATGGATCATAATAGGTAGCTTTTAATTTGGGCGCAAAGTCGCTCATTATTTTTTGGTTTAGGTATATAGCCGGATTATCCTTCTCTCCTACCAGCGGTGTATACTGAAGTTCTTTCGTTTGTTCGTTTGTATAATAGTCCTTTGCCTTTACCAATATTTCTGGCTTCAATAAAATATCCAATAATGTCATTGCTTCTGCTTTGGCACCATAAACGATTCCTTTGTGCGCAATGGGTGTTGCCATGCTTATGGCATTCGACCAATGGTGGCCTGGTAATCCGGGAATGTTTGATGGATAATTTAAATTGATGGTAGGCACTGCCCACGAGATATCAGCAATATCATCCGAACCACCGCCCATCGACATCATTTGCCTACCCATCACGTTTACCATTCCTACCGAGCTGGGTAAGCCCATGGTATCTAATTTTGTGGCAAGGCCTTCAGTCTTCGGGGATTTCATTTCTAGTTGTATTGCCTTCGCTAATAGCTGATCGTCTTCTGACCATTTTGGCAAGCCTACTTTTTTAATATTACTATACATTACTTCTGCTAATGGCTTGCTGAAATGAGCTGGCCAGGCTGAGCCTAAAATTTCATAGGTGAATTTTGTGTCGGTCATCAGCGCTGCGCCTTCCGCAGTTTTCATTCCTTTGTCAAAAAGAGCTTTGATAGCAGGATACGTCCGTTCTCTAAAATAGTACCATACGGATGCTTTGGAAGGGACAACATTTGGCTGATCTCCACCGTCCGATATTACATAATGAGAACGATGTGTTAACTCCAGGTGCTCGCGCCTGAAATTCCAGCCAATGTTCATCAACTCTACTGCATCCAACGCACTTTTTCCGCGCCATGGAGCGCCAGCTGCATGGGCGGCTTGTCCTTCAAAATTGAATTTTACGGAGATCAATCCATTATACCCATTATCGCCATAGGAGATTTTTAGGTTATCGCCAACATGGGTAAAAATACAAGCATCCACATTCTTAAAATATCCGGCTCTTACATAATATGCCTTTGTACCCACCAATTCTTCTGCTATCCCAGGCCAGAGCATGAGCGTACCTTGAATTTTCTCCCGCTCCATTATTTTTTTAATCGCCAATGCAGAAATAATATTAAGCGCCTGACCTGAGTTGTGTCCTTCGCCATGACCCGGTGCGCCTTCTACGATAGGATCATGATAAGCTACCCCCGGTTTTTGGGATGCTTTGGGGATGCAATCTACATCCGAACCCAAGGCAATTAACGGCTTTCCATTTCCCCACGTAGCAATCCAAGCTGTGGGAACGCCAGCAATACCCTTCTCGATTTTGAAACCGTTTTGCTCCAGAAGGTTGGTGAGATATTTAAAGGTTTCCACTTCTTGAAATCCCAGTTCTGAGAAGCTGAAAAGCATATCATTAATTTGCTGGCCGAGAGCGGCATTCTTTTCTACTTCTTGAGTGGCTTCAAGTTTTAGCTTTTCTAGCTTGGCGTTTGTAATCTGGGCAGAGAGAGCCAGCGAAATCGTCCAGCCTACTAAGAATAGCAAAGTTGTTTTCATCGGTTTAGATTATTTTGTGATTAAAGATACCTATTGAAATCGCTTTCACAAGCCAGAAATTACACGAACGGACGGTTGTAAAAATATTTTTACAAATAATAGTTTATATTATAAACTACTTTATATTTGTATCGTCAATACGAATATGAGCAACGAAACCAATAAGCTGAGCCCCCAGCAAAGTCTTGATTTGATCGCCAGCATGATTAATCAGGCCAAGGGCAACGTGCGCAACAATTCCTTTTACTTTTTACTGTGGGGATGGATTATCGTTGCGGCAAATCTTGGTGTATACACCTTGTTAAAGATCGAATATCAAAATCCATATTTGATTTGGCTTATTGTGATACCCGGTTGGATTGTTTCAATTATGTGGGGTTACAAAAAATCTAAAGTCGAACAAACAAAGTCGCACTTCGACAACGTGAACACGGTTGTTTGGATAAGTTATGGCGTGTTCGCGGCAACGATCCCTTTCTTTGGGCAATTTATTAATTACCAAATCAACCCGGTGATTTTGATGGTGGGCGGACTCTGTACTTTTATTTCTGGCTTCATCATCCGGTTTAATCCCTTGTTGGTTGGTGGAGTAATTATCTTTTGTGCTGGCCTTATCTCTTTCTTTGCGGATCAAGAAATACAGCCTTTAATTGCAGCCGTTGCTATCGCACTCGGATATTTGATACCCGGTTACATGCTTAAGTCTCAGCGCTAACGTATGCTCAAAGATTTAGACCCGCTGCTTCACTCTCAACTTCGGCTTGGCGTAATGTCATTGTTGATTAGTTTGGATTCGGCAGATTTTACCTTTTTAAAAGAGAAAACAAAGTCAACTTCGGGAAACCTAAGTGTGCAAATTGATAAACTTTCAAAAGCCGGATACATTTTGGTAGAGAAATCATTTAAAGGAAAAATGCCTCTGACTACCTGCAGGATTACCAAGAAGGGAATTAAAGCTTTTGAAGATTACGTGAATTCTTTAAAGGACTATATCAAAAAATAATTTTTTTATCTATTTAGTTTACAATATAAACCAGTTTATAATTATGAAAAAAGTAACATTAGTCGTGGGCATTATTACCAGTGTAATCATATCCCTGCTGTTTGCAAACCAAATTAATGCACAAGACAAAGTAGACGAATCGCAGTACCGCGCCTACTTAGAAAAAGACCCAAATCCACAAGTATGGCGAGATGCTGTCAAGGCAAGGTATGAAGATTTTCGTTCAAAGTGGGGAGATTCTAAGATCCAATACGCGTTAGCCGTTGCCCAGTTTGGTCTACTAAGTTCGACCATGCGCTCCAAAGATGAAAACTTGTTTGATGAATACTACGACCAAACAGTTGAGAACATCAAAGCCATTCAGGACAAAAATTGGGCTGAACCTCATGCTCTTCTTTCGGCAGTTTATGGAGTTAAGATGGGTTATAGCCCGATGCAAGGAATGTTTCTGGGATCAAAGAGTAACAGCTTGGTAGAAAAAGCAAAGACAATTGATCCCAATTCACCATTTGCATGGAAAGTGTATGCCAATTCAAAATACTTTATGCCAGAAATGTGGGGAGGTGATTTAACGGAGGCTATCGCTTCGTACGAGAAGTGCATTCAGCTTTATGAGTCAAAACCAGAACAACTAAAATTCAATTGGCTGTATTTGGATGCCCTTGCATTTCAAGGTCAAGCGTATTTAAAAAATGGCGACAAAGCAAAAGCCATCGCCACGTACGAAAAAGCGTTGAAGGCAGAACCGGAATTTAGTTGGGTGAAATATTCGTTGTTGCCAAAAGCGAGGGGTGCTAAGTAGGCAAATCAGAATTTAGAGGACATAAGTCAGAATTTAGAATCCGATAAGAAGTTCACAATATGTTTCGCATTTTGATTTTACTATTCTTATTGGGAAGTGCAATTGAGGCTCAGGCACAAAATTGTTCTCTCATTAAAGGTACTATAACAGAAACAGAAAGTGGTGAGCCCCTGCCTGGTGCAACCGTTCGCCTGTTGCACAACTCAAGCATTGGTACGAGTGCCGATGCAAAAGGGAATTTCGAGTTAAAGGTTTCGGTTGTCGACTCACTGGTAATTAGTTCCGTTGGCTTTCAAGATAAGATAGTGCCGATGCCCGTTGATTGCAATTTGATCGTCAGCCTCTCTCCTTCTCAAACGAGTTTAAACGAAGTGGTAATAAAATCCGAGCGATTGATTGCCGAAGAATTTACGATTATGAAAATAAGGAAGCTGGAAATTTATACGAACCCCAGTGCCAAGGCCGATCCACTATTGGCTGTAAACTCCACTCCTTCTGCTACCACCACCGATGAATCTGCGAATATCAGCTTGCGTGGAAGCAGCCCTGCCGAGACCGGGATATTTTTGAACAACGTGCCCATCAACGATGCCGTTCGCTATGGACAACTTAATGGCATTGGCACTTTTAGTATTTTCAACACCGCGCTCATCAGTCAAGTGCAAGTATATCCGGGCAATCCTCCTTTGGAGTTTGGCAATACTACTTCAGGTTTGATTTCATTATCCACCGATGAAGTCATCCCTGAAAAATCAAGCAACACAGTTTCGTTGTCATTGGCAAGTGTTGGATTTTATACGCAGCAGAAATTAGGTAAGTCATCTTCCCTAACGGCTTTTAGCAATTATCAACCTTCGAGTGCTATCAAATTTTTTAACCCAACGGCACTAGACAGGATCAAAAAATTTGAAACGGTGGACTTTGGATTTCATTACTTCAAAAGAATCAACAACAACGCTATTCTAAAAATTTTCAATTATACCAACAAAGAAAATTTTCAGTTTGAAACCAGGCAACCCACTTACAACGGAAATTTTGTTCAAGAAAAAATCAGGAATTTTACGGTTGCCAACTTTCGCTATCGCTTTAAAAAGAGTGAATTGTCGTTAAACAATGGGCTTAGTTTTTCTAATGCTAAGTTTGCCCTTAGTACTATCAAAACAGATGTTCACCAAAGTGATTTTTTCGCATCTGTCAACTTCCAGCACTTTGGGACCGTGGCAGAATTTAAATTGGGTGCAAGTTATGATGCCAAAAATTCAGAATTGAACGGAAAATTTCCCCGCTATAGTTTTGCGTTGGGAGACCAATTTCCTGTGGATAATGTTCGCTCCCAGCAAGGGTTGAAAGTACCCGAAGTGTATGGCTATGTCAAGTATTTCCTTTCGGCCAAATGGATCGTAGGTGCAGGGCTTAGAAAAAATATGGCCATCGATGATCAGACAGATTTCTTAAGCAGTCAGGTAAACCTAAATTTCAAACCAACTTCCGCTTGGAATCTGAATCTGTCTGCGGGTCGGTATAATAAATTCCAACTTCCGCAAGGCGAAAGCAATGCACCTTACCAAATTCAAAGCGATCAATACTCTTTTGATGCTGGCTACACAAAAGGTAAATTGAAGAGCAGTCTATCTCTATTTTATAAATCAAGTCTCCAAATTAACCGGCAGTTTGAAATAAAAGGATTGGAGTTGTACGGTCGTTATCGGTTCAACAGCAACTTCCGCGCAGAACTATCGCTGACTTCCCTCAATGCAAAACAGACCTATCAAGGAAAGACAACTTCTTCACCGTTCGACATTCGCTATTTTTTGAGAGGTAACTTGGAATACAAGATTGGCGGCACGTGGACGCTGACCACCGTGTTTCTTTTTAGAGAGGGGAGTTTTTATGTCCCCGTTGTCAACTCATTTTTCAATTCGGCCTTGGGCGCCTACCAACCTTTATATGGCGAACAAAGCCGGCTACCCGATTATCAGTTGGTCGATTTTAGCGTGTCTAAATTATTGCAACTAGGAAAAAATTATTCAGCAGTAGCTTTTTGCGGATTGAACAACGTGCCCAATTTTACAAACGTCAGGAGTTACTATTACAACGAAGATTACAGTCAGCGAAGCGAAGAATTATTCTCGCAACGAACAATTTACTTTGGGTGTACTTTTAATTTTTGACAGACTGGGGAACATGCCGCTTTGCAATTTGTATTTGTCTTGGATAAAAAGGTTAATTTTAGGCGATATCCCAAGAAATGACCAGAAGCCTGCTTATTGTTATCGCTTTGATTCTGCTTTCCTGCTCTTCTTCTGGTACGAAGGTGGTGAAGCCGCGTTACCACCATGTGTGGGCGAAAGGAAACAAATACCGAATTGATATTCCTATCGGAAATCGCCACATCAGAATGTTTGAAAGAAAGCGTACTAGGGCGGTTAAAATGAAATAGCTAATGACGTGTGTTTATGACTGCTTGGGCTTTCCGAAGCCGCGTGCTGTCCCACGAAACGTGAACTAAATTAAGAAAACTAAATTACAATTTAACACTTCACCCCAAGCTGACATAAACATTGTGTTGTAATTAGTGCGGTTTGGTCAGACCGATAAATGTAGTAGAGTTTTTTTAGTCGTAAGTCAAAAGTCAGAATTGTCAAACGAGTATTTGTAAACCGGTAAATTGAAGGGCATAACGGAACCGTCCAACGAAACACACTTAAAGGTTGTTCTCCGCAGGCATATTTTTTAGAGGTCTTGTCAATGCAACTAGAAGTGTCAACCCACTGACTAAACTTAATGTCCATACCATCCAATCAAAAATGTACCACTTTTGTGCTTGGACTTGTGATGCCGTGTCTACTTGGTCGCTGTAACCATTTTTTATTATGTCAGCAAAAAGAGGCTCTAGAAAAAATGCTGCCAGTAAACCAGCGATTATAAATAAGGTTAATGCAATGAGAATAAGCTTTTGGCGTTGGGTTTTCCAGTTTGTGATCAAAGCGATGATAAATAGCAAAAAAGTTATTGTGGGGACAATATCCCAGAATGAGCTGCTATTATAGCCATATTCGCCTTGCAACATAGCAAAGGAGCGCGGTGGAGCTTCTGATAGAGTGCTTGCTATCATTGATACAGCAAATAATTGGGCTCCGGTCTGGATTAAGCAACTTGCAGTCAGAGATAGAAGTGTTATATTTTTTAAGTTCATCTCTTAATCTATAAAGTTATCTACATTTTAATTGACTGTCGGTTAAGTAATATACTATAAAAAACTAACTCAACTTTCTTGTCAAGTTTAATATGCGAAGTAGTTTAAGTTTATCTCGTTTCCATTTTTTTCCGACCGCCTTACCTAAAATAAATCTGGTTGGAGCGCTTTCAACCAAGTCCTTTCAACAACAGTTCTAAATTTTTACGTAAGAACATTTTCACCGGACTAATCTGCACAATGTGGGCAGTGATAATTGATCCGTAGAATGTGGCCATCAACGAGTTTGTAATGTCCCGCGTGGAGGTCGTCTTGGTGATCTCCTTTTTAAAGATCGCCTCGAGCGAGAATTTTTCAAACATTTGGTCTAAGGATTGCAATTCGATCAAGTGCATATCCTTTATCCCCGGGAACAGCAACTTCTTTTCTTCAGCTTTCAAGGGAAAAGGCTTCAATGTTCTGCTGAGGTCGGAAAGGTAAGCGACTAGACTTAAAATAATGCCGGGATGGATTTCGTAATCTTCGCTTACCTTATCAAACAGATATTGTATCCCACTCAGCCCCTCGCGTGGTTTCTCCTTCAGTTCCACCAAGCGCTTCAAGCACCAAACCCGAAAATAATAAAGTAGTATATCTTCTTTTGTGGGAAAGTATTTGAAAAGTGTGACCTTCGATATCTTTGTCTTCTTACAGATCTCGTCCACATGGAGTTTGTCGAATGACTTTGATCCAATCAATTTAATCGTGTGATCTAAAATAGCCAGTTTTAAAATGGCAGCTTTTTCTTTTCGTAGACTCATAGTAATGTTGCGTTCGAAATAATACATTTAACAGTCAAAACCAAAATTGGATTCTATGAAAGCCCCCTATTTTGTATTATTTGTGTTTCTGCTCGTTGCTTGTCAGAAGCCGGTAGATCAGCCACGCATTACTGGCTTACTGGCCGACTCTGCGATGGTGGTTTCCGCCCATCCTCTTGCCTCAGAAGTTGGAGTTGCAATCATGAAAAAAGGAGGCAATGCCATTGACGCAGCCATTGCCACGCAATTCGCATTGTCCGTTGTGTTTCCTGCTGCCGGTAATATTGGCGGAGGCGGCTTTATGGTGGTGCGATTAAAGGATGGCTCCACCGCCACACTCGACTTTCGCGAGAAGGCACCTGCGGCAGCAACTACCAACATGTACTTAGATAAAAATGGAGAAGTCATCCCTGACCTGAGCTTAAAGGGGCACTTGGCATCGGGCGTACCCGGCTCGGTGGATGGAATGGTAGAGGCCCACAAAAAGTACGGCCTACTTCCTTGGACTGATTTGGTTCAGCCTGCAATTGATTTGGCGGCAAACGGATTTCCGCTCACAGAGCGAGAAGCAGCCTGGTTTAATCAAGCGAAAGAAAATCTTGAAAAGTACAATTCTGTCAAACCTGATTTTTTAATCCGTGACAACTGGAAAGGTGGCGACACCATTCGTTGGTTGGCTATGGCGAAGACGTTGGAATTGATTCGCGACAAAGGAAGGGCTGGATTTTACGAGGGAAGAACTGCTGAGAACTTGGTGGCCGAAATGAAAAAAGGTAAGGGATTGATCACGTTGGAAGATTTGAAAAATTACCACGCGACTTGGCGCGAGCCATTAATTTCCAATTACAAAGAGTACAAAGTCATCTCGATGCCTCCTTCGTCAAGTGGCGGAATTTGCCTGCTCCAATTGTTAAAATCAGTTGAGGCCTATCCATTAAAAGAGTGGGGTTTCAATTCCGTAAAAGCTATTCATTTGATGACGGAAGCTGAGCGTAGGGTATTTGCGGATCGCGCTAAATTTTTGGGCGATCCGGATTTTTTTAAAGTTCCGGTTCAACAAATGCTTTCGCCACACTATTTGAACGAGAGGATGTCTACGTTTAATCCCGAAAAGGCCACGCTTAGCGCGGATGTGAAATCAGGAAATATCCCCGGCTATGAATCAGAAGAGACAACACATTTTTCTATCATCGATCCGCAAGGAAATGCCGTGGCCGTTACTACTACTCTCAACGGGTGGTTCGGATCTTTTGTGGTTGTGGACGGCTCCGGTTTTTTTATGAACAATGAAATGGATGATTTCAGCGTGAAGCCGGGTGTACCAAACATGTACGGAGCGATTGGTGGCAGTGCTAACAAAATTGAGCCGAACAAAAGAATGCTCAGCGCCATGTCTCCAACTATTTTAGAAAAAAATGGAAAAATTTTTATGGTAGTTGGTTCTCCAGGAGGAACAAAAATCATCACAAGCGTTTTTCAAGCGATTTTGAATGTCGTGGAATTTGATATGACAATGCAAGAGGCCGTCAATGCAAAGCGATTGCACAGCCAATGGTTGCCCGATGCCATCTTACCTGAGAAAGGGGCGCTCAATGAAAAAGATAGTTTGGCCCTTGCCGCGATGGGGCACAAGTTCAGTTACATAAAAGGAACTGGCTTTGGAAGAGTAGATGCAATTCTTGTCCGCAAAGATGGAAAGCTCGAAGGTGCTGGCGATTATACCCGAGGCGATGATAAGGCGGTGGGGTATTGATAAATTTTTGATTATTCTAAATAGTAATATCTTCGCCAAAATTTTGATATGAGTCAACCCAACATTTCGGACCTGAAGAAAAAAGCCTCCCAGATCCGCAGGGATATTGTACGAATGGTTCATGCGTGCCAAAGCGGCCATCCGGGCGGTTCATTGGGTTGTACTGATTTCTTTGTAGCCCTGTATTTTCATCATCTTCGCCACAACTCAAATTTTAACATGGATGGTGTGGGTGAAGATTTATTTTTTCTTTCCAACGGCCATATATCACCTGTCTGGTATTCTGCATTGGCGCACGCGGGCTATTTCGACAAAAAAGAATTGGCCACTTTCCGGTTCTTGAACACCAGACTTCAGGGCCACCCTGCCACCCATGACCATCTACCTGGCGTCCGGATCGCCTCCGGTTCTTTGGGTCAGGGCCTTTCCGTAGCCCTGGGTGCAGCACAAGCAAAAAAACTAAATGGTGACAATCACTTAGTCTATGTTTTGATGGGCGATGGCGAACAACAAGAAGGGCAAGTGTGGGAAGCGGCCATGTACGCTGCGCACAACAAGATGGATAATGTGATTGCAACGATCGATTACAACGGCCAACAAATTGACGGCCCCGTTGACAAGATACTTTCATTACTTAATTTAAAAGCCAAATGGGAATCATTTGGGTGGACGGTGCTAGAATTCAACGGCAACGATATGAATGAGGTGGTTAATGGAATCGCGTTGGCAAAGTCACTTGCCGGAAAAGGTAAACCAATTCTCAACTTAATGAAAACAGAAATGGGTTTTGGAGTGGACTACATGATGGGCTCCCACAAGTGGCATGGAGTTGCGCCTAATGATGATGAGTTGGCAAAAGCGCTGGGGCAACTAGAAGAAACACTGGGCGACTATTAAACAAAATACAATTCGCGTTACGCAAAAAATTAAAATGTTGTCAGTTTGAACTTGTCGATAATGGCTTGCTGGAATTTGCAAATGGTTTCCACTAGCTCAGCCGGACCATAGAAAAGTAGATTTGCATAATTTCAGATGCAGCGCAAAATTAAACTTCATTAGGGTGCCAATCGATGGATCTCCCACTTTTTGTCCACCCAACAATACGCGATTCGATCGTGAAGGCGGCTGGGTCTCCCCTGCCAAAACTCAAACTCATGCGGAGTGATTGCAAACCCACCCCATTGCTTGGGTTTGGGCAAAGTTTCCATTCCCGCGAATTTTTTCTCCATCTCCAATTGACGTGCTTCCAATATTTCCCTATTGGCGATCACTGAACTTTGAGGCGATGACCATGCACCAATTTGACTTCCGCGGGGTCTGCTTTTAAAATATGACTCAGAAGTGGATTCCTCTACACGTTTTGCGGTTCCTTGAATGCGAATCTGGCGCTCCAATTCCGGCCAAAAAAAAGTCATGGCACAGGATGGATTATTTTCCAACTCCTGCCCCTTCTGGCTTTGAAAATTGGTATAAAAAGTAAATTGATCCTGCTCTACCCCTTTTAGCAGTACAATTCTGGCCGAAGGTCGTCCACTTTCGGTTATGGTTGAAAGTGTAAAGGCGTTAGGCTCAGGCACTTTAGCAGTTGCTGCATCATTAAACCATTTCTCAAACTGAACAAAAGGGTTTTTATTTACATCCTTACTATCCAAGGATGCCTTTGAATAGTCAACCCTCAATTCAGCAATGCCTTTCATATCTTCAAATTTCTGAAAAATTAACGAATGTATCGTTTGCTTTTAAGCAATCGCTATACTTTATTGTGCCTTCAAAGACACTGCCAACAATTTGAATATTCCTTTGTTTTTAACTTCTACTAGCACCGCATGGAATTTTTCCAATACAAGAATAAGTTAACGCCAAAGAAAGGACGCCTGCTAGCCTCAGAACCGTACCTGCCAGATCCTAATTTTGAGCGCACGATTATTTTATTGACAGAACATAATGAAGAAGGGTCCGTTGGATTTGTTCTAAACAAACCATCTGAGTCGCTACTGACAGAAGTAATTGAAGATGTAAAAAATCTGGAGTCGAAAATATATATCGGTGGCCCGGTGCAGCAAGATACGCTTCACTTTTTGCACAGAAATTCAACCCTACCGGGTGCGGTTGAAGTCTTAGACGGGATTTTTTGGGGCGGAAATTTTGGGCAACTTTTGTTAATGGTTGAATCCAATCAGATCGATGCTGCGGATATTAAGTTTTTTCTCGGATATAGCGGTTGGTCGCCCGGTCAATTGGAGGAAGAGATAAAGGCAGATTCCTGGATTATCAGTGATCGGATTAGCCCCGAGTTAATTTTTGAGACGCCTCCCGAAATGATGTGGAAGAAATCGCTTCAGACCCTAGGTGGACGATTTTCGGTATATTCCAATTACCCGGTCGATCCCAACATGAATTGACCAAATTTTGTATTTTTGACGTCCCTTGATGGAGTGTAGTGTATGATAGATGAAAACGAGTTGCCCGAAGAGAAAGACAAGGTTATGACAAATGAACTAGTGGAGGAAAAATTGGCTGTGCCAGAACCTGAGTTGGGTGGTGATGTAGAGCAGTTGGAGGAAAAACCAATTGATTTTACAACTTACAAAAAACTAGACTTTGTCAACTTGGTGAAGGACCTGTCCAAAGAGGATAACTTCAAACGGATTGACAGCCTGTTGAAGGAGATTAAGCCTTTGTATGATGTGATCCGCGACCATGAGCGAAAATCTGCTCTTGAAAAGTACCTAAGTGAAGGCGGAGTAAAAGAAGACTTTGATTTTCGGGTGGATGAATTAGATCATTTATACGATGCCACTCTTAAATTTATCAGGGACAAGAGAAATGCGCACTATAAAAGCCTTGAGGACAAGAAAAACGAAAGCCTTCGCCAAAAAAACGAAATATTAGAAAAATTAAGATCGCTGGTAGATGGTGAAGATTCGCCACAGGCGTTCCATCAATTTAAGGAACTTCAAAAAGAATGGAAAAATAGCGGCCTTGTGCCGGTGGCCTATTTAAAAACTCTGTGGGCCAACTACAACGCCATCATCGATCGGTTCTACGACCACAGAAACATTTATTTTGAACTAAAAGAACTAGATCGCAAAAAAAACCTAGAGGCAAAACGCGAGCTGTGTGCGCGCGCTGAAAGATTGATCGAATTGAATTCTGTGCAAGAATCTGCGAAAGAATTGAATGAGTTGCATATCGAGTTTAGGCATATAGGTCCGGTTCCGAAAGAAGACCAAGAACCATTGTGGCAACGATTTAAAGCTGCCTCGGATTCGATCTATGTAAAGCGAGATGCCTTTGTGGCAAATTTGCAAATAGAACTTCAGCAAAACGAAGAAAAGAAAAACCAAATCTGCGAAGAGGCAACATTACTCGCGGCCTTTGCTTCCGACCGCATTAAAGATTGGAACCAAAAAACAAAAGATATTCTCGAACTGCAAAAGAAATGGGATTCGATTGGTGGGGTGCCGCGCGCTCGGCAGCGTGAGGTGAACAAAAAATTCTGGACACCCTTCAAAGCCTTCTTTCATAATAAGAACATATTCTTTAAAAAATTAGATGAAGAGAGATCAAAGAATTTAAAGCTCAAAGAAGCACTTGTACAACGAGCCATTGAATTAAGGGAGAACCAAGATTGGGACAAGACTTCGAATGAACTAAAAAATCTACAGGCTCAGTGGAAAGAAGTAGGTCCTGTGCCAGAGAAATGGAGAGAGAAAATCTATCAGCAATTCAAAGAGGCATGTGACCATTTCTTTGAGCAGCGAAGAGGGCTTCTTGACAAAGCAGATAAGGAGCAGGAGGTAAACTTAATTGAAAAAGAAGCATTGATCACGGAGTTGCAAAAAATGGCAGACGAAAAATCGGGCACCATTCAACAGATCAAAGCAACTCAAGCTAAGTTTAACGGCATTGGCTTTGTGCCAAAACGGGCAGTTGCCTCGGTCAAATCCAGATTTAATGAGATAGTAAGTAAAGCGATTGCCTCGTTGGAAACCATCAGCGCGAGTGAAAAAGAACAAGCAACTTTGGAAATTCAGTTAAGTGCTTTGCGAAACGATCCTGAAGCCGAACGGAAAATTTATCACAAGGAGCAAACCATTCGCAAGCAGATTGTTAAAACTGAAAATGACATTGCTATTCTCCAAAATAATATCTCTTTCTTCGACCGGGCCAAGAACGCAGAAAAGATGAAGGAAGAATATGGGAATAAAATAAAAGAGGCAGGCGCATATTTAGTTCAGCTTAAAAAGCAACTAAAAATGATAAATCAGCCAGCCAAGGGCTTGTAAAAATCGATACTTACCGTATTTTTGCGCCTCGTTTACGCCTCCTTACCTGCCTGCCGGCAGGCAGGGCTCAGCTGGTAGAGCAACTGACTTGTAATCAGTAAATCCAGAAAAAGTAATGCCTCCTTAGCTCAGCTGGTAGAGCAACTGACTTGTAATCAGTAGGTCGCTGGTTCGATTCCGGCAGGGGGCTCTTGATAATTAAGGAGTTACATAAGTAACTCCTTTTTTATTTAAGGTGACAGTAAAACAATTGGAAAACATTTTAATAGTAGATGTTTCCCTGCGTATCATGTGCTGGAGATTCCGCTCTGGCCGGACATTCTGTCTCGGCCATTAATCTTTATTTTTCCCCACAGTTAAAAAATCTATTTCTCAATAATTCGACAATCACCATCTTTGGTGTCAAGCTGTTTAAACAAGAAAACAAAATTATGGCTGTGAACTAACTTTCACGGATCCACACCGTCACGAAATGAAGTGATCAAGGGTAGGGAAATTTCCATACAACTCACTAACTAAATTTTATACTTTGTGGACACGATCACCACACAGGTTAATTTACAGACCCAATTAATGTCTTCCTTTGACTGTGAAAACCAATTGGCGAACTAAGTCAAAAAGGGCATTCACTGAAATTCCGATAAACACAACTAAAATAGCATTTTTTTACTAAATTGCTTCTTTGAAACAGCATTATGGATCAAATTCTGCTAAAATCAAACCTTCTGGTACAAAACCAGGAGATTGGGTTTATTAGGTCGCTATCTGCTAAAATTGATTGGAGCGATCGCCTTATTGGCATTTTGGGTGCGCGCGGCACGGGAAAAACCACCCTTCTGCTGCAGCGGCTTAAGCAGCAATTTGGCATTACCCAAAAGGCTGCTTACATCACGTTGGATGACATCTATTTCACCGAAAATAGGTTGGTTCATGTGGCAGAATCGTTCCGCCAACAAGGAGGGCAATTTTTATTCATCGATGAAGTGCACAAGTACCCTGATTGGGCGCGTGAAATAAAAAATCTGTACGATACTTATAAAGATCTCAACATTGTTTTTACTGGCTCTTCTATAACCGATATGTTGCGCCAAAACGCAGACCTCAGCCGTAGGGCAATACAATATGAATTGCCGGGTCTCTCCTATCGTGAATATCTTGAATTTTCTAACGTAATCAGTATGCCCGCCTTAACGCTAACAGATGTGTTGGAGAGTCATGTTGCCATAGCCTCTCAGCTTACCAGTCAATTTAAGCCGCTCCAATATTTGCCTACCTATTTAAAAACAGGCTACTACCCTTTCTTTGCAGAAAACATCCATACCTACCCCGTGCGCATTGAGCAATTAGTAAAAATGATTATCGAAACCGACATGCGGTTTATTGAAGGGTTTGATCCAGCCAATACAAGAAAAATTTATCAGCTTCTGTACATACTCGCCACTAACGTTCCGTTTAAACCGAACGTAACCAAGTTGAGTGAGAAGATCGGCCTCCATCGTAATACACTTGTACAATACCTCCACTATCTGGACAAAGCTAGGTTAATCAATTCACTTATAGCTGCAGGCAAAAGCATCAGCACCTTGCAAAAGCCAGACAAAATATATTTAGAGAACACCAACCTGCATTACGCCCTGGCACCTCAAACGGTTGACAAAGGCACACTGCGAGAATCGTTTATGATGAACCAACTCGTAAACGCAAAGTATAGAGTGGCACTTCCGCCTGAAGGTGATTTTCAAATTAATGAAAAATATACAATTGAAGTAGGTGGAAAAGATAAAACTGCAAGTCAACTGAAAAATGTAAAAAACAGTTTTGTGGTAGCCGATGATATTGAAACAGGCATTCACACCAAAATTCCATTATGGCTATTCGGATTTTTATATTAAATCCTCTTAATCAAATTTGTTGTAAGCATCATATCTTGTTAATCTCACCAATGTGGAATTAATTTTTATGTCCGATGCGCACAACGGGTATACACATTGCCTACCTACACACCTGAAAGAAAAATCTGGCTTTAGCAATTCATTTCGCAAAAATTTGATCATCGCGGACTTTGGTATTCAGTCATTTATATAAGAAAACAAAATTATGACTGTGAACTAACTTTCACGGATCCACACCGTCACGAAATGAAGTGATCAAGGGTAGCGAAATCTCTAGGGCGCTTTAAAAGCTTCTTGAATGAGGTGCTTTTTTTGTTTCAAGCCAAACGAAACAAATCCCCTACTCCCAATTGGCGAGCGGAGGTAAACCCCTCTCCATGACTTACTCCAATAGCCTGACCAAATTCCTTGGCACGACCTTCTAGAAAACCAAGGAAAGTTGGTTTAGAAATAAAAGTTTCGGGTTCTTCATTATGAGGGTCAAAAAATTGAGTTTTGAAGGCTTTGACGGATTCCATTTTGGTATGCCAATGGCTCGAGATATCCACAATGAAATCAGGCACTATCAATGCACTTTGAATGTAATGGTATACATGCTTTGGCCGCCAAGGTTGTTGAGATACACCGTTATCTTTTGTGTCAACTTTTGCAAGTCCAGAAAGAAAACACGAATGAAATGCCAACTCTGCACCTTTGCCGTGATCAGGATGTCGATCGCGAATAGCATTTGCTAAAACAATTTCAGGTTGATACTTGCGGATGGCCTGAATGAGCTGGAGTTGATGCGCTTCGTCATTCTGAAAAAAGCCATCGCGCATTTTTAGATTTTCCCTAACAGCTAACCCTAATATTTGTGCAGAGTCACTTGCTTCTTTTTTGCGCGTTTGAATAGTGCCGCGTGTGCCCAATTCACCCTGCGTAAGATCTATTACGCCAACTTTATAACCCAGCGCTGCGTGCTTTGCAATCGTTCCACCACAGCCTAGTTCCGCATCATCGGGGTGGGCGGCAATTACGAGGATGTCGAGTTTCATATATTAAAGTTGATAGTGGTTTGTTAGTAATTGTTGGTTATCCTGTTGACCCTCTCTCTTACCTATCCACTAACAACTATCAACTATGAGCTAATTCCATTTCTTTCGCAACGATAAATTTCTCAGCATCCAAAGCTCCCATGCAGCCCGTACCGGCAGCTGTAATCGCTTGCCGATACACTCTGTCGGCCACATCGCCTACAGCAAACACCCCCGGAACATTTGTCTTGGTGGTGCCCGGAGCTACCTTGACATAGCCCGCATCGTCCAAAGTCAATTGCCCATTGAAAATTTCTGTGTTGGGTTTATGACCAATGGCCAAAAAGAACCCGCTGATCGGGATATCTTTCTTCTCCTTTGTCTTTGTATTGAGCAATCGCACAGCCGTTACACCGCTCTCGTCTCCTAAAATTTCATCGGTCTCTGAGTTCCAATGGATTTCAATGTTGTGCGTATTCTTCACACGCTCCTGCATAATCTTAGAAGCACGCATTTCTTCGCGCCTCACAATCAAATGCACCTTGGGGCACAGGTTTGCCAAATAGGTGGCTTCTTCTGCGGCAGAATCTCCCGCACCAACTACCGCAACTACTTTTCCGCGATAGAAAAATCCGTCACACACGGCACAAGCGGAAACTCCTTTGTTATAATATTTTTCTTCGGAGGGAATGCCTAAATATTTTGCAGTAGCACCGGTGGCAACAACTACCGCCTCAGCCTCCATCTCCTGCTTCTCATCGATTGTAACTTTGAACGGATAAGAAGAAAAATCAACGGATGTTGCAAGACCATAGTGGATTTTCGTTCCAAATCGTTCCGCTTGTTTTTGTAAGTTCATCATCATCTGTGGCCCATTAATTCCATCGGGGTAACCCGGGAAATTCTCCACATCGTTAGTGATGGTTAACTGGCCACCAGGTTGAGCGCCTGTGTACAGAACCGGATTTAGTCCCGCGCGTGCAGCGTAGATTGCGGCCGTGTAGCCAGCCGGCCCCGAACCGATAATTAAAACCTTCACTTTTTCTATTGTCATAATTGTAAAACAAAATTTTAATAAAAAAGGTCTCCAATAAATGAGACCTTATCGTAATTTATTATTAACTGTTATCCAAGATAAGGCTTTAGGGCCTTGCTTCTGGAAGTATGGCGAAGCCTGCGAATCGCTTTCTCTTTGATCTGACGTACACGTTCGCGCGTCAAGCTAAATTTTTCACCAATTTCTTCCAAAGTCAATGCATGCTCTCCGTTCAAGCCAAAATACAACGCAATAACGTCCGACTCCCGCTGCGTTAGAGTAGACAATGCCCGTTGCACTTCTCTGCGGAGTGAATCTGTCATTAAGCCTGAATCAGGGGTTTGCTCACTGTCATTCTCCAAAACATCCAGTAAGCTATTCTCTTCACCCTGTACAAACGGTGCGTCCATGGATACATGCCGACCGGATATTTTCATCGTATCAACTACCTCAGCGGTGGTCACTTCTAAGACCTCGGCCAACTCTTCTGGCGAAGGCTCACGCTCAAACTTTTGTTCAAGTTCAGAAAAAGTCTTTGATATTTTATTTAATGATCCAACCCTGTTCAATGGCAAACGAACAATGCGGGACTGCTCTGCCAGCGCCTGCAAAATCGATTGGCGAATCCACCATACCGCGTATGAAATAAATTTAAAACCACGGGTTTCATCAAAGCGTTGGGCCGCCTTAATCAAACCTAAATTTCCTTCGTTGATCAAATCACCTAATGACAAACCTTGGTTCTGATATTGTTTGGCTACAGATACTACGAAGCGCAAATTCGCCTTGGTCAACTTCTCCAACGCGATCTGATCTCCCTCTTTAATGCGCTTTGCTAACTCTACCTCTTCATCGGGTGTAAGCAGATCTACTTTACCAATCTCTTGCAAGTATTTATCCAGCGATTGGCTTTCGCGATTGGTGATCTGCTTGCTGATTTTTAATTGTCTCATTTATGTCCCATACTTTTAGCCTATTTCAAGACGTGAAAGTGAAAAATTAGTTCCAAAAAAAAGCACAAGCAAAGATTAGGCCGAGGGCGTTTCTTCTTTAGTCGATGGCTTCGGCAACAACACTTTTCTTGAAAGTCTAAACTTGCCGGTCTTCTTATCAACCTCTACCAGTTTCACTTTTACTTCTTCGCCCACCTGCATCACTCCATCCATTGTCTCTAATCGTTCCCACTTAATTTCAGAGATATGGAGCAGGCCGTCTTTGCCCGGCATGAACTCAACGAAGGCCCCAAAAGGCATAATTGATTTTACAATTCCGGAATAAACTTCTCCTACTTCAGGAACGGCCACTATCGCTTTGACGCGTCTTACTGCGGCATCCATCACATCCTGATTGTTAGCGAAGATATTGACGATGCCTTTATTTGCCACTTCTTCTATGACAATCGTAGCGCCTGTGGTTTTTTGAATATCCTGAACAACTTTTCCTCCAGGCCCGATTACTGCACCAATCAACTCTTTTTCAATAACGATCGTCACGGCACGGGGAGTGTGTGGCTTTAGATCTGGTTTGGAAGCCGCCAGAGTCTTCTTCATTTCCTTTAGAATATGCGCCCTTCCCTCTTTAGCCTGATCCAATGCCTCTTTCAAAACCGTGTAGGTGAGCCCATCAACCTTCAAATCCATTTGACAGGCCGTGATGCCTTTTTCAGTACCCGTCACCTTGAAGTCCATGTCGCCTAGGTGATCTTCATCCCCCAGGATATCAGAAAGAATAGCGTATTTTTTTGTGGTGCTATCTGAAATCATACCCATAGCAATGCCCGACACAGGGCCCGATATTTTAATACCGGCATCCATCAATGCCAATGAACCCGCGCAAACGGTGGCCATCGATGAAGAACCATTTGATTCTAATATATCAGAAACGATACGGATTGTATAAGGGCTTTCGGTCATATTGGGTAACACTTGTTTCAATGCACGCATCGCCAAATTTCCGTGACCTACTTCTCTACGACCTGGCCCTCTGTTAGGCTTCACCTCTCCGGTTGAAAACGCAGGGAAGTTATAATGTAATATGAACTTACTCGTGCCTGAGAACATTGCGCCATCAATCATCTGCTCGTCTAACTTTGTTCCAAGTGTTACTGTGCTCAAGGATTGCGTCTCGCCTCTAGTAAAGACAGCAGAACCATGCGCCATCGGAAGATAATCTACCTCTGACCATATCGGCCTGATTTCATTAGTCTTACGTCCATCCAAACGAACTTTTTCATTCAACACTAAATCACGGCAAGCCTTCTTTTGGATGTCTTTATAGTATTTTTTTACCAAGTCTTTGTTCACAGTTGTGTCTTCGGGCAACGAAGCCACGTACTCTTCTACTATTTTTCCGAACAGTTCTGATCGCTGGTGTTTGTTGGTCAATTGCTGGCGGGCCACCGCATAGACTTTGTCGTATAACAGTTTATGGAGTTCTGCTTTAAAGGCTTCGTCTTTCACCTCATGATTGTATACACGCTTTTCTGTTTTGCCGGTAGCCTTTGTTAATTCGATCTGTAACTCGCACTGAACCTTGATGGCTTCATGCGCAATCTTCAATGCCTCGAGCATATCTTCTTCGTTGATCTCCTTCGCCTCACCTTCTACCATCAATATGTTCTCGATCGAAGCAGCTACAATAAAATCAAGATCTGCTCGCTCCTTTTGCTCTAGCGTGGGGTTCACAACGTATTTACCATCTACGCGCACCACTCTTACTTCAGAGATAGGTCCTTGAAACGGAATATCAGAAACTGACAATGCAGCGGATGCCGCAAAAGCAGCCAATGAATCTGGTAGGCCGCTGGGATCTCCAGATATTAACTGAATCATCACTTGCGTTTCAGCATGATAATCATCTGGAAACAAGGGACGTATCGCTCTATCTACAAGTCTGCTAATAAGGATTTCATAATCAGAAAGTCTGCTTTCTCTTTTCAAGAAACCGCCCGGAATCTTTCCTGTGGAAGCAAATTTCTCTTGATAATCTACCGACATGGGCAGAAAATCTGTTCCTTCTTTATGCGTGTGATTAGCAACTACGGTAGCCAGCAGCATGGTGTTGCCCATCCGCAGCACAACCGCGCCATCAGCTTGGCGCGCTAATTTACCCGTCTCTATACTGATTTCGCGACCATCTGGCAGCTTACAAGTCTTTGTAATAATATTTAAATTCATGATGTAAAGTTTAATGAACTACCGCCAACAGCGGGAGCTACTTGTTTTTAAAAGCGAAAAAGGGAACCGATTTTGGGTTCCCTATTTGACTTGCGTTTAATTTATTTTCTAAGGTTTAGGTCCGCTAGGATGGCGCGGTACCTAGTGATATTTGTGCGCTGAAGATAATTCAGAAGTCTTTTGCGCTGCCCAACCAGTTTTATTAGGCCTTGCTGAGTTGAAAAATCCTTCTTGGCAATTTTTAAATGTTCTGTCAGGTCGTTGATACGAGTGGAGAACATCGCAATTTGAGACTCCGGTGAGCCTGTGTCTGTTTTCTTTTTAGCAAATCCATGTTTGCTGAATAGCTCTTGTTTCTTTTCTGAGGTGAGTTGCATCGCTTGTTTTTTCTTGTTGTCGTTTTATAATCGGGCAAAAGTATTGGAATTGACCAGAAATTCCAAATATCAGGCAACTTTTGGCAATCCTCTTAAAATCGCCAATCGCTTTGAAACCTTGTCGATAGCTACATGGTAGAAATCAGCATCAAAAAGGCGGGCATCCACCCTTGCCTGCCGTAAAAAAAATATTCCAATCGAAAAAAGGATGAAATTGGCCATCCACACCCCCACAGGAACAGAAATGAAATCTTGCTTTGCCCATTTGGCGCCTAATAGATCAAGAACATAATAGAAAATGAAAAACAGGATGGAAACCAATACCGGAATGCCAAGACCGCCTTTCTTAATAATGGAGCCAAGTGGAGCCCCAATCAAAAACATTGCTAAGCAAGCGATGGAGTTTGCTAGAATTCGGTGCCATTGAATCATGAAGACCTTATATTCTGACTTTTGCAAATCCGTATTGCTGTTAAAGTTTTGAAGCTGTGACTTTACTGCGCGCGCGCGGTTGAGTGCAATAGCTATTTCTGCCTTCGTTCTCTTTTCTAGTTTATACAAACTATCGGACTTGCTCCGGTCCCTTTGAGTGATGGAATCAGGTACTTTAATAGATGGACCATAACTGGCTGCCCAAGTGGAGAAGCTATTTGGGGTAATCCCTGCTGAGAGACCGGTACCGATTGTCTTCAGCAACGAAGTCGAATCCCTTTTCCGTTTAAAAACCTCCAACTCTTTTGGCAGTGCAATGGAGTCTTTCTTAAAGTGTAAACTGAAGATGGAGCCCCGGCTGTTATATAAATTTATTTTTTGCATGTTCAACTCTCCAGAGATCGAATCAATGTCGTGATCCAATTCAGTAATGTTCCGCATGATCCTATTTCCTTTAAACAACTTGGTATCGGTTCGATTCATACCAAAAGATGAAAGATCCAACACGACCTGCATTTTGGAAAATTTTGTTTTGCGAAAGGTTTCTTCCGTTGTGGCCCGGCCTGTATCATCTTGCCCAGAACCGCTGCCTTCGGTATAGTCATAGCCGGTAAAGAGTTCCAACTTCAAGTACTGATCATTGAGTACGGTGTACATTTTGCCTGAGTCTGCAACAATCACTTGTTTGTTCCCAACCCGTCCGCGATGGTCATAAATAATCACTCCTTTCAGAGTGATACCATCCTTGAACCGGTGATTGACTTTGATGCTGATATCGGGAATACCATTATAAAAAGAACCCTCTTTAATATCCAAGCCTGGCTTCTTTTGTTTAATATCATACATCAGGCTATAAGCTTGCAGTGCAGCCTTGGGCACCATATAATTGTTGGCTAGAAAGGCGAATCCGGTAATGATAACCACCAATGCAAAAATTGGGACCAATGCGCGCGTTAGCGAAATACCCAAGCTCTTAATGGCCGTCAATTCAAAATGTTCTCCCAAATTGCCGAATGTAATGAGTGAAGACATCAGAACGGCCAAAGGAAGGCCTTGGGGAATCATGAAGATGGCAAAATAGAAAAGTAGAGATCCCAATTCGCCCCACTCCAATCCTTTACCGATAATGTCGTCAAAATAAAGGAGCATCTGCTTCATCAGCAAGATGAACACCACCACCAATAAGGTGATGATAAAAGGTCCCACGAAGGAGTTAATGATCAGCTTGTCAATTTTTTTCATCAGCAGAACCAAACTTACTTCAAAAATAGAGCCACCGATCAATGTTGACGGCTTACGCTGAAAAAAACAAAGCAGCAGACGCTGCTTTGTTGTAGCGCGGGGGGGAGTTGAACCCCCGACCTTTGGGTTATGAATCCAACGCTCTAACCACCTGAGCTACCGCGCCATTGATTTTTTTAAAGAGCGCAAATTTATGAAACTTTCAGATTTAACCAGATCAAATTCGCAACAATTAAGAACAATTACCGATCCTACTAAATTTCGTCAAACTAATGCACACCAATTTTGCTGTTTATAAAAAAATAAGCTAAATTAAAATCCAATCACAAAACGTATGGCAACTAAAGGATTACCTACCCGGAAAAGACTCTTCACTACGGATTTTGAAATTCACTCTTCCGCGAAGATACTTTACCCGTATATCGATTCCGCCAGCGGATTATCGGAATGGTTTGCCGATGATGTAAGGATCAGTCCTGAAAAGGTCCTTACGTTTGTTTGGGAAAATGAAGAGCACAAAGCAATCATGAGTTCACACCGCACCAATCATTTTGCTAAGTTCGAATATTTGCCGGAGTCCAAAGTTGACGAAGGTGATCCCTCCTACTTTGAGCTGCGGCTAGAAGTAAATGAACTCACGCAAACCACATTTATTACAGTGAACGACTACTCCGACTTTGATGACTTGGAAGAATTGCAAGACCTCTGGGAAGGCTTGATCCAGAACTTAAAAAAAGTAGTCGGAGGGTAAATTCCCCGCCAACATCATCCGTGGCTATATCCAGCTTAAATATTTGATCCGTTTTCTTCTGTATTTTTGCGGCTTAACCAACTGATATGCTGTCTACAATCGACCCCACCGAAACAACTGCTTGGACGAAACTCACTTCACATTTTCTTTCGATGCAGGCCACCCACTTGCGCGAATTGTTTGATGAAGACCCCGATCGCTTTGAGAAATTTCAACTGAAATTGAATGATATCTTAGTAGACTATTCTAAGAACATCGTTACCCAGGAGACACTTGACCTACTGATCGAATTAGCAAAGGAAGTAGAGTTACCATCTGCCATCGACTCCATGTTTC